>Ga0316620_10000461_pt1 | contig 16531 bp, 13 predicted proteins | sample OWC_Aug_M1_C1_D5_FD_207651 | JGI IMG/M metagenome (GOLD analysis project Ga0316620, IMG submission 207651) | Wetland soil microbial communities from Old Woman Creek delta, Ohio, United States - OWC_Aug_M1_C1_D5_B | ecosystem: Environmental > Terrestrial > Soil > Wetlands | place: USA: Ohio... | reverse complement strand
GGGAAGGGCCTCAAAAAAGACCTCTCCAGCCGATGGCAACGGGCTGTTGATATTACTGCTTGCCCTTCTTTTCTAAAAGCTCCTTCATTTTTGCGAGGAGCACCTCTGCCTCGAATGGCTTAGAGACAAACGCGTCAGCACCCACTTCTTGACTCACCTTCTTGATTTCCTGCGGTGTTCTTCCTGAGGATATGATGATAGGTATGGGGTTATATTTCGGGTCGGCCTTAAGAAGTTGGCAGACCTTATACCCACTCAACTTTGGAAGCATGACATCCAGAATGATCAAGCTTGGGTTCTCTTTTTGGGCTTTCTCCAAACCCTCCTGACCGTCGCCTGCGGTGATGACTTCGTAATCGTGTGCTTCCAATCTCATCTTGAGCATGTTGACGATGGGCGGTTGGTCTTCTACAATGAGTATTCTCTTTTTGGCCGTTAAGGTTTGCTTCTGGACGGTTGTTTTAGAAGGAACATACTTTTCGGCTGGATGGACGATTTCATTCCAGGATTTTTCAAATATCTCCTCGACCGATTGGATCAAACCATCTACATTTTCTTTTCCGGTCGAAAGCAATTCTTTTTGTTTGGGATTCAGTTTGCCTGGTATTTCTTCCAGCATCAAGGACAGGCTTTCTTTGACCACGGTCAACGGGGTGCGGATGACATGCGATATCATGCCCATCAGATCGTCTTTGATAATTTCCAACTCATTTCTTAGTTCATCCTTCATGATTTCGAGTTCATTCTCCTGAAGTTCCTCCCGAGCCCGTCTCGGTGGTTCTTCCTTTGCGGACGGGAGCGAGGCTAAAATCGCGTTCACCCGGGTGGTGCTGAGAAGCTCCCCGATCAGTTTATTTAATTCATCTGCGGATTCTAGCGCAGGTCTCAAAAAGGAGAAACATTTGTCGCAATTTGAATCTCCCAGACCATCCAGAATCATGCTCGCCCCTTCGCGAACCACCATGAGCTGGCTTCGCAGGTCGTGCCTTACAGACGAAAGATAGGCTTCGAATTTTTCGTGTCCGTTCATATCATTCACCTCTTCTGGAGATCTCGACAAGACTGTTCCTGCATGCCCTCAAGAGGAACTCCACTGTAAAGTCCTCACAAAACCTTACTTGCTCGTCTCTCGGTCTCTTTTCCAATAGCCGGATGGCGTTCCTAAATTCTCTGGCAGCTTCCCTGTACTTTTTCTGGTATAAATACATATTTCCCAGGTTAAAATAGGCGATCACGGAATCGGGGTCCACATAGATTACCTTCCTGAATTGTGTCTCCGCTTCGTTAAGGTTACTGTTTTTGTATGACAAAACACCCAAGAGATAATACGCCTCGACACTCAGGTTATCCACCTCAATGATCTTTCCGAGGATATCCTTCGCTTCCCTGTATTTTGCCTCATTCGCCAAGAGGGTCGCCCTCGTCAGATAGGCGCGTATATTGTTTTTGCCTTGTTCGATCCTGTGAGTGGGGAGGGGCAGGGCCGTGTGGCCTTTCGTTTCTTCCGGCCAAAGGGTTGCTTCCTTATCTGTGGATTCAGCTTTTTCTCTGATGGCGGGAGGTCTCTCGAAGTCCTCGAGGGGTTCGGGCTCTTTCTGCAGCCCCAACCTAAACTCTTGATGAAAAGAGCTTTTCTGTAAGTCCGCTTCTTTCGTGGAAGTCAACTCCTCGAAGCCCCAGCCCGGAGGTGAGGAGTCGCTCAGGGTTGACCCCGGCCATCGGCTCCTCGTTTCGGCTTCAAATACAGACCCCGAACCGTGTTGGACCAGGGCAGGGGTCAGCGTTGACGAAAGGGTCAAGTCCTCGACGGTGATCTCCGGCACGGCGATAAAGGGTTTCATCCCGTCTTCCTGAAGCGGGCTCAAGCTCTTCTTATAGATGAATGTCTGAGGAAACTCCACCCTTTCGAACTTGTTGGTGATTTGCCATAGCGTCTCTGCATGTCCGAGAAAAAGATAGCCATCCCGGGCAAGGCAGTTATAAAAATTCTCAATGACCCGTAGGCTGGTCTGGCTATCGAAGTATATCATGACATTTCTACAGAAAATAATGTCTATATTTTGCATCCTTTCATGAATAAATGGATCCCTGGCCAAGTTATGATATTCAAACCGAGCCAACTCTCTCACGTTCGTGTTTAGAGTGTAGGTTGTGCCCCGAACCTTGAAATATTTGGTCAAGTATTCTTGCGGCAAATGGCCAATGTGCTTTTCGCCGTAGGTTGCTTCTTTCGCGCAAGCGAGTACGTTTCTGTTTATGTCCGTGCCCAAAATGGAGAGATGCCAGTTCTGGTAAGAAGGAACAATCTCCATCAACGCCATGGCGATTGAATATGTCTCATCTCCCCCAGAGCACCCCGCTGACCACACGCGTAACCACTTTTCCCCCGAATCCATTTTCCTCTGCATGATCTCAGGCAAAACAAATTTCATCAGCACGTCAAACTGGGCTTTATTTCTGAAGAAATAGGTCTCGCCGATGGTGATCAAATCGAGGAGCTCTCGTATCTCAAGACGCCCCTCGGGATGGAATTTCAGAAGATTGTAATATTCCCGGTAAGAATCGTAACCTCGATGCTGTAAGCGCTGCCAAAGAGCGAGATGCAAGGATTGGCTCCTGCTTTCTTCAAAGAAGAGGCCGCTCGTCTCTATGAGCAGTTCTTGAAAAAGGCTGAAATCATCGGAGGATAGGGGTAAGATATGTTTCATTGTTCAAGGGCCGATAACTCAGTAACTTCCTTTTTCGTTAGGATGTGCTCCAGATCCAAGATGGGGATAATTCTTTCGCCGACCTTTGCTATCCCCAATATCACATCTGCCTCCATCTGCATGGATACGACCTCGGGCGTAGGCAAAATATCCTCTCGTGATAAAGTGATGATCTCCCTTAAGCTGTTGACGGTCAGTCCGACGACGAACTTGTTGACCCTGCAGACGATGATTCTTTTGTTGGGCTCCTCTTCCATCGGTTTTCCAATGAGTTTCTTTCTCAAATCAATTAACGCGACGATATGTCCTCTCAAATGGATCACCCCCTCAATAAAACGGGGGGTTTTGGGAATGGGGTAAGCTTTCTGCGGTCTGAGTACTTCGCGCACACAAGAGATATCCAACCCCAATTCTTCGCTCGCCACAGTAAAGATCAATATCTGTCTCTCTTCTTTTTTTTCGAGACTTCCCTTACCCATCATCCGTTCAAGAGCCTGTTCGCTCGGAGGGCTTGGCCTCATGCTTATCTCACGATCCCCACGATTTCTTCTGCTATTTTTTCCAATGGGAGGACTTTGTCTACGGCATTCATTTCTATGGCAGCATTCGGCATCCCAAAAACGACACAGCTTTTTTCGTTTTGTGCGATGGTTTTGCCCTGGAGTTGTTTTATAGCCTTTATTCCCATCGCTCCGTCTCTTCCCATCCCAGTGAGGATTGCCGCCACGCCCCCCTTTCCGTAGATTCTGGCGACAGACTCCAGTAATACGTCTCCCGAGGGCCTGTGGCCTCCAAAGGCCGGTTCATGGGAAAGTCGAATCTTTCCACCTTCCTCCACCCTCATTTGAACGTTATCCGGAGCGATGTACGCCACTCCAGGGCGTATTTCTTCCAAATCTTCTCCGATCTTTACCTTGATTTTGCATTCCTTAGCAAGCCACCCCACCAGACCTGCCAGAAAACCGTTGGTGATGTGTTGAACAATAACGATGCCGCAGGGGAAATCTTCGGGTAGCCTTTTAAGGATCTCAAGAAGCGCGTGGGGTCCGCCGGTCGAGGCTACAATAGCTACGATCTTATCTAATACGTTTTTACGATTCGCCTTAAGATCGACGACGGATGTTTCCTTCAGAAGTTCCAAGGGGGGCGGATGGATGACTCTGATACCGTTTAAGAATTTTATCTTGGCGATGAGCGCCTCGCCAGACTTTTTATTTCCAGACAGCTCCAGTTCGCTTTTATCAATCACGTCCAACGCGCCTTGAGAGATGGCCTTAAATACCTTTTCCATCCCTACCCGAAAGACCGCAGAGGATACAATCAGAATAGGGATAGGGTGATAGGCCATGATCTGCTTCGTCGCCTCCAGGCCATCCATGACCGGCATATCGATATCCATCGTAATAATATCCGGTTTGAGGCGAGGCACAAGTTCGACTGCTTCTTTGCCATTCGTCGCAACCGCTGCCACTAAAATCTCAGGGTCACAGTTCAGGATATTTGTTAGGATCTTGCACATCAGCGGAGAATCATCTACCACTAACACCCGTATCATGGCCTTGCCCCAAGTTACCCTACTAATCGTTCAATCGTATCTAAAAGACCTGTCTGCTCAAATGCGCTTTTGACAAGGTAAGCGGCGGCACCGACCTCCATTCCCCGCCTTTTATCCTCTTCTTTCTGTAATGCGGTAACCATCACAAAGGGGATATCCGCATACCCTTCTTTTTTCTTGAGGGTCTTACAAAGCTCAAATCCGTCCATCCTCGGCATCTCAATATCGCTGACAATAAGGTCGTAATGGGTACCTGTGATCCTGTCCAGTGCGTCCAAACCATCTACCGCGGTATCGACTAAGTACCCGTGGGTCTCCAATATCGTTTTCTCTAGTTCCCTTGTCGAGAAAGCGTCTTCCACAACCAGTATCTTCTTTTCTTTGCGCTTCAGTTCTGGAGCACCCTTCCTTTCTGTCACCGCCGGGAGGCTAAGGGCGCTATGGGCAATCAAGTCTGCCATATCCAGGACGATGACGACCTCCCCGGTTGGCATGATGATTGCGCCACTGACGTTCTTCACCTTGCCTAAATGTTTCCCTAAGCTCTTTATAAAGACTTCTTCCTCTCCGACAATCCGATCAACAACGAAGCCGATGCGGCTGTCGAGGGAGGCCGCAATCACTACCATCATTTCTCCCCCCGCCTTTTCCTTCTCCCCCGGCATCGGCGGAAGTTCAAGTACTTCATTCAATGCTACCAAGGGCACAGTGCGCCCACGGAGGGAAATAGCCATTCGTCCCTCAATGGTAAAAACATTGTCCATTTTCACTTTGACACTCTCTGTAACGGGGAGCATCGGAAGGGCGAAGATCATGTCCTGCACCTCGACCAAGAGTACTTGAATAATGGCAATGGTCAACGGCAAGACCAATGTGAATTTACTCCCTCCGTTTTTCTGAGTGGTTAAAGTCACCCCACCTTTTAGGTTGGTGATGTCCCGCCTGACGATATCCAGCCCGATTCCCCTTCCTGAAACATCCGTTACTACCGGGCTCGTGGAATAGCCGTTCATGAAGACGATGTTCAGAATCTCTTTATCGGTCATCCTTTCTAAGTCGCCATGAGTTGCGAACTGTTTCTTTAGGGCAGTCTGCTTGATCTGGTCAGTATCCATGCCCCTTCCATCATCCTCTACGGTGATCACCACATTATCCGCCTCGTGCAAGGCCGAAACCTTTATTGTCCCGGCCCTTTGTTTACCCAGGGCAGTCCTCACCTCCGGCCCTTCAATTCCATGATCGATGCAGTTACGCAATATATGGATGAGAGAGGGCTTGATCCCATCCAGGACCTTTTTGTCAAGCTCCGTTTCTTCTCCGGAAATCAGCAAGTTGACCTCTTTTCCTTGTTGCGTGGCGATATCCCTGACCATGCGGGGAAACCCATCAAAAATGGCTGAAAGAGGTAACATCCTTATCTTCTTCATATTCGCCTGCAATTCGTCGATGATGGGGTCAAGATGAAATGCAAGCGTGGAGGCATGATCATATAACTTCACATTGTTCTCTCTAAGTTTCTGAATTTGGGCGTCACACTGGCCGAGCAACTTGCTGACTTCCCTGGCCTGGGAGGGAAATTCTTTCTTCATCGCTTCGCTTAAACTGGAAACACTCTTCTGCGCCTCCTTGCTGAGCTTCGAGAGGCTTTTTGCTTGAGTCGTTATCGCAGAGACCTTCATCTTGTTGATCAACACCTCCCCGACTAAATAAAGGAGTTTGTCCACTCGGCTGAGAGGAACACGGATGTACTCCTCCATGGGGGCCAGCCGAAGAGGGGTCACCGGTTCACTCATGCGATCCACGACTTCATCTTGTTTTTTTTCTCCCTCGTATTCCTCCTTTTGTTCAACTCTCTCTCGGGTTTCGGCCACAATCTTTGCTTCGGTTTCGTGCTCTGGTTCTCGTTTTGTTTCTGTCTGGATTTCACTCTTCTGGGGTTCTGCCTCCTCCTCTGCTATCTCCTGTTCTCTCTCCAATTTTTTCTGCGGCCTGATTCCACGTGTCCCGGAAAGGCACCCTTCCAAATCCCGGCATATTTCGGAGGCGTCTACATCGATCTGCTTCCCTTGTACGATCTTATCCAAGACTGCCCTGATGGCATCCAGTCCCTTGAATATACTTTCCGCCATGAAGGAACTAAAGACGGCCCTTTTTCCGCCCACTTCTTCGAAGATATCTTCGATTCTATGTGCGATATCCTGAATTTCGGTGAATCCGAAGACCCGAGCCGCGCCCTTCAAGGTATGCACCTCCCTGTTGAGGTCGCTGGCCAGGTTCACATTATTGGGCTGCTTCTCTAACTCGACGAGTCCGTTATCCAGTTTGGTGAGGTGCTCTTCGGTTTCTACCTTGAAGATCGCGATCAAGTCCTTCATCGTATCAGGCATGTTTCAAATCCCTCATGTTTTCTTCCTCCCCTGTCTCCAACTTGAAGTCCGAAATCGCGCTCTTAAGCTCCTCGGAGAGTGTATTGAGCTCTGCTGCGGAGGCGGTTGCTTGTCGTGTTGACGAGACAAATTGCTTTGTCACAGAGTCTATTTCCCGCATGGCTTGAACGACCTGGTCTGAGGCAAACTTTTGCTGTTGTGTGGCTATGGAAATCTCCTTAGCGGATTTAGCCGTTTCCTCGATCATCTCCAACCCTTTCTTGACCCATTTGGTTGACCCCTCAATACTCATGATCGTGGAGTTTGTTTCTCCTTGGATTTCGTTGATGAGCTGACGAATCTCTTCAGTCGACTCCGAGGAGCGCTCGGCAAGCTTCCTAACTTCTTGGGCAACAACAGCAAAACCCCTTCCCACCTCTCCTGCTCGGGCCGCTTCAATGGCTGCGTTTAAGGCCAGGAGGTTGGTCTGATCGGCAATATCATCGATCAGTTTTGTGATATTGCCGATCGATTGGGATTTCTCGCCGAGGGAGAGAATTTTTCTTGAAGTCTCGTTTACCTTCGCATTGATCTCCTGCATCCCTGCTAAGGTGTCTCCTGCTATTCTCGCCACATTTTCAGCATTCTTGGCGATGCGAGTGGCAGTGGTGTCGAGCTCCTCAATGGTGGTTGTCACCTGGCTGATGGCGGAGGACTGCCCGGCCACACCTGTTGCTTGCTCTTCCGAGGCGGCCCGAATTTGAGCCGAGGAAGTACTGATCTGGAGGCCGGCATGGCCAATTTGTTTGACCATTTGCTTCATTTCTTCGTACAGTTGCGCACCCGCAATGGTACCAGCAATCTGGGCAGCAATACGTTCGGCTAGGCTGAGATCTCGATCGGTATAGGCTTTGAATTTTGCCGACCGAAAATGCAACGCTCCAATGACCTGATCTCTCCAGACGAGAGGGGCGGACATCATTGACCTCAGTCCGCCTCGAAAAGTAGGGATGAGATTAAAAAGTTGACTTCTCTCCAATTCCTCAACAGATTCTGGCTGGATGAGAAAAGCCCTCCGGGTCTTCATCACCATCTCATTGCCGGAATGGCGAAGCGGATAGGTATCTCCCATTCGTCTCCCGTCCACGTTTGATCCGGAGACGTAGGCCACGGTGACGTTGCCTTTGTCGGGGTTGTTCAGTCCTACCATAATTCGGTCGAGAGGGATCAACTTGCGGACCTCCTCGGCAAAGCGTTCATAGACTTCTTCAATCTTTAAACTTGAACTAAGGGTTTTTCCGATCTCGGCCAAGATGGCATTCTCCATGGCCAATTGCCCCGCCTCCTCCTCACGCCTCTTTAGCGACTCCTCTGCCCGCTTAAGCTCAGTGATGTCCTTGATCGTTAGCTTGTGGCCGATGACATTTCCCTTGGAATCCTTTCTTGTGCTGGCTGTTACCAAAGCATAGATCTTTCCTCCATCCTTCCTCCTCAGCTCTTGCTCCACATCGTCCACAGAGTGCTGTTTCGATAGTAACTCCTGGATTCTGCCGCGGTCTCCCGGGCTGGAATAGAGTTCGGCCATCGATCCAATCTTCAGGAGCTCTTCTTTGTTGTCGTAGCCGAGCAGTTCAACGGTAGCCTTGTTGACATCGACGAATTTTCCATCCTTGGTGGTAATGCAGAGGGGTTCCTTGGAGCCCTCGAATAATGTCCGATATTTTTCCTCCGATTCCTTCATCGCCTGTTCTGCCAGCTTTCGCTCGGTAATATCCTCCGAAGTCACCAAGTGCCTTCCATCGGCCAACGCAACGCGTTTGAAGAGAATCTCCTTTGAGGAGCCGTTTTTGCAGGTTACCGTGAAGACCCGGGGCCGGGTCTTACCCGTCTTCGTTTGACTGGAGTCCTCTCTCCAGCAGGCCACCACCTTCTGACGGTACTCTGGGTCCGGGTATGCTTTCATTAACCAGTTTTTACCCTTGGGAATGTCCTCCAGGGTATAGCCGAAGATTTCATTGAACTTTGGGTTGACATACTCATAGACGCCCCTCTCGCTGAGAATGCTTAATCCAATGGGGGCATGGGTCACTAGATTCTTAAGTTGTTGCTCCGATGCCTGCGCCGCCTCCCGCGATTTTTTGAGGTTCACGATCATCGAGTGAAGGGCCGTGCCCAGTGCATCCTTCTCCGACTTGGTTTCCACTTTTTGATCCAAATTGCCTTCGGCAACACTGGAAACAATCCCTGCCATTTCTTTCATCCAGGTCGTCGTCTCCCTAAAAGATTTAGACAATTGTCCAATTTCGTCCCCGGTGTCGAGCTCAACGGTTTGAATCAGTTCCCCGGTGTTTGCCAATCTTACGGCGGCATCGGTGATTTTAGAGAGGGGGTCTGTCATCCTTCGAATGATCCCGTACAGGACGATCACAGCGAGCCCAGCGACGACCAAGATCGAAAGAAGCAGTTTTGTCTTCAAGAGAGCGACAGATGTCAGAAGATATTCCGAACCTTCCAGGTAGGGAAGCGTCTGCTGCCTCAGGGCCGCCGTGCAGAGACGAAACTGGTACGCACTCAGGATAACAAACGACAGTAATGCGACGAGGATGAAATAGAAGATTAGTTTGTTTCTCAACTTTGAAAATTGCCTCCAGTTAGACATATCCAACCCCCTTTCAGCTCATGAAGACGACCCTCACGAGCTGTCTGCTCACGAAAAAAATAGGGTCTGCAATTGGGACCCGCTGCCCATCGATGGTTTTTCGGACTCTCCCATTGCGTCACCTTCTATCGTTTGTCCAATTTCAGACCTTCGTTTGTTTGTAAGAATTTATCCATGACTCGAACTCTTCTCTTATTTCCTTTTCTGATTTTGTATCTCCTCGATGGTGCAGATCCGACGAACTCCGGATTGTTTCAGTTGCTGGTGTTTGGGTTCTCTTTTTTTGAGCGTGCAGGAAACTGACAATTGCCTGCGGAATACCTTGAATAGGAACCACGTCGTCTACCGCCCCAAGCTTGATGGCCTCTCGGGGCATTCCAAAGACAACGCACGTCTGCTCATCCTGGGCGAGCGTGTACGCTCCCTTCTCATGCATGGCGAGGAGCCCCTTTGCTCCATCGGCCCCCATTCCCGTGAGGAGCACGCCGACAGCACTGCTCCCGGCACTGCGCGCCACGGATTGGAATAATACATCGACGCTGGGCCGGTGATGGTTTACGGCAGGACCGGTTTTTACCCTCACCAGGTAACCGGTGCCGCTTTGCTGGAGGAGCATGTGCTGGTTGCCCGGGGCAACCAGAGCTACCCCGAGCCCGACGGGGTCGCTGTCGCGCGCTTCACGGACTTCCATCTGAGAGATCTGGTCAAGTCGTTTGGCAAAGCTCGCCGTGAATTGTTCGGGCATATGCTGGACAATCAACGTGCCTGGGGAAGTGGGTGGCAGATCCCGAAGGATGGATTCGATCGCTTGTGTTCCGCCCGTTGAAGCTCCGATGGCAAGCACCTTATTCGAGGCCTGGAAAGGAAAAGGGTGTGTTATACTGCTTATCGCAGACGTCTCCGAAGTGACCTGTTGTCTGGCGATCTGCGCCGAGGCCGCGGCGCGGACAGCATGGATGAGCTGGCGGGAGATTTCGGACGTGCGGGAGGCTGATCCCGGTTTGCAAATGACCTCTACCGCTCCTAGTTCCAAGGCCTTAATGGCTGCTTCGCTGTTCTTCGGCGTCAGCGAGCTTACCACCACAACAGGAAGTGGGTAATATTTCATCAACTTCGCCAGAAGCGCCAGACCGTTCATCCGTGGCATTTCCAGGTCAAGGGTGATGACATCGGGACGCAGTCTGACGATCTTATCGCGCGCCACGTATGGATCAACAGCGCTGCCGACCACCTCGATATCCCGGCACTTAGATAGCTCCGCGGTTAGGACATTGCGGACAAGCGCTGAATCATCAACGATCAATACCCGAATCACTTCGATTACTCCTCCGCAAGCGCAGGATATCTGGAGACGAACAGGAGAAGATCCGCTCGCCCCAGGCCCAGACCTACTTGTACCTCCGCCACCGGGGGCAAGTCAGTGCTTTCAGCCATTTTGGGAGCACTGACGTGAAACACGTCTTCCGAGCCGGCGATGCCCGGGAGCATATTGCCGCATATGACATTGGCGATTTCTCCTAACGCATCGTATTGAAGACTTTTCGAGGGGGCATCTTCCTCTCCCAGCATATTGGCGGCGATGATGGGAAGAAGTCCACCGCAGAGTCTCACCAACAGTTTTCCCGCAAAGGGGCCATCGAAATCGACACTCACCGCCGCTTCAACTTGGGCGTTCAACTGTTGTTCGTCGATTTCCGGCGTGGGGAGCAAAAAACCCAGCTCCTCGAAGGTCAGGGTAGCCGCCTTATATAGTTCCGTCTCCAGCTTTTTGCTCATCCAATCCTCCTAAAGTCCTCAAAATGGCATCTCGAAGGGTCTCAGGTGTGAATGGTTTGTGGACGAATCGAGCCCCTTTCCGCATCAGCACCTCTTTGCGGGATTCGCTGCCTTCGGTGGAAACAATAATGATTGGCAGGTCTGAAGTTGCCGGGTTTTGCCTCAGCCGATTGATCATCTCCTCGCCATCCATCACGGGCATGTTGATGTCTACCAAGGCGAGGTCAATCCAGTTCCCATCGATTACCTTTAAGGCTTCTTGCCCATTGGCGGCCTCATGGACCTCGCCCATGGGCAATTGACTCAAATGTAGGGTCTTGATGATAATCGCCCGCATCACTGAACTGTCATCGACTACGAGAATGTTTAATGCCATGGTTTGCTCCCCTGTGGGTTTCCAATGCAGTCTCACTCTTATAGATTTTTCAATTGTCCCCCGCTCTTAATCGTCACTTTCCCGGTGCCGATTTCGAGGGACATCGTCCTTGAAATGCTGCCGCCCACGTCATAAGACTTTAGCAACAGCCCGTTCTTCCAAAGGAGTTTCCTTAACACGACGAGATTCCTCTTGCCGATCTGAAAGAAATCGTCTTCTTCATTATTCCGTGAGTTCGCGCCTCCCGCTACCCTGACGTCCAGTCTTTGTCTCAGAGCACCGGTTTCGAAACACTCGATGAGTAGCTCCGGGAACCCTGTGTCTACAAACATGAACGGGTTCCTCTGGGCCTTCGCTGGATCGATCGTAGAAAGGGGGAGCATGACATGGAGCATTCCGCCCACGCAGGCTACTGGATCGTGTACAGTAACGCCCAGGCAACTTCCCAGTGCGTGGGTTATAATCAAGTCACCACTCTGAGCTGAAACCTTCATGTCAGCAACCCCCACTGTGTGTATCACTCCTCACGCCCCGAAAGATCATTTAGAGTCATATTTGACGTAGACGGCAGGCTGCACATAGCGAAACTTATGTGGCGCGCCCGCCAAGCTTTCAGAATGGCCGACGAGAAGATGGCCTCCTGGTCTCAGAAAATTCCAAAAACGGTCAACCAGTTTTCCTTGAACCACCTTGTCAAAGTAGATCATCACATTACGGCAGAAAATCGCATCGAAAGGACCCCTCATCGGCCACTCTCCCATCAAGTTTAAGCGGGCAAAGTGGACACGGCGGCGTAGCGGTTCAACGACCTGATAACGGCGGACGGGCCTTGTCTCAATGCAGGTGAAGTATTTTGAAATCAGCAAGGGTGGTACGTCCTGAAGTTGTCTTACGCCGTAAACACCCTTTCGGGCATGCGCTATCATCGAGCTCGAAAGATCCGTTGCCAGGATCTCGATATCCCACAGGCCGTGGTCCTGGATCGTTTCCTGAAGCAGAATGGCAGTGGAGTATGGTTCTTCACCGGAGGAACAGCCGGCACTCCAGACTCGGATCTTCCGGTTTCTCAGACCCGGCACGATCTGTTGGCGCAGGTAGACGAAGTGCTGAGGCTCGCGGAAGAAACTTGTCTTGTTCGTGGTCATCGCTTCGATCATGGCAACCACCTCCCCTTCGGGGCGGTCGTGTTCCAAGTGCTCCATGTATGCATCAAAGCTTTTCAGCCCCAGTGACCGCATCCGCTTTGCCAGACGGGCCCTGACCAGCTCCTGTTTGCCAGGGTGTAAGTTGATTCCGGTCATTTGACCCACCAGCTGGCTGATCCTCTCAAATTGTGACTTTTTCAGCTTAAGGGGCGTTAGTCCCATGTCCATTCTCGCGTCCTTGCTCTTTGTCTCATTCTTTTTCTCAGAAATGTCTGAGGACGTCTTCGTCGTTTTCTTTTTCCTCGCCTCCGCGGAAGGGAGTGACTTCTTCCAGAGCTTTCCGGGTGGACCGTCTATCCTCTATAGGTTTTTTGGCCTTGCTTTGTTTCCGTTTGGGCGCACCCGGGACGACCTGGGTCCGGCCTTCTTGGGGCCCATGGCGGACGAAGTCAACGGTCGCATGGCGGAGCCTTTCAACCACATGCCTTGCCCTGTTGGCCGCTGGGTCACCCCCGTTGTAAGCCCCGTTTGAGCTCCCTGATGAGTTCCCTGCGAGAGCGATGAGTTCCTGAATCATGCCTTTGACCTGCCCGACCTGGGCATTGAGCTCCTCGCCAGCCGATGCGGACTCCTCGGCGCTGGCCGCATTGTTCTGTGTCACCTGGTTCATCTGAGCTACGGCAGCAGCCACCTGCTCGATGCCCTGAGCCTGTTCTTTACTGGCGGCCGTGATCTCGGAGACGAGCTCACTGACTTTCTGCACGCTTGTGGTTACATCCTTCAGGGCTTTCGCCGTCTCAGAAGCCACGCTGACACCCTGATCGGCGTCCTTAACCGACCCCTCAATGAGGGCAGCTGTATTGCGGGCGGCCTCGCCTGCTCGCTGCGCGAGATTGCGAACCTCCTCGGCCACCACAGCAAAACCCTTGCCTGCGTCACCGGCGCGAGCTGCCTCAACCGCTGCATTGAGTGCCAATAAGTTGGTTTGAAAGGCGATCTCATCAATCGTCTTCACGATCCTGGAGGTAGCGTCCGAGGATCTTTTGATCTCCTCGATGGCTGCGTTCATACGGTCCATTGATTCTTTCCCTTTGTTGACCAGGTCTCCAACCTCAGACATGAGCCCGTTGGCCTCCCCGGCATTGCTTGCATTCTGTTTGGTCATAGAGCCAATCTCCTCAAGGGAGGAAGACGCCTCCTCAATGCCCGAGGCCTGCTCGGCTGTACCCTGGGCCACCTGCTGGCTGGCTTGCGAGACCTGATTCGATGCGGACGACATCTGCTTGACCCCTTCGGTCAAACCCTCCACCACCCGATGGATCGGTCGGGTGATTCGCAACGACATCAGGAAAGCGGTGACCAACGCAATTCCGGCGATCACAATGCCTATGAGGATGAACTGGGTTCTCATCCGATTGACCGACGCGAGGACATCCTCTTTGAGAGCCGACGAAACGATGACCCATTGCATCGGAGGATACTCCTGGAAGGAAGCAAATCTATTCTTCCCCTCCCAGACATACTCCATCGCGCCGTTCTTCTTGCTTAGTATTTCTTTGCCGAAATCTGTGGAACTTAAGTTCAATTGAAAAATTTTCCCTTTGTCAGGATAGGCGATCACGTAGCCTTCTCGGTTGAGAATATAAGCATAGCCATGATTTCCGAATTTTACATTTTCAAAGGAAGCCGTAACTTGCCTCCCCCATAGTTCGGCGGCAATCACCGCGACAGCCTTATTCCGGTCTATGTTCCCATATATCGCTTTGGCCACGATTAAGATTGGCTCATTTACCTCCTTCGATACAAACATCTCACTGAGACAGACTTCTCTGCTGCTAAGCGCTTTTTGAAACCATGAACGGGCGGATTCTTTTCCTAGATCGGCTTTATCTTTGAGTGTTGTAAATTTCACATGACCTTCTTGATCCAGAAGAAAGACCCCTCGAATGGCCGGATATCTTTTGATATATTCGGTAAACGCCCTGAGCGCCATTTCTTTGGTTCCGTCCTCGATCTTTATGCCCACTTCCATATTATTGATCGCATCCTGCAGAGGAAAACGGAGATTATCCATTTGCATCTTATAGATGGTCAGGAAAGTATCCAGCTGTTCGATCCCCTTTGCGGCCATGTTCCTCATCTGGACATTCGTCTCATCTACCAGTATCTTCGAAGACTTCGAATAGGAGAGAATGCCCATGATTAACATCGGGACCGTTCCCAGTAATAGGAATGTGATCATCAGCTTTCTTTGAATCCCATGTCCAAATATCGCTGCCATCTTCATCGATATCCCTCGTTATGCATCGCCCCATTCCGAGGTGAATCATCCTGGCCTCTCAGAACTTGCTGAGGACCTTCTCATCGACTTCTTTGTCCTCTGGGAAGGGAATCACTTCCTTCGGGTCTTTCTGTGCGAACCGCTTACTTTCTGCCGCCTTCCTGGGCCCACTCTGTCTCTGTGCGACCGTGCGTGTAGTTACTTGGACCTGGCCCTCCCGGGTCGCAGGGTGGAAAAGGTCGGCAGCCCTATGGTGTAGCCTCTCCACGATATGCCTTGTCTGGTTGGCACCTCGGACACCCCCGTTATGAGCTCCGTTTGAGTTCCCTTCGATTGCGATAAGCTCCTGAATTATGGACTTGAGCTGGTCGACCTGGGCATTGAGCTCCTCGCTGGCGGAGGCTGACTCCTCAGCATTGGCGGCATTGGCTTGCGTCACCTGGTTCATCTGAATCACAGTGGTAGCCACCTGCTCAATTCCCTGAGCCTGCTCCTGAGAGGCGGCAGCAATTTCGTCGATCAATCGTGTGTGTTTCCCGGCAATATCAATATTCTCCTTAAAGGCGTCCCGTGTCGATTGAGTCAACTCATTTCCTTTCTTGACGGCCTTCATCGTATTTTCGATGAGATGACTGGTATTCTTGGCAGCCTCTGAAGCCTTCATCGCAAGATTGCGCACCTCGTTTGCGACTACCGAAAATCCAGCCCCGGCCTCACCGGCCCGGGCGGCTTCGACCGCCGCATTGAGGGCCAGGAGGTTTGTCTGAAAGGCAATTTCATCGATGGTCTTGACAATCTTACCCGTTTCGTCACTCAGCGTCGTAATCTCGGCAATCGCCTGGCCCATCTGGCTCATATGGTATTGCACCTTCTCTATGATCTGCCCGGCCTCATTCATGACCTCCTTGACCTGCCGGGCACTGTCGGAGTTCTGCTTGGTTATGGAGGCAATCTCCTCAAGAGCGGAAGAGACCTCCTCTATGCCCGAGGCCTGCTCGCTTGTACCCTGAGCCACGTGCTGGCTGGCCTGGGAAATCTGACCTGACGCAGACGACACCTGTCCGACCCCCTCTGCGAGGCCCTCGATCACTTCATGGATCGGTCGTTCGATTGAAAAGATCAGAAAAACGCTCAGGGAGGAGACGATTAACAGACCCACGATGCCGGAGAAGATGATTTTGATGGTGATCTGCTCGACAATCCGCTGACCAGGAGTATTCGGTCCTCCCACGTTGTCCTGTACAGTCATGACCGTGAAGAAACCGATTGCCAGAATAACCAAAAAGAAAACAACCGGGAACATTAAGATCTTTGTCTTCAAGCTCATTTTCGGGGGACCTCCTTTTCACGGTTGCCCCATTGGTTTCGGGTGATCAGGAAGAACGCGACCCTCTTTAGGGTTTGCTTCTTCTCTGCCGGTTTGATTTTTCCCAAGAGAATATCCATTGAGGCCTGTCTATCTTTCGTGCTTCCCTTATGGTTTTCTGCCTTTGCCCGGTTTGTCCGGTTGAGGTCCTGTCTTTTCCGCGGAGCTTTCGACGAGGGCAACCTCCTGTTCGGTGAGGACCCGATCAATATCCAACATCGTCATTACCTTTTGGTCAACCTTGCCCATTCCCAGGATGAAGTCGGTCCTAATGTTGGCTCCAAAAGATGGGGGAGGCT
>Ga0316620_10000460_pt1 | contig 16550 bp, 25 predicted proteins | sample OWC_Aug_M1_C1_D5_FD_207651 | JGI IMG/M metagenome (GOLD analysis project Ga0316620, IMG submission 207651) | Wetland soil microbial communities from Old Woman Creek delta, Ohio, United States - OWC_Aug_M1_C1_D5_B | ecosystem: Environmental > Terrestrial > Soil > Wetlands | place: USA: Ohio... | reverse complement strand
ATCTTCGCCAAGCATGGCCGTGCAAACTGCATAAGCATTTGCGCCGCTGTTGTTTGCCTTGACATGCTCAACGCAGTCGTCCCACTTTTTCGAGTGGATGCTTTCTCCTGGTTTCTCGACCATCTCGCGCTTCCAGAACGCGGAAAAGGGATTCATATACACCCATTATAGCGGCGAAACGCCGTTTTTTACCGTTAGTCGCCTAGTTTCACGGTAAAAGACCGCACGGGAAGCCGCATTGTCTCAGAGCGAGACGGTAGAGTCAGTGCGAACGAGCGGTGAGGAAGAAGAAGAGTCGCACTGATTGTTGGTCCTTGAAGCGTAAAAGAACGCTTGGGCAACTTGAGGATTATCTGTGGAGAGGCGGGGTGAAAGATTCCCAGGCCGTCATATTCGGTTAGCTGGTAACTGTACGTTACGCTCGCGTCTCCGTATGTGGCTTGGGCGGGAGGCATATTTATTCCTTGATGGATTCAGTCGCTTCAGACAGTTTCTTCTTGAGGGATAGACCCACTTCGAGCTGTCCGTATTCCCATTTGACGAGCTTGATAATCTCGTGCAGTAGCTTGATTTCTTGTTCAGTGAAGGTTGGATGTTCCATATGTTATGGGAGATTTGTTGCGTCAGTAATGAGTGAATCTATGTCCGCAATCTGCGCGGTGAGAGAATCTTTCGCGGACTGCAAGTCGAGCAGACTGAACGCTTCGACAGAGGGCGCAATTTCTTGGCCAGTAGAGGGGTCCCATTGTTTGACAGACGCGGCATATGCGTCGTTCAATTTTTCAATACTTATTGCGCCTGCTATCTTTTTTGCCTGGTAATCATCGTAAACCATAAAAGATGCGTTATTTTTAAGTTTACCACGTCGTTGTGGCCACGCGGACCCAGGTATTCGTGGCAATACACACGTATAGATACCCAGAATCCCATGCTATGTCACCCTGGTTCCCTGCTGCTCCAGAGGTCGCTGGAGTTTTCGCTGTTCGGATGCGTATGTGGTCGCTGTTTACATCCAACAATCCGGACGGACTCGTCGTCCCGATGCCGACGTTGCCGTTTCCATCTATCAGTAGGCGTGTAGTACCTCCCGCAGTATCTATGGCCGGAGCAGTAACGAAGCGGATAGAAGTCGCTGCGGTTACCCCGTTAGCTCCGTCAAATCCTCCGAAATACAATACGTTGGTCGCGGATGTGGTCTGCGCACTGAACATTGCGACGGGTATAGCCGTATGATATCCATAAGTCAGAATACGAGCATTTTTCGCGGCGTTGTTCGTCGCGCTGCTGGACATAAGAATCTGAGTTCCATCGCCATTGTATTGACCTATAATGTCGACTAGTTTTGTGGGAGCGTTTGTTCCAATGCCAAGAAGGTGATGGGTGCTATCCCAAAAAAAATTACTATTGTCTTGTGCGTACACACCCGAACCGTCAGCGTATACGACAGAACCTTGTGTAAAGGTTGTCGAGGTCCCAGTTCCTCCGTACCCGACGCCAATAGTCGTGCCATGCCAGATGCCAGAAAGAATCGTTCCTGTAACTGTCAGATTCGTTCCGACCGTCACCGCGCCTGCAAAATTGCCGGAGCCATTTACATCTAGCGCCATTGTGGGCGTTGCAGTCCCAATACCCACTTGCCCAGTCGAGTCTACGACAATACTTTCGTTCGGCGCGGCGCTGTCATTCGCAAAAACCCGATGCGAAAGAGCGTGGTCGGGCGCACTCAACGGGTCGGTAGACAGTGGTTGCTGGATAGCCATAGTTTAGAAAGGCACACGGGCGGCTGCAACGACAGTTATATTGTAGAACGTGACCAAAGCTCCGCCAGTAAAAGCGCAGTCAATCTGCACATTATAATTTCCATCGGCTGGGAAGTCGGTCGATGCAACCGTATATGTACACGTTCCCGCAGGTGCACTTACTACCGTGAGTGTACCCGTGGTAACTGTGTCATAGCCGACTAGCTGCATCTTGATTGTGACTGTTGCGCCAGTCAGATTGAAAGCCGTCCCGTCGGAATTCTGCAATGTGAATGACAGATTATATCCAGAGTCACCCGTTACGACGTTAATTGTGGTCGAGTCCATATTCTATGAGACAAATCTGCTCAAAATAGACTTCTTAACGCCCTTAGCGCGTCCTTCATCAAACGCTGCCAAAAGTTCCGGTATATCGGCAAGGGCATCTTGAATAGCATTCTTCGTACGCTCCCAGCGTCCCTTGTCTCCTTTGAACTGATAATCGAAAGCATACGCACGCTTGTCGTGTCCGATGATGTATTGGTCCGCGCGTCGGTCGCCGAGGTACATCTCTTTCTCGACGCGCCAGAGACGGCCGAGGTCGCGCGCGGCGCGCAGGTAGCTTTCGGGGTCGCGCTTCATATCGTCAATCAAGAGCTTGTTTGAGAGAGCGTAGCCGTCTATATAGTCGGAAACGAGGTAGTAGCCAAACCGTCGGGAAGCCCCAAACTTCGCCTTCCATTTCTCACTATCATATTCCGGTTCCATTGCGACATACCGCTCGAACTCAAAGAGCACGTCAGGAGTTTCACGGAGCATCTCTACAACCTGCACATAACTCATCTTCGAAACAGGTTTCACGGGAAACCCGCGCTTCGCAAGCTCGTGCGTGAGGTCAATCTCAAGCTGCTGGCTTTGGAGATTTACGGCAACAGGCGGTTTGATGACTTGCCCGTGTCCCGTTAGAACGTTCTTCCAAATGAACGGCTGCGAATAACCCCGGTCGTCGGCCCAGGTTTGGTTGTTGTTTTGCGTCAAAACGGCCTTACTGAGAGCTTTCTTTGAGAGAGACTTCGTGATTGTAGCTTCCTCTGCCTTGTCGCTGTACGGCTTCTCTCCTGCCGCTATATCTTTCTCCCCACCGTCCTCTTGTCCTTCGTTTCCGGAAACAAGAAGCGGCTTGTATCCATCTGCCCCAAGAATCATAGGTTCGTCGGCCCAATCACCGAAGGGTGTTTCACCGAGCTTTGCGCGCACTTCGTTGAGCGTATACATCCCGTTACGAAGTCCCTTGTCATAGATATCGGCCGCGTCCTTCGGTTGAATATTGTCCTCGCCAATCCAATCGAACTCGATGTCGTCAAAGCCGAAGTCACTTAGAATGATTTGGTCGTTGATAACATTCTTCAAGAGATGGAGAATGGAGCCGTATCCCTTCTGGTTCGAAAGGTCCTCCATCGTTTCCGACGTTGAACGATTTACGTCATCCGTGATTCCAATATCCTGCGGGGAGAGGCCATAAGCCGCGCACATAAGTTTCGCGAGCCATACCGTGTACTCCATGAACTGCATGTCGCGGTTGCTGTCCGCCTTGAGGTCAACGACCTCCATTTTCTCGCCGCCCGCCATGAACGCGGGGCGGTGGAAGTTGCCGGTCATCTCTTGAACCATGTACTCACGGAACGCTTCCGCGTCGCGCTGGTTAATCTGGCCCGCGAGGTGAAGGATTATCGGCGGGAAGCTTCCTTCTTCAAAATAATTGCTGTTGTAATTGTCCGCGTTCAGAAGGTTTGCGACGACCGAAACGACGCCTTCAAGCGGTGAGAGACCGTATCCGAAGCCTTCCAAGCTCCCTTGCGGGTGCATGTGGAAGTGAATCATGTCCTCCTTCGGCCATGCCGCGATGACGTCGCCCGATTCGGGACCGCCGTACTGCGAGTTGTCCATGACCTGCAAGTATGAAACTGGAAGCACCTCCATATCGCCGCCCGCGTTTACGGTAGGGAGTGGAAGCATGACGTTTTGATTGCCAAACTCGTCAAAGACTGGCCGGATGGTGGCGCTGTCTACGAAATGAAGCTCAGCGATGTCCCCATTCGGATAGCGGGTCTTTTCGATTGAAACGGCATCGAGCACAAGCAGGTCCTCAAGAATCTTGTCCATGAGCGTGCGGAACGTCTCGCTATTCTTGTTTGGGTGACGAAGAAGGCGTTCGACCTTTTCCTTTTCCGCAGGATTCGGGTCTTTCGCAGGGTCTTTGCTCTTTATAACCCACTCCGTCTTGGTGACTTTTTCCTTGAGGACATTGATACAAATACGGGCAACGTGTACCGAATTTGCCGCGCGTCGGAGCGTGTCATAGGAGATTTTACCCGGCTTTACAAGCCCCTTTTGGATGAATGTGGCATTGCGTTGTTTCTCGCGTTCAAAGACGACCGACCGGCTTGGCTCTGGCTTCAAACCCTTCCGAATAGCCTTGTACACCTCGTCGGGAAATCCAGACGGGATAACGAGTGCCGTCTCCGGCTTCTTTCCGTATATTTCAAAAGAGGGACGGGAATCGTCGGCCATATCTAATCATACCCCAAAAACTGGGCTTTTTTCTCGCGATACGACTGTCGGAGCCGAGAACTGAGTGCATAAAATCGGCGCATACTGGTGAAATGATGGATATGCATGATTTCCTTCGGTTTCATTCCAAGGAAAAGGGAGACCATGACTTCGGTCTCCTCACATGGGAGTTCATGAAAAAAGCGCGTCCATCCAATCCGGTCGAAGTCATCCTCGTAGGTCGGATGAAGTTCCGGCGGCAGACCGTCTACCGAGCTTGCGTATCCATAGGTGTCGGGAATCATACGCGTTTGAAGTCTTTACGCTTCTGCGGCTTAATCCAAAGCAGATGCAAGTCTTGTGTCCATTCCAAGAACCATTCGAGATATTCTCCGACAGAGTGATTCTGTTTCACGACCACGGCGATGGCGAAACTATCCACAAGAAAATGCAGAATTGCGCGTTCATTTTCCTTCTTGCGCCATGGCCCAAATACGTCTTTGAGCAAAGGAACCTCACCTACCTGCTTCTCCATTTTGCGGACTTGTGCGGGGATTGCAACTATCTCCCTGTTGAAATCTGTTTCAAGCTCGCGCATCTTCATCACCACGAACTTCCAAAACTCGGTGATATCATCCTTCTGACGGGCGGATGGATTGTCCTTGAACTCCTCCTTCCACATGATAACGATGTCGCGCATGACGCGCTGTGCGGCCTTAATAGTCCATTCGTGCGGGAGATACGCCGGGATGCCCGGGAGCGTCGGGGCCTTACTGTCCTGAAGGATTTGGTCAATGACGCTTTTATCCGCGATAATATGCCTGTCGCGGAGCATTTCGGTGGCGATTTTTCCCGCCTCCCGAAGTTGGTCTATAGATTGTCGTTTCTTTTTAGCCATTTCAGTTCGGCATTAGGTCGCCCCCGACCAATTTCACTTCATTCCCTTCTCGAAACATTTGTCCCAATCCCGGAGGCGGAGGGGAATAGGCGGGTTTATCGGGAAGGTCCATTCGGGGTGTTTCCGTGCGCGGAACGGGTCGATTTTGCCCCGAGGCAATACCAGTAGGGATGAAGCCGCCATCTTTTCTTGGGGTGACCGACGGCACATAAGGACGCATTGCGTCTTCTCGTACTGACGGCTCATAGATGACCTCCATGGGCGCAGAATGGCCTCCGGTGCGGTCTTCGACGAGGGTTTTGATGAGACGGCCGCCCGCTCGGTCAAAGAGATAAGCAATCTCGACGTTCCCTTCTCGTGTGATTTTTACGATTTCGTAGTTCATACCTCAAGGTTAATGCCAGTAGAAATGAGCTTACGGACAAGACGAATCTTCTCTTCGTCTGGCATCTTAGCGCCCATGGGTGGGTTTGAGATTGCAGCAACGAGTTCTTGGTTAGCTGCGGAATACGCAGAGACGCCGTTAATTTTCTTAGAAATCCACCCCAAGAATTCGAGTGAGCCCATGTCCTTGAGAGCACGGTCTCCGATTTTGTAGTCTAAGATTTGTACGTCGGTGAGTTCCATAACTATTCTTTTTCAATTTCCTGCGTGGCCTCTCGGTCCGCTTTGATAATTGCATCCACTTCTTCGTCGTTAACGCTATACACCTTCCCATCCTTCCCGACATAAATTCCACCGCCCTTTTCTGCCTCTCGTGCACGTGCGATACGGGTGCGTGACTCACGAAGGCGTTGCGCTTCTGAGAAATCGAAAATGGCTTGGGAAATCAAACACGCTTGAAGTCGGTTCTCTGTTGAGTCCCTCCAGGCACGGTCGCTTTCGAGCCACTCCCAAACGGTCAGCTCTTTTGCTTTGTTGTTCGAAAGATTGAGCCAGTTTCTATAGCCCCTAGTCCAGTCTTCCAGCTTGAAAGAAAGCATTTTCTCGGTGCGGCGTGCCTGCATCTCCAGATGGTCGGCGAGAATATCCACCAGCGCCTCAAAATCAAAGCGTATCTGGCTCTTGAACACACGAGTCTCCTTGACGTGCTCCCCCTTGTACCGGGCCAGGTCGAGCATAAATGATGCTCCTTCTGCCCCACGGGTGAACAAGTACATCGAAAGCTCGTGGTCCTTTCGGTCCCGCGAGAGGTTCGCGTCGGCGAGCGCGGTTATGAGCTTTGCCTCCGTGTGCCCCGTTCGGTCAAGCGTGACGATACGTTTCTCCTTCGTAATCGGGTCAATGACTTCGACTTGCGAGATTGGTTCAACGCCAAACTTGGCGAGTTCCTTGCTCGTATTTGAAGCAACCTCCTCGGGTGTCTTCACCTTCTTGCGAAGGCTAGCCCGCAAGAGAGAAACCCCACTTTTGGGCGAAGGTGTGCTGGTCAGCGATTTTGTCGTCTTCGGTTTCATATGATTTCCAAGGGAACTCAAACGGGAACATGCCCGCTTGCGGATAATTTATCGCCGCAAAGCCCAGATGCTTAAGCTGCTGCGCGACGTCCTGCTGCATGAACCAATGCGTACGGTATGACGGGTCCCACTTCACCATTTCGGCAGCGAAGCGGGGCATACAGAAGAAGTCGAACGAAATATCCCATTGCTCCTTGAGCATAGGATTCTTGTACTCCTCGAACTGTTCCGGTTGAATGACCGAGCGAAGGTCGTACCCGGAAATCGCCTTGGCCTCGTCACTTCGATTCGCCCGGTCCACCAGGATGTCCAGTCCTCCTTCCTGAATCATCACCCACGGATTGAAGGAGACAATGAACTGCGCCTTTGTCTCCGTGAGCGCATATTGCATCCCTGTGGAGAGATATTCGGCATAGGTAGCCGTGCGCGGCACAGGGAGATTCTTGGTGTTTCCCGCCTGTGCCTTTGAGAGAAGGATATTCGCGACGCTCGTGGGATTGCCCGGCTCGTTTTGAATCGTCTCTGGATTCGCGACGAAGATGACGAAAAGCTGATGCACGTTCGAATAGAGGCGATTAAGGACAAGTGAAAGAACTGGCTCCGCAAGAAGCGGGTTATTCGGGACGTCGTTCCAGTATCCGTAGAGCGGCACGATTACCGCGACCGTACTGCGCGCGGTTTGCGCAATGAACGAGTCGATTGTGCTTTCGTTAGACGGCTGCATATTTTTGCTTTACGTTTGTAATGATACGGTCAAGCGCCCGCTTATCAAAGTCGGTTTCCGCGAAAGTGTCGCGGGCATACTCGATTTGGTGCACGAACTCCTGAACGCCGAGCGCCTTCTTCTCTGTCTTCGTTGCCTTCTGGGGGACATATACGATTTCCTTTTCTGGCGGGAACACGTCGATGCTGGCGACATCCTGAGCTTTCCATGCGCTCCCAATAATCGCTTCACCCGTCTGCTTGAACTCATCTATACTTCTGGCAGTAGCCATGTAAAGCCGCGTCGTTCCATCCTTCGTAAGAATCGCCGCATATACCCGCGTTGCCGAAGCCTGGGGTGGCGGGTCAATCATGGGTGCCAACTGTCGGGCAATTTGTTCGGATATAACCCGTTGATTCTCAGCGATTGTCGCGCGCGCTTTCTGGCCTTCTTTTTCAAGGGTCTCTTTGAGTGCCGAAAGAGCATTCACCTCCGCTATGTCCGCCTTCTGTTGGCGGCGTTGTAAAATAACGGTAATCGTCATGGCTACCAGCTCGGTAACTATTACGGCTCCCATTAGAACTGCGAGGAGGAGTTGCATGGTTATTTCCACTCGGGATGTTCAAGCGTCCAACGCACCATCTTGCGGAGACTTTCCTCGAAAGCGACGGGATACGAGAAGCCTTGTTCGGCAAGCCTAGAACCGTCGAGTGCATAACGCAGGTCATGGCCCGGCCGAGAAGAATGGAAGTCCACGAGCTCATAATCGAGGTCAGGGATGTCGTGCCCTTGCTCCTGGTAGAACTCCTTGACGATTCCATGTATCCAACGAGCGAGGGTGAGGTTATCGAGTTCCACTTCTCCGACGACGTTATACCGGCCTCGCTCTGCGCTTCCGTCTAGGACCTCGCCATGTTCGGCAACCCACACCGTAGCCGCTGCGATATTGCGAGCATGGAGATAGTGCCGCATTCCAGCCTGTGTCTTGTCCTTGTTCGCGTGGATAAGCACCTTCTCGCCAGACGTGCTCTTACGAATGAGCATAGGGATGAACTTCTCGGGGTGCTGACGCTCGCCGAAGATGTTCATGGTATTCGTAATCACGCTCGGGATACGGTAGGTATTCGCAAAGCTGATGACCGCCATCTCTGCCGCCGCCTTTGCTGCCGCATAGGGATTGTTGGGGTTCAAGCGGTCCCATTCTTTGAAGCCGCCCTCTTTGTCCATGGGATACGGACCATACACTTCGTCCGTCGAGAAGTACAAGAACTTGCCGTCAATAACGAGCTTGCCTTCTTCGTCCACGTGCGACTTCAGACCTTCAACACCTGAAAAGTTTTTGCCAAGTTGCTTGGCATAGTTGAGCAGGTTGACTGTGCCGATAGTGTTGTCCATGAAGAACAGCATCGGGTCGTCGATAGAACGGTCGACGTGAGAACCAGCCGCCAAGTGAAAAATATAATCGAACGGACCGCCAAGCTGCTGGATGACTTGGTCGTTGAGCGCAGCCTTTAAATCCCAGAAGACCGTACGTACGCGCGCTTTGAGTTCATTCCAGCCTTCGATGTTGGCAAGACGATTCGGATTGCCGCTAGTGTCTAGACGGTCGAGCGTAATAATCTCCCAATCCGTATTCTTCAGAATGTGTTCAATTAAGTGAGTAGCAACAAAGCCACAACCACCAGTAACCAGAACTTTCTTACTCGTTTTTGTAACGGAGTTTTGAGACTTCTTTCCATTCGCTGAAAGGTTTGTTTCCATACTTGTATTCTAAAGGATAATAATATTTCTCGTGGTTACAGTTGCAACAGAGAATCTGATATAGGTCAGGCCTGTATGGAGTTCTCGCAAGAAACCCCCACATACCTCCGCAATTGAGACGCTTGTACTCTTCGCTTTTTCTGTGAGTCGCTCCGTCGTTATGTATATGGTCAACAGTAAGAACCTCGTATCTGTCCTCACCACAGTGAGCGCATTTCTCACCATATATCTCAAGAACTTTAACTTTATTTCTATGATGTCTGCGGAAACGAACTTCCGATTCTTGTTTAATACGCTTTGGAGTACCTCCACGCTTTTCATCATGCCGTTTCTGAATAGCGCGGCGCTTATCAGGATTTTCTTTATTCCACTTTTTATCATACTGGCGGTGATATTCGCGATTCTTTTCGGGGTTTTTGTAGGGCATACATACAGTATAGTATACAAAACCGCTCCTACGAAACCCATCGCACCAGTTATGAGGACCTTTTTCATATATCGACTTTATTTATATCGAACCCGTGTTTGTTTTTCCTGAACTTCCGACAATAGGAATGATAGAGCGCTTGTTGTCCGTATCCGAGACGGAACGGAAGGCCGCACACGAGACAATTCTTGTTCATGGACGGCAAAATCTGCATACGTCGGAATTGCTCCGGCGTGACTTGAATCACCTGTTTTGGATTATGCCCTAGTAGAGCCAGAAAAGCCCGTTTGACGCTGTGGATAAATCTTTTGAAACGAGACGGCGGCGTCGGAAAGAAATCGCCGACGTATGGCATCGAAGGACTTGAAGACGTTGCCGTGTAGGTCAGCGCACCTGTTTCTGTTGGATTGCCTAGGATTGACGCAGGAGCCATATTAGATTTTCTGTTGAACGCTGGTAACGTCGCGCATGAAGTCATTGTATGGATGTTCGTATTTCTCTTGCCCTGGCACGCCACCCCATTTGCGCGCATATGACGCTCGGTTGTTTTCGAAAAGGGGACCGGGAACTATAGGGAGCTTGTTCTCGTTCGCCTCGTTCTGCGTCCCGCTTCCGAAGTGATAGAACAGCGCGGGCGGATAGACAATTGCTACAAAGTCCAGGAGTTTCATGCGGTAGTGGTAGTCGTTGTCCTCAAAGTACGCGGGCGCAAACAGTTCATCCATTTCGCCGACCTCCTCCCAAGTGCGCCGGTCCAGCATGAAAGCGGAGAAGTTCGGGTGCGGAGCGGGCAGCACGTCTGCCTTGCTTTCGGCGCTCATTTGGAAGAATCCGACCGGGGTCGTCTCGCCGCGAACGTCCATCGCCGTTACCATGCCAACCGTCAAATATTCCTCCTCGGGCGCGTCCTCTGCCTGCTCCGCGCTGGCCATAACGACACCGCCATTCTTTAGGAATAAATAGCGCGGGTTCTCGAAGCCCTCCACGAGTCGCCAAATGGCTTGAGGATGAAGCAACACGTCATTGTTTAGTATGAGCGCATAGTCCATGCCGCGTTCCCATGCGTCGTTGACGCCATAGTTCACCGAGCGCTGGAAACCCCATCGGTCCTCGTTGCGCTTATGGGAGAACCGTTCGCCTACCCGCTTTCCTGCTTCCACCTTCGTCTCGTCGGTGCTGGCGTTATCGACAAGAACGAAGCGGCACTCTATTCCGTGCTTCTGGGCGTATACCATTGCGGCCTCTACGCTTTCGATGGCTGGAAGCGTGTACTTCTTCCAGAGGTTTATGGCGGGCATCACTATCTGAACCTTTGTCATACGCGACGAATTATACGGTTAGTAGTTTTCCCGTTATACGGGTCGAGCCACACGAGCACGCGGTCTCCCAGAAGCACGCGAATGTGATTAAAAAGCATCCTTCCACTCATATGTGCAAGAACCTCGCGCCCATCGGGGAGCGCGAGGCGAAATAGATTTGCCGGAAGAATCTCCGACACAATTGCTTCAACGCCTTCTTTTTGTGCGGCCATAGTCGTCTTCATACCGGACAATATCATCTTCTGCCGCTTTACCAAGCGCGATTTCCACAACCGTGGTCGGCCGTTTGGTCGGATTCGAAAGACGATGAATAGCGTTGCGGGGGATAAGGATATGCTCCCCCGACGAAAGAACTTTCACGAACGGTTCGTCCTTGATGCTCTGGCGGAGTTCGGCTTGCGCCTTTCCCTCCACACAGACCCACATTTCGCTGCGCCCCCGATGGCGCTGAAGCGAGAGACGAGCGCCCGGCTTGACCGTGAGAGTCTTGAGCCAGTACCCCTTTTCGTGGCGATAAGTCTGCATGAATCCCCACGGCTTCTGAATGACAGGAGCCGCGAGTTTACCCGTGAGCCACGAAGAAGACTGAATCTTGCCGCCGCCCACGTCGAACACCATCTGAATGCCAAGCTGTTTGCACACCTTGGCTTCGGGAATGTCGCCCATCGAGCGTCGGTCGCCGCCATTGGCGAAGATGGTCGGCTTGATGGCACGAAGGGCGGCACAAACCGAACGGTCCTTGTCACCCTTCTTGTGGTCAGTGATGTACACAGCGTCCACGCCCTTCATGCGGCCGATGAGCATGTAACGCTCCTCCTCCGGCATGAAGACAAAACCCTTCTTGTCGCGGAGCCAGTTGTCATTGTTTAGGATGACAACGAGATAATCCCCGAGCTTCCGGGCTTCTTCAAACATTTTCGCGTGCCCGACGTGTACAGGGTCAAACCCCCCGGATACCGCGACGATTTTTGGTTTGGCCTTTTTCATTCTGTTTCTCCTTTCCTGCGGACTTGCCCTCCGCGCGCTTCTCTTCCCGCAGGATATGGATGAGAGCGAGTGCTGTGCTTCGGGCGAGCTGGTGAAGATTATTCGAGGCGTAGTTCTCGATGTAATACTCTCGGAAAATAGCCTGACCTTGCGGTTCGTGCTTTTCATTAGGAAACGGCATCCGTCGGACAATCTCCGAAGGAATCGTGCCGCCTGCATAAAAGACATCTCGAAACGGAGTTGGGACATTGTGCTTCTTGTCATTTCGATGAAGCCAAAAGATGAACTTCCGCCACCAGTTCGCAACGCGGACGCGCAGGTATCTTTCGTCGCGAATGGAGATAGTGAAATCCTCTGAATAAGATAGCGAGAGGTGAGAAACGCAGTATGCGTGGTACTTCTTCGGCAACTTATGGAATGGTACTCGGAACGTCTCGGTCTCGGCAGCCACGCGCTTCGCGCATCCGTCCTTTGAGCATAGTGCAAACGATTTTATAGCGTGCATATCAGTAGCCAGTTAAATGGCGCGCGCAGTCCTGTTTGATTGCTCCAACGCGGAACCCCGCCGCCATCATGCGTTGCGTATAATCCGTGTCCTCACCATTACCGCCCTTTGTGAAGCACGGGCCATTCTGCCTCAGCATCCCGACCTTCTCCATGGCAAACTTATCCAAGAGCCAGCACACGGCCGGTACGTCGGTCATCTCGTCGTAATCGTCATGAGTATGCGTGACCGAATGAGCGGTATGCCGCCATCCTGCGAGCAACCCGAGAGACGGATGTGCCCCGAGACAATCCAGCATCTTGAGGTGGAAGTCTAGGTCAAACTCAACGTCGTTATTGACCAAAAACACATACGGCGCGCGACTGATTCCGAGCGCGTCATTCACGGCCGTCGCCCAACCGTCGTTTGTAGGTCGTCGAAGCACGAAGGTCTTTTGGTAATGCGCCATGTCGGTCAGAAACGATTCCACGCCCTCCTCGGTGCTTCCGTTATCCACGAGAATGAATCGCTCGCAACCCTCCATCGCACCGCTCTGAATGAGCGAACCTACGGTACGTCGCAGGAAGTCAGGCCGATTCCAAGACGTGAGGATGATGTCAAAGCGTGGCATAACTACTCCGTTGCCTTCGCCCAGAACTCAAACGCATCCGTCAGTCCCGCAAATATCGTGCTATTGGCAAACTCCCGCCCAAGCCATGAGAAGATTTCGGGCGCTTCGAGATGCTTAGAGCCAGACCCGGAGAATACAAGCGCTCGGTCGACGAGAGAGAGGAAGCGGTCCTCGTAGTCCAACATTGGTTCCTCTGCCGCCGCGTCCTCACTCGCATTCACTTTTGTGTCATGGATAACACTTGGCGAACCAAAGGAAATCGAGCCGCCTTTTTCCCGCATGATTTTCTGAAAGAGGTAGCCTCCCCATATGTCGTCATGCCGAGTAAACTTCTTATCGCGAAAGTTGAAGTTCGGCAGGAAAAGCATATAGGGGACTGCGCTCGCGCGGAATGATACGTTCATGCCCGAAAGCGGAAGCGTCGCGGGGGAAGGAAATACGCCCGAAACCTTGAAACTCTCCGACTTGTCCGGATTCAAAACGCGGTCTTTGCCGTAGAGGTCGAGGCTCTCTTCCCAAAGTCCCATGTGCGCCCATTTCGGAAGGTCGCGTTGGGAATAAGGGAAGCCGCGCGAATACCAGTCCTTCCCGGTCCCAAACGGCTCACTGCTGCTTGTTTCAAGTGGATTAGTCCATCCGGCTCCTTTCTGCTCTAGCGCCTCAAGGTGAGCCGAAATAAAGCCCTCAGATACTATGCAGTCCGAGTCAATGACGATAACGGCGTCATATCCGTCCTTCCACGCCTTCCAAAGCCCAAATTGTTTGCACGCTGCGCTGTGATGGAAGCGCTCGAAAGAAGCATACAATTCCTCACCCAGTTCTTTTTTCTGCGCGGCGTAATCGTACACATCGCCCTTGCTGTCGTGATTCCACGGCAACGTAACCTTGCCGTCGCTGTCGTCTACGATAATGACGTGCGCATCTGCACGTGTCGCTTCATTCCACAGCGCGTCTACCCATCGCTCGGACGGTTGAATATGCACGGGAGCAACGATGGCGGTCTTCATGGCTTCGGAGAAATTGCGGGCTCGTCTGGACCGATAGAGCGCGGAGGGACGAGCGAGGACGAGCGATTGAGGCTTTCGTTCAGTAGTGTGGCGACTAGCAAGAGGACGTTGAGGATTTTTAGGTCCGTTCCCATTGGTGCGTTCGCGATTTCGTCCACCGTGAGTTTGAATTCGTCAGGGGTCATAGTTAGCGTTTCCGAGCGGTAATTGCGTAAATATTTACACCCGTATATTAGAGCCATTATTCCAAGCGGGCAAGACGGGGTTGGGGATTACTGTATGACCCACCAAAACCTACCGTCCGAGTGATGGCCGAGGAATGCCTCCTGTACTGCCCGCATTACTCCCGGATAGTTCTGGTCGTAATCATCTCCACAAATGATTTTATTAGCCTTTGGTGTCCAGAATCGAATATCGGCCTTTACACTCTCGTAATCGTGAGCGGCATCGAGGTACACTAGGTCAGACGACAAAAAAGGAAGAACAGAAGCCTCCGCACTAGTCATTCGAATAGGGACGACGCGCCCTAAAAGGTCACGCTCGGCCATGTTCGAAAGAAACTTTGCGTAGAAATCTTCACCGTACTGAACAGCCGTTAAGTTTTCCTCTTCTCCTTCTGGCCAAAGGACAAACGGGTCTACCGCATATATTCGGTTTGTATGAGCTGCAAAAAAGGCAGTTGAAAGCCCCACGAAAGAACCGACTTCTGTAACTGTTTTTATCTCGTACTCTTTGAGGAGAAAAGCTAGGTTATGCGCCGCTTCTGCGGCAAACCATCCTTCTATTTCGTGCATACGACACCGACCTGATAGGCCCCACGGCTTATGTGTATATCCATGAACGGGACCAATTCTTCTGGCGGACTGTTCAGGTCAAACGGAACGGTGTTGAGTGGGTCGAAAAAACGACTCACTTCGGCTAAAAGAGTGGCATAGTCAAACGCGATATGATGCCGTTCCTCGGGACGGTCGTAGTGGTAGATGCGTCCGTATAGCTGTTGCCACGTCGCCTCCATGCTGATTTGTCCCGAGGCAAATGCCCGCATGACCGCCCCGCAGTCGGGGGTGAGGATAGCCAATTTCCCGCCCGGCCGTAGAACCCTATGCCATTCCTTTACGGCTACAGGGAGCGTGTCAGGATAGTAGTGTTCAACGAGGTGCCCTGCGTATATGAAGTCCACAGAATCATCTGCGAGAGGCAATTTTTCGGCCGGGGCGTTTATGTCTACGCGGACATTCGGGTCATCACCGATGATGTCTACGTTAGTCCATCCATCGAAATAGTGTATCTGACACCCGAGATTGAGTCTCATATTGAAATATTACTACGCAAAGGCGAGCCTCTCGCAGAGTTTTCCACAAGAGGCTTAGAGTCATTTCACTGCCTTACTGGATGAAGCGGATGTAAATGGGCGACGTGTTCTCTTAGGAAAACGACGAAGGCTCTTGTGCATTCGTCTGAAGCGCAGGTGAAGTACGTCTCGCCCCACGCCGTGATTTCCCGTACCGTATCGTCCTTTGAGAACGCTTGGCGGCAGATAGGACATTTCATGGCACCGCCTTTGGAGGAAGCGTCCGAGAAGCGTTCTTAGCCTTCTCGAAACATGACCAGATGTAGGTCGGGACAAACCGTGTCCTACGCCACTGTTCCAGGTCTTTTATGACCTGGTTGGAGGCGCAGGGACGGCCGCACACTTCCTTCCAGCACTTATGCCAGAAGTCGAACTCGGTGAGATGCGTCGCCTGCAGTTGGTACTCAATCCATTCTCGTACGTTCAAGGCACATACTCCTTTAGACCCGTTTGAATTATAGCCCTGCTAATACAAACAGATTGGAGTTATCCACTCGTTAATACAAGTCGGCCTCGGTGCCTATTGTATGCGCAGAGTGTCAGTTGTGAGTAATTTCTTCTCTCCACTAAATAAGGGGTTCATGGGAGGTTGGGTGTCATATATCTATTGTACTGGTGGCTTGTATTTCCAATCGTGACAGTCACAATCGTGGTCTTTACAATATTCAGGTAGCGCACCGCGATAATCTTCACCCGTTGAATCTACAGACGCGCCAAAACACTCGTCACAACACCGCGATTCCTTAGAGAAGGATGTTGGTAGATGGCAGTTCCCGCACACCTCAAAATCAGGGTGTCCTTCTCTATCATCGGCAACCCATATTCGTATTGATTCTGTACACTTGCAAGAATATTGGTTCATATATCAAGAGGATTCTTTCTTTCGTCTTCACGGGTAGCCTTTTCTAATCCAATAAATGCCTCTCTTAACCATTCAGCGCATTCAGTCCTACTTTTATGCCAGACTACTTTTTGAACTCCTCTATCATTTTTTCTATTGCGTAATTCATACATCAAGAGTCTTTAGCTACTAAGGTACTAGGGTGTGGGGAGGTTAGATTTCATATCCTTTTTCGGCTTGTATTCTTGTATTTTTTCTCGTTGTCACACTGTGTTCCATACATCGAAGTCCAATGAAAGATTGTGACGCTTTAGGTTGCATTCTCCACCGACCTTGTTTTGGAGGAACAAAAACCCCGCATATTTCGCACTTTCCTGCATATCGGTTTCTCATAT
>Ga0316620_10000459_pt1 | contig 16558 bp, 11 predicted proteins | sample OWC_Aug_M1_C1_D5_FD_207651 | JGI IMG/M metagenome (GOLD analysis project Ga0316620, IMG submission 207651) | Wetland soil microbial communities from Old Woman Creek delta, Ohio, United States - OWC_Aug_M1_C1_D5_B | ecosystem: Environmental > Terrestrial > Soil > Wetlands | place: USA: Ohio... | reverse complement strand
AGGAGCCGTCCCACTGTGCGGGTGGCATTGACGGCCCTGAAGGCACCGAGCTCGGTATCGTACAGCCGGTCGACACGGCCCACGCGACTCAGGGCGTCATACAGCTCGCCGGTACGTCGGTAATCAAGACTTCCGTCCCGGGACACTACCATGCCGCTCATCCGGTCGTAGTTGCTCATGGCCTCATCCACGAAGCTCTCGACGTCAAAGAACGTGGGCATAAGGGTGGGGTTGTACTCATCCTCCTGAATGATGATGTCGAGGATTTCGATGACCTGCATCTGCTCTGCTAGGGTCAGTGCCTCAAGACCCCCGCCGTACATGGAGTCATTGGAGAGGACCATGCTCCTCCACCTGACGTACTCGTCGATCTCAGGGAACTCCATGAGACTCGCATCGGGGGAGATGATGTTCTCAAGACTGATATGCCTCAGGCCCAATATCTCGATGTTGTCGATGGCGTTGGCCGCTCGGATGGCCCAGTACTTGTCCTCCAGTAGACCATCACTGAGTAGGTGCTTGAGGCTCAGGCTCCCACGATACGAGGACCACAGGTACCGCTCGACCATCGGGATGTCAGCCAGGTCCAGTCGGTCCAGGAGCCTGAGAGTTTCCAGAACAAGGGCAGTGGTCTTGAAGTCCGGCGCATCACTGCCCTCAAGGACGAAGCCGCCCCGGTAGCCACTCTGCATGGCGGCATACCTCTCAGCAATGGCATTGAGCTGCATCCACGTGCCGCTGTGCCACTCCGACCCGTTGTAGCAGAATAGGAAACCGACCGCCCTCAGTGTCGTCTCTAGGTCAGACCTGAGTCCGGGCTGGTCGGCATATCCCTTGCCATCATAGCAGCTGTAGATGTACTCGGGAACCGTTGTCAGTCCTTCTCCGCCTGTAGAGGATGCCATGGCGCTGGTGTTGATCATCATGAGAACAAGAAAGGTGGCTGTGAGAACCGCAAGTGCCCGACTCGCGCGTCCTACATCGACTCGCATATAGATGAACCCCCTTTGCCGACAGTATCGGTGGACCACAGGGTCGAATACCGGCAGCAGTCACTGTACGCCTTCCTAATAAGCGTCACGATAGACAGCCCCGGAGTCACAGGATGGTGCTGCCTGCAGGACCTACGTTGACACTCAGTCGTCCCAGACCACCTGACCGAGGACCTCAGCTACTGGGGTCGAGTCGTTGGGTTCCCGTGATATGTCACTCCTGATAGTCCTCGGGACAGTCGATTCAGAGTGAAGCAGGAGATGAATGACGACAGTAAGCCGGTCCGAACAAATAGGTGCCTGCAGTCACCTGTTTAGCCCGCGCGCTTCACCCTATGTAGTCCAAGTCGTCGGGCTCGCTGAGCGGGTAGAGCGCCCTGTCTGTCCGGGGCAGGGTCTTCACAGGGAACTGCTTGTTGTACGGGTCGTAGTTCCACTTGTCAGCAGTCAGTCTGGCCTGTAGCATCGCATCCAAGTAAGACACTGTCTTGTACACCTTCTCGCCGCTGGCATTGACGTAGTATCTAGTCGGGGGGGGGTCTTCATCCTCCGCGAGGTCGTCTACCTCCCTTGCCCACCCATCAAGGTAGATCCTAGAGCTCCACCAGGTGGCGTAGCCGTGCCTCATGTAGACGGGCTGGGCTGTGTCGATCAGCCTCGTGGGGTACACTGTGAGGATGAACCCGCGGGAGTGCCTGCCGACGAAGACGTAGCTGTCCTGCCCTTTCTCCGTGAACGCCTTCTGGGGCCTCTTCTCCCAGACGATGCACCACGCCTTGATAGTGTCCGGCTCGGTCTCGAGCCTGCCCGTCAGGTACGTGTCCAGACTCATGTACTTCGATGAGCCGCCCTTCCTCTCAGTGCCGTCCTGACACCTCCAGGTCCAGAAGTCCTGCCGCCCACGTATCCCGGGAGTGTACGGGATGGAGCGCACCCGCTCCCTCAGCTCCTGTATCTGGAAGGCCGCATCAATCAGCTCGGGCGTCCAATGACCACTGCGCCTTGCCCTCTTCTTCTTGGCTTGGGAAGCGTCGTTTCCGTTGGTGCCAGGCCGCTCATGAGCCTCCCCGGCCGCTCCTTTCTCTTCTCGCTTCCCTGTCCTCTTCTTGCTCATGGGTCCTCATCTCGCACGACGGGTCGTGCCTGACCCGGTCGTTCCATGGACCGGGACTCCTTGTTGTCCCCTGACTACTCACATCCGCATATATGGTTCTCTGTCGTGGGGGGAGACCAGACTCTCATGCGGCACCGGGCGCTTCCATCCAATGTCATGCCTCTCACAGGTGTACGCACACGAGCGTGTTCGCTGCGCATCATGAGACCTGGTGGAAACCGGACGCAGGGCAGCGGTGGGCATTCCCGACTCCGACCGTGACCATGCCTGTCGTTTCTGGAGTAAGAGTAGGTGAACCTTGCGATGCTGACCACGTGCCGTTTCCCTCAGCACATGATGCTCCGGGATGTGGCTCCTTTCCAGAGTCCGTCCGTATGCGGCTTGTCATCACAGACAGCTCAGTGACATGAGATACGGTCACACCATACGACGGCAAGTGATAAGAGACCCCGCAGACAGACTCAAGCCTATGACGTGCATGGAATCCGAAACGGCTGAGTGGCTGGGGTCCGAGGTGGACTGAGAATTGATGAGCAGGAAGAGAAAGGGAAACGAGAGGAATAGGGACACTCGTGTGCCTGATGACACAGGCAGTCACGACCCTTCTGAAGGTGAGAGAACACCAGACGGCCCCGAACAGGACGAGGAGGGCAAGAGGACTGAGAGCGGCAAGTGGACGCCGGAGCTGGTGCGTGCTGCCTTCCAGATACAGGAGATGAGGGACAGGAGAAGGTCCCCCGACTACAGGCCCGACCCGCGACTGGAGAGGGACATGTGGACATGGAGGAAGAGGGACGGAACTGAGAGGAGGGGAGACAAGTCTGCGTACATTGCCCACGATACGTACCTGACAGGCAGGCTCGAGACCGAGCCGGACACCATCAAGTCATTCCGCATAATGTGGGAGAAGAGGCCCCAGAAGGCGTTCACAGAGAGGGGACAGGACAGCTACATCTTCGTGGGCAGGCACTCCCGGGGATTCATCCTGACAGTGTACCCGACGAGACTCGTTGACGCAAGCTATGGAGCAGATGCATATCACACCTGGTGGAGCATCAGGATATTCCTTGAGGGATGGGCAAGGGAGCTGGACCATTTCACTGAAAGCAAGAATCCACATCCAGGCAGCTACTATGTCAACGCTGAGGGAGAGAAGGTCTACAAGACGGCATCGTACATGAGTGCGATGCAGGTGGCCCGAAGCATAGCTGATCGATGGAAGTACGACCCCAACAACCTCCTATTCCCGGTGAACACGCTTCCCATGGAGATCAGCGCGTCCAACCCCCTCGATGAACCGGGTGACCTGCTGTACTTTGGCGAGGGCTAGGTCATTGCCCGCCACTGCAGAATAATCATAACCACGTCCAGACCTTGGATAAACGTTATGAGTCTTCAGAGCCCTTTCTGGCAGAGCCGGTTATAGGTGAGATGCAGGACAGTAGCATCACCCGGTCTTTCTACAGGTGAACACAGGTTGGAGAGGTCAATCACTATCGTACTTGTCATTCTGCTATTCGCGTTTGTGTTCGGCGGGGCACAGGCTCCTCAGGCACCTCATGCACCAATTGATTCCCTTCTCGGTGATGACGTGGAGAATGATAGCATCAAGAGAGAACAAATAGAGTACCGGTACGACCATCTTGTACCCGCCCGCGACCTCTCCGTCGTCGAAACAGAAGCAGCCGAGGTCTGGAGCATGCTAGACCACAGTGGCCTGAATCTCACGGGAGAGGGGATTCTAATTGCAGACCTAGACACAGGTGTGGACTGGATGCATCCCGACCTCTGGTTCGCTGATGGCGAGGAATACGAATGGGTAGACGGAAACTACAACGGATACGTCGATGACGGTGACGGGATAGACATTGACAGTAGCGGCGACCTGCAGAGCGATGAAAACATAGGCGTCATAGACATCAACAACGACGGCACGTTCCAGGTCGACATGGACTGGCTCTGGTGCGAGAGCATCGCGGACGATGGAGCACCCAACGTCGGCGAGCCGTTCTTCGTGGCGAACGACACCGACGGTGACAACCTCCTCGACATAGGCGAGAGGCTTGTGATGCTCATTACGCCCAAGACGCGCTACATTGTCGAAACGGATGGCGTGGGCGAGTCGAACATTGTGGTCTGGGACAGGGAGACGAACCTGACATCAACGACGCACACCGACGTGTCCGGACACGGCACAGCAGTGGCCGGGATACTGCTTGGCGGCCAGCCCGGGTACAGGAAGTACGTTGGCGTCGCCCCGGGCGCGGAACTCATGATGATCAACGTCTACGGCGAGAGGGCGCTGGGGCTGATGGACGCGCTGGACGTCGCTGTTGCCCTCGGCGCCGACGTGATAGTGGTCGAGGCCGGGCAGTGGGTAGAGGTCTTCATGGACGGCTCGTCCGATGTCGAATGGAGGATCGACGAACTGTCTGCGTCAGGCATACCCGTTGTGGTGCCTGCCGGGAACCTGGGTGAGAGCAGCAAGCACGCGATGTTCGGTGTCTATGGCGGAGTGCCGCGGACGACGTCCTTCGACCTGGACGGGTTCAGCATCCACAACGTGTACATGTCCGTGCTGACGGTCGACAGCCTCAACGTGATGAACGGGGCATTCAGTATCGCGGTACCCGGAGGCGGCACGGTCGTCCTGCACCCGGGAGATGGCTACAGGGTATGGGGTACAGATAGCAACCCGGCCACCGGGATACAGTTCAGGTCGTACATCTGCACGTCCAGCAGGGGCACGAGCATGTTCTACGTGGAGATTAACCGCCAGCTGTTGCTGCCGTCGAGCAGCGCCTTTGTCCTGAACGTCACGCTCGACGAGGATGCGACGCTACACTGCTACATATCTGATGACGGCTCGGGGTGGTCAGGAGGCAGCAGGTGGACGACTGACCCGAACAACGAGTACTTGGTCACATTCCCCGCAACAGCCGACACAGCAATAGCCGTGGGCTCCTACCACACAAGGTCGTGGTATGGCACGCAGGGAGCAATCGCCTCCTACTCGGGCAGGGGACCGAGGATTGACGGTGTGACACAATTGTCACTGGCCGCACCGGGCGGCTACGACGTGGTCTCTGACCTGAGTAGCTCCTCCGGCTGGGTGTCGTGGTACGGTGGTCCCGGTAACGTGTTGAATCTCAGGGAGGTGTTCGGCGGCTACAGGTTGTTCAGCGGGACGAGCGCAGCCGGGCCGCATGTCGCGGGCTGTGCGGCCCTCATGCTCCAAGCGAACAGGTATACGAACAGAAGCATAGGCGAGATAGTCAGGCAGAGCGCAAGAGAGGATGTCTTCACGGGGGACACGCCCAACAAGATATGGGGACACGGCAAGCTGAACGTTTCCGCGGCTGTGTCCGCGGCACTTGAGGTGCGGCCGCCGGCAATAGACTCCGTCTGGCGCGACAGACAGGACGTGGAGTACGATGAGTCAGTCACCATTGTCGCGAACGTCACGGGTGGCAGCTGCCTGTTCAGCGTCTGCCTGAGGCTGGGCATAGATGATCCCGCACGTCCGCTCACGGCGAAGATGACCCTGACTGGCAATGGCAACTACACGTTCACGATACCCGGTCATGTCTATGGGACGGATGTCTACTACAGCGTATACGTCAACGACAGCATGGGCGTGCTCCTCGAGTCAGATCTGTGCTCGTACACAGTGACGGACCTCACGCCACCAGAACTGAGCAGCACGGGCATGTCGCCCGAGCCCGTGGGGATAGATGCTGCCGTCACAATACATATCATTGCAGCTGAGCACGTAAACGCATCGGGACTGGACTCCGTCTATATGGACTATACTAAAGACTCTTGGGCGAGTCATATCACTGTCACGATGTCGAGGGCAGGCGAGTACTACACGGGGCAGATACCCGGACAACCGTACGGAACCAACGTGAGCTATGTATGTCATGCAATGGACAACGCGGGCAACATCGCGGACTCGGACGTGTTCTACTACTCGATAGTAGACGACCATGCGCCCTTCATCGGTGTGCCTGTACATACACCGGCCGCTCCCAACTCCACCGAAACAGCGGAGGTCGCCGTGACGGTCACTGACGACTCGGGTCTCGCGTATGTCCTCCTGGGCTACTTCAACGGCACTCACTGGAACAACGTGAGCATGTCTTTCAACGGAACGTGCTACACAGCTCTGATACCGGCCTTGGCCAACGACACGGACGTGCTGTACATGGTGTACGCCTGTGACCTGAGCGACAACAGAGCGGCCTCACTCCAGTACGCGTACACAGTGTGCGACGTACCCGTGACGACAACTACAACCACCACTACGACCACCACAACCTCAACCACGAGCACGACCTCCGACACGACAGACACCTCGACCACAAGTACGCCAGAACCACTATTGCTCACGCCATACTTGGCAGCCGCGGCTTGCGGGATGATTGTCGCTTGCCTGCTCGTCGTCCTCTGGCGAAGGTCACAGGCCTGACCCAGTACAGCCGGCACACTACGTATGGACCTGTCGCGAAGTGTTCCCTCCTGTGACAACCTCCAATAGTTCGTGCTTGCTTGCAGCCAGCTTCAAAGCATGGCTGTCGCCACGTCCTCCTCCTGCAAGACACTGCGCGAACTGGACAAACACCGCGGGGGTTATTAGAAGGTTCAGTCTCGTGGAGTGCGTCGATTCTCGCGTAGAAAGGACAGGAGAGTATGGATATATGAGGAATCAGACGCCTACTGGAAACTTGGATGCCGAAGCGAAGCCGCAACCAAAGCCTTCAGGCGGTGGAGCGCTTAAGTGCATATCAGAGTTCATGTGCCTGCTCGGGCTTTCAATCATCATTTTCACTGTGATGGCACTGCTCGACATCGGCGGAATTCACATGGTTCCCGGCAACGAACTAGCGACTGCAGCCATGGACGTCTTTGCAGTCTTGTTGATTGTGGGTGGGTGCGTCATCGCGAAGCGCCAGTCTTGAGAGGCCCTCGCAAGACACGGAAGGTCATACCTTCTTAGATTCTGTGCGGACGGGAACACATGGACCCAGTCGACTCCAGAGCAGAAGGACAGAAGACCGCATCTTTCGTCACGGGAAATGTCGATTCTACCGCTACGGAAACACTTGGTCAGACTGACTCACTCAGACGTCAATCACCGCTGCAATGTGCAAGGAGGACCTTGAGGGGGTGGAACAATGTCCACCCCTGACGGAGTTTCCCTAGGCCTTCAGACTCAGCAGAGACGGGAACAATATGAGGCCATACATCCAAGGTATCAATGAGAAGTCGTTGAAGAATGCCAATGCAGCCGTAGCTGGCCCGAGGCCAATCAGAATTCCAAACACACCGATCGCGATATAGAGCAACCCGGCTAGCAGTCCAAACGGATTCCGCTTTCCGCCGGACGACACCTTGAGATAGACAATCCCAAACAACACGAGAGCGACCCCGCCAACCAAGGTGGCATCAAACCATGTTGTCAGCATAGTGTACCAACCCCAGTACTCAGGTGATACCCCAAAGCTGTAACCAGTGGTCAATCCCGAATAAACCAGCACGAATAGGACGAGGAAACTGGCGACTCCAGACACCAGACCACCAATTCCGGCAACTAGGCCGAGCGTTCTGTTGCTGGTTCTCCGGAAGCCTAGGAAGTATGCCGCCATGATGAGCATCCATATGGGCACAAGAATGAAGAAAAGCTCGTACACCAATATGTGATAGAACCATATCGGACCGTAGTGGATTGATGGCCCTGAATAGGCCATATACAGAGAAAAAGCAGCCACCACGACTCCAAACACACACCCTGCCTTGCCAAGCCGCGATGCGGGCTTCGGCAGTGAACCACCCGTCGACATGCTGTTTCCTTGAGCAGTCACTTTGATAAAAGTGTTCCGTCAAGCCGACATGCGATACGGACCGTGCCACAGTACAGCGGCTTACTGGAACGCCAAACAGAACGAGGGGCCAGCTTAGCGGCCACAATCGCGATTCCTCATTGAGTCAGGAGGAGGACCTACGTGTCGAAAGATACCGCGGCTCAGGAGTCCGATTGTACAGGCAATAAGGCCTTGCCAACTCCTAGAGGGCGTACAGGAAGGCGATTGGTTTCGATGACGAGTGCATGCAGGCATGAAACAGCTTGGGAAGCGTGCTAGAGAGCAGAGAGGTATGACGGCGCTGACAAGGCATACTGTAAAGGCACAAGACCGCCCGAGATATGCTGTGCCGCGAGTGAGCCGTGGAGTCCTTCTCGGCGAGATGGGAAAGGGTCTTGGCACGCGATGCGCTTAGGGAAACTCTCAAGTATGCTGAGAATGACCCATCTCTGTGTGAGATCGTGAAGAGAAACCTGCAGAAGTACTGTTAGGGCACATCAACTAGCGACCCGTGCCGGTTCTTAGGTCCGACATGTCCATGTCGTGTCGCACCAGTTCTGGGGTAATAATTGGAGCAGTCTTGCCTTCTTGATGAATCGACGAAGTCGCGGTTGCATCGGTTTCCGTGATGCGAAGTTCAACCTTCACCGTTCATTGTTAGTTAGACAAAGTTGGACACAGGAGTCCTGTCCTCCCAGGTAACGGCACTGGGGTACTCCCTGAGGTCGCTCAGGTGTCGGTTGACCTCGAGCTACGCGTGTTCGGACGGAGCTATATAAGCTCCTACAATCTCGATGTCCAAGATTGTCCAACTTCTGTGCAGCTGTTGCAGACCCTCGGTATTCGCTTCACAAGTTCCGCTGTCTGCGTCTTCGAAACCCTCGTTTGTGGTCTTCTTTAGGTATCCAGAGCACACAATCCTGGGATAGAAACTTGCAGGAGAACGGGAATGACGACATAGCTGAATTGGCAATCACTGAAACGCCTCGCAGTCACTCAGAGAGAAGACCACAGAGAGATGCGACCGCCATGGACCCTCAGTCGCAGGCGCTCTGCCAGTTCCTGAGCGCACTCATGCACTCGGGCCTCTCCTTTGCGTACCGGATCAGCTCACTACACGATGCACCTAGGGTTTCCTATCTGACCAAGACACCAGCAAGCACTGTCGAAACCCTAAGAGCCGCCTTTGCCTGCCATTTCCCTGAGTTCAGGACTAGTTGTGATATCCACCATCACACAAGATATGCCTCCGAAAACATCCACCTTGCACTTGTTCGTGGACTGCCCAGACAGACTCCGGGCTCACTGAACGGGCTTGTCAGATTCATGCTAGACTCTGGGTCCCCATCAATCTATCAGGTCTGGACCACATCTGAGCATCCCTCGTGGGCTGACCGGTATCTTGCAGGCAAACGATACAGCTCCGGCCTCTCCAGAGTGCAGCGACACGACTCTGCTAGGTCATGGATTGGAGGAAACCAGACTGTTGTGAAGGTCGATGCTGTTGCTCAGGCCGCGACTGAGCGATTGGCGGCTGCCTATCGCAGAATGAATTCGGACCGTGTGCTCGACTGCCGAATCTTGTTGGGCTTCTGGGATGGTGAGCAGTGTGAGGTCGACCTTCGAGATTCACTCTCCGTCCTGCTCGGAGCAATCTCACGAGAGGACCGACACGAGCGTATGAGGTACACTCTGCTGAGTGGACAGGCGGCAGAGAGAACACTGAATGCAGCACTCAGACTCGACATGCGAATCCGGGGAACGAAGATGCTCCCGATGGAGGCCGTCCCCCTCTTCGAGATACCCACTGTGGACTTCGGCGTGAGACAGGGCAGTCCCGCATCTTTCACCACATGGAGCCCAACCAGCGAAACGGGAACCCTTCATGAGAACTCGATTCCCTTTGTTCGGGGGATGATTGCACTCGGACGAGTGCTGAGAGATGGTGGGCCGACTGCACAGGTCAGATACTTGGACCTTGAGAGCCTGAGGAAGCACACGACGATAATCGGTGCGACCGGGTCAGGCAAGACGACCACCAAGAATCGCATAGTGATTGACGCATGGAGGAACGGTATCCCGAGCCTCTTGATCGAGCCTGCGAAGACTGATGCACGAGCCCTCATGGCTGCAATCCCAGAACTGAGAGTCTTCACTGTGGGGCGCGAGCAGGTCGCTCCATTCAGACAGAACCCGTTCGATGTGGAGGAAGGCGTGCCTGTGCAGCTCCACATTGACAACCTGCACATGTGCTTCAACTCCTCTTGGCCGGTCTATGGTATCCTGTCCAACCATCTCAGACGCGTCCTCCTCCTCAGCTACAGGAGCAACGGCTGGGACGAGTTGCGGGATGTCCGCGGCGAACTCATCACGCCCGAGGACTTCCTTGCTCAGGCGCAGGAATACGGCAGCCGACTGCCCTATGCAAACGAACTCAGGCAGAACTTCACGGGGGCAATTATGACACGTGCCGAGGAACTGTGCGAGCCCTCAAGGGCGGCCATCTTCAACTCGAGGTACAACCTCAGTATGTCAGAACTGCTCTCCGTTCCCACTGTGATAGAGCTGTGCCACATCGGCGACCGCGACTTCAGGGCCTTCCTGCTGAGCCTGCTCCTCACACGAGTCTGCGAGCACTTCTACACGCTCGGCCCTGCCAAGAGTCTGCGTTCCCTGCTCGTCATCGACGAGGCGCACTCTGTCCTTGAGGAGCTGCCCAGAGTGACAGACCCCGAGGCGACGTCAAGCTCGAGGAGGAAGGCGGTGGACCAACAGGTGGACCTCGTCGCGGAGTCGCGTGGTCCAGGACTGGGAGTGATCATCGCGGACCAGAACGCGATGAGGCTCTCGCGTGACGCGCTGAAAATCTGTCAGATGAAGGCAGTCCACCGCACGACGAGTCCGGAGGACAGGGAACTTCTCGCCCTTGAAACCGGATGCAATGAGGAGCAGAGGGCACACATCGATGTTCTCAGACCGGGTGAAATCGTGATGAGAGGACCATCGGACAGTGTGCCGTCGAACGTTCAGGTCTTCCATGACCCGGACTTCATTCCCGAGATGCTAAGGGAATGGACGGACAAAGATGTCATCGATCGCATGCGGACCTTCTATGAACAGCATGAGGAGTTCGCAAGGACGCCGGACATCCCCGTGGTCAGCTGGACAAGGACCATCAGCGAAGAGAAGACAGTCGCTCTGGCAGTGCAGATAGAGGACATCGTGAGCGACGAGGTGTACACAGAGAACTACTCGGTCTGCACCCGCGACCCCGAAGCTGAGTCGAAGAGGCTCATCGAGAGGCTTGCGGTGCACTATGCGTGCAGTCTGAGTTCCGGCGAGGAGGATTTGCTTGACGTGGCACGAACGATCCTCGACCTGACAGGGGTCATGCACGGTGCTCCTCCGTACGAGCCCGACATCGATGTCATGAGGGAGATGATACAGTCAGCTCAGGAAAACCGGGCCAAGAAGACTACTGGAAGAGGGGGGAGTGATGAGGCCCGGCAGACATCGCAGTGAAACCGGACCCACAAGGGACTCGGATGAAACGAAGGCGCTACGCCTTGAGATGGCGAAGCACATTGCCACGATGAAGTTCGAGCAAGACGCAAAGCGGCTTGAGAAGACCGGGGCCTCGAAGGAACAGATACTCGAATTGAGCAAGAAGGTCGACGAGTTCGCTGACTACCTTTACCATACGCGCTCAGAGCTGCTTGACAAGCTCGCTGAGCGAAACCATAGAGCACTCGGCAACATGGCTGGCCATGCGAGAGAGGCGGGCTCCGGTGTGAGTCTGAGCAACTTGGGCAAGCAGAGTCTGGCGAAACTGGGTGCTGAGTTCAAGGCACTCCTCTCTGACTCCGGACACAGTGAAACGGGTCAACGTCCTGCTACAGACTCCGGTAGGACCACGGAACCGAAGACAACAAGGAGTGCCGGTGACGCAACTCCAAAGCGAGAAACCGGAAGGACTGCTCCGGAAACGAGACCAGTTTCTGAGAAGAAACCGGCAGGAAGTGAAACGACCCCTTCCTCGACGCTCAAGGACACTTCCGACCTGAGGCTACTCCGTGAGGCGGCTAGATCGGCAAGAGTGCGTGCCGAGGCCACTGCGAGTTCATTGCAGGACTAAGTCTGGGACTCGAGGGAAATCGCGAAGAGAGGAAAGCGTGAAGGCACGAAGACGCCAGCCCGGGATACAACGGATCAATTCAGTGATGTGCATGATTGTCCCGACAGACCAGAGCGTAGTGTGCTCGCCGAGTCGAAGATAGTCTCTGAGACCGACCTCCAGAGAGCAATCTCGCACCATGCTGAAGTGCGTCTGCGAAAGGACTTCGATGTGCTCTACTCGGATGCGGTCAGATGTGTTCATGGCCAGCCCGACTCCGGTCATGAGGGGGAGTCACTGGTGAGGAAACTGGAACAGCTTGAACTGCGAAGGATGTACGAGAGTGTGCATGGTGGCCCGCCGGCTGTGCGGATTGAGTCGATGGAGGATCTCAGACAGCTTGCTGACGGACGCCGCAGCCTCAGCCCCAAGAGACTCCGGCTGTGCGAGAAGTACTTCGAGCTGAAGGACATCTGTTCAACAAACCAGATGGAGCTGGTCAGAGTCCACCAAGTCCCGGAGAGAGAGCTTGCGAAGTGGAGTGTGGGAATCGAGCCCGTCCCCATCCGGGATGTACGTCGTGCTGAGGAGCACCGGATCATCTCTGAATGGGCTGCGAGAACAGATTCGAGGTCTGTCTACGACCGAATCAAGGAAGACTCCGAAACGGACTCGCTTCGGGCTCCAATCAGAAGGCTGCCCGTCCTCTCAAGACCTGATGTTGAGGACCTGTGTTCGGCGCACTCGCCCAAGAGTTTCAGTACTGAAGATGCCGCATCGGTAGTACGGGCCATCGGTGGCAGGATGGAGGATACATCCTCACGAGTCCTCTGCGCAGACCTCGGTGACGAGTCGATCCCGGCCGAGTCAGCGCTTGGTGCATTTCGAACCGTCCTTCGCCGCGACAGCGAGCTCGTGGAGAAGAGCCTTGAGGGCCCTCCACTGTCTGATGGGTCAGTCCCACACACACGCTTGGCCATTGTTGATGGCAAGCTCTACATCTGGACACCGGACACCGACCCCATGTCACTGGTGAACGCCTACAGTGAGCTCCACTTCTATTTCAGGGACAACAATGCCTTTGCCCGATTGATGGAAGACATCAAGACAACAATGGACGGGAACAGAATGGGCGGGCTCAGCAATACAGTGGAGTTCTCAGAGAAGCTTGTCCGTGAGATGTTCGGCGATAGGTTGCTCTCTGATCACGCGAAGAGATTCGATGTACGAGTCCGCGGGGATCACCTGCATCTTCTGCTCGATTTGTTGGACAGACCGCTAGAGAGTCTTGAGGGCGACATATCCAGAGTCACACGCTACAGTGGCATCGGAGGCATAACGAATCCCAAGTTTCCACGGGGCGAGAAGTTGGAGAACGCGATTGCTGGCCTCGCTGGTACTGTCATTACAGACTGTCATCTGAAGGAGAAAGGAACCATCAGCCTCAATGAGTCTGAGATAAAGAGGATAGAGATAATCGAGAAATCGCTACGAGCGTTCGGCGACATCAATCTTAACGCGAAGTGGATTCCTGTAGACAACAGCTACGAGGTGAACTTTCCCTCGGTGCTTGGAAGGATGCTACTGCATCTCGGCGTTCCCAGTGGTGACCGGACAGTTCAGAACCCAGGGCTTCCAGAGGTTGTATTCGGGTTCTCTTGGAGGGCGCGGTGTGTACTTGTGGAGAACATAGTGCCTCAGGACGGGACTGTTTCGGACAGGGCAATATCTTGGACGCACTCGAATGTTCTAGACCCCGGTGAGAAGGGTGAGAGGTACAGTGTCTGGCCGGTGGTCAACGATGGCGATATCGCCTTCATCAAGAAACATGGTGATGAGTATCAGGAGTACTGGGTCCTTAACATAAGTGGCTTGGAGAAGAGAAAGAAGTCACTGAAACATGATGATGCAATTGCGGCTTCGTCGCTGCTTGACAAGATTGATCATAATCCGAACCGCCTTATCAAAGATGGAAAGAAACTCACTGATTCAATCGGTGTTGAAATGGTTACAGTTCCACGTACTGTCCACTACTTCAAGAAGACCGGCAGGGTCACGGTTTCATGGGAGATACATACAGCAAATGTGCAGGAAGCGGTGAAGCTGGCCACTATCGCGCCCCCTGACGACGTAAAGAAGAAACAAGCCGTGAAGAGCCTGCTAATCCGAAGACCCGAAGACGTGAAGCATGCCCTTGATTACTTCGCAGCCAGAGGCATTAATATACAACCATGGTGGAGTGACAAGTGAGAACCCGATGTCAGAAGCCGTTTCTATCCTACTAGACCTTCTGCTGGCAGCCGGGGAACGGGGTCTGCCCCTCGCAGTCGCTTCAAGGGAGCTAGAAATGCGCCTATCCAAGAAGGGCTTACCTGACGTTTCATCACTAGCGAGGGCAACAATCGAAACAGCTCTCGACGAGTGGTTGATTGACAAAGTGATTGACGATCCCTTGGGTTTCGATGTGACAGGTCCTCACGGTGATGTCTGGTTTCTCCGGGTTCCGCAGGAAGAAAAGACCCAGAACCTTCAGAGCCTGCCTGAGGTCGAGCGCAAGTTCCTGCGGCTCCTACATGCAGTCGACATTGACAGAGGACTTGGGATGATGAGAGAAGACGTAGCAATCGCGAAACTACGTGAGATGGGCTTTGATATCAACTATGTCCCGTGGATCGACGATCGACTTGAAACTCAGTACGAATGGCAAGACGGTGAGCCCGTCAAATGGTACTGCCTGATTCCTGAGTACCTGCGAACAGAAGAACACAAGAAGGCGCTTGAGGAGATGGACGACAAGGAGGCCAAACGCGTGCTCTGGTTCATGGAGGAGGCGGAGAGGGAGGAGCGCGAAGAGGCTAGGGCCAGAGCCAGAAGGAAGAGGACAACAAAGGCCGCCACAAAGAAGAAACCACCGAAGGGGTAGAGTGGTTTCAGCAACGTTTTTAATACTCACCAGATGAGTTCTCGCTCGATGGGTCGGTTGTCTAGTTCGGTTATGATACCGCATTGACATGAACTGCTGGTTGTCAGAAGTACTCGAAGGTGCGGTGGTCGCAGGTCCGAATCCTGCCCGACCCACCATCTCTCGTTCTCCTGATTCGAGCGAATGACTAGAGGCATTCAGCAATAGTCTAGAAGTACATTCCAGATCTCATTGGGTATCTCTGACGGAAGAGTCTTGTTGCTGACTGTTCCAGCATGCCCTGCAACTCCAGAGTTCGTGGACCCAGCGAACCGAGCTCTGGTCTAGTCAGGACCGGACCGCTCAGCAGGTGGCTGGCCCTGCTCGACTCGATCTCGAGGGGGGATATCGGTTCGCGTCTGATTATCTGGTCGATCTTTGGTTTCATCAGGTCAGGCGTGCCAATGGCCTCCAAGAGACTCCTAATGTCGCTCTCCATGAGAGGCCTGATGCCGAACTCAGGAGTAGAGTGGAGCTGCTCGAGCGTCTTGTCTATGTCACTGACTTCGACACCTACACCGGTGACCTCGAAGGGATTCAGTGGAATTAGCTTGAACTGGAATGCTGACTCAGGACCCAGAACGAGCATCTCCCCAGTTGGTGTGTGCATCACTCGCCAACCTCTGGGCCTCTCGGTGTACTGCCTCAATATGCGTGGGAGTATCTCTTCCGCGGGCTCGGTATCAGTCACTTTACTATCACCTTACTCTTCGTGTCAGCGCAGATATCCATATCGATGGGGCAGACGGCATCCTACAGTCAGGGGGTTTGTACTAGGCCATCGCTCTGTTGATTGCTTCAGCGAAGAATGCCTTCTGTGCTTCGTCCAGCTGACCCTTGTGAGTGTTGTCTACCAATGATGTGGCTGTATCCTCGTTCAGGTTCAGACTTACCAGTTTGGGCCCGAGTTCTCCTCTTGCAGACTCAAACTTCACACCCTTAGTGTCAGCGGGTACCGCGATAAGTGCCAGATCAGCCTCACCCTTCTCAAGCATCTTCTTGAGGCGTGTGGCTGAGTAGAATGCAGACACACCACCACCTCGGTTCCAGCTCTTCACGGTAGGAACGTCCACGCCCAAGCGGCGTTTGGTTTCGCCTCTCGATAGGTTGAAGATGGCGGTCGATTGTGTCTTCGATCCCCCTACAGCTGCACCAAGATGTACCGCAACACCGAGTCCTGTGCCTACGGTTGAAAGCGCACTCGATATGGCACTGATTACGATTGCGGGTGTGAGCTTGATTACATAGTCGGCTTGCTCCTCCTTGACAGGGGCGACCTTGCCTGTGAGCATCCGGTCGAACCTCGCAATCACGTGCCGGATGGCCTCACGTGGAACTCCCTTTGATTTGGTGAATGCATCGTCAACATCCTTCTCGGTGAGAGGAAACAACGGGTTCGGTGGAGCCTCAAGGTTGTTCTCCTCCCAGTATGCGTCCATACTCCGCGTGATGAACTCTGCCAGGTCTTGCTTGGTGAACGGTCTGAGATTGACTGGTGTTTCCATCCTAGAA
>Ga0316620_10000457_pt1 | contig 16623 bp, 28 predicted proteins | sample OWC_Aug_M1_C1_D5_FD_207651 | JGI IMG/M metagenome (GOLD analysis project Ga0316620, IMG submission 207651) | Wetland soil microbial communities from Old Woman Creek delta, Ohio, United States - OWC_Aug_M1_C1_D5_B | ecosystem: Environmental > Terrestrial > Soil > Wetlands | place: USA: Ohio... | reverse complement strand
AAACACGGCGCAAAGAATCCCATCACCGCGATTATGCTGGAAGTCGGCACGGCAGGCGCGGGCGCTAAATTCGAATCACTGCCTGACGGCATCAAGCTGATGGGCGTGCGCTATATCTCAACCCATTGGGAGCCGTTCTGTGTGTTGTCCGGTCCGGGCACGTGCCTGATGCGCACCGACGTGGAAATGTTCAAACAGTGGTATGAACTGAACGACAGATCGGCGCGGCGTGAAGTGATAGAAGTGGGTATCAGCTACCCCAAGCCGACCGAATTCACGGAAGAAGAAAAGCGGGAGGACCGCTTGAGGGGAGCGGACCCCGTAACGGGCCTAAAATATATCTGGCAAGATTGATTAACGCTTGGGAGAGCAGAATGGAAAAAATAAAAATTGTAGTACCCGTATCAGGCGGGAAAGATAGTCAAGCCTGTTTAAAGCTAGCGGCTGAAAATTATCCGAAAGAATCAATTTTAGGATTGTATAACAACACTCAGTTTGATCACCCATTAATAGCCGCTCACCTTAAAAAGATGGCGAATTTATACGGCGTTGAAATTGTTGAAACTGTATCCGGCTCGGTAGATGATCAATGTATTAAACATAAAAGATTCCCTAGCGGGGCGGCAAGATTTTGCACAGAAGAATTAAAAATATGGCCTAGCAAAAAATTTTATAAAGAGTTAGCCATAAAACAGGGTTGCGGGTTTGAGGTGTGGATAGGTGTCCGTACCGACGAGAGTAGAGATAGAAAAATTAGATATGCCGGAAAAGTCGGCGACGATTTAATGCTGCCGCATGAGTTTATGCGCAAGTATCCTAAATATCTTTCTAAACTTGGGGTAATGTTTAGGTTGCCGGTTGTTGAATATTCCAAAGCTGATATTTTTCATTATTTGAACGGCGAGCAGAATCCTTTATACGAAAATTTTGAGCGCGTCGGGTGTTTCCCGTGTTTAGCGGCGGGTGATAAATACAAAGCTAAATGTTTTTCTTTTGACGATTTTGGAAAATCGCAATTGTTTAAGGTCCAGCGAATAGAAAAAGAAATAGGTAAAAGTATCTGGACTAGTCAAACTGGAGCGGGGTGCGCTCTTTGTTCGATATGACCGAAAAGAAACGCAAAACCCGCCCCCTCCCATTCCGTAGAAAACAATCCCGGCCCCGCGCCGGGACCATGATCGCCTACGACCTGGAGACTACGAACATTGGCGCAGGCACCCCCGCGCCCCTATACGTGACCGCCTATGGGCTTGAAGGGGAATACAGGGTAGCCGGACGCCTGCGAAGCCTGGACGACCTTCTGAACGTGCTAGAGCGTGACTTTCTCACGACCGCCGCCGACGGCTGGCGCTTCGTCGGCTGGAATGCAAACAACTTCGACGTGTACCTGGTCGCGTTGGCCCTCCTCAAGGATGAGCGCTACGAAATGCGACCATACATGACCCGCAGCAAGTCCCTGCGCGGCATGCGCGTGAAAGACTTGACGACCGGGTGCGAGTGGGAATTTCTCGACGGCATGGCAATGACTGGTTGCCAGATGAAACTAGAAAAATTCCTTGCCGTATTCGCGCCCGACCTCCCCAAAATGACCGGCGTGATTGACTTCGAAGCGGGCGAACAATTTGACCCGACCAATCAGAAGCACTGTGAGTATGCCATGCGCGACAGCGTCGGCCTATGGGCCGCGCTTCACGCCGCGCAAGAGATTGTAAAAAATACTTTCGGCGAAGTGCTGCGCCCGACTGTCGGCAACATGGGCATCAGGATTTTTCAGTCTCATTTGCCGAAGGATGTCGCCGTCCAGCCGCTCAGTGATGAAGTTGACCGCATCATGCGCGACTACGTCATGCGCGGCGGCTACTGCTATTGCGCCCGCAAATACAACGGGCCGATATGGAAGTACGATATTAATCAGGCATACGCCGCTGCGATGCGCGAGGCGTGGCTTCCTGACGGCTACGCGAACAAGGTGTCAAGCTATTGGGGGCGTTACCCTGGAATTTATCACCTCACCGCCACCAACCCGAAAAACAAAATCCCCTTTTACTACACCGACGCCGACGGCGTGCGCGTGTTCGGAATGAAGGAAATCACGGACACGTGGCTAACCAGCATTGAAGTTGATCAACTGCGAGAAGAGGGCTGGACGGTCAAGATCAGCGAAGGCTATTTGTTCAGCGGTCGTTTCAAGATGCAGGACTATGTAGATCGCCTGGAACATATTCGCATGAACGCCGATGGCGGGCCGAATGGCGCGGTCGGCACAATGATGAAGTCCATCGGCAATAATAGTTATGGCAAGACAGTAGAGAAACTGGACGGCGTCGAATACGTGCTGTGCAATGAATGCCCGGAGGGGTATCTGCCGTTTCACAGCGAAGAGGGCCTGGACGGCCTGCCTATCTGGACCAAGCAAAACGAACCCGCACACAAGGACTACCACAAGCCGCAGATTGGCTCATTCATTACCGCGCACGTGCGCATGAAACTTCGCCGCGCGGCCTTGCTTGACCCGGACGCGTGGCTGTACGGCGATACCGACTGCACCGTGTTCAGCCGGGAACCGCACGGCCTGGACATTCACAAGAGCCGATACGGCGCGTGGAAAATCGAATGCGAGGGCGAAGAGTACCGGATTATCACCAAAAAAGTTTATGCAAAATATGACGCATCAGAAAAACATGCCAAAGGTTTGAACGTGAAAAAACTTTCGGCGGACGATTTTGAAAAGTGGAGCCGTGGAATTGAGCCGACCCAAAAACAAATCCACAAAAATAATTTGATGAAAGTTTTAGGCGGGGCGGAAATGTATATCGAAAGAATTCGGCGCGGTACAAAAGTTTCTCTTGACAATTAAAATTAGTGCACGTAAATTGCAAACCTCATCAACTCGGGAGCGTTGAAAATCATGGAATTCCTAATTGCTTGCGTCTTCTTATTTTCTTTTCTAGTGATTGCCGTGACAGCAATATTTTTGCTGGACTTTATTATTTACTCATTCACTAAAAAGTCGTTTCTCTTTGCACTTGAACAGTGGCTATTCAAATGAATAATCAAAACCCGATTGCCTACGTCAACGGCAAATTCATTTTTGCAACACGGCAAACCCGCAAGCCGAATTATAAATTGCGCGTAAATCGAGAGAGAAAAGGAAAAAATCATGGCTGAAAATATCATCAATAAACTGACTGTCAAATCCGTCTACGGCAAGATCAAGACCGTCCCAGTCAAAAGCGTTGACCCCGTGACCAAGGAAGAGACTACCGTCATGGTGTTGGAGAAGGACACCCACCTGATGCGCATATACGGTCAGGCAACAGGCTTCCGTGTCGCTACCTCGCAATATGGCGATTCCAGCGTGTTCAAGGGCGTATTCAAGGCCGTGTGTCCTGAAACCGGCGAAATGTTCACGGCGGGCGAATGCTGCCTTCCCAAATCGGTTGAAAACCAACTGGCGGCTATTCTCACCCAGTCCGACGGCGCGGAATTCGCCTTCGACGTGTGGGCTATCCCCGCCAAAAACGCCTACGGTTACGAATACCGCGTCAAGTCGGTCCCCGGCGTGGATGTGGCCCCGGCTCCTGTGATCAGCGCCCTTGAGCAGAAAATGGGCATGTTGACCTTGGCGGCTCCGACCCAGGCCGCCGCGCCTGCCGAACCCGAAGCCGCGCCTGCCGAACCCGAAGCCGCGACGGTCAAGACCGGCAAAAAGAAGTAAGTACCCACTAACCCGAGGCGCGGCATCCTGTCGCGCCTTTTCTTTGGAGAGACACATGCCTGACCCTAAAGACCTAGTTTGCGGAAACTGTTATTTCATGGATAAGGGGGCGCAAATGTCTGTGTGCACCCGCTACCCGCCGACCGTGTTTATGTTCTTCCAAGCCCCGACCGTCCAGGGCGGTCAACCGTCGCCGATGTTCGCCACACAACACCCCATTGTGCGTGACGAACAAACGTGCGGAGAACACGCGCGCGAACTGGAAGATACACCCTAGTAACACTTTTCCTACACTTCTGCTACACTCTAACGCGCTCAGTAATCCGACTGGGCGCGTTTTCTTTCGTGGAGAAGGTATGGAAAATTCCGCAGATTTTCAGGAACCGACGCAGGCCGTTGACGATATTGCCCTCGACAATTTGATCGAGCAATATGGCGACGAAACCCGCGCAATGGTCAAAATTTACCGCGTGGAGAAGGGCGAACCCGATGCCCTGGTTGATCAAATGGAGCCGTCCGGCTTCGAGTTTTTGCACTTCGCCAAAAAGCACGGGCGCGGAACCTATCGCATCAAGGTATATGCGCCCAATGAGTTCGGCAAAGTCGTGATGAAGGTCAACAAGCTGGAACGCTACGAAGGCGCGGTAGAGGCCGCTATCGTGCCGCCGCAACCCGGAAACAGCGACGCGGTAATGGCACTTGCTGATGCGATGCTGAAAGGCTTCGAGAAGCTGGGCGCGTTGATTGTCCAGACACAAACCCCGACCGTTGACCCTGCCGCACAACGTCGGGTGATGCTGGAAGAAATGGCGCTGATGCGCGATATGTTCGCCCCGAACCCGGCGACCGCGCAACCCGTTCAGTCCCTCGACTCCATGCTGTCATTGTTTCAGAAAGGCTTGGAACTCGGCCAGGGCATGAACCCGGCGGAGCCTGCCGAAGGCATGGCCGGGTTTCTGCAAGCCATCAAGCCGTTTGCGGAACCGCTCGGAAAGATCGTCGAAAACATCGCCAGCAAGCAAACCGCAGCGCCTGCGCCGCAACCGGCACGTGTCGCACTACAGCCGCCCGTCGCGCGCCCTGACGCTGTCGAAACGCGCTCCCCTGAATCTCAACCCCCGGAGGACCCCGAAATGTTCGCATCCCTCAAGTATCGCCCCTTCAAAAACTATATCGACCAACTGGTCGCCGTCGTGCAGAACAACCCGGAAACGGACCCGTACGCTTACGCCTGCATGATTCTCGACAACGTGCCAAACGAAGCCCTCGAAATTCTGCTGGCGGACGGTCAGATGGTTGACAACTTCATCAAAGTTTCCCCCGCCGTCGCCGATCATCGCGTATGGTTCGACGAACTGGCGAAAGAACTGCACGAGTTGACAAAGCCCGAGGAGCCGGGTAGCGTTGACCCCCATGTATCAGGTCAGCGACCACTCACTCCTCCCGACGCTTAACACAAGCGCCACTTTGCACGGCATCCCCTCGGGGGTGTCGGGCACTTTTTCTACCCTGAAACTGATGTGGCTGTTGGTGCGTAAGGGAAAAACGTCTTTGCCGGTGCGACAGCTTGCCCTGTCCCTCATTGCGGACCTGAAACAGAAAGATTTTGTCGGCGAAATCGAACGCCTGCATCGTTACGTGCGGGACGAAATTCGCTATGTCAAAGACATCAACGGGGTAGAAACCCTGCACGATACCGATCATATCCTGGCCTATAAGCAAGGCGACTGCGACGATAAAAGTATCCTCCTCGCGTCCCTTCTGGAATCCATCGGACACCCGGCGCGCTTGAAGGCTATCGGCTACGCGCCCGGTCAATATTGCCACGTGTATGTCGAAACCTTGGTGGGCAGAAAATACATTCCGCTTGAAACGACCGAACCCGTGGAGATGGGGTGGGAGCCGCCGCGCGAACCGATTTTGAAAATGATTTACCCGCCCATGAAAGGCTAGCCATGTATCAGCCAAATGGATTGAACGGATTGGGCTTTAGCTGGGGCGACCTGAACCCGCTCAAGATCGCGCAGAAAATCACGCCGCCCGAAGTAAAAAAGATTGTGCAGAAGGTCAACGCACAGGCGCAGGCGGTGGCGCTCCCGAAAGGGCTGATGAGCAAGGCCGCGCGTGAGACGCGCATCGGCAAGCTGAAACAGAAAGTTGAAACGAACAAGAATTTCGGAATTGTCGTTTCCGGCGTGTTGACCGTGTTTACACTCGGGGTATATGCTGCAATCCTGGCGGCGGCCCTTCAATACGCAAAGGAAGAGAGAGCCCGGCGCATTCGGGACAAGTTGCAGAATTGGGACAAGGCGACCAATGACAAGCTAGACGTGTACGACGCGCAATGGTTGCGTTTGGACAATGAGCGGAAACGCATAGCGGAAGGCGGGCAGATTGACCCGTCTTTCAAGATCAACGACACAATGACGGAAGGAACTGCCGATATGTATGCGTACCCGGTAACACAACAGCCGCAGCTTAATGGATGGATGGATACCATCGGCTCAGTCGTGGGCATCGTGGCGCAGGAGCGTGCCGGGAGCCGCGCCGCCGACGTGTCAAAGGCCGACGCCGCCAGTCGCACCGCGCAGGCTCAAGCGACCGTCAAGGCCGCCGAGCTGGCGCTGCAGGCCGAAGTCCTCAAGGCTCAAACGGCCAAACAATCGTCCGGCATGTCTACCCCGTTGATCATCGCAACAGCGGCGGTCGGCGTAGCCGGACTGGTTTATTTTCTTACTCGCAAGCGCCGGAGGTAATCATGTACATTCAGGAAACAGGTTTGGGAAGTGTTCCGCGTCACCCTGCGCGCTCCGCACTGGATAAGGGATACATCAAGTATCGCGCCAGGTTGGCGCAACACCGCCGCATGACCGAAGGCTTGAACGGCATGGACGGATGGTTCTCTAACGTGTGGAATGCCGTCAAGCCCTCCGCCGTGATCAAGAAAACCATTCAAGTTATCCCCAAGCCCGCCGCCGTGTTGCAGGTGCTCAAAAAGCCGACCATATCCAACGTCACCGGCTTATTGAAACAGACCAACCCGCTCATGATGCCGGTCAACATTTTGAAGGCGCAGGAACTGTTGCCGCATCAGATCATGCCGAAGGTGCTCCCGATGCCGGGCCCGAAGCAGCCGACACAAGCGGAGATAGATGCGCAGCAACGCGCGGCCCAAGCGGCTTATGACGCGCAATACGCGAAAGACCAGGCTGCCGCTCAAGCGGCCTATGATGCTCAATACGCTCGTGAACAGGCCGCCGCACAGGCTGAGTATGACCGGCAAATGGCGCAGCAGCGCATGACGGAATCCGCGCAGCCGTATCAGTCCTACCAGCCCTATCAGCCTGCGCCGCTACCCGATTATCAGCGATTCCAACCGACCGCCGCGTCGTCGGCGGATTACAGCTTTTCCCCGACGGACACGACGGGTTATATCGCGCCGGAGTCTGATGTCGTTATTGATTCGGGCGTGTCGCAAGAATTGCCCGTACCGGAGACCAACCCGGCAATGACGGTTGTGTCCACACCCGGCAGCGTCAGCTATGTGGACGACTTCACTGACAATTATCAATACGGCTCGGGGACTATCAACTACAACCCAGACACCGGAAACTATGACGAATATGGAGACAACACCATGCAAGGATTCGGCGCAGTAACGCCTGCAGTTCCGGCCTCGGCTGCGGGCGGCTTTGACTGGGGCGGTTTTGCAAATGCCTTGGTCGGCACGTGGCAACAGAAAAAGCTGGTCGACCTCAATATCGAGCGCATGAAGCAAGGACAGCCGCCGCTCAATATCGCTGAATCCGGCGTCGGGGCTCAAGTGAATGTGAACCTGGACCCGACCGTCAAAAAGGCGCTGATGTTCGGCGGGCTGGCGCTGGCCGGCGTGGGCGTTATCCTGTTGTTGCGCGGTCGTCGGGGGCGTTGATCATGGCGAAAAGTCTACACGCGCGGATATTGGAGCAGATGGGCGGCGGGGCGAAAAAGACCTCGAAGAGGTCCGCGCGAAAGAACCCCGCTGAATCTTTGGCCGTGAATAAACGGACTGCACTCAAAATGTTTTGGGACGCGGGATTCAATGATGAAGCCGGATTGCGGGCGGCTGATGCGGCATTGTCTCGCCTCAAACAGCCGACGAAGGGATATTACGACGCGTCCGCAGTTAGTCGCGCGATAGCTTCCCTCGACAAAAAACGCGGCATGAAGCCCAACCCCCTCCAACCCCACAAAAAGGGCGAATTGCTCCCCTTGGCCAACCCGGAAACCCTCCCGTACTTGGTGCAGGTGAAAATGGCGACTCGCTGGAAAACCGAGGCGGGTTTTGGTGACTACGACAAGGCCGTCGAATGGGCGAAGAAGTACGCCGCCCAATACCCGGCCCTGCACGTTCGCGTGGCGACCTACTGATCATGCCGCTCAAAAAAGGCTATTCCCTCGCCACTGTCCGCGAAAACTTCAAGACCTTGAAGGAAGAGGGCAAGACCGACGCGCAGGCTTGGAAGGTGTCGAAAGACTGGGGGCGCGTGTCGTTTTTCAGCAGTTTTCCCGAAGGCTTCCTCCCGTCCTATCTGGCTTTGCCGAACGGCAAGCGCGACCGCAAAAGCTATGACGTCGCCTATGGCGTCAAGCCTGAAAAGGCGGGCCCTTGCGGTTGCGGATGCGGCGACTTCAAGGATAACCCCATCAAGGACCGCCGCAGCAAGATCAACGCGGCCATGAAGCTGTACGAATCTTTCACCGGAGAACACCCCGAGCCCCTGGGTGAGTACGTACTTCCGCCGAATCCCGCAGTGGGGGTTGTAATCGGTGAAATGGTTGGTGTAGCATATGAAGCAACTCGGGACGGTGAAACCGAGCAGTATTTTCACCGTTTCAACAAAAAGGACCGGCCCCTGTTGGTGAGTTCGCACGACGGTAAACAGATCATTATTCTCGGGGGAGAATATGACTTTACGGAAAATGGCATTGTTGACGCATCCGACAAGAAGTTTTCCCCGCGTCATAAGAGGTAAAGAACATGCAACAGCTCTTATTGATCAATCCGTCACCTCGCAAGAAAGGAAAGGTAAAGAAAATGGCTCGTAAACATCGCACCGCAGCACAAAAGGCCGCGACCCGCCGCATGGTTGCCGCTAATCGCGACCGTCGCACTGGCGGCCACAAGCGCCGCAAAACTCACGCATACGCCAGCAATCCCGCACCGCGTAAGCGCCGGGTCTCGCGTCGCCGTCATGCTTCGCATGCGGTCGCCCATCATCGCCGCTACCGCCGCAACCCGTCGCACCGCACCGGCGGCATGTTTGGCATGTTCATGCCCGCATTGCAGGGAGCCGGCGGCGCGCTGGCTGTGGACTTGGTAACGGGCTACTTGCCCCTGCCGCTGTCCATCAAGGTGAGCCCGGCGCGTCACCTGATCAAGGGCGTCCTGGCTATCGGCCTCGGCATGGTAATGAAAGGCTCCCTCGGTCAGAACATGGCAAAGGGCGCGCTGACGGTTGCCCTGCACGACGCCTCCAAAGAGGCCATCCAGATCGCCGCACCCAGCATCCAATTGGGCGCTGAACCGACTGTCGCCGACCTGCAAGGCATCGGGTATTACAACCCTGCCGAAACCGGCATCGGCTACTATCCCGGCGGGATGGCGGGCATGGACACCTACACGCAAAACAGCCCGCTGGTGATGGAAGAACCGCTGGGTCGCAGTCGCTAAAGAAAACGCAGTAAACCGTACCCGGATACCCCGCATCGGTAACGCAACATTTAGGAGATAGAAACATGGCTACCCCTTCTTACAACCTGAACACCAACCGCGTCAGTAACCCGAACGTGAAGGAAGTTCTTCGCCAGTCGCTGTACGATTTCCAGATTTACCCGACCGCGGGCTTGACCGCTGCGCAGTTTTTCACCTTGCCGAAAGGCCAGGGGCAAACTTCGCAGCCCGGCGGTGTGGCGGGCCAGACCAAGGCGATTGGCGACACCAACATGGACCAGGGCAGCCAACTGCCAGCGGGTAAGCAATTCCGCATCGAGTCCATCGAGGTGCCGTTCTTCCCCGGTTCCATCAGCACGGCTAATCTGTGGCTCCCGGCGTTGAATCACGTATTCGCCGCCGCTGCCGCAACCGCCGCATTCAAGGCGCTGGACGATGTAACGGCTTTCTATACCTCGGGCGAACTGCAACTGTTCATCCTGTCCAAGTCGTACCTGGACGAGGCCCCGTTAGGTCGCTTCCCGCCCAAGACCGGCGTCGATTACCGCGTGGCCCTGGCAAGCAACTCCGCCACGGTCGGCGAAGTCGCCGCAGGCGCGGCATTTGCCACGGGTCGCCCGTACCAGTTGAAGCCTGAGATCACCATCACCTCGGTGCAAAACTTCTCGGTTAACATGAATTGGCTGGCCGCTGTTGCCACTCCCTCCGGCTTCAATGCCCGCTTCGGCGTGATTCTGGACGGTGTGCTGGAACGTTCCTCGCAGTAAGATTTACGGCGCTACGGCGCTGTTTCAGACCTGTATTGGGGCCGGGTCTATAAACCGCCCCACCATATTTTCAGGAGATTGACATGGCACAAGCGCCACAAAAAGTTTACGCGGGTGAGGACTTCTTCACCTATGAGGCGGATTTTCTGGCGGTGGCCGCTGGTGTCTCCGCTCCTCAACAAACCATTACCATCCAGGCGGACAGCGACTTTGAACTGTTGAAGCTGGCGCAGTTTACGGATGTGGCCGGGGCTTCCGAAACGGAATCGACCGCCATCATCCCGCTGGCGACCTTGCTCATTCAGGTGGGATCAAGTGGCCGGAACCTGATGAACAACGCAGTTCCGATCGGGAACCTGCTCGGCTCGGGCCGTATTCCGATGGTCTTGCCGCGCGGACGCATGTTCCAGGCGCAGACCATCATCACCCTGACCTATACGAACTACAGCGCGGCGACCACGTACAACACCCGGCTGTCGTTCATCGGCCGCAAGCTGTACCTGAAATAAGGCAACCGTCATGACGGACTTTTTGCAGTCGCAATATGTTCCCGTTCCCACCATGCGCAACAGCGACACGTCGCTCGACGTGTCGCGCCAGTCGGGCAATGTGGGCGCGCTTCCCTTCGGGGCGGGTCCGGGTCGCGGCGACAACGCCGCCCCGGCCCAGTCCGTCATGCCGATATTCGACAGTCGGCCCTTCAATGCGTCCGACGTTTACTTCGAGTACATGGACGCGATTAATTATCGCGTCCCCGCTGGCTTCAACATGATATTGCGCGAAGTGTCGGCCAATTCTTACCTGGACGTGAACGCGACCATTCCTTTTGTGGTTCCCAAGGGGTTGAATCTTTCGATGCAGGTCAACGGCGTGAATCAGATACTCAGCGACCCAAACTATGGGCTGTCGTCTGTCTTCACCGCGCCGGTATTTGCGACCATCCCGGAAGGTTCGACACTGACCGGCAGCGTCAAGGCGAACATGCGGCTCAACCCGAAAATGTACAACATCGCGTTGACCAGCAATATCCCGGCGGCCAGCAATTTCCTGCGCACGGCTTATGGCTCGGGCGTGTTCGTGGCGCTGTCGTCGGCGCTGACGTCTGATGTGTATTCATTGGACGGTATCACGTGGAGCCTGATTACGCGCCCCGCCGCCGGCCTGTATGGCGCAATCTGCTACGGCAACGGCCTTTTCATGATGGCCCCGACCAATATGGCAAACCCGCTGTGGAATATTCTGTACTCCACTAACGGCATCGTATGGACGCCGGTTGGCAATTCACCCATTATCGCGGGCGCTGTCCCCTCTTTTATTTCGTTCGGCAACGGCGTTTTCACGCTGGTTTATTCAGCGCCGGGCTCCATACTCGGCACACTGGTGAGCGCCGATAACGGTAACACGTGGACCAATACCCCAGCAATTTTGGGCGCGGTCGCCAAAATTGCTGGCGGGATGGGATTCGGCAACGGCAAATATGTCATGGTGTCGGCGACGGCGGGTGAAATTTACACCAGCGTTGACGGCGTCACCTGGACGACAATTGTCGTCGCGGGTGCGGTTAACGGGTTCAGCGGCGTGGCATATGGCTCAAACGGATGGATTGCGGCGGCCAAAAACGGCGGCGTAGGCGCTTCGTTCAGATCGGTTGACGGCGTCACCTGGACCAGCGTGGCCGCCCTGCCCGACGTGCCTGCGACTAACGCGACTTTTAACGGCGTCGTGTATGAGAGCGGCGTGTACTGGGTCGCAGCCGGTGCAGCGGGCAAAACCTCCTATTCGATTGATGGCGTGACATGGTTCAGCCTCACCACGACCGTCAACGGATACACGCTGTCCAGCGGTAACGGCGTCGTGCTGGAAACCTTCCCCGGCGCCGCTATCGCCATTCAGTCGCAGGACCAGAATTCAGTGAACAGCGGCGGCCTCAAGATGAAATATGCAATCAGGGGGCAACTCATTCCGTCCAATGGTAAACCGGGCAATACTGCCGTATTCGGGTAACGAAATATGGAACAAATCGTCAAGGCAATTGTTTATGGTGTAGGTCCGGACGGCGTAACAGTCGTCCCCGCGCCGTGGGGTTCTTTCACGTTCGAAAGCACCGGTTCGGATGCCGAACCGGTACTGAACGGCGGCGTGTTGGCCGTCGAAAACTACCCGATGATTTTCAACGGGGTGACATTTGATCGTCAGCGCTCGGCTCCCGATAACGCCGACGCACAGGCCGCCTTGGGCTTGGGCGTACTGGCGACAATCGCCCGCTTGCAGGGGTGGAACGGTGCGACTTGGGACCGCGTAGCGCTGGAAGGGAACAGCGCCGATAACGATCCGCTCAAGACGGCGGGCATCCTGGCGGCGCAGGCCTACCAGTACGGGTTCAACGGCGCGACGTTTGAACGCCTGCGCAGCGCGAACGTGTTCAAGCGCGGCACGGTTGCGGGCGGGGGCGCGGCCTCGTTCAATATCTGGACGCCCGCCGTCGGCAAAAAATTCCGCCTGATGGGCTTTGTCATTCAACTGGCGGGGAACAGCACCCAAGCGGCGGCGGGCAATTTTACGTTGCAGCTTTTCGACGGGGCGACGGCTATGCCGTTCTCTCTCGATACCGACGTGCCAGCGGCAGCGCCTGCGAACACAATGGATAACTCGGTGAACCTGCCGAATATGGGCAACGGGTTTTTGTCGGCAGCGGCTAACAACATTTTATCTTGCACGATGTCGGCGGCCTTGGTCGCGGGCCAGGCGTCGGTGATGGCTTTCGGGACGGAGGAATAATCGTGGGAACGTGGAACGTGATCAACGAAGCAAATGAGGTAGTCTGGACGTTCGAGCTGGACGACGACTCGCATGCGGAATTTGTACTGGCGGGGGCGCATCGCAAGGTGAAGGCTGACTCGGTCCAGACCGAGACGCAGGAACCGGTCCAGATCGCGCCGGAAACGCCCGCAGAGCCCGTAATCGTGGAGAGTGACCCTCTCCCCTCTCCCGAGCCTGAAAAGGTCGTGGTGCCTGTTTTGACCCCGATTGAGGGTTGAACGTGAGCAGCGCCGTCAAATGGCTGATAGGCTTGGCTGTGGTCGGCGGCGCTGTTCTTTGGCTGACTAAGTCGCAGAAAGGTCAACAAATCGTGAGCACATTAACTACCGCAGGGCTGGACATGATAGCCCGGTTCGAGGGATTCTCCGCTGTCCCCTACAACGACCCGCCCGGCTCGGCCAAGTACAGTATAGGCTTCGGGCATCAAATCCAGCCGGGAGAGGTTTTCACGAAAATAACGGTTGAAGAGGGCCGCGCCTTGCTGGCGAAGGACACCGCGAACGCACAGCGCGTGGTCAAGGAAACCATCACGCGAGCGCTGACCCCGGCGCAATTCGACGCATTGACCAGCCTGGTTTATAACATCGGAGAGGGCGCATTTAAGGCCGGGACCATCCCGGCCAAGGTCAACGCGGGCAACTTCGCCGCCGTTTCCGACACGATGCGACAGTACATCAAATCGGGCGGGAAAACTAACCCCGTCCTGGTTGCGCGGAGGAGTGCCGAAGCGTCGGCATTCGCTTAAGGGGGCTATATGTTCGGATGGGATGATGCAATCGGCGCGACGCTGAAAATTATCGATAAGGTAATTCCTGACGCTGACAAAAAGGCGCAGATGCAGCTTGACATCATCAAGGCGCAACAGGCCGGGGAGCTGGACGAAGTCAAGGTCGCACTCGGCGATGTCGCAAGCGCCAGGGCGCGCGAAATGACGGTGAAAGATCGCACTCCCGCCGTGTTGGCCGCGCTGGCGGTCGGGGGCTTCCTGGCGTTGATCGGCGTGGTAGTATTCGGCTATCAGCCGGCGGCGGCCATGCGTGACCTGTTCATGATTCTGGTAGGGGCAGCCATCACGACTTACAAGGACGTGTATGGATACTACTTCGGAAGCAGCTCGGGTAGTCGTGCGAAGGATGCGACAATCAAGCAATTGTCAGGAGAATAGATCATGAACCAACAGAAAATAGTGAAGTATCTCACGCTGGGAATTGCGATTTTCGCGGCGTACAAGTTCGCGCAGAAGATTTTCCCCGGCCTGCACCAAGTCGTTAACGACACGGTACGCACTGGCCAAGTGCCGCCGGTCATGACGAACGCCGCGCAGCGCTTCACCGGGCCGCGCGCCAACGTGATTGACGTGACGCCCACGAAAGTGAGCACCCAATGACCACGATCACGGCTATGACAGACGCGCAGCTTGACGGCGCATATGAGGCCGCCTACCGGGTGCGCGACAACGCATCGCTGGCGGCAACTTCAGGCGAAATCATCAAGCGCCTGTCCAGCGTGTCGGGATTCTTGCGCGCGATGGTGAGCGGTACGCCGCGCTTCCCGCTGTACACGTCGCACACTGGATTGAATGAGGGAGGCGCGGCCAGATCGTCCACATCAACCAGTGCAGGGAATGTGGCGTCGTCTATCGGTTCGGCGGTGAGTGGCGCGGGAGGGGTAGTGGGATCCACGATTTTCAAGGCGACCGCACCACTCATGGTGATGGGCTTGATCGCGGTGGTCGGGCTGTATGTCTGGAAGATGCCGAAGAAAACAACGACAACACATCGGAGGCGGGGATAATGGGCGAATGGCAACAGCTTTTCAACATGCTGGCGGTGGCGATAGTCTCCGGCGTAGTGTCGGGGCTTGTCTCATACGGCGGCATTATCACCAAGCTGGATTGGTTGCGTAAGGATGTCAATTCGGCGCAGGGAGAGGCCGACAAGGCGGTGGCGCTAGCACAAGAGGCCATCCACACGGCGAACCGCGCGCTTATCCTGGCGGAACAACTCGACAAGCGAAAAAACTAGATTCTCTCTCCCGAGATAGGCGGTTCCCCTTCCGCCGTAACGAGGCCCGCGATCGCGGGCCTTGTTATTTCTAGACTTGTTCAAGCATCCGCACAGGGAGCGCACAAAGTTCATTCTGAACGAAAACGAAAACGAAATTTTCGCCGGATGGATTTTTGACGGTGTCGCTCACTAATACGCCGACTGTCCCGTAATTAATTCCGATAGAATACCCCGCCGAATTTGTGCGACAAACTGAAATTTGCCCCATTGCGTTTACTTTGACTTGTTCACCTTTTTTCATAATTCATTTTCCTTTCCGATGTCGTAACGCATGCCGCCCTGGACTTGTGAGACGGCGCGGAGGCCGCGACATTTATTGTTGATCGCGTTACGCAAAAAAATTACCATGTCGCGGTCGGGCAACATTTTAATGCCTGCAATTTTATAACCGTGATTAGTTAAAATTACGATGTCGCCGTTGACAATATTAAAACGAATTTCTTTTTTGACTCGCTTGTTGATTGTGTCAACGAGCTCGCAAATTTGCTCCACTTCTTCGGGCTCTGTGTCGCACACGTGTACACCGGCGTCTGAGAAAATGCGGGCGAAAATCTTGGGTTTAAGTTGAGATTTTTTAAGCACGATTTTTCCCACTCCAAATCATGCCATCAACTGATCGAAATTCATTCCATACATATTCGCCTTTAGACTGCACCGAATCTTCCGGCAAGTAACAACCGCAACTATGACGTGCGGCGCAAGTGAGGGCGTTGTGGTCGGGATGCGGCGTACTCTCCAATTCTTTGATGCGCTTCAAGGCGATGTCACGCTGTTCCAAGATCACGTAACACCAGAAAGTCAGAAAGATGTCCCACAGGGCGACAATGAGCAAGGCGATTTGGTCGGGGGTCATGTCGGATTCACCAATTTTTGAGCCAAGGCCAACACCTTGCAAATGTCGTCTTGTGAAGCGCCGAAGCTATGTTCGTGACACACGACAGCCATGCCAGCCACGAAAATGTTGCGCACAGCGCGCGGCGGAATGTTGGTGTTGTCAATCAGACTTTGCAGCGTGTCGTTTATAAATTCTTCGTTCATTTGTTCACCCGCTCGAAATGTCCGTCAAGGCCAAACATGCCGACAAGCATTGTCTTATTCGCTTGAGCGACATAAGGCAGTTGTCCGAAATTATTGTTTAGCTTAATTTTCTGACGACACTTCACGACAACCACTTCGCCGGTTTTCTTGTTGCGGAATTTGACGTTGTTCACTTTGATTATCTCCCGAGTTAGAAAGGGTGTCGGCCAGGCGCATCTATCAGGGCGCTGTGATTGCACGCTCACACTCTTACGCTATCTGTAATCGCGCCCGACCGACGCCGGCACTGTATCCCCTGGACACAGGTTAGCGCCCATTCACCGGGACAAATATATTTCTCTGGGCGAAGTGATCACTAACCACAAATTATGTGGTAGCGGCTTGTATCGACACGCGGGGTATTGACTTGGAAACGGTTTCCATAGTAGCTAACTGCATTGGAAACGGGTATGGAAATGACCATGCTGTCAAGTCCCCCCTCTCCCCCCTTATCTATGGGGG
>Ga0316620_10000456_pt1 | contig 16632 bp, 10 predicted proteins | sample OWC_Aug_M1_C1_D5_FD_207651 | JGI IMG/M metagenome (GOLD analysis project Ga0316620, IMG submission 207651) | Wetland soil microbial communities from Old Woman Creek delta, Ohio, United States - OWC_Aug_M1_C1_D5_B | ecosystem: Environmental > Terrestrial > Soil > Wetlands | place: USA: Ohio... | reverse complement strand
AGCGCGAGCAGGTGCGGCAGAAAGTACGACAGCTGGCTCATCAGATCGATGCGCAGCTCATCGTCGTCGATGCCGACGTGCACGTGCATGCCGCAGATCACCATGCGCCGCGCAGCCGCCTGCATTTCCTTGGCGAGCGCGAAGTAGCGGTCCTTGTCGGTGTGGCGCTGCTGGACAGCGCGCGCGAACGGATGGGTCGATGCGGCGATCGGCGCGAGCCCGTGCCGCTTCGACACCGCGACAATGATCGAGCGCAGGCGTCCGAGGTCCGCGCGCGCCTCCTGCATCGTGCGGCACACGCGCGTGCCGACCTCGATCTGCGAGCGCAGGAATTCCGGGCTGATCTGGCCGCCGCCGTGCTCGGTGCACTCCTGCAGCAGGGCCGCCGGCGGGTCCGAGTCGAGGTCGCGCGTGACGGGATCGACCAGCAGGTATTCCTCTTCGATGCCGACCGTGAACGAGGGCTCCTTGATCGTCATGGCATCCTCGCTGTTGTTTGTTATGCGTTCCTGCGTGGTCGGGCTAGGGCCGCCGATCCGAGTCGAGCCCCCCGTCGCTCAGGAGCCTGAGCACCGGCGGGCCGATGATATCCGTCCAGCGCGCCACGCCCTCGCCGTCCCCGATGAGGTCCTGCCGCACTTCGAGGCACAGGTGCGGCAGGCCGGCGCTCGCAGCGTGCCGATGAACAGTGTAATCCGCCGGATGCCGCCCCGAATATGGGAGATTGTCGCCGACCTCGAGCTCGGGTCGCCGTCGTAACTCCGCCAGCATCGGCAGCGCCATCCGCCCGTCCTGGTCCCAGAGCACGCCTACGTGCCACCGGCGCTGCTCGCCGCGCATCACCGGCGTGAAGCTGTGGATGGAAATGAACGCGGGAACGATCCCCGCCCTCGCGAACGACGCCAGCCGCTCCCCGATCGCCCGGTGGTACGGCTCGTGACACGAACTGATGCGCTGCTCACGGGCCGCGCGGGAGAGACCGATGTTCCCGGGCACCGCCTGCCCGTCGCTTTCGCTCAGGATCAGCGTTGGATCATCCAGCCGGCGGTTGCAGTCGATGACGAGCCGCGAGAATCCGGCGAGCACCGCGGGAGCGTCGAGGTAGCGCGCCAGGCTGCGGGCAAGACCGGCGGCACCGATATCCCACGCAATGTGTTTCGTGAGCGCTTCCGGCGGCAAACCGAGGCCCGCGAGGGCCGCCGGAATGTCCCGGCTCGCGTGGTCGCAGACGATGAGCGCTGGCGCGCGTCCGGCAGGGTTCGAGATCGAGAAGGCGGCCGGGTCGGTCGCGCTTACGAGCGGCGACGCGGCCGTCGCGGATCGGATCACTGTGGGCTGTTCCCTTCCAGCCGGAACGCTGCGCGCTCCGGCAGTGCTGTGTACGATGATTGTACACGAGCGCCCTCGTCGGGCGGCCTGTCAGCCGGGTTCGCCGGATGCCGTCGGCAGATAGGGAAAGTGCGCCACCGATTCGGGCGCCGCGATGTAGAAGCCCTGTGCAAAGCCGACGCCGAGGCGCGCGAGCTCCGCGAGCACCTCTGGCGATTCCACCCGTTCCGCGACCGTCTTGATCCCCATCGAGCGGCCGATCTGGCTGATCGCCTCGACCATGCTGCGGTCGATCGCGTCGCGCGTCACCCCTTCGACGAACTGCCCGTCGATCTTGAGATAGTCGACCGGCAGTGTCTTCAGGTACGTGAACGAGGACAGCCCGCTGCCGAAGTCGTCAAGTGAGAAGCTGCAGCCGCGCGCCTTGAGCTCGCGCATGAAGTACACGACGTTCGCGAGGTTGGCGATCGCCGCGGTCTCGGTGATCTCGAAGCAGATCGCGCCGGGCGTGAGATCGTGGCTGCCGAGCTGCGCGATCAGGAATTCGAGGAAGCGCTCGTCGTTGAGCGACGTACCGGACAGGTTGATCGACAAGGTGAAGAACGGCCGGTCGCTCGAGGCGCGGTGATGCGCGAGCGTCGCGAGCGCCCGACTCACCACCCAGCGGTCGATGGACGGCATCACGTTGTAGCGTTCGGCGGCCGGAATGAACTCGATCGGCTGCACCAGCGTCCCGGCTTCCTCGCGCAGGCGCAGCATCAGCTCGAAATGCGGATGCGCGTCCCGGTTCGCGCCGATCGGCACGATCGGCTGAAAGAAGAGCTCGAGGCGGTTCTCGTCCGTGGCCCGCGTGAGGCGCGACACCCACTGCATCTCGCGATGGCGCTCGGGCACGTTGTCCTGCTCGTACACGTGCACGCGATTGCGTCCCTGGTCCTTGGCCGCGTAGCAGGCGACATCGGCCGCGCTCATGAGGCTCGCGACGCTCTCCGTCTCGCTCGTGATCTCCACGATGCCGATGCTGGCGCCGACGTTGAGGGAGCCGTCGTTCCACACGAAACGGTAGTCCCGGATCGCCTGCCGCAGCGCGTCCGCGATGCGCATCGCCTGCTCGGGCGTGCAGCTCTCGAGCAGAATCCCGAACTCGTCGCCGCCGAGCCGCGCCAGAGTGTCGCTCGTGCGAATGCGCGTCTGCAGGAGTCCGGTGATCTGCTTCAGCAGCCGATCGCCCGCGGGGTGGCCGCAGGTGTCGTTCACCAGCTTGAACTGGTCGAGATCGACGTAGATGAGCGCGTGCCTGAGGTTCGGGTCACTGCGCGTGCCCGAGACCGCGTCGGTCAACCGGTTCTCGAACTCGCGCCGATTGATCAGGCCGGTGAGCGCGTCGTGGCTCGCCTGGTAGGAAAGCGCACGCCGCAAGCGCCGCTCCTTGCTCACGTCGTGGAACACCATGACCGCGCCGATCACGGTTCCGGCGCGGTCGCGGATCGGAGCCGCCGAGTCCTGGATCGCGATCTCGCGGCCCGCGCGATTGACGAGCACGGTGAGATCCGACACTCCGATCACGCGTCCCTCGCGCAGACAGCGCACAACCGTGTTCTCGCTCACCTCGCGCGAAGCCTCGTGTACGAGGTTCAGCACGTCCGCGATCGGCCGCCCCTGCGCTTCGGCGTTCGCCCAGCCGGTGAGCGCCTCTGCGACCGGATTGAGATAGTCGATCCGGCCGACGGCATCGGTGGTGATCACGGCGTCGCCGATCGACTGCAGCGTGACCTGGGCGCGCTCCTTTTCCTCGAAGACCGCGGTCTCCGCCTTCTTGCGCTCGCTGATATCCGCGATGGTCCCCTCGAAGGCGACGACGCGCCCCTGCTCGTCTCGCACCACACGCCCGCTCTCGAGCACGACGATCACGCTGCCATCCCTGCGCCGCAGCCGGTACTCGGCATTGCGCACCTCTGCGTGTGCGTCGAGCTCGCGCCGGAAGGCATCGCGGTCAGCCGGATCCGCATACAGCACGGCGGCGTTCGGCAGCGCGTACAGCTCCTCGGCCTGGTCGTAGCCCAGCATCTTGACGAACGCCGGGTTGACCGAAATGAGCCGTCCCTCGCGGGTCGACTGGTACACCCCTTCGATCACGTTCTCAAACAGACCGCGGAATTTCGCCTCGCTCGCGCGCAGGGCGTCCTCGGCGCGGCGCCTCTCGACGGCGATCGCGGCGAGCTGGGTCATGCGCGCCATCAGCTCCAGGTCGCGGCGCCCGGGCGTGCCGGGCTGCTGGCGGTAGACGGCCAGCGTTCCGACGACGCGGCCGTCGGAGACGACAATGGGCGTCGACCAACACGCCCGCCAGCCCTGGCGCAACGCGATGTCGCGCGACTCGTCCCAGAGCGCGTCCTTGGCGATGTCCGCCACGATGACCTGGCGCCCGAGGTAGACGGCGGCGGCACACGACCCGTGCCGCGGTCCAACCGGCATCGCTTCCATCTCGCGGACGAAGGCCGCGGGCAGGCGGGCCGAGGCGCTCGGCGACAGCGTCTGGTCATCCGCGCTCAGCAGGCTCACGCAGCCATGCGACTCCGGCGAGACTTTCTCGATCACGCCGATGATCGTCTCGAGCGTCACCGACAGAGGAGCGTTCGCGCTCATTTTCTCGAACACGCGGCGCTCGCCGGCTGCGATCAGATCAGCGCGCTTGCGCTCGGTGATATCGGTGATGCTGCCGCGGATGAGCTGGCGCGTGGAACTCGGCAGCCGCACGAGACGCACTTCGCACGGGATGTCGTGGCCGAGCGCATCGCGGTGCAGCCACTCGAACACCGGTGTTTCGCCGGCGAGCGCGCGGGCGATGAAGCCGCGCGCCGGACCAAACGACGGCGTCCCGTCGGCCTGCACGGGAGCGCTCGTCTGCTCCGGGCCGATGGCGAGCAGCGTCGCCCGGTCCATCTTGAAGAAGCGCGCGGCGTTCTCGTTGACGTCCACGAACCGGTTGAGGTCGACATCGAGCACGACGATCGCCTCCGGCGCGTTCTCCACCAGCGTCTTGTAGCGCGCCTCGCTCTCGCGCATGGCCTGCTCGGCGTTGAACCGCTCGGTGGTATCGCGCAGGCACAGGACATAGACGGCGCGGCGATTGATCCGCGCCTTGCTCACGGCGAGTTCGGCGGGGAATCGCTGGCCGTTCTCCCTGCGGCACTCGGTTTCGTGTGCGGCGAGGTCCGCCTGGGTATCCTCCACCCGGGAAGCCAGCCGCTCGAGATAGGCGCCGACCTCGCCCTGAGCGCCCGCCTCCGGAATCAGATAGTCGACGCGCCGCCCGAGGATCTCCGCCTGGCTGAGGCCAAAGACGCGCTCGCCGGTCGGATTGAACGTCTCGATGTGGCCGGACTCATCGACCGTCAGGATGACGTCCTTGACGTGATCGACGATGGCCTGCAGCTGGCTCGCGTTCTGCTCGCGGATCTCGCGTGCGAGCGCCTGCGCCTCGTCCGACATGAGCTGCATCGAGCGCACGACGCTGCGCCGTTCCTCGTCCGCCGAATCGTAGTGACGGCTGACGACCTCGATCAGGCGCTCGAGCACGACGCGGCCGTCGGGGCCGGTCGCCTCGCGGATCTGGCGCTCGAGCAAGCGGTTGGTGACCACGCGCCGGCCATCGGGGCCGACGGCGACGACGGTGGTCGTCTGGCTATGCGGAGGGCTCGCATCGAGCGCCGGCAAGTCCACCGCGGTACTGGCGCTCTTATTTGACATAACTCGTGCGGCGATGGGGGCGACGCTGCCGTGAGGTCCGGAATATTAGGTAAGGCGGCGCCCGCCCTAGCGTGATTCGGGTCTCGGATGAGCCCGAAAAGGAGGGGCTAAGCGCTTGAGGGGAAACGCGCTAAGCCTCTGCGAGTGCCCGCGAAACGCCCTCCGGGGCTCAGAGTGCCTTCTCGCGGCGGTCGGCCTGCCTGCGCCCGCTCTCGGTCAGCAGGCGCTTGCGCAGCCGCAGGGAGCGCGGGGTGATTTCCACCAGCTCGTCCTCGTCGATGAACTCCATCGCCTGCTCGAGCGAGAGGCGGATCGGCGGCGTCAGCACCACGTTTTCATCGCGTCCTGCGGCCCGGATGTTGGTGAGCTTCTTCGCCTTCAGCGGGTTGACCGTCAGATCGTTTTCGCGGCTGTGGATACCGATGATCTGTCCCTCGTACACGTCCTCGCCGGGACCGATGAACAGGCGCCCGCGCTCCTGCAGACTGAAGAGCGCATAGGCGAGCGAGCGGCCGGCGCCGTTCGAGACCAGGACGCCGCTCGTGCGTTGCGCGAGCTCGCGCTCGACCATCGGCCCGAAGTGATCGAACACGTGGTACATGAGCCCGGTGCCGGAGGTCATGGTGCGAAAGTCCGTCTGAAAGCCGATCAGCCCGCGCGACGGAATCATGTAGTCGAGGCGGATGCGGCCCCGACCATCGGGTTGCATGCTCGCCAGGCTCGCGCCGCGCTCCGCGAGCGCCGTCATGACCGCGCCCTGCGCGGCCGCGTCGACGTCGACCGTGAGCTGTTCGAACGGCTCGTGCGCGCTTCCCTCGACCTGCTTGACGACAACCTGCGGCCGCGACACGGCGACCTCGTAGCCCTCGCGCCGCATGTTCTCGAGCAGCACACCGAGATGCAGCTCGCCCCGGCCGTAGACGACGAATTTGTCCGGGTCGGAGGTCTGTTCGACGCGCAGCGCCACGTTGTGCAGCGCCTCGCGCTCGAGCCGCTCCTTCAGCTGACGGCTGGTCACAAACCGTCCCTCCCGGCCGAAGAACGGCGAGGTGTTGACCTCGAAGGTCATGCTGATGGTCGGCTCGTCGACCGTGAGTGGCGGAAGCGGCTCCACATGCAGCGGGTCACACAGCGTGTCGGAGATCTTGGGCGCGGCGATCCCGGCAAATGCGACGATGTCGCCTGCCTCTGCCTCCTCCACCTCGATGCGTTCGAGGCCCAGAAACCCAAGGATCTGGGTGATCCGCTCCGGCCGCTCGCGGCCGTCGCGGTCGACCACGATGACGTTGGCGTTGCGCCGCAGGGTGCCGCGCTTGATGCGGCCGATGCCGATCGCTCCGACGTAGCTCGAGTAGTCGAGCTGGCTCACCTGCAGCTGCAAGGGTCCGTCGACGGACACGTCGGGCGGCGGACAGTGCTCGACGATCGCCTCGAAGAGCGCCGTCATGTCTCCCGTCTCGACCGCCGCGTCGAGCGTCGCATAGCCGCGCAGTGCCGAGGCGTACACCACCGGGAAATCGAGCTGCTCGTGGGTCGCGCCGAGCCGGTCGAAGAGCTCGAAAGTCTGATCGAGCACCCAGTGCGGGCGCGCCTCCGGGCGGTCGATCTTGTTGATCACGACGATGGGGCGCAGCCCGTGCGCGAAGGCCTTCTGCGTGACAAAGCGCGTCTGCGGCATCGGTCCGTCCACGGCGTCCACCAGCAGGAGCACGCTGTCGACCATGGACAGCACGCGCTCGACCTCGCCGCCGAAGTCCGCATGTCCCGGCGTATCGACGATGTTGATGCGATAGTCGCGCCAGCGGATCGCGGTGTTCTTCGCGAGGATCGTGATGCCGCGCTCGCGCTCGAGCGCATTCGAATCCATCACGCGCTCCGGGACGATCTCGCGCGCCGCGAAGGTTCCAGACTGCCTCAGCAGCTGATCGACCAGCGTCGTCTTGCCGTGATCGACGTGCGCGATGATCGCGATGTTGCGCAGTTGTTCGTGCACCGGGGCCGCCCAAAGGAAAAAAGGCCGCGCATTATAACGATCGCGGCGCCCCAGTCATCTGCGCCCGCCGGCCGGGCGGGAACGCGTCAGCTCCCGGTGCCCGCCGGAGCCTCCGGCTGCGCCTGTTTGTCGAGCGCGGCAACACTGCCGACGAGCAGGGGAATCGCGAAGCTGCGCGACTGCGGGCCGCCCGGCACGACCGTCGTGACGACCACATTGACGAAATAGGCGCCCTCCGCCCGCGGGGTCACGGTGATCTGGTGGCGATACAGCGCGCCAACCTGCGACTTCGGGAAGTTCGCAAGGCTCGTGGCGGGATCGACCTCCAGGCCGTCGCTCGCCTGAACTGACAGGGTCATTGCATCGCTGGCTCCGGTCGCGAGCAGCGCGATGTCTATCGGCAGGGGTTTTCCCAGCTCGGGCTTCGCCGACAGGTTGAACTTGAGGTCCACGGGCGCGGCCGGTTTGCCCGGGCTCACGCCATGAACCATGTCGGCCGTCTGCTGCTCGGCGGCAGCGAGCGCATCCTCTTCAGGGTTAGTCGCGGACTTCGTCGCTTTGTCGGGCTTGGCGGCCGGCGCCGCGGCGTTGTCGGTGCCCGAGCCACCGCACCCCGTGCACAGCACGGCGCAGGCAAACATCGCCGCAACCCTGAGATCGATCGAGGTCATACGCTCGCGCGCTCCTTCCGCCCGCCACAGTACCAGCCAGCGGCCACGCTATCACAGCGTGCCGTGCCCGGAAAACGCCCGCAGCGAGTCATAGGGTGAGCGGATCGGAATCGAGCGCGTCGATCTGCTCGCCCAGCGCTCCGAGATGGTTTTCCCAGTACCGCGGTTCGGCAAACCACGGAAAGGCACGCGGAAACGCCGGATCGCTCCAGCGGGCCGCGAGCCAGCCGGAATAGTGTACGAGGCGCAGCGCCCGCAGCGGCTCGATGAGCGCCAGCTCGAACTGATCGAAATGGCGGAATTGCTCGTACCCCTCCAGATAGTCGGTGAGTTGCCCGCGCAGCTCGTCGCGCGTGCCGGCGAGCAGCATCCACAGGTCCTGGACGGCGGGCCCCGTCATGCAGTCGTCGAGGTCGACGAAATGCGGACCGGCCTCAGTCCAGAGGATGTTGCCGCGGTGGCAGTCGCCGTGAATCCGCAGCTGGGACGCCGGGACAGCCGCGAATGCCGCATCGGTGCGCTCGAGCAGCCGTTCCGTGAGGTCGGCGTACTTGTCGGTCACGTAGGGCGGCACCAGCGGGCACCCGAGCACGGTCTCGCGCGCCTGCCAGCCGAGCTCCTGCGTGCCGAGGCGCCGGCGGTGCAGGAACCGGGCCGCTGCGCCGACAAGGTGCATCCGGCCGAGGAACCGGCCCATGAGCACGCGCTCGTCCGCCGTCCCGAGCTCGGGCCAACGGCCTCCGCGCCGCTCGAACACGGCGTACATGTACTGCTCGAGCTCGTGGAGGGTTTCGCCGGCGATCGCCATCGGCGCTACCACCGGCACATCGCCGGCCGCCAGGCTGAGCGAGAATTCGTGCTCTTCGAGAATGGCCGCGCGGGTCCAGCGTCCCGGCCGGTAGAACTTGGCGACTAGCGGTGCCCCCGTCTCCAGACCAATCTGGTAGACCCGGTTCTCGTAGCTGTTGAGGGCGAGCACGCGCCCGTCACACGCGAACCCGAGACGTTCGATCGCGGCCAGCACGAGGTCGGGTGACAGCGCCGCAAACGGGGTGGCTTCGGGGGGGCTCGATTCCTGCATAACCTTGACTGCGGTCTCTCTCCTCGGGGCCGGACCTTGGCTATTATCGCGACCGGTAGCAAGTTCTGGAGAAACAGCTTGGTTCGACCCGCAGTTCTCGTGACCGGCGGTGCCGGCTACATCGGCAGCCATGTCGTACGTCAGCTGATCGAGCGTGGCGAGCAGGTCGTCGTGCTCGACAATCTCGTGACCGGATTTCGCCAGGCGGTGCTGGGCGCAGAGCTGGTGGTCGGCGACGTGGGAGATACCGGGCTCGTGGGACGCCTTCTCGCAGAGCGACAGATCGTCACGGTTCTGCACTTTGCCGCGCACACGATCGTTCCGGAATCCGTCGAGCGGCCGCTCAAGTACTACGGCAACAACACGGCCGCGACTCGCAACCTCCTCGAAGCCTGCGACCGCGCGGGTGTCCGCCATTTTGTGTTCTCGTCAACCGCGGCCGTCTACGGCATCCCTCCAGGCGGCTTCGCGGCGGAGGACACGCCACTCGCGCCGATCAATCCCTACGGCACCTCGAAGCTCATGAGCGAATGGATTTTGCGCGATCTGTCGGCGGTATCCCCGCTGAGGCACGTGAGCCTCAGGTACTTCAACGTCGCCGGCTCGGACCCTCAGGGGCGCATCGGCCAGGCGACGGCCAAGGCGACGCTTCTCGTCAAGGTCGCTTGCGAAGCGGCCGTCGGCAAGCGGCCGTCCGTCTTCGTCTTCGGCACGGACTATCCGACGCCGGACGGTACCGGAGTGCGCGACTACATCCACGTCGAAGACCTGGCCGAGGCTCACCTGAAAGCCCTCGACTATCTTCGCGCGGGCGGCGCGTCGGTGACGCTCAATTGCGGCTATGGGCACGGTTACAGCGTGCGTGAGGTACTGGCCGCGGTCGAGAAGGTCACCGTGAAGAGGCTCAACATCGTCGAAGCGCCGCGGCGCCCCGGCGACCCCGCAATGCTCGTCGCGCGCGCGGACAAGGTGCGTTCGCTCCTCGGCTGGACACCGCGTCTTGATGACCTCAGCGAGATCGTTCGTAGCGCCTACGCCTGGGAACAGAAACTGCTGGCGAACCCCTGGCAGTGAGGCCCTTGCGGGTCTCGTTCGTCCACCGCGCAGGTCGTTGATTGGCAAAGTAAAGCTGGGTGAGAAACACGTTCGCCGGCGAGATCGGACTGCTAGAATGCCCGCCATGCGCCTCGCCCGCCCCCGCTCCCTCAGCGGCCTGCTGCTCATCGGATTCTCGCTCGTCGCGGTTCCGCTGTTCGTCGCCATTGTCAACGCAGCCGTCCAGATCCGGCAGCTGGCCGACGAAAGCAAGAGCCTGGTTCGCCAAGGCGTCGACATCACGCGGCACAACCAGCTGCTGTTCGAGGAGATCGCCACGCTCGAGCGCACCGCCCGCCTCTATCAGGTGCTCGGCCGGCCGGATCTGCTCGACGTCTATCACGAAAACCATTTGCGCTTTCTCGGCACCGTCGCCGACCTGAAGGCCTTGCCGCAGCCTCCGGCGACACGCGCAACCCTGGAGGCGATTGGCGCGGCCGGCGTGAGCCTGGAGGCGGAGCTGAAAGCAGCCGGCCAGGACCCCGCGGCCGTGAGCCGCGTCGTCTCCGGCTTCCCGCAACTTGCCGACAATGCGCGATCCTACGCGCAGGGAGCGAGTCAGCAGATCGAATCGCAGCTCAATCACCTGCAGGCGACCACCGAACGGGCACAACGCACGTTGTTTTGGCAGTCAGCCATGCTGCTTCCCATGACCGTGGTTATCGTGGCCTTCTTCACGCTACGTCTCGGGCGGCCCCTGCGCCAGATCGATCGTGCGATCGGCGAGCTCGGCCGCGGCACGTTCTCGCGCGCGATCGCGGTCCAGGGGCCGAGCGACCTCGAAGCGCTCGGCCGCCAGCTCGAATGGTTGCGCGTGCGCCTGCTCGAGCTCGCGCAGGAGAAGAACCGCTTCCTGCGGCACATGTCGCACGAGCTCAAGACGCCGCTCGCGAATATTCGCGAGGGCACGGAACTCCTGATGGATGGCGCCGTCGGAGAGCTCGCGACGGGACAACGCGAGGTTACCGCTATTCTTCAGGAAAACGGCTTGAAGCTGCAGCGTCTTATCGAGAACCTGCTGAGCTTCAGCGCCTGGCAGGCACAGAGCACCGGGCTCGAGCTCTCCGAATTTCGCCTCCGGCCGCTGGTGAAAAATGTCCTCGAGGCCCAGCAGCTGACCCTGATCGGGCAGCGCGTACGGCTCGACGTGCAGATCAACGACCTCACGGTCATCGCCGACCGCGGCAAGCTGCGCCTCATCATCGACAATCTGCTGTCGAATGCCATCAAGTTCACGCCGCGCGGCGGCTCGATCCACATCCACGCGCGCAGCGAACGCGATCACCTGCTGCTCGACGTCGCCGACAGCGGGCCGGGCATCGCGGCCGAGGAGCGAGCGCGCATATTTGACGCGTTTTACCAGGGCCGCACGCCGCAGGGAGGACACGTCAAGGGCACCGGCATCGGGCTGTCGGTGGTGCTGGAGTTTGCCCACGCCCATGGCGGCGCGATCGAGATTCTCGACGGACAGTTCCCCGGCGCCCACTTTCGCCTGCGGCTGCCGATGCGACAGCTCGCCGGCGATGCAAAGGAACGGGCGCATGCGGCTTGAGCGGCTGGCGGCGATCGGGGCCTTCCTCGCCCTGCTCGCCGGCTGTGATCTTGGCAGCGTCCTCGGCAGGGCCGACCATACCGCCTCGGAAGCGGCGAAGCCCCGCACCGATATCGGAGTCATTTCGGACTATCTCGAAACAATGCGAAAGCTCACTCAAAGCGATCCGGCGCAGCAGGCGGAAATCTTTCAGTCCGCGCGCGAGGCCGCCGACCTGACACCGACGACCGCCAACCGGTTGCGCTACGCGCTGGCGCTGGCGACGCCTGGCCATGGCGGCGCCGATGCCGGCGCCGCGCAGAAGCTGCTGTCCCAGCTCCTCGCTTCTCCCGAACTGCTGCTGCCTCCAGAACAGGCGCTCGCCGAGGTGCAGTTGCACGAAGTTGAAATGCGCCTCGTGCTGACCGAGGAAAACCGGCGCCTGCAGCAGGAAGCGGCGCGGCTCGAGCGCGACCGCACAGCCGCCGCGGCCAAACGCCTGCAGGCCGAGATTGACGAAAACCGGCGTCTGCGCAAGCAGCTCGAGGAAGCACAGGCCAAGCTCGACGCCGTCACTCACATCGAACGAGGGGTGATCGATCGGACCCCGAACGGCAACCATCCATGAACACACCTGCGAAACGCAAAGCCAAGATCCTGGTCGTCGACGACGACCCGGGCCTCCTGCGCCTCCTGACCATCCGCCTGCGTGCCGAGAACTACGACGTCGAGGCCGTGGAAAGCGCGGCCGCCGCGCTGAACGCCGCGGGTCGCTTCCGGCCCGACCTCGTCATCACGGACCTGCGCATGGACCAGATGGATGGAATGGGGCTGCTTAAGGAGCTGCAGAGCCGCTGGCCGGGCCTGCGCGTAATCATCCTGACCGCCCACGGCACCATTCCGGACGCCGTGCACGCAACCCAGAGCGGAGCGTTCGGCTTTCTTACCAAGCCGATAGAAAAGCAGGAACTGCTCGACCAGGTCGAGAAGGCGCTGCGGATCTCGGGCTTCCCGCAAAGCGACGAAGACTGGCGCTCGGAGATCATCACGCGCAGCGCGCTCATGGAGGAAAAGCTGGCGCAGGCCCACATGGTCGCCGGCACTGACGCACGCGTGCTCATCACGGGCGAAAGCGGCACGGGCAAGGAGCTGCTGGCGCGGGCCATCCATAAGGCGAGCGCGCGTCGCAATCACCCATTCGTCGCCATCAACTGCAGCGCCATGACCGAAGACCTCCTCGAAAGCGAGCTGTTCGGCCACGAGAAAGGCGCGTTCACGGGCGCAATCCGCACGCACAAGGGGCTGTTTCACGCCGCCGACAACGGCACGCTCCTGCTCGACGAGATCGGCGACATGCCGATGCGCCTGCAGGTCAAGCTCCTGCGGGTGCTGCAGGAGAACCAGATTCGCCCCGTGGGCAGTGCCGAGGCGATTCCGGTGAACGTGCGCGTCATCTCCGCGACGCACCGCGATCTCACGCAGCTCATGGTGAGCGGCCAGTTCCGCGAGGATCTCTACTATCGGCTGAATGTCGTCCACATCGATGTGCCGCCGCTGTCAAAGCGCCGCGAGGACATCCCCCTTCTGGTCGCACATTTTCTCGAGCAGCTCGTGCGCGAGAGCGGCCAGCGCAAGATCTACGCACCGGAGGCGGTCGAGCTGCTCGCGACGGCCGAGTGGCCCGGCAATATCCGTCAGCTCTACAACGTCGTGCGGCACAACGTGGCGCTCGCGAGGAACCCCATCATCAACGCCGAGCTCGTGCAACAGGCGCTCGGCGGCGGACCCTCGAAGCTGCCGTCGTTCGACGAGGCGCGCGATGAGTTCACGCGCAGCTACCTCGTGCAGATCCTGCAGATCACCGGCGGCAACGTGAGCCAGGCGGCGCGGCTTGCGAAACGCAATCGCACCGACTTCTACAAGCTTCTCGGGCGCCACCAGCTGACGCCGGATGATTTCAAGCCGCGGTGACCTCGGCGAGTCTTCGAAACGTGGACATCGACGCGGTTGTCGTCGGCGCAGGCGTGGTCGGCCTGGCGGTGGCGCGTACATTCGCCCAAAGTGGGCTCAGCGTGATCGTCGTCGAACGGCATCGCCGCGTCGGGGAAGAAACCTCCTCGCGAAATTCCGGAGTCATTCACTCGGGCATTTACTATGCGCGTGGCAGCCTCAAGGCGCAGCTCTGCGTGCTTGGTCGCGAGCGCATGTACGCGTATTGTGCGGAGAAAGGCATCGCGCATCTCCGCTGCGGCAAGGTCATCGTTGCCCAAGACAGCGAGGTGGCGGCGCTCGGCACCCTGCGTGAGTCCGCCCGAAACAACGGTGTCATGGACCTCGAGTGGCTCGATGCCTCGCAGGTGCGCGAGCTCGAGCCGGAAGTGCGTTGCGCCGCGGGCCTATGGTGTCCGAGCACGGGCATTGTCGACGTGCACGAGCTTATGACCGATCTGCACGGGGACCTCGAGAGGGCGGGAGGCAACGTCGTCTTCGACACGCAGTTCGAAAGTGCTCGCGCGCAGGCGGACGGCTGGTCGCTGACGTTGCGTTCGGGTGGCGACCGGACTGACCTCCGTTGCCGACTTCTTGTGAACGCCTGCGGTTTGCATGCTGTCGATGTGTTGCAACGAATCGCGGACTATCCGCGCTCCAGGATCCCGCAACGATTTTTTGCGAAGGGAAACTACTTCGCGCTTCGCGGACGATCACCCTTCACCCACCTCGTTTATCCCATGCCCGCCCAAGCGGGCCTTGGCGTGCACGCGACATTCGATCTTGCGGGACGCGTGCGCTTTGGACCGGACGTAGAGTGGATCGATACGCTCGACTACAGCGTCGACGCGGGGCGGGCACGCAACTTCTACGATGCCATCCGCATGTACTGGCCCGCTCTTCCTGACAAGGCGCTCGACCCTGCCTATGCGGGCATCCGCCCGAAGCTCGTCGGACCCGGCAAGCCGGCGACCGATTTCCTGATCGAGACGCCGCGTGATCACTCGTTGCCGGGCCTTGTGAACTTGCTCGGCATTGAGTCTCCGGGCTTCACGTCTTGCCTTGCCATCGCAGAGATGGTGGGTGCCACGGTGGCCGCCGAAGCCTGAGCTCCAAACTTCAGCTGGGACGATGTTCCAAGGCGCGAATCACGGTGAGCTGTTTCGCAGCTCGCGGTTTCGCAAGATCAGAAACGATGCGGGCACGATCAGCATCGACAACAAGGGCGCAGTGATCATGCCCCCGATCAGCGGAGCTGCTATTCGTCGCATGACATCGGAACCTGCCCCATGTCCCCACATGATGGGCAGCAAGCCACCCAGAATGACAGCAACCGTCATGGCCTTTGGCCGTACGCGCAGAAGCGCACCTTCACGGATTGCATCGAGCAGCGACGCAGTCGATGGAGTCTCGCCGCCAGCGATGCGGCGCATCCACGCCTGCTTCAGGTACAGCACCATGATGACGCCGAACTCCGCCGCGACGCCGCCGAGCGCCAGAAATCCGACCGCAACTGCCACTGAAAAATTGAAGCCAAGGATGTACGTGAACCATAGCCCGCCGACGAGGGAAAATGGCAGCGTGCAAAGAACTAACATGGTTTCGTCGAACCGTCGAAACACCATGAACAACAGACCCACAATCACGAGTAGCACTGCCGGAATCAACACGAACAGGCGGTCTCGCGCATGCATCCACTGTTCGTACTGACCGGACCAAGCCAGCATGTAGCCGGCGGGCAAGTTGACCGCTGGTTCCACGGCACGCCGAAGGTCCGTCACCACAGAAGCGATGTCGCGTCCGCGAATATCGACGTACACCCACACGGCGGGCGATGCGTCCTCGCTGCGAATCATTGGCGGCCCGGTCGACACACTCACCTTCGCAACATCTCCGAGCGTCAGTCGCGCGCCGCTGGGAGCCATCATGGGCATTTCGCGCAAGTCCTGAATCGAGTCGCGAAATTCTCGCGGATACCGCAGGCTTATCGGGACACGTTGGCGTCCTTCGAGGATTTCTCCAACATTCTGCCCGCCGACGGAGCCAGCGACGACGTCCTGCACATCGGAAACCGTCAGGCCAAAGCGCGCGGCAGCGAGCCGGTCGATATCGACGTCGATATATCTACCCGACGTGGTCCGCTCCGCGACAGCCGAGATCACGCCCGGCACCTGACGCGCGGCGCGTTCCACCTGCAGCGCAATTCGTTCGAGCTCGGAGAGGTCAGGACCCGTGACCTTGATGCCGACGGGACTCTTGATGCCGGTCGCAAGCATGTCGATTCGCCCGCGGATTGGTTGAGTCCACACGTTTGCAAGTCCCGGAAGTCGCACTCGGTCGTCGAGCTCGGAGATCAATTGCTCCTTTGTCATTCCCGGCCGCCACGCAGCGCGCGGCCTGAGCCGGATGGTTGTTTCGATCATCTCGAGCGGCGCCGGGTCCGTCGCCGTTTCAGCGCGCCCGGCCTTCCCGAACGCGCTCGCAACCTCGGGAACGGTCATGATGAGTTTGTCGGTCTGCTGCAGGACTTGCCGCGCCGTCGCGGGCGAGACTCCCGGGAGCGTTGACGGCATGTACAACACATCACCCTCATCAAGCGGCGGCATGAATTCGCTGCCGAGCCGGACCGCCGGATACAGCGTCGCAAGCAGCAAGAGGATGCTGAGGCCAAGCGTGTACCATGGATACCGCAATACCCAATCCAAGACGGGTCGATAACAGCCGATCAGTGTCCTGTTGAGCGGATTGGCCATCTCTCCGGCCAGACGGCCGCTCATCAGATATCCGATCAGCGCAGGCACGAGCGAGATGGAAAGAAATGCTGCGGCGGTGACCGCATACGTCTTCGTGTAAACGAGCGGGCTGAACATCCGCCCTTCCTGCGCCCCCAAGCCGAGCACTGGCAGGAATGACAGAGCAATTATTACCAGGCTCACGAACAGTGATGGCCCGACCTCCTGCATCGCACGGACAAGCACGCGGGCGCGCGTCGCGGCATCCAGCCGTTGATGTTCCTTGCCCGCTTGTAAGGCCTCGAGATGCCGGTGTGCATTTTCGATCATCACCACGGCGGCATCGACCATCGTGCCGAAGGCGATGGCGAGACCCGCGAGCGACATGATATTCGCGCTCAGCCCTTGGCAGCGCATGACAACAAAGGCCGTGAGCATCCCGAGCGGCAGGATCACCACAA
>Ga0316620_10000455_pt1 | contig 16653 bp, 17 predicted proteins | sample OWC_Aug_M1_C1_D5_FD_207651 | JGI IMG/M metagenome (GOLD analysis project Ga0316620, IMG submission 207651) | Wetland soil microbial communities from Old Woman Creek delta, Ohio, United States - OWC_Aug_M1_C1_D5_B | ecosystem: Environmental > Terrestrial > Soil > Wetlands | place: USA: Ohio... | reverse complement strand
CTTCGTGATCGGCGGGTTGATCGCCGAGCAGCACCGCCGCGCGATGGCGCTGCCGGGCGGCTGGCAGCGGCTGCGGGCCCGGCTGGCCCATAGTCTGCTGATCGGTTTCCTGGTGCTGAGCTTCCTGGCCTGGAGTGTCAATGTGCTGCTCGAGCGCGGCAATGCCGCCGCCGGAATCGCGCTTGCCGTGGTCATCGTGCTGCTGGTGGCGCCGGCGGCGCGACTGGTCCAGGCCCTTCTGCACCGGATGGAAGGCGTGGCGCCGGCGGAAGCCGTCGCACCGGCCGCAGCCCAGCCCGCCCGCCGGCGTAGTCAGGCGCTTGCCCGCTTCATTGCCGCCGGCCTGCGGCTGCTGGCGGCACTCACCGTGCTGGCGCTGTTTGCCGATGCCGGCGGCATGCGATTCCTGGCTTGGCTCGACAGCGAGACCGGCAGCCGTGTTCTGCATGCCGCCTTCCAGATCGCGCTGACGCTCCTGCTCGCCGCGGTTGGCTGGCATCTGCTGACCAGCTGGATCGATCGGCAACTCAGCGCCGGCGAGGGCGAGGAAGCCGGCAGCGTCGGTACCCGCGCGCAGACCCTGCTGCCGCTGTTCCGCAATTTCCTCTGGATCGGCCTGGTGGCGCTGGTCGGCATGATCGCGCTGTCGGCCGTCGGCGTGGATATCGGACCGCTGCTCGCCGGCGCCGGCGTGGTCGGCCTGGCGATCGGCTTCGGCGCTCAGACCTTGGTGCGCGACATCGTCTCCGGCGTGTTCTTCCTGGTCGATGACGCCTTCCGCATCGGCGAGTATATCGAAATGGGCAATATCCGTGGCGAGGTCGAGAAGATATCGATCCGCTCGCTGACCTTGCGGCATCATCGCGGCGCAGTGCATACGGTGCCATTCGGCGAACTCAAATCGATCACCAACTACAACCGCGACTGGGTGATCTACAAGTTCAGTATCGGCGTCACGTACGACACCGACATCAACCGGGTGAAGAAGATCATCAAGGATATCGGTGCCGAAATGGAGGCCGATCCGACGATGTCGCGCTATCTGCTCGAGCCGCTGAAGAGTCAGGGCGTCACCAACTTCGCCGATTCCTCGATGACGGTACGGGTCAAGTTCAAGTCGAAGCCGCGCGAGCAATTCACCCTGCGCCGCTTTGCCATGCAGCGGATCAAGGAGGAGTTCGACAAGGCCGGCATCGAATTTGCCTTCCCGCATGTGGTGGTGAAAGCCCAGGGCGACGTGCACCCCGAGGCAATGGCCGCGGCGGCGGCGGCCCTGCAAGGCAAGCCCGCGGCCCACGGCGGCGCGGCTGCGGGTTAGAGGCCGTCGATGACCGTGCCAGGCGCCGGAACACCGAAGCCGGATAGTTCGGCGGCGTTGCTGCAGCGGCTGACCACCTTGCGGCCCATGATCGCCGCACGCGTGTCGGAAATCGAAGCGGCGCGGCACCTGCCGGCGGATCTCGCCGCTGCCATGGCCGAGGCCGGCGTCTTCCGCATGCTGGTGCCGGGAAGCATGGGCGGCCTGGAACTGCCGGTAGCGGCGGCGATGGAGGTGCTGGAGCAGCTCGGCGCCGCGGATGCGTCCGTCGGCTGGTGCGCCATGATCGGCGCGACCTCGGCGCTTCCGGCGGCCTATCTGGAACCGGCCGTTGCGCGCGAGATTTTCGGCCGGCCCGGAACCATCGCCGGCGGGGTCTATGCGCCGATGGGCAAGGCGGTGCTGCAAGGCGACCACTATCGCCTCGACGGCCGCTGGCAATGGGCGAGCGGCAGCGCCAACTGTCACTGGCTGATGGGGGGAGCCGTGGTCTTTGCCGAGGGCAAGCCGCGGCTCTTGCCGGGCGGCTTGCCGGATACGCGCATGCTGCTGTTTCCGGCCGGGCGAGCCCGGCTGATCGACAGCTGGCATGTCGCCGGCCTTTGCGGCACCGGCAGCGGCGAGATGGAAGTGGCCGATCTCCTGGTGCCGGCAACCCATTCGGTATCGCTGGTCGGCGATCGTCCGCGCGAGCCGGGGCCGCTCTACGTCTTTCCCGTGTTCGGCTTGCTGGCGCTAGGCATCGCGGCGGTGATGCTCGGCAATGCCGCCGCGGCGATCGCCGATCTGGTGTCGCTCGCCGGCGGCAAGGTGCCGCAGGGCGGCCGCAAGCACCTGGCGGACCGGGCGCTGGCCCAAATCGAACTGGCCCGGGCGGAGGCCGAGCTGCGCGCCGCTCGGGCCTTCTACTACCGCGCGATCGAGACCGCCTGGGCGCGTGCCAGCGGGGCAGGCATCATCGAGCCAACATTGCGGGCTGAACTTCGGCTCGCCGCCACCCATGCGGTGCGCACTGCCGCCATGGTCACCCGCTCGATGTACGACCTTGGCGGCGGCTCGGCGCTGTTCCTCGCAAGCCCGCTGCAGCGCCGGTTCCGCGACGCCCATGCCGGCACCCAGCACATGATGGTGGCGCCGGCGACCTACGAGCTGGTCGGAAGGGTGCTGATGGGCGTGCCGACCGATACCAGCCAGCTGTAGACCGATTCAGGCGGCGCGCGAGCCGGCTGTGCCCTCGAACAGGTCGCGTCCCGCTGCCAGGGCGCGGATCTTGGCGTCGGCGATCGGCCGTTTGAGCATCCAGAAGCCGCAGTCCGGGTGGATGTATTTGATCCGGCCGCGGCCGATGGTGCGTTCCGCCAGCTCGATCGCTCGGGCGATCTGGTCCGGCGTCTCCACTTCGGTGCGCTTGATGTCGACCACGCCAAGGCCCATGCCGATCTCAGGCCGGAGTTCATTGAACACGGCGAGCTCCTCGATCGGCCGATGGGCGTTTTCCATGACGATATGGTCGACGTGCAGTGCATTCAGGTAATTGATCAGCTTGTTCCAATTGCCCTGCTGAATCGACTGCCCGCCGTAATTGCCGAAACAGAGATGCACCGCCGGCACGCCCTTGACAGCATCCAGCACCCGGTTGATGGCGCTCGCCGCCCAGTGCCATTCCTCGGGATGGCCGGGCAGGTTGGCTTCGTCGATCTGCACGACTTCGGCGTCGAGATGGCGCACCTGCTCGGCCAGGGCATCGGCGATCGCATGGGCGAGCGCGGAACGATCCCGGTAATGATGATCGACCAGGGTCTTGGCCAACATATGCGGCCCGGTGAGGGTGAATTTGAGCGGCTTGGTGGCGAGCCGCTTGGCGCGGAGGCAGGCATGCGGCAGATCGAGAGTGCCGGAGCCGACTGGGCCTTCGACCACGCCCGGCGGTCGGGTACGAAAGCGCATGCCGGGTTCGTTGCGATAGGCGACCAGTTCCTCGAAGGTGATGGCGGTGCGGATGCCGGCCATCGGGCGGACGAAATACTCGATCATGCCGTTGGTTTCCGGATGATTCACGTCGAAGCGGTACAGTTCGCCGTCGCAAACCACGTCGATGCCGGCCTGTTCCTGCGTCGCCAGCACCACCTGGGTGGCGTCGATCAGCGCCTGTTCCGAGGGCGCCGCCGCCAGCCAGTCGGGGACCGGGTACGATCCGACCACGGTGGTTCTGATTCGATGCTGCGTCGCCATCCGCCCGTCTCCTATAAGCTTGCTCCCGGCCCAGAGCCGGCTAAAGTATCCAACTGGTTACTAATACCGCCGACGGCCGGCGCCGGCCAGCGGCTTGTTGAACAGGGGGCATCTTCGCCGTGGAACCTTTGCCGAAGCTACCTGACCGCCTGGAATCGGTCGAGCATCTGGAGGAGGTGATGACCCTGCCGTCGCCGGCCCTCAGCGCGGCGCTGGAGCGATTGCCGGGCGACATCATCGTGCTCGGGATCGGCGGCAAGATGGGACCGACGCTGGCGCGGCTGGCCAAGCGCGCAGCGCCCGGCAAGCGGGTGGTCGGCGTGGCGCGCTTCAGCGATGCCGCGCTCAAGGCGAAGCTGACCGCATGGGGCATCGATTGCATCGAAGCCGATCTGCTCGACCGCACGGCGATCACGCGGCTGCCGAAACTCGAGAACGTGATCTATATGGCCGGGCGCAAATTCGGCTCGACCGGGCGTGAGGACCTGACCTGGGCGATGAACGCCTATGTTCCGGCCCTGGTCGGCGAGGCCTTCGCCAAGTCGCGCATTGTCGCCTTCTCGACCGGCTGCGTATATCCCTATGTGAATGTCCTGCATGGCGGGGCCACCGAGGACGTGCCGCCAACGCCGCCACCCGGCGACTATGCGAATTCCTGCGTCGCGCGCGAACGGATTTTCCAATATTTCTCCAATCTGCACGGGGTGCCGGGACGGATCATCCGGCTGAATTATGCGATCGATGCGCGCTACGGTGTGCTGCATGACCTGGCCAGCAAGGTGATGGCGCAGGAACCGATCGATCTCACCATGGGCCATGTCAACGTGATCTGGCAGGGCGATGCCAACAGCATGGTGCTGCAGGCGCTCGGCCATTGCACCACGCCTTCGAGCGCGCTCAACATCAGCGGCCCGGAAACCATCAGCGTCCGCGCTCTAGCCCTGGCATTCGGCGAGCGGTTCGGCCGCCAGCCGATCTTTGCTGGCAGCGAGGCGCCGACCGCCTGGCTGGTCAATACCGGCAGGGCGATGCGCCTGTTCGGCTATCCGACGGTGCCGCTCGGCCGGATGATCGACTGGGTCGCGGATTGGCTGCAGCGCGGCCGGCCGAGCCTCGGCAAACCGACCCATTACGAAGTCCGTGACGGCGTCTACTGAAGCCTCCGCCTGGCCGGAAAGATCGCTTGCCGAGGCCGATATCGAGGCCGCGGTCGGACTTTCCACGCAGGTCGGCTGGAACCAGGTGGCGGACGATTGGCGCCTGATGCTGCGGCTCGGCCAGGGCACCGGCATTTGTCGTCCCGACGGCCGCCTGGTCGCCACGGCGCTGACCCTGCCGTTTGGCAGCCGGTTCGGTTGGATCAGCATGGTGATCGTCGATCGCGGCCATCGCGGTCTGGGCCTGGCGATGCGGCTGCTGAAGGGCTGCGTCGAGCGGCTGGAGGCTGGCGGCCTGGTCGCCGGCCTTGATGCGGCGCCAGCCGGGCGGCCGGTCTATCTGAAGCTTGGCTTTCACGATATCTGGGGCATGCAGCGCTTTGAAGCCGCCGGCAGTGGCGGTCTTGTGCCTGAGGTCGCTCCGGCCGGCTTGCGGTTGCGGCCGATCGAGGCCGCGGACTGGCCGGCGATTCTGGCGTATGACCGGGCGATCTTCGGGGGCCGGCGGGAAGTGCTGTTGCGTGAACTTGCGGCTCGGTTGCCGGCGGCGGCGCTGTTGGCCGAAGGCGGTGGCAGGCTCCGCGGATTTGCGCTCGGTCGCCCCGGCCGGTTGGCAACCCAGGTCGGTCCATTGCAGGCGGATGCTGCGGCGATTGCCCTGGCGCTTGCCGCCAGGGCGTTCGCCGCCATCACCGGGCCGGTCTTCATCGACGTTCCGGACCGCCAGGGCGAGTTGCAGCGCTGGCTCAAGGCCGGAAATTTCCGGGTGCAGCGGCCCTTCACCCGCATGTTGCGCGGCAGGACCGATCCCTTTGACGATACGGCCCGGCTGTTCGCGCCAGCCGGGCCGGAACTCGCCTGAGCAACAGGCCTATTTGGTCATCTTGATCGACTTGTCGAGGAACTCGTTGGTATAGGCGGCCTTGATGTCGTAGGGCTTGTCGAGACCGAGATAGGTCTTCACCAGATCGTAGTCGTCGGCCATCCGCTTCGGATCGAACCAGCCGAGCGCCACGCTGCGGGAGAACTGGTCGCTCATCAGTACCTCGACCAGGCTCCAGTTGGTCATCTCGTTGTCGAATTTCAGGGCGCCATTGGCATCGACCAGAGCCTGCACACAGGGTTTCGGATCGGCGACGCAGGTGGCAAAGGCTTTTTGCGACACTTTGACGAAGGCCGCCACGGTGTCCTTGTGCGCCTTCAGATAGTCGCCGTTGACAATCAGCGAATTGCCGTAAGGGTTCAGGCCCGCATCCTTCCAGGCCAGGAAGCCCATGTCGTCGCCGAGTTCGCGCTTGAAGATGTGATGGATGTTGTAGAACGAGGTGGTGGCGTCGATCGCATGCGACTTCAACGCGGCAAGCTTGGAATTGGCGTCGATATTGACCCAGGTCACCGAGTTCGGATCCATGCCGTTGGCTTTCGCCAGCGCCGGCCACATGGTGCGTGCGCCGTCGCCCGGCGGGTTGCCGATCTTCTTGCCGGCCAGATCCTTCACCGATTTGATGCCGGAGCTTTTCAGCCAGTAGAGCCCCTGCGGCGAATTGGCATAGACGTTCATGATGCCGACCAGATCGGCCCCCTTGCCGCGGGCCACCAGTACGTTCGCCATGTCGGCGAGGCCGACCGGGTCGGCGCCGGCCCCGACCTTCTGTGCCGCCAGGGCCGAACCCTTGCCCTGCTCGATATTCAAGTCGACGCCGGCCTTTTCGTACCAGCCCATCTTCTTCGCATAATAGTAGGGGGCGTGATCGCCGCCGGCGATCCAGTTGAGGATGAAGTTGAGCTTCTCGGCGGCGTTGGCGGCGGCTGGGGCGGCGATCAGGCCGGCCAATCCGGCGATCGCGGCAACCTTGCGAAGGTTAAGCGGCATGTCGAGTCTCTCCCTGTTTTTCGCCGGAACAAGCGGAAGGCACTTCTCGAAGGTCCCGACATCCGGCGTTCTGGCATGTAACCGGCTGGTTACAAGGACGATAGTTAGCCCGGTCCGGGCTGTCAATAATTGCGGCATGCGATCCGCGGCCATAGGCCGGCGGCGGCAAGAGCGCATTTGGGAATTGCGGGAGGCGGCTTGCGGTTGACAGCGGCGCAAGCTTACGGGATTGTAACCAATCAGTTACTAGCTGTTGGGCGGCGATGACGAGGACTTGGACCGATTGGCCGGCCGAGGTGCTGGGCAGCCTGCGGCACGGCACGGTGATCCCGGCGCATCTTCTGGCACTCAATGCCGAGCGCAAGCTGGATCGGCGACGGCAGCGGGCGCTGGCGCGCTACTACGTCGATGCCGGCGCCGGCGGCCTTGCGGTCGGCGTCCATGCGACGCAATTTGCCATCCGCGAGGTCGGCCTGTACGAGCCGGTGCTGAAGCTCGCGGCCGAAGTGGCGGCGGATTGGAGCGAGCGAAAACTCGTGATGATCGCCGGACTTTCGGGCCGGACCGAACAGGCGCTGCGCGAGGCCGATGTCGCCGCGGCGCTCGGCTATCACGCCGGCATGCTGAGCCTGGCGGCGATGAAGGGCGCCTCGGAGGACGAGATCATCGCCCATTGTCGGGCGGTGGCGGCCCGCATACCACTGGTCGGCTTCTATCTGCAGCCGGCGGTCGGCGGCATCGCGCTGCCGATGAACTTCTGGCGGCGATTCGCCGAAATCGACAATGTGGTGGCGATCAAGGTGGCCCCGTTCAACCGCTACCGCACGCTGGATGTGGTTCGCGGCGTGGTGGCAGCTCGGGCCGAGGAAAGGGTCACCCTCTATACCGGCAACGACGACCATGTGGTGCTGGATCTGGCGGTGCCGTTCCTGGTCAGGCGCGGCAACGAGGAGGTCAGTGTCACCATCAAGGGCGGGCTGCTCGGCCATTGGAGCGTCTGGACCAGGGGCGCGGTGCAGCTGCTCGACCGGATTCATCGCGCTGTCGCCGGGGGTAACGGCATCCCACGGGAAATCCTGGCGCTGGACAGCCAGGTCACCGACTGCAACAGCGCCTTCTTCGATGTCGCCAACGACTTTCGCGGCTGCGTCGCCGGCTGCCATGAGGTGCTGCGCCGGCAGGGTTTGTTCGAAGGCATCTGGTGCCTCGATCCGGAAGAGGGCTTGAGCCCCGGTCAGGCGGCGGAGATCGAGCGGGTGATGGCAACCTATCCAGAGCTCGGCGACGACGACTTCGTGCGTGCCAATCGGGAGACCTGGCTGGCATGAGCCTGTCGGCGGCACAGATCGCAACGTTCCGCAAGCACGGGCATCTTACCGTGCCGGGCGTGTTCGAAGCCGCCGAAATGCGCCGCGCCATCGCTGACCTGGAGCAATGGGGTGCGGAATTTCTCGGCCACCTGCCGCCGGAACAGCGCGTCTGGTATGTCGATGCCGGAGTGACGGCGCGCGAGGTCCTGCGCAAGCTTGACAATCCGGTGGCCCATCGTCCGATGTTCCGCGCATTGGCCGCGGATCCGCGCCTGGTCGCCATGGCGCATGATCTGATCGGCGGCGGGCTCACCGCCTGCTTCAGCCAGGTCTTCTTCAAGCCGCCGGAGGGCGGCGGGCCGAAGCCGATGCATCAGGACAACTACTACTTTGGCCCCGACGATCCCGACGGCCTGGTGACCGCCTGGATCGCGCTCGATGACGCGACCGTCGAGAACGGCTGCATGTGGTTCGGCGATGGCAGCCACCGCGGGCTGATCCTGCCGCATTTCGCGCCGCCCGGCGAGCCGTTCAACCTGCAGATCCCCGACGAGATTGCTCGCCTGCAGGCGATGAGCGCGGCGCCGGTGCCATGTGGCGGTGTCTCGTTCCACCACGGCACCACGCTGCATCAATCCGGCCCGAACCGCTCGCAGCGCTGGCGTCGGGCCTGCGCCATTCACTATGTGAACGAGAAAACGGTTTTTGCCACTCCGGCCTTGCCGTACGATCACGACCTGTTCGTACGCATTGATTGAGGGGGTGATGGGCAAGACCGGCGACAATCTGCGCCGCTATGCGCTGGCGGTCAGCGTCCATCTGGCTCTGGTGGTCGCCTGGCAGCTGTTCGTGGTCTATGGCAAGGTGCCGAAGTTCGTCATGCCGACGCCGCTGCAGGCCGGCGCGGCACTGTTCGCCGGCAACTACCGCTGGGGCGACAATATCCTGGTGACCGGCTCGGAAATCTTCGGCGGCTATTTCCTGGCAGTCGGCATCGGCGTCACCATCGCCCTGATCTTCTCCTGGTCGCGCTTCCTGGAGGCGACCTTCATGCCGCTCCTGGTCAGCCTCAACATGATCCCGAAGGTTGCCCTGGGGCCGCTGATCATCGTCTGGTTTTCCTATGGCGTGGTCCCTAACACGATCATCGCCTTCTCGATCGCCTTCTTCCCGATCGTGCTGACCACCGCCCGCGGCCTGCGCGAGGTCGAGCCGGACCTGATCGACCTGGTCCGGTCCCTGAACGGGTCGAAATGGCAGATCTTCACCAAGATCCAGCTGCCGGGCTCGTTGCCCTATATTTTTTCCGGCATGAAGGTGGCGGCGGTTCTGGCGGTGGCGGGCGCTATCGTCGGCGAATTCCTCGGCTCGGAAAAGGGCCTCGGCTATCTCATGCTGCAGGTCCAGGTCACGCTCGATACCCCGGCGATGTTCATGGCGGTAATCCTGATCACGCTGATCGGCGTCGTGCTTTATGGCCTCGTACTGGGGCTGGAACGGGTCCTCGTGGTTCGCGACGCGCGGGTCGAATGAGCCGGCCGGTGACCGAGCCGTTCATCCATCTGGCGGGCCTGCGCAAGGTCTATCGCAAGCGCGGCGAGGAATTCCTCGCCGTGTCCGACGCCAGTTTCGATGTCTGGCCCGGCGAACTGGTGGCGCTGGTCGGGCCGTCCGGCTGCGGCAAGACCACGCTGCTGAAGATTCTGGCCGGGCTGCATGGCCACGACGGCGGCGAGTTCCGCATCGGCTCGGCAACCCATCCGTTCAATCCATCGCGCGATGTCGGCATGGTGTTCCAGCAGGCGCTGCTGCTGAAATGGCGGCGCATCCTGGACAATGTGCTGCTGCCGACGGAAATTCTGGGCCTGCCGCGGGCCGAGAGCCGGGAACGCGCCCGCGATTTGCTGGCGCTGGTCGGCCTCTCCGGCTTTGAAGACAAATATCCTTACGAGCTTTCCGGCGGCATGCAGCAACGCGCCGCGATCGCCCGGGCGCTGGTGCATGACCCGAAGCTGGTGCTGATGGACGAGCCCTTCGGCGCCCTCGATGCACTGACCCGCGAGAAAATGAACCTGGAGCTGCTCCGCATCTGGCGGGAAAGCGGCAAGACCATCGTCTTCGTCACCCATGGCATCGCCGAGGCGGTGTTCCTCGGCACGCGCGTGGTGGTGCTGACCGCCGGGCCGGCACGGATGGCGGACAATTTCGAAATCACTCTGCCGCATCCCCGCACGCTCGACATGAAGACCCACGAATCCTTCGGCGATTACACGCGCCGCATCTACCGACTGCTCGGCATGGAGTAACAGGCATGGCGGAACAACGGCTAGGCATCATCATGAACGGCGTGACCGGCCGCATGGGCCTGAACCAGCATCTGATCCGGTCGATTCTGGCGATTCGGGCGGACGGCGGGGTAGCGCTGGCCAATGGCGACCGGGTGATGCCGGACCCGATCCTGGTCGGTCGCGATCGCAACAAGGTCGCGGCGCTTGCCGCTGCGCATGGCGTGGCGCGCTGGACCGACGACCTCGGCAAGGCGCTGCAGAACCCGGACGATACCCTGTTCTTCGATGCCGCCACCACCAGCCTCCGCGCCGGCCTGCTGAAGCGGGCGATGGCAGCCGGCAAGCATGTCTATTGCGAGAAGCCGGTTGCGGAGAACCTCGCCGACGCATTGGATCTGGTGCGGACGGCGAAGAAAGCCGGCATCAAGCACGGCGTGGTGCAGGATAAGCTGTTCCTGCCGGGCTTGCGCAAATTGAAGATGCTGCGCGATTCCGGCTTCTTCGGCCGTATTCTCTCGGTGCGCGGCGAATTCGGCTATTGGGTATTCGAAGGCGATTGGCAGACGGCGCAGCGGCCGAGCTGGAACTATCGCAAGGCCGACGGCGGCGGCATCATCCTGGACATGCTGTGCCATTGGCGCTACGTGCTGGACAATCTCTTCGGTCCGGTGAAAAGCGTCAGCTGCCTCGGTGCCCGGCATATCCCGACCCGTGTCGATGAGGCCGGCAAGCCTTATCAGGCGGATGCCGACGACGCCGCCTATGCGACCTTCGAACTCGAGGGCGGGGTGATCGCGCAGATCAACAGCTCCTGGTGCACCCGGGTGCGGCGCGACGATCTGGTCACTTTCCATGTCGACGGCACCCATGGCTCGGCGGTCGCCGGCTTGACCCGCTGCCTGACTCAGGCGCGGGTCAATACGCCAAAGCCGGTTTGGAACCCGGACGTGCCGCAGGCGATCGATTTTTTCGACACCTGGCAGGAAGTGCCGGAGAACATGCCTTATCCGAACGGCTTCCGGGTGCAGTGGGAAGCCTTCATCCGCCATGTCTGCGGCGGCGAGCCGTTCGGCTGGACCCTGCTGGAGGGTGCCAAGGGCGTGCAGCTGGCGGAAGCCGGCCTGCAAAGCTGGGCCGAGCGGCGCTGGGTCGATTTGCCGCCGCTCGCGGTCTGACCATGGCAAGCGTCAGATTGCCGACCGTGTTGGGAGCGACCGAAACCTATCGGACCAGCCCACCGCGCAGTTTCGCCAGGCCGAGCGCGCCGTTCAACCGGATCGCCTTTGCGGCGGCGCATGTGGTGGCCGATCCGCGCGCCGACAACGATCCCTGGCTCGATGCCGCGATCGACTGGGACAGGACCATCGCCTTCCGCCAGCATCTCTGGTCGCTCGGCTTCGGCGTCGCCGAGGCCATGGATACAGCGCAGCGCGGCATGGGACTCGACTGGGCGAAATCCCGCGAGCTGATCCGCCGCAGCCTGGAGGCAGCCAGACATATGCCCGGCAGCCTGGTGGCGAGCGGCGCCGGCACCGATCACCTGCCGGCGGCGGCCGATGTCGGCATCGATGCGGTGATCGGTGCCTACGAAGAACAATGCGAAGCGGTGGAGAAGCTCGGCGGGCGCATCATCCTGATGGCGAGCCGGGCGCTTGTCGCCGCTGCCAGCTCGCCGGACGATTATATGCGCGTCTATGGCCGCATTCTGGGCCAGGTGCGCGAGCCGGTGATCATCCATTGGCTGGGCGAAATGTTCGATCCGGCACTGGCCGGCTATTGGGGCTATCCCGATCACCGGCAGGCGATGGAGGTCTGCCTGCAGGTCCTGCGGGCCAATGCGGCCAAGGTCGATGGCATCAAGATCTCGCTCCTGGACAAGGACAAGGAAATCGCCATGCGCCGGCAACTGCCGCCGGGCGTGCGGATGTATACCGGCGACGATTTCAACTATGCGGAACTGATCGATGGCGACAGCAGCGGCCACTCCGATGCGCTGCTCGGCATTTTCGACGCCATCGCGCCGGCGGCCTCGGCGGCGCTGGCAGCGCTCGCGGCCGGAAACAAGGCTGAATTTCACGCGATCCTGGCCCCGACCGTCCCGCTGTCTCGGCATATCTTCAAGGCGCCGACGCGATTTTATAAGACCGGGGTGGTGTTCATGGCCTATCTCAATGGCCTGCAGGATCATTTCACCATGGTCGGCGGCCAGCAGAGCGCGCGTTCGGCGCTGCATTTGGCCGAGCTGTTCCGGCTCGCCGATGCGGCCGGGTTGCTGGCCGATCCGGAGCTGGCCGCAGAGCGGATGCGCCTGGTGATGGCGACACAGGGGTTCGCGTGAACACCGGCCGCCCGCCGGGGCCCCTGTCGCTCAATACCGCGACGACGCGCGGTCAGTGGGGCCTGGCCGAAGCCATCGATGGCTGCGTCCGCCATGGCATCACCGGAATATCGCCCTGGCGCGATCAACTGGAAGCCTTGGGCGTGGGCGAGGGGGCGCGGCGGATCAAAGCCAGCGGCCTTACCGTCACCGGGCTCTGCCGCGGCGGCATGTTCACCGCCGCCGATGCCGCCGGGCGCGCCGCAGCGTGCGACGACAATCGCCGTGCCGTCGACGAGGCGCTGGAGATCGGCGCGCGCTGCCTGGTGCTGGTGGTCGGCGGCCTGCCGCCGGGCTCGCGCGACATGGTGGCGGCGCGGGCGCAGGTGCGGGACGGCATCGCCGAACTGCTAGAGTATGCGCGACCGCAAGGCATGCCGATCGCGATCGAACCGCTGCATCCGATGTATGCCGCCGATCGTGCCTGCATCAACACCCTGGCCCAGGCCAACGACCTCTGCGAGCAGCTGGGCGCCGGACTCGGTGTCGCCGTCGACGTCTATCACGTCTGGTGGGATCCCTGCCTGGCGGTGGAAATCGCCCGCGCCGGCCGCCGCGTGCTGGGTTTCCACATCTGCGACTGGCTGGTACCGACCACCGACCTGCTGCTCGACCGCGGCATGATGGGCGACGGCGTGATCGACATTCCCGCCATCCGCGCCATGATCGAAGCCGCGGGCTACGACGGCTTCTGCGAAGTGGAGATTTTTTCCGCCGCGAACTGGTGGAAGCGTGATCCGGACGAGGTGCTGCGGACTTGCATCGAGCGCCATCGTACTTTTGTGTAAGCCGGACCCGTTGCCGAAGCCGAGGAGCCCCGCATGCCGGCCTATTGGATGGCGCGATCCCGCATTGACGATCCGGTAGCCTACAAGCGCTATACCGACCGGGTGCCGGCGATCATCGCCAAATATGGTGGCAAGGTCCTGGCCCGCGGCGGCAAATTCCGGATTCTGGAAGGTCCGGAGAAATTCCACCGCTTCGTGGTGATCGAATTCCCGAGCCTGGAACTGGCGGTTTCCTGCCATGCCTCGGCCGAGTATCAGGCTGCGGCGGCCTTCCGCAAATCCGGCGGCGGCGAGGTGGAACTGGTTATTGTCGAGGGCGGCGATGCCACTCCGGTCTAGACCTGGGTCCCGTTCTGCCGTAGCAATTAGCCGACCGTTTAGCCAATGGGGACAGATTCGATGAAATACGCAGTAACGGCGCCGGCCATTCCGACGCTTGGGGTTGAAGGCTCGGATGCCCGTTTCCCGATTCACCGGATTTATTGCGTCGGACGGAACTATGCCGAACATGCCCGCGAGATGGGCCACGATCCTAATCGTGAGCCGCCGTTCTTTTTCATGAAGCCGGCCGATGCGATCATCACCGACAATGGCGATTTTCCCTATCCGTCGCAGACCAAGGATGTTCATCACGAGATGGAACTGGTGGTGGCGCTCGGAAAAGGCGGCAGCGATATTCCGGTGGCCAGCGCGCTCGACCATGTCTTCGGCTATGCGGTCGGTCTCGATATGACTCGGCGCGATCTGCAGGGCGAGGCCAAGAAGCTTGGCCGGCCCTGGGATTCCGGCAAGGGCTTCGACCGCTCGGCACCCTGCTCGAACATTCGCCGGGTCGCCGATATCGGCCATCCGGCGGCCGGTGCGATCCGGCTCGAGGTCAATGGCGAGGTACGTCAGAAGGGTGATCTCAGCGACCTCATCTGGAAGGTGCCGGAGGTGATCGCCTATCTCTCCACCCTGTTCGCCCTGATGCCGGGTGATCTGATTTTCACCGGCACGCCGGCCGGCGTCGGCCCGGTCAAACGCGGCGATGTGATGAAGGGCAGCGTGGACCGCGTCGGCACCATCGTTACCAAGGTCGTCTAGCCGGGAAGGTGCAAAGGATGCCGGTCAGCCATATCGAGCATGTGCTGGTACAGACTGCCGATATCGCCAAGACCCGCGACTGGTATGTCCGGGTGCTCGGCTTCGAGGCCGGCTACACGCCGGATTTCAAGTTTCCGGTCTGCTGGCTCTATCTCGGCGACCGCGATGTCATCCATATCACCGAAGGCGGCGTGGCGGTCAGCGAGAACCGCAAGAAATATGTCGGCCAGCAATCCCAAGCGCTGAGCGGCACCGGCGTGATCGACCATGTGGCATTCCGTTGCAGCGGCCTGTCTGAGATGCTGCAGCATCTGCGCCGGCTGAATATTCCGTTCACCCAGCGCCAGGTCGATGACCAGGGGTTGTTTCAGCTGTTCCTGATGGACCCCAACGACATCAAGATCGAGCTGAATTTCGCCAATGCCGAGGCGAAGGGAATCAAGCCGGAACTGCTGGCGTCCGATCTGCCGGGGTAGGGCGGACGCCGGCATTCGACGAATCCGCGGGCTCCCCGGACACCCACGGCACGATCGTTCGCCGACCCGAAAGCTGCTGGCTTCGGCTAGTGCTTTGCCCCTTGCCAGCGATCGAGAATTTGGCGGGCACCATTGGTGGCCGGGTCCATCGCCTTGTCGTGATGCGGCAGCTTGGCGGTCAACTCGATGACATAGCCATTCGGATCGCGGAAATAGATCGAATGGATGAAGCCATGGTCGGAGACGCCGCGGGTCTCGCGGCCTTCCGCCTTGCCACGTTCGAACATGCGTTTCAATGCCGCCTGATCGACTTCGAGCGCGATATGCAGGTCATAGTCGTGCTGCTGCTTGAATTCGAACGGCTGATCGGGGGCTTCGAAAAAGGCGAGGTACGAGCCGTCGTCCATGCGGTAGAAGGTATGCAGCGTATTGGTCTTGCGCCCGGTCATGCTTTCCTTGATTTCGAGCGTGCCGGCCAATGGCAAGCCGAGGAAATCCTCGTAGAATTTCCGCGTTTCCTCGGAATCACGACAACGGTAGGCGTTGTGGTGCAATCCCTTGATCATGACGTTCTCCTTCTCGTCGCGCCCGGCAGGCTCGGTCGGGCTGCCTCATGCCGCAGCGGAACAGACCTCCGGCAGCGGGGAGCGCGGACCGGTCCCGTATCCGGGGGCCCGGCCCGCTTCTCCCTTACAGTCGCGCGGTCCGCTCAGACAGCGGCGAACTGCTGCGATTTGGTCGATTCGACGAAGCCATTGAACACCTCGTAGACCTTGGCCCAGCTCGGCCGCTTTTTCATATTGGCGAGCCAGCGCGCAATGTTCGGATATTGCGCCAAGTTGCAATGGATCACTTCGCCCAGGCTGACCATCGAGGCGCCGAGATAATCGGCGATGGTGATCTTGTCGCCGCAGAGATAGTTGTTCTTCGGCCCGATGATGTGGTCGTTGAGGATCTTGAGCCAGCCTTGCGACTTCTCCTTGCCCCAATTGAGCGTGACCTTTTGCGCTTCCTCGCTCGGCCGCTTGTGCGGCGGGAAGACCTGCGGATAGATCAGGTTATAGGCATAATCGCGATAGAGATTGGAATTGAGCCAGTCCATCACCTCGTTGACCCGGGCGCGTTGTTTCAGGTCCTTCGGATAGGCCGCCGAGTTGGCCTTGTCGGCAAGATATTTCAGGATCGCCGAGCTTTCGGTCAGATGGAAATCGCCGTCTTCCAGGACCGGGATCAATTTGTTCGGATTGATCTTGGCGAACGGCTCCTTGGTATGTTCGCCGGTAAACAGGTCGATGACCTGCATTTCGACGTTCATGCCCTCGTCGGCGATGAATTGCATCACCGGGCGGCTGGTGGTGGAAACCGGGTGCATATAGAGCTTCAAGATAGTCCTCCCTTGGTCGGTTATACGGGCGCGCCATGCTCACTAGCGGAAACCAGCGCGGCAAACCGGTGCGTTATGCGCCGGTCCTCCGATCCGCCAATGCCGATGAACCGGCGTCGCGGCGAAATCTCTGCAACTGGCATGCGGTCGACCGTGCGGACCGCATCCTCCAGTCTCGCGTTTCTGGTGCCAAGATGGAAGGGGTCACTGTTCGTCGTGGGAAACATGCCGTTGCAGTGACTCGGGCGGCGACTGCTGAGGGACCGGCGCCGAACGTTGAGACTTGGCCCTAATGCCTTGAAGGTACGATGTATTTCCACATTTCGTGGGTCGTGGGCAAGGCCGCGGGCTAAACCGCGATGGC
>Ga0316620_10000452_pt1 | contig 16672 bp, 14 predicted proteins | sample OWC_Aug_M1_C1_D5_FD_207651 | JGI IMG/M metagenome (GOLD analysis project Ga0316620, IMG submission 207651) | Wetland soil microbial communities from Old Woman Creek delta, Ohio, United States - OWC_Aug_M1_C1_D5_B | ecosystem: Environmental > Terrestrial > Soil > Wetlands | place: USA: Ohio... | reverse complement strand
CAGGACATGCAGAGCGACATGGTGCAACAGATCATGCGGCGCCTCGAGGCGGCCAAGCCGCCCAAGGCCTGAGCGCGATGCAGCTGCGCGCCGAGCAGCTCGAAGCGCATCTGGCGAAGTCGCTCGCCGCGGTCTACACCGTCCACGGAGACGAGCCACTGCTCGCGCTGGAGGCCGCCGACGCAGTGCGTTTGGCCGCGCGCAGGGCCGGGTACGGGGAGCGCGAGGTGTTCTTCGCCGAGCGCGGCTTCGACTGGGGCGAGCTCAGGCACGCCAGCGCGAGCATGTCGCTGTTCGGCGGCAAGAAGATTCTCGAGTTGCGCATTCCCGGGGGCAAGCCCGGCCCGCAGGGCGGCGACGCGATCGCCGCGCTGTGCGCGGATCCGAATCCCGACACGCTGCTTCTCGTGTCCGTGCCCCGCCTGGACCGCACGACGCAGGGCTCGGCCTGGTTCTCCGCGCTGGCTGCCGCGGGCGCGGTGATCGACGTGTTTCCGGTCGAGCGCGCGCGCCTGCCCGCATGGATCGGCGAGCGCCTGGCGCGGCAGGGCCAGAGCGCGGGCCGCGACGTCCTCGAATTCCTTGCCGACCGCGTCGAGGGCAACCTCCTCGCCGCCTTCCAGGAGGTGCAGAAGCTCGCGCTGCTTGCGCCACAGGGCGAGCTCGACCTGGGGCTCGTCCAGGACGTGGTGACCAACGTCGCCCGCTACGACGCCTACGGCGCCTCGGCCGCGCTGCTCTCGGGGGACATGGCTCGCTACGTGCGCGTGCTCGAAGGCCTGCGCGGCGAAGGCGAGGCGCCGACCCTCGTGCTCTGGGCGATCGCGGAGGACCTGCGCGCGCTGGCGCACATCCAGAAGGGCGTCGGCGCCGGGCGCCCGCTCGAGGGGCTGCTGCGCGAGGCCCGCGTCTGGGGCCCGCGCCAGGCACTCATGCGGAGCGCGCTGCGGCGCTATGCGCCTGCGGCGCTGGCTCGCTCGCTCGGCCACGCGGCCCTCGTCGATCGCGCGATCAAGGGCGTGGCGAGGCTGAACCCCTGGGATGAGTTCATCAAGCTGGGGTTAAAATTGGCCCATGGATCAAAAGCTTGACGCGAAGGTGGTAGACATTCGCGAGTACATGCGTGAGCTGGGGATCGCGGCACGCGCGGCCGCGCGCGACCTGGCGCGCGCCGACACCGAGACGAAGAACCGGGCGCTACGCGCCATGGCGGCCGAAGTCCGCGCGCACGCCGCCGAACTGCTCGAGGCGAACAGCGCCGACCTCGCTCAAGCCACGAAAGAGGGCTGCGACGCAGCGTTCATCGACCGCCTGACGCTCACGCCGGGGTCGATCGAGCAGATGGCCGAGGGCCTGGAGCAGATCGCCGCGCTGCCCGACCCGGTCGGCGCGATCAGCGACCGTGTAAAGCGCCCGAGCGGAATCGAGGTCGCGCGCATGCGCGTGCCGATCGGGGTGATCGGCATCATCTACGAGTCGCGGCCCAACGTCACCGCGGACGCCGCAGGGCTGTGCGTCAAGGCGGGCAACGCCTGTATTCTGCGCGGCGGCTCGGAGGCGCTGCATTCCAACCAGGCGATCGCCGCCTGTGTGCGCGGCGGGCTGAAGGGCACGGGGCTGCCCGAAGCAGCGGTGCAGGTGGTGAAAATCGCCGACCGGGCCGCGGTGGGCGCGCTGATCACCATGCCCGAGTACGTCGACATCATCGTTCCGCGCGGCGGCAAGGAGCTCATCGCGCGCCTTGCGCGAGACTCGCGCATCCCGATGATCAAGCATCTCGACGGCGTGTGCCACGTGTACGTCGACGACGAGGCCGACCCCGCGATGGCGGTGCGGATCGCCGACAACGCCAAGACGCAGCGCTACGGCACCTGCAACACGATGGAGACCCTCCTGGTTGCCGAAGGGATCGCGCGCCGCGTGCTGCCGGAGATCGGCGCGATATTCCGCGCCAAGGGCGTCGAGATGCGCGGCGACGAGGCCACGCGCCGGCTCCTGCCCGACGCCAAGCCGGCCACCGAGCAGGACTATTACACGGAGTGGCTCGCGCCGGTGGTGTCGATCCGCATCGTGGACGGACTCGACCAGGCGATCGCCCACATCGCCAAGTACGGCTCGCAGCACACCGACGCCATCGTCACCGAGGACCGCGCACGCGCGCAGCGCTTCCTGCGCGAGGTCGATTCGAGCTCGGTGATGGTCAACGCTTCGACGCGCTTCGCCGACGGCTACGAATACGGCCTCGGCGCCGAGATCGGAATTTCCACGGACAAGCTGCATGCACGCGGCCCGGTCGGGCTCGAAGGCCTCACGACCCAGAAGTTCGTCGTCTTCGGCCACGGCGAGATCCGGCAATAGATGGCGGCGGATCCGGTCGGCGTGCTCGGCGGCACTTTCGATCCGGTCCACAACGCGCACCTGCGCATCGCGCAACTCGCGCTCGACGTGCTCGGCCTCGGGCAGCTGCTGTGGATTCCGACCGGCGCGCCGGGCTATCGCAATGCGCCGGTGGCCTCCGCCGCGGACCGCGTCGCCATGCTCGAGCTGGCCATCCGGGGCGAGCCGCGCTATGTCATCGACCGGCGCGAGCTCCTGCCCGGCGCCTCGGGCTACACCGTCGATACGCTGCGCGCGCTGCGCGCGGAGCGCGGTTCGGACGGGCCGCTGGTGCTGCTGATGGGCGGCGACCAGTTCGACAAGCTGGAAACCTGGCACCGTTGGCGCGAGCTGTTCACGCTGGCGCGGATCGCCGTCTTCGCGCGCCCCGGCTGGGCGCCGGGGGCGAGCGACGCGGTGCGCGCGGCCGGGCCGGTCGAGCGCATCGACATGCCGCCGCTCGACATCTCGTCGACCGCGATCCGCGCGCACGTCGCGCGCGGCGAGGACGTGTCGCGCCTCGTACCCCCCGACGTCCTGCAATACATCCTCTCGCATCGCCTCTATACCTGATGGACATCCGCAAGAAGCAACGTGCCGTCGTCGACGCGCTCGAAGACGTCAAGGGACGCGACATCGTCGTGTTCAACACCGCGCGGTTCGCCTCAATGTTCGAGCGCGTGGTCATCGCCAGCGGCGATTCGACGCGCCAGGTCAAGGCGCTCGCCGACCGCGTCCAGGAGCGCATTCGCGAGCTCGGGGGGTGCGTCTACGGCATCGAGGGCGAGGCGAGCGGCGAGTGGGTGCTGGTCGACCTGGGCGACGTGGTGGTGCACATCATGCATCCCGCGGTGCGTAGCTACTACAACCTGGAGGAGATCTGGGGCGGCAAGACCGTGCGGCTGAAAAAGGCCGCCACCGGGCTCGCGCGTGGAAAAGCTGCTCATCGTCGCGGTCGGCACTAAGCCGCCGCCCTGGGCGCAGGCCGCGTGCGCGGAGTACCTGAAGCGCATGCCGCGCCGCTGGGCGACCGGGCTCGCGCTGGTGAAGGCCGAGCCGCGCGCATCGGGCCAGCCGGCCGCGAAGCTGATGGCGGCGGAGGCGGCGCGAATCCGCCAGCGGGTGCCGCGCGGCGCCCGGATCGTGGCGCTCGACGAGCGCGGCCGCGAGCTCGACACGGCGCAATTCGCCGCGCAGTTCGAGCGCTGGCTGGGATCCGTGGCACCGACCGCCTTCGTGATCGGCGGCGCCGACGGCCTTGATCCCGCGCTGAAGAAGGAGGCAGCGCTGCTGCTGCGGGTCTCGGCGTTCACGCTCCCCCACGCCCTGGCCCAGGTGGTGCTGTGCGAGCAACTCTACCGGGCGGCATCGCTCGCCGAAGGGCACCCGTACCACCGCGAATAGGCCCCAAATCGCTCTGTTACACTTTGCCGCCACCGCCTCCGACGATGCCGCGATGATCATCTTTCCCGATCGAAGCCTCTACCTGGCGTCGCGCAGCCCGCGCCGGCGCGAGCTGCTGTCGCAGATCGGCGTGCGCTTCCAACTGTTGCTGTTCCGCTCGCGGCCCGGCTCGACACCGGAGGTGAGCGAGGACGTCCTGCCCGGCGAGCTCCCGTCCGCCTACGTGGAGCGCATCGCCCGCGCCAAGGCCGAGGCCGGTTGGAAGCGCCTGCTGCAGCGCAACCTGCCGCGTTCGCCGGTGCTTGCCGCCGATACCACGGTGGCGATCGAAGGGCAGATCCTGGGCAAGCCGGTGGACCGCAGCGAGGCGGCATCGATGCTCGCCGCGCTCTCGGGCCGCAGGCACGAGGTGCTCACCGCGGTCGCGCTGACGTACGACGACCGGATCGAGTCCGCGCTTTCGGTGACGCAAGTGCGATTCCGCCCGCTGACCGACGACGAGATCCGCCACTACGTTGCCACCGGCGAGGCCGACGACAAGGCCGGCGCCTATGCGATCCAGGGGCGCGCGGCGCAATTCGTCGCCGAGATCCACGGCAGCTATTCCGGCGTAATGGGACTACCGCTGTTCGAGACCGCGCAGCTCATCGAGAAAATGGGCTCGTCCCGTGAGCGAAGAAATCCTTATTAATGTCACGCCACAGGAGACGCGAGTCGCGGTTCTGACGGCGGGCGTGGTGCAGGAGCTGCTCATCGAGCGCACCGCGAGCCGCGGCCTGGTCGGCAACATCTACATGGGGCGCGTGGCCCGCGTCCTGCCCGGCATGCAGTCGGCATTCATCGAGATCGGTCTGGAGCGAGCGGCCTTCCTGCATGTCGCCGACATCTGGGAGCACCGGCGCCCGGGCCAGGGCAACGGCACGGAGCCGATCAAGCCGATCGAAAAGATCCTGGCCGAAGGCCAGCCGGTCATGGTGCAGGTCGTGAAGGACCCGATCGGCACGAAGGGCGCTCGCCTGTCGACGCAGATATCGGTCGCCGGCCGCATGCTGGTGTATCTGCCGCAGGAGTCGCATATCGGCATCTCGCAGCGGATCGAGGACGAGACCGGAAGGAACCTGCTGCGGGAGAAGGTGAAGGACCTGCTGCCGGCCGACGAGGAAGGGGGCTTCATCATCCGCACCCTCGCCGAGGGCGCGAGCGACGAGGAGCTGCGGTCCGACATCGAATACCTGCGCCATCTCTGGGCCGACATCCGCGACCTGTCGCTCGGCGCCCAGCCGCCCAAGCTGCTGTATCAGGACCTGTCGCTCGCGCAGCGCGTGCTGCGCGACATGGTCACCGAAAGCACCGAGCACGTGATGGTCGACTCGCGCGAGAACTTCCAGAAGCTCGTCGCCTTCGCCGAAACCTACATGCCGAAGCTGCGCGGCAAGATCGAGCATTACATCGGCGAGCGCCCCCTGTTCGACCTGTACAACGTCGAGCCGGAAATCGAGCGCGCGCTGTCGCGCCGGGTGGACCTGAAGTCCGGCGGCTACCTGATCATCGACCAGACGGAGGCGATGACCACCGTCGACGTGAACACCGGCGGCTTCGTGGGTCAGCGCAACTTCGACGACACCATCTTCAAGACCAATCTCGAGGCGGCCCAATCCATCGCCAGGCAGCTCCGACTGAGGAACCTGGGCGGCATCATCATCATCGATTTCATCGACATGGAAAACCCGGAGCACCGGGCGGCGGTGCTCGAGGAGTTCAACAAGGCGCTGGCGCGCGACCGCACCAGGATGACGGTAAACGGCTTTACCGCGCTCGGGCTGGTCGAGATGACGCGCAAGAGGACGCGCGAGTCGCTCGCCCACGTGCTGTGCGAGCCCTGCCCGGTATGCGGCGGACGCGGCGAGGTAAAGACCGCGCGCTCGGTATGCTACGAAATCCTGCGCGAGATCCTGAGGGAGGCCCGCACCTTCAATGCGCGCGAGTACCGCATCCTCGCCTCGCAGGCGGTCAACGACCTGTTGCTCGAGGAGGAATCGGCATCGCTCGCGATGCTGTCGGAGTTCATCGGCAAGCCGATTTCGATGCAGGTCGAATCGAGCTACACGCAGGAGCAGTTCGACATCGTGCTGATGTAGGGGAGCCATGGACACGGAGCTGTGCTTTACCAGCGCGAGGCAACTTGCGCAGATGATTCGCACGCGCAAGGTCTCCGCGAGCGAGGTGATGCGAGCGTTCATCGCCCGGATCGAGCAGGTCAACCCGAAGGTGAACGCGATCGTCACCTTCCTTCCGGAGGCAGCGCTGAAGGCGGCGAGGGCCCAGGACCGCAGGGGCGCGCCTTCTGGCCCGCTCGCCGGTCTGCCGATCGCCTACAAGGACCTCGTGGCGGTGAAGGGCGTGCGCACCACGATGGGATCGCTCGTCTACCGCGACCACGTTCCCGCCGAAGACCACTCGATGGTCGAGCGGCTGCGCGCAGCGGGCGCGATAACCCTCGGCAAGACCAACACGCCCGAGTTCGGCGCAGGCAGCCAGACGTTCAATGCAGTCTTCGGGGCGACCCGCAACCCCTACGACGGGTCGAAGACCTGCGGCGGCTCTTCGGGCGGCGCCGGCGTCGCAGTGGCCTGCGGCATGCTTCCCTTCGCCGACGGCTCCGACCTTGCGGCGAGCCTGCGCAATCCCGCCAATTACTGCAACGTGGTCGGATTCCGGCCGACGCCGGGCCGCGTGCCGAACCACCCGGCCGCGAACGCCTGGGACACGCAGCCCGTGATCGGCCCCGTGGCGCGCACCGTCGCCGACGCGGCGTTCCTGCTCTCGGCGATGGCCGGCCCCGATCCACGCGTCCCGATCTCGATCGACCAGCCGGGCAAATCGTTCGCGCGCCGCCTGGCGCGCAATTTCCGCGGCGCACGCATTGCCTGGAGCGCAGACCTTGGCGGATTGCCGATGGACGAGCGCGTCACGCGCGCACTCTTCCCTCAGCGCAAGGTGTTCGCCTCGCTCGGCTGCAAGGTGGAGGACGCCGAGCCGGACTTCTCCGGGGCCACCGAGGCGTTCGAGACCTTGCGCGCCCTTTCATTCTCCATGCGCTTCGCACCGCTGCTCGAAAAGCATCGCGGCGAGCTCAAGGACACGGTCGTTTGGAACATCGAGCAGGGGCTCGCCCTCGACGGGGCGCGAATCGCGCGCGCCGAGCGCCTGCGTACGGAACTTTTCCACCGCATGCGGCAATTCCTCGAGCGCTACGACTTCCTGGTCGCGCCGGTCAACCAACTGCCGCCCTTTCCGGTCGATCTCGACTATCCGCGCGAGATCGCCGGCGTGAAGATGGGCAACTACCTGGACTGGATGAAGAGCTGCTACTACATCACCATCACTAGCCACCCGGCGATCTCGGTGCCTGCCGCGTTCACGGACGAGGGCCTCCCGGTCGGAATCCAGATCGTGGGCCGCTATCGCGACGACTTCGGCGTGCTCCAGCTCGCGCACGCCTTCGAGCAGGAAACCCAGGCCTGGAAGCGGCGTCCTCTGCTCGCAGACTGAAGCGGCGCCGCGCGACGCTACTTCGCCAGCCGATACGAGGCGAGCTGCCAGACTGTCCAGTCCTTCTCGACGCGCCCTTGCATCGCGTTCTCGCGCCGCTCGTGCCGGAGCTCGCGCCGCACCCAGCGCTTGACTTCCGGTACGTACCAGAAGATGTCGTGCACCGAGGTGCTGCCCCAGACTGCGTCGCCGTCCCCCAGGTTCATCTGCCGCTCGACGCGCAAGGCCTCGAACTCGCCGGCGGGCGTCTTGACGCGCTCCCAGCGCACCGCCCGGCCGGATACGCTCCAGCGTTGCGTGCCACCGCGCTCGTCGGTCACGCGCAGCTTTTCCTTCCAGCGCTGGCCCGGCGCCAGCGGGAACGGAATCTCCGTGAGGCCGGGATCGAACGAGCGCCGCGCGGTGCCGGTGCTTTGTGCGGAGATTTGCCAGGGGGCCGTGACGCTCTCGCTGCGGACCGGGTCCTCGCCGCGATTGCTGCGACCTACGAGCTCGAAGCCGCCTGCTCGCGCCGTCAGCGTGAAGGTGATCGTTCGCACCTCCGTGCGGTTGTACTGGTTGATCTGCTCGTAGACCCAACTCTCGCCACCCTTCAACGCCGGCGCGGCGACGCTCGCTGCGGGCGCTTCCGCCGCTGAGCTGGTTGAACCGCCGGCGAGCAGCGCCGCGGCCGCGACCCCGATCATCAGAAATTTGGCCATGTTCATTTTCCTTTCGGGAGGCGTCCCAAGAGATAGAACTCGTCGTTCGGCCGCATGTCGGTGAGGTTGGCCATGCGGTTGGACAGCGCAAAGAAGGCGGCGATCGCGCCGACGTCCCAGATGTCCTCGTCGGAAAATCCGTGATGGCGCAACACCGCAAAGTCGTCCTCGCCCACCGTGGCCGCCTCGAGCGCCACCTTCATCGCGAAGTCGAGCATCGCCTTCTGGCGCGGCGTGATGTCCGCTTTGCGGTAGTTGATCGCGACCTGGTCGGCAACGAGCGGGTTTCTGGCCCGGATGCGCAGGATCGCTCCGTGCGCAACGACGCAGTACTGGCAGTTATTCGCGCCCGAGGTGGCGACGACGATCATCTCCCGCTCCGCCTTCGTCAGACCGCCTTCCTTCTCCATCAGCGCGTCGTGATAGGCGAAAAACGCGCGGAATTCCTCGGGCCGGTGCGCCAGGGCGAGGAATACGTTGGGAATGAAGCCGGATTTTTCCTGCACGGCAAGCAGCCGCGCGCGGATGTCCTCGGGCAGATCCCCGAGCGCAGGCACGGGGAAACGGCTGATCGGCTTGTCGCTCATGGGGTACCCGCAGCTCATCTTGGTCGGGGCTCACATTCTAGTCGACCGATACCATCGTGCTAATACCAACGCGCTAGTGTCCGGATGCGCCGGCGCGCCGCGACTGTCGTATGCTAGTGCCGTACTCGATCGATGGGGGGAGCGCGCCGTGAAGATACTGCTCGTCGACGACCACGCCCTGTTCAGGGAAGGGATGAAGCTCCTGCTTCGCGGTCTCGACGCGGGCATCGAGATGGACGAAGCCGGCGACTGCACGCGAGCGCTGGAACTCGGCACGCGGAAGCGTTACGACCTCGTGCTGCTCGACCTCAGAATGCCGGGTCTCAATGGGCTCGACGCGCTCGCCGCGTGCCGCGAATCGATGGCCGAGACCCCGATCGTCGTGCTCTCTGGCGAGGACGACCCGCAGACCGTGCACGCCGCGATCGATCGCGGCGCCATGGGTTTCATACCCAAGTCCTCGACGCCCGATGTGCTGGTGCGCGCCATGCGGATCGTGCTCGCGCGGGGCATCTTTCTTCCTCTGCCGGCCTTCGATGCCGCGAGCCATGGCGCACAAAACGCGCCGCGGCCGCCCGAGCCGGCCGCGGCGGAGGTCCTGCTGCCGGAGCTCACCACCCGGCAGATGGACGTCTTGCGCTGCGTGATCCTCGGCAAGCCGAACAAAGTCATCGCCCGCGAGCTGGACATCGCCGAGAACACCGTCAAAGTGCACGTCTCCGCGGTCCTGCGGGCTCTAAACGCCCGCAATCGCACCGAGGCCGTATACGAAGCAGCCAAGCTGGGGCTGCGGCTGGGTTGACCATGAAGCAGGACGCCCGGCCGCAGGGGGCCACCGACAGCCTGGAAGAGGAGTTGCTCCGCCTGCTCAGCGTCCAGGGGCGCCGCGTCCCGATTCCGGTGTTCCTCGCCGCGATCATGATCGCGGCCATGGCCCAGGGGCGCGTGCCCACCGCGGTCCTCGCCGCGTGGCTCGTTCTCGTTGCGACCGTATTGGCCGTTCGCTGGGTGCTGCTCACGCGCCTGCCGACGCTTTCGGGGCTGTCGACCAGGAATCGCCTGCGCATCGCGATTACCCTGAGCGCGTTCAACGGCGTGACTCACGGTCTGTCGCTAGCCTTCTTCCCCTACCTGCCGCTGTACGAACGGGCGATCCAGTCGATGCTGCTGATCGGGGGCTGCACCGGCTCGGTGGCGACGACCGCGGGTTACAAGCCGCTTTTCCTCGCCTATCTGGTGCCCACGCTCGTGCCTCTCGTCGTGCTCTGGGCAGTGAGCCCAGGCGTTGCCCACGAAGGATGGATCGAGATTTCGGTCGCCGGTGTCTTCGCGCTGTTCGGCGTGCTGCTGCTCGCCCTTGCCGGCGATGCCTTTCGCTTGTTTCGCGAATCCTTCGAGATCCGGCTGCAGCAGGCGGAGCTGAACCGGCAGCTTCGCTCCGCACTCGACCAGGCCGAAGCGGCAAACCGCGCCAAGACGCGCTTTCTCGCCTCCGCGAGCCACGATCTGCGGCAACCGATCCACACCTTGTCGCTGTTCGGGGCCGCGCTCGCCATGCGGCCCCTCGATGACGACAGCAGGGAAATCGCCAAGCACATGAACACCGCCCTGCAGTCCCTGGCGACCCAGCTCGACGCGCTGCTCGACATCTCGAAGCTCGACGCGGGTGTATTCCGGGTCAACCGCAGCGCGGTGAAGCTTCGGACCATACTCGAGCGCCTGTACCGGGAGTTCGCGCCGTCCGCGCACGCCAAGGGCCTCGACATGATCTTCGACTGTCCGGCCGACGCGATCGTCGACATCGACCAGCCGCTGTTCGAGCGAATCGTGCGCAACCTCCTCGACAACGCCATCAAGTACACGGACACCGGGCGCGTCGCGTTGCGCGCAGTGCCGGCCCACGGGGCATTCGAAATCGCGATCTCCGACTCGGGGCGAGGCATCCCGGAGGCGGAGCAGGAACGGGTATTCGAGGAGTTCTACCAGCTGGACAACCCCGAGCGCGACCGGACGAAGGGACTGGGCCTGGGCCTCGCAATCGTGAAACGCCTGGCCGATCTGATGGGGATCACTCTGCGGATGAGCTCCTCGCCCGGTCGGGGAACAGAGTTCGTGCTGTCGGTGCCGTCCGCGGCGGCGGCTGCGACCCGCCCAGCCGAGACGGCACCGGAAACGGGCCCCATGCGGTCTTTGCACGTGCTCGTGGTCGACGACGAGGCCGCGATTCGCCTCGGCATGAAGACACTGCTCGAAGCGATGGGCTGCCGCGCGACGCTCGCCGACGGCACCGCGAGCGCGGTCGCCGCGGCGCAGGCCGAGCAGCCGGACCTCGTGCTCGCCGACCTGCGGCTCCGCGGACAGGACGACGGCTTCGCGACCGTGCGCGCCATCCGCGAGCTCTACCCGCGCATGCGCGCGATCCTGATCAGCGGCGACATCGCCGCCGAGCGCTTGCGCGAAGCGGAGGAAGCCGGCCTGCCCATGCTGCACAAGCCGGTGCCGTTCGAGCTTCTCAAGCGCGAGATCGCCCAGGTCCAGCCGCGATGAATCCGTCTCACACAGGCTCGGCGGCCGGCGCGCGGGCGACGGCCTGGATTTCGCACGGCTTCGAGGAGCTCGCATCCGATCCCAAGAGCCTCAAGACTCCTTTCGACGTCGTGATCGTCGGCAGCGGCTACGGCGGCGCCGTCGCCGCCTCCGAGCTTGCGGGTTGTCGCGACACGAACGGCAAGCCGATCTCAGTGTGCGTCCTGGAGCGAGGCGGCGAATATCTCCCGGGAATGTTCCCTTCGCGCATGGCCGACCTGCCCGGCCACGTGCGCTTCAATACCTCGGGTTCGGCCAAGCCGCGCGGCGTGCGCGAGGGATTGTTCGACGTCCGCGTCGGCCCGGACGTCTCGGCGCTGGTCGCCAACGGGCTGGGCGGAGGGTCGCTGATCAATGCAGGTGTCATGGAGCGGCCACGCGACGAGGTGCTGAAGCGCTTTCCGGCGGCCGTCCGGGAGGACCTCGTCAAAAACGACTACTATGCCCGCGCAAAGAAGCTGCTCGGCGCCGCTGACGACCAGGGTGACAACAGCGTCGAGCGGCACCGGCTTCGGGCGCCCGCGAAGTACGACGCGCTCATGCGGCTGGCTGCGGGCGACCCGGCCAAGCGCAGGCACGCGGCAGCGCTTACGATCGCGATGCGCGACCAGCGCACCGACAGCGGCGTGCAGCTGACGGCGTGCAAGTTCTGCGGCGATTGCGCGACAGGCTGCAATCATGGCGCCAAAGAGTCGCTCGACCTCAATCTGCTCGCCCGGGCCTGGCGCCGGGGCGCGAAGATCTACACGGGGGCGACAGTGCTGCGAATCAGGCGGCACGCCACCACCGGTGCATGGCTGCTCGCCGTGGTGCACACGGACGAGAACATCCGCAAACGCCAGGCACACTCAATTTACCTGCGGGCGCGCAGACTGATTTTGGCGTCCGGAACGTTCGGTTCGACGGAAATCCTGCTTCGCTCGCGTAGCGCGACATTGAGCTTCTCGCATCTCGGCCATCGCTTCTCGAGCAACGGCGACACGATCGCGGTGGCCTACAAGCAGGACCGCAGCGTACATGCGGTAGCGGATGAACGCAGCACGGCTGACACGCGCGAGATTGGCCCAACGATCACGGGCGTGCTCGAACTGCAGACAAGAAAGGGTCCTGTCGTCGTCGAGGAACTGGCGATACCGGGGCCCCTGCGGCGTGCGTTCGAGGAAATCACGACGACGTCCAATACGCTGCACGAGCTCGCCGTCGCCGATTGCAGCGTCCATCGGACCCAGGCAACACACGACCCATGCGCAGTCGACGCCGACGCCATCGAACGTTCGCTGCCCGTAGCCTTAATGGGCGACGACGGCGCCGAAGGCCTGCTCGAGCTCGTGCAGGGCGAGACGGACAAGGCGAGACTCGAGCGCGGCGACGGCGCGATCAGCGTGCGCTGGCCCACACTGCGTGACCACGAGCTGTTCGGCGCGCAGTTTGAAGTCCTCGGCGAGCGTGCGCGCCGGAGCGGCCGCGCCGGCCGCGTGCTGCCCAATCCGCTCTGGCAGCTGGTGCCCACGGAACTGCAGTTCCTGATGGACAACATGCACGGCGCGCTCTTCACCGTGCACCCGCTGGGAGGGTGTCCGATGGGAGCGAGCGCCGTTGACGGCGCCGTCGATCAATTCGGGCGCGTCTACGACGCCACGACCGGGACGCCGCACCCCGGGCTGGTGGTGCTCGATGGCTCGATCGTTCCGGGCGCGCTTGGCACCAACCCCGCGCTGACGATCACCGCGCTCGCGCTGCGCGCAGTGGAGTGGCTGCGCGAAGACTGGGGCTTCGCGCGTTGGCGCGGAACGGAGCAGGAGCTCCCCGCGAGACTGCCGTTCCGCGACGTCGCGCAATCCAAGGACGAATCGGCCCTGCGACCAACCGAGGTCCAGCTTCTCGAGCGCATGTCGGGCCGGACCTCGCTGCGCGTGCAACCGGGCGGCGCGCCGGCCAAGTACGTCATTGAGCAGACGCTGCGCTTTGCTCCCGAATCGCTCGCCAAGCTCGTGCTGCCGGCAGCCGACGGCAAGGTCCCGCTCGAGCGCTGCCTGAAGGTCGAAGCGGGCACCCTGCGGCTCTTTCACGAGGAGGAATGGGATAAGTGGCACCGGTACGGCGAGCCGGAGGTCTGGACGGAAAACAAGTCAGAACGCCGCGTCGCCAACATCGTCGCGCTCGAAGCCCGAGTGTCGGGCACGCTCAGGCTGCTGCATCGCGAACCGTCCTTTCCGTGGGCACGCTGCTGGCGCGCCCTAGGCGCGTGGCTGCCGAATCGGGGCTTGCGTGACACCTGGCAATGGATCGCGGAAGGCCTGCAAAGCGGCGGGCCGTCGGATTTCCTCGGCATGATCAAGGATGGTTGGAAGCGTTTTCTGTACGCACTGGCGCTCGCCACGCGCGCGGGCGAAGCCCGGCTCCTGGAATACGAGCTCGAAATCGACGAGATCATTTCCTCGAGCCCCGGCCTGAGCGACGCCGGGCGCAGCGCGACGAGGTCGGCGATTCGCGGCGTCAAGCGCCTCACCTACGGGCGACGATCGAACCCCTGGCGCCAGCTCATGGAGTTGACGCTGACCGAATTCCCGCTCGAATTCGCCCCCGGCTCGCGGCGCGTGCTCGCCCTCGACCCCGCGTACCTGGTCAGGCAGCGCGTGCCGCTCGCGTGCGTGGTCGGGCAGCAGGACCAGGTCGCGGCGCTCGCTGACCTCGCGTCGTTCGTCGCGTACTTCACGCGCCTGCTGCTGACGATTCATATCTGGAGTTTTCGCAAGCCGGACGCCCCTGACGCCCGCTACGAGCCGCGCCGCCTCCCCGGAGCGGTCGAGGGCTTGCCGGAACCGCGCATCGTCGAGCTCGCCATGCCGCCCACGAAACGCCTCGGCAAGGGCGCCGTGGTGCGGCTGACGCGCTACACGCCGGGTGCCACGGACAAGCCCCCGATCGTGCTCATTCATGGCTACAGCGCGAGCGGCACTACATTCGCGCATCACGCCGTGCGGCCCAACCTCGCCGAGCACCTGTGCAACAAGGGCCGCGATGTCTGGATCGTCGACCTGCGCACGAGCAGCGGCATGCCCACGGCTCGGGAGCCCTGGTACTTCGAGGAGGCCGCGCTAAACGACCTGCCAGCAGCCTTCGAGCGCGTCCGCCTCGAGACCGGACGGGGGAAGATCGACGTCTTCGCGCACTGCATGGGCGCCGCCATGTTTACCATGGCGGTGCTCGCCCCGCCGAAGGACGACGAGCCGTTTGTCGAGCAACGGACGGAGCTGCCCAACTGGATCCGCAAAGCCGTGCTGTCGCAAATTGGGCCGACCGTCGTCATGAGCCCCGCCAATCTGTTCCGCGGCTACGCAATGAGCTACCTGCGCTATCTTCTGCCGCTGGGCGACTATCAGTTCCGCGTGTCAGGCAAGCCGGGCGTCAAGGACCAGTTGATCGACCGGCTGCTCGCCACCCTGCCCTACCCGGAGGAGGAGTTCGACGTCGAGAATCCGGTGTGGCCCTGCCGTCGCACACCGTTCGTCGGCACGCGGCACCGTATGGACGCGCTCTACGGCCGCGACTTCAATCTTGCCAATCCCGACGGCAGCTCGCGGCTCGACGGAAAGACGCTGGATTACATCGACGACCTGTTCGGCCCGCTCAGCATCGACACTGTCTCGCAGGGGATCCACTTCGCCCGCACCAACATGATCACGAATCATGCGGGGCGCAATGTGTACGTCGTGCGCAAAAACCTGGAAGAGCGCTGGACGTTTCCCACCATGAGCATCCACGGTGAGAAGAACGGCCTCGCCGACGTCGCCACGCTCGAGCGCCTGAAAAGCCTGTTCAGGGACCTTCAAAGCGTCCATTTCCGCGCTGAAGCCCTCGAAGAGTTCGGGCACCAGGACTGCCTGATCGGCAAAGAAGCCCACAAGGTCTTCGCGAAGGTGTCCAGTTTCCTCGAGTGACCGCAACCATGTCCGCCGCAGATATCCATGCCCATCTCGCCTCGCGCGGCAACGACCTCACGATAGACATTCCGTGGAAGGGACCGATCGTGGGCCCCGCGACCGCGATGGGGCGCGCGTCCTGGATCGCCGTCGGCGGCGCCTCGGACCCCGCGCTGGGCAACGCGCTCGCGGCGGCCTTCGTACCCGGGAGTGCGGACAGGCGAGAGGGCCGCTTTGTCGCGGGCGGGGAACTGCACAACATCGTGGCCCTGCGGCCGATCGCGATCGACGATGACAGCGGCTGGTTCCGCGCACAGATTCAGACCGAATTCCTTGCGAGCCAAGCCGAGGCCGTGCTGATGGTCCTCATCTACAACGAATGGAAGTTCGGACAGGCACTGCCCCGGAGCACGGAGGAGCTTTTCGGCGCAGCGGCCGTGCCGGTTCCCAAGAGCGCGGCAGAGGCAAGGGCGCTCGCGGAAAAGAGCGGCGACTACCTGCTACCGATCGCGGTGACAGTCCTTCCCAATCCCCGGGTGGTGCTCGCGCCGCTTGAGGCGTTATTGGCGCAACTGCGCTATGAGGAGTTGCGGCCGGCGATCATCGAAGTTCGCCCGGGTCTCTCGCGATCGGACCGCCGGCCATGACCGGGCTCACGTTCGCTGTCGCGAGCTGCCAGTATCCTGCGGGCATTCTTGACCGGCGGGTTGCCAACGCCTCGCTGGCGCGGCTCGCACAACGCATCGACAACCCCGCGACGGGACCTGTGCCTGAATTCCTGCTGCTCGTCGGAGACCAGGTGTACGTGGACGCGACGGCCGGGCTGTTTGACCCGACGACGCGGTACGACCGTTTTCAGAATACGTACGAGCGCTACCTCGACCGGAGCGGTCCGTTGCAGGACATCGTGCGCCGCATGCCCGTCTACATGATGCTCGACGACCACGAGATCGAGGATAACTGGGAGCCGGGCAACCGCATCGCGGATCCCGATTCTTTGATGACGGAAGGCAGGCGGGCCTATCTCGAATTCCAGCGCCGCGCGGGGCCGCTGCAGGTCGAGGCCGAGGACGACTGCCCGCTGTGGTACACATTCGAACGATCGGGGGTGCCGTTCTTCATCACCGACACGCGCACCGAGCGCGAGGCGCGCTCGGCGGCGACGGTGACCCAAGCGCGGATCATGAGCGAGCGGCAATTCGGCGCGTTGCTGGACTGGCTGCGGCGGCAGGACCCGGACGTGCCGAAGTTCGTCGCTTCGCCCGCGATCCTGCTACCGCGCCACCTGCGCGCCATCCAGCACGGCCACCCCGCCGGCGCACTGCGTTCGGATTCCTGGGATGGTTATCCCTACTCGCTTCACCGCGTCCTGGGATACATCGCGACGAACCGCATCCGCAATGTCGTGTTCCTGTCGGGCGACGAACACCTCTCGTGTGTCGCGCGCGCCACGATTACAGCTTCCGCTGGCGGCCCGCCGGTCGAGATCGTCTCGATCCACAGTTCGCCCTTGCACGCCCCGTTTCCTTTCGCCAACTCGATC
>Ga0316620_10000451_pt1 | contig 16673 bp, 16 predicted proteins | sample OWC_Aug_M1_C1_D5_FD_207651 | JGI IMG/M metagenome (GOLD analysis project Ga0316620, IMG submission 207651) | Wetland soil microbial communities from Old Woman Creek delta, Ohio, United States - OWC_Aug_M1_C1_D5_B | ecosystem: Environmental > Terrestrial > Soil > Wetlands | place: USA: Ohio... | reverse complement strand
CTCCCGGGTCAGAGTCAGCGTGAGTCGGTTCTGCTCTTTGAGGTCCGAGTGCTGGGCCTGAGGAAGTTGCACGTCCGTGCCGCGGTGCAGCATTGGTGCGGTTACCATGAAGATGACGAGCAGGACCAACATCACGTCCACGAGGGGCGTGACGTTGATCTCGGACAGGACGCGTCGGTCCCGGGAGCGCGACGGCAAGGACATGGCCATGGAAGACCCTTCAGCCCTGCGCTTGCGCACCGCCCGAGCGGGAGACGGCAATGCGCGCGACCCGGGCCATGAGCTCAGAGGTTGCCCCGTCCATGTCTGTGGCATGGGTCTTGACGCGGGAGACGAAGTGGTTGTACGCAACGACCGCGGGGATGGCAACAAAGAGGCCGGCCGCCGTGGCCACGAGGGCCTCTGCTATGCCCGCAGACACGCTGGCCAACCCACCACTGCCCGAACGCGAGATCGCCTCAAACGACCGCATGATCCCGATCACGGTCCCGAAAAGACCGACGAACGGGCTGATGTTTCCCAGGGTGGCCAGCGAGGTCAGCCGCTCCTCCAACCGCTCGATCTCCGCGGCCGTCGCCCGCTGCATCGCGTCGCGCGCGGCCACGCTGGCCCGATCCAGTTCGGGTCCGCCCCGCACACCCGGATTGGGACACTCCAGCGGGAGGAACTCCCGCAGGCCCGAAGCCAGCACGGCCCCGACGTGGCTTCCCCTCCGCGTTTCGCACGCTGCCAGCGCCTGCCGCAATCGCCCTTCTCCAACCTGGTCGAGAACGCGGTGTAGCACCCCAATCGAGTCCCTTCGCGTCCGCCGGAATGTCCACCACCGTTCCCCAATCACTGACAGGGAGTAGACGGAGAAGAGGGCCAGGGCAATCATGGTCAAGGACACTAAGTAATAGCCCGCCCGCATCAAGGTAGGCACGATGAATTGATCCATGCTAGTCCCCGTTCGATTGTGTACCGGCAGTTGATATTTGTGTTGCTACGAAGAAACTGCCTATCTCATTGTTTCGTGACCCTGCCAGACGGATTCGCCCGCGTCAAGCCCGAAACAGCAGCGGACCCGATAGCGGTTCCACCGCACGGGTTAAAGGCGAGCCAAGAGGCGAGGGCGTGGGGTGTCCGGTTGGGATCTCCACATGGCGGGAAGCGGGCGACGTGGCTGGTGTGGAGCGCCAGCGATAAGGGTGGCCTACCCGAGTCGCCGATGGTGTCAGTGTCGCACCTAACCGTTCACGGTCCAAGAGCCTCATTCTGCCGCGGCTCGAGAATGAGTTGGCGTTCTTGTATTTCACCTCGGGCGACCCTGATTTATAGCCTTCACGCGCATCGTCTTTCCGGTCCCCTGTCGATTCTTCCACAAGCGTCGCTTCGGCCGCACGACTGTCGGAAAATTTATCAGATTTCGCCAAGGACCGAACGCATCATTTCACGGCCTCGCCCGACCGCGCGTGTCGTAACTGCAGGCAGCGATTCACTTTAGTGCATCACCAGTGGGCGCATTCCGGCTTTCGGACTACGTCGGCACGTTCTATGCTCTGTCTATGACGGCGGCCCGTCGGCGCCTCTGGCTGTCTACCGCCCCGTGACTGCCATCGCCGCCCGTCTTGCGCGGGCCGTGGGATCGTGACGGTAACCCAGGTCGGGACTCCAGAAAGTTTGCCCATGGCGAGGCGCGTTCTGGGTTTCACCGTTCTGTTCTATGTCTGCACCATCGCTCCTTTTCAGGTGGGTGCCGCACTCGCGTGGATCGTGGTACTCTCTGGGTTAGTGTCCGCGTTGGTTGCCCGCGATTCCAGTGTGGCGCTCTCTCGCGTTGCCAGTTCCCGACTCTCCCCGGTGTCTGGTTCCGGGTTCGCGTATCGCCCAAGCGGGCGGCGTGGCGTGGACCCACCACACTCCCCCCCACGCGGAAGCGACTGCGTTGGCCTGTACCTCGTCCCACGCGCGCATCGAGGAGGCGCGTCTGCCGTTGGCCGGAGTCTGATCGTCGTCGCACGTGAGCGCCCCGAACTTTGGCGAGATTTGATGCTCACCTACGGTGCCACAGACGAGGTGGAGATTCTCATTGATCGCCGGGTAGTGAGCCATTGGACGGAGCCGGGTACCGACCGGGACCGCCGGTCATCGCTGCGTCGCCGCACGGAAGTGACGGGACAGGGATTCTGCGTGATCTGCCGCACATAACGTCGTCGCCCAGCTCGCGAGTCGGTTGAGAGCCACATCAGGGGACTTCCGTCATCGCATCTCGGCCCGGCGGAGGGTTGTTCTTGACATTCTGACTCCGTTCGGCAGGCTTGGGCAGTCGGCGTCGCCCGCCGGGGAACGGGAGGGCCCGCGCATGAAGCACCTCGGTGTCCTCAACACGATTGTCGTCGCTCTCGCGTTGGGGCTCGGCCTCCTCATCGCGACGGCAGACGACCGCGCGCTCGCGGCTGTCGATCTCGCTCGCCCAGCCACTCTGCTGACTTTCGTTGCCAACCGCCTGCACGCCGCGTACGCCTCCGCGTGCGACCTTGCGCGCGGGATGTGATCGATGCGGCCGCTGCCTTATTGCGCGAGCGCATCCGACACACGCGTCCACCGCCAATGCCGGCGCGACGGCCGAAGCGGGAACACCGCGTTGGACGGGAGGAACCGAACGTGGACCTCGTTCTTCTCGTCGGGAGCGGGATCGGCCTCATCGGCACGTGGATCGCGCTATCCTGTCTGATCATGATTCCTCGTGAAGGATTCAGCCGCAACGGTCAGACGGCGTCTCACCCCCTTCGTCGTCCCACTCTCCGCACTGGCAATCGTGCGAGCTGTTACGCGCGGGCTTCGCATCCCTGAGTTCGCCTGCGCCTCTCGCTGACCCTGCGCCGAGGCGCAGGTGTGCCACGAGCGTCGGTCCCTCCTTCCGGCACTCACGGGGTTTCAGGGAACGCGACGAGCCGTGGCCGCGTTGCGCAGGAGTACATGTTGGTGAGGTATCGATCGACTCTCGAAGGCCAGCGTTGCGGCCGGACCCGCGGGCGGTGTGCCGCATTTGCACTGGGCCACCACCACTCCTGTCCTGTGCCATCGGGGGTAACTGCTTGTCGATTTTGCGGTTCCGTGGATGGAGCCCCGAGGCCGCACGGCCACGTCGTGCAACGGATTGCAAGCGGCCACACACGCCGGTCTCCGGATCGGACGAAACCCGTTCTGAGCGGCTTTTTACAATGTCCACGCGTACTTCGGGGCGCGGTCTTCCTGTGGCGAACCGCTGGCACGGTTCAAGCAAAAGTCGGAGGCGTACTGCACAATCGGGTCATTCTGGGAAGTTTCTAGAGTTGTGAAAGGCCGACCAGAGGGAGCGGATCGAGCCTCGCAGGAAAGGGGGGATGCAGGCCGCAAGAGCAAACGGTAGGTGCGGAACGGCAACGACAGCACGTACGCGAAACACTGTGGATGGTCAATCTTAAAAAAAGGAGAGAGCTATGTTTTTGGAGATGGTACGGCAGGCTCAGCGGATTCTGCAGGACAAGCGCGGGGTGGAGACTCTCGAGTGGGTCCTGATCGGGGCGTTGATCTTCGCGGTCGCCGTGGCGGTGTACCCCGGCGGCCTCCAGGGGGCACTTACGGCCGCGGCGACGACGCTCGGCAGTGCGGTTCAGGGCCAAGTGACCTCCGCGACGTAGAACGGTGAATTCTTGCGGTGGCCCCCCCCGCCGAAGTTGTATTTCGGCGGCGGGGGGCATCACGGCCATGATCTGAGGATGATTCCTATTTGCGATGGAGAGTTGTCATGAATTCCAGCAGGGACCGCTTTCGCCGACCACGGGGGACCTCGACACTCGAGCTGATTCTGGTCCTGCCCACGCTGCTGTTCATGATGTTCGCCATCGTGGAGCTGAGCCGCATGTGGCTGGACCTCAACGTGGTGACGCAAGCCGCGCGCGAAGGCGCCCGGGTCGCCGTGGTCACCCCGGTCCCCAGCGCAGGGTTCGACAGCGGCCCGGCGCTCGCGCGCATCAGCGCGGTCCTCGCCGGCGCGAACCTCACGAGCACCTCGGCGAGCGTGACGTGCGCAGCGCCCTGCGCACAGAACTCCCAGGTCACGGCCACCGTGACCGTCAACTTCCAGACGCTGTTCCCGGTCTTCCTCCCGTGGTGGAGTGGCGCGGGCGTGAATCTCACGGATACCGCCGTCATGCGGTACGAGTGATGGCAGGAGGCACACCGTGTTAAAGCGCAGGTTAGCCGTGGTCCTGACCCTCGCGGTGGCAATGGGCCTTCTCGCGAGCTATGTGGTGTACCAGACCGTGAAAGCGGCACGAGGCGAGCAAACCGAGATGGAACAGGTCGTGATCGCCGCCGCCAACGTCAATCTCGGAGAGGCCTTGACGTCGAATCACGTCAAGGTGGCGCAGTGGCCAAAAGCCACACTGCCCTCTGGGACGCTGAAGGCGGTCAAGGATGCGGAGGGGAGGGTGGCTCGGACCTCGATCGTCGCCGGCGAACTCATTCTCGATGCCAAGTTGGCCCCCACGGGTCAGGGTGGGTTGATGCCCGTACTGGTCCCGCCCGGAAAACGGGCCGTAAGCATCAAGGTAGACGAGGCCGTCCAGCGAAGCGGCTTTGTCCTGCCAAACAGCCGAGTGGACGTTCTGGTGACGATGTCCAGGGATACCGGGAGGACCAAAGAGTCCCGGATCGTCCTCCAAGACGTCAGTGTGCTCGCATCGGACCAGACAGTGGAGATGAAAGATAACAAGCCGGTCACGATGGTGACGGTGACCATGGCACTGTCTCCCGAAGAAACCGAGCGGCTTGCGCTGGCTCAGAACGAGGGGAAGGTGACGTTGGCGCTCCGAAACATGCAGGACACCGCCAAGATCTCGACGCCGGGCGTGACGGTAGCGCAGCTTCTGGGAAGTCCCGCACCGGCCCCCGCTCCCGCCGGGAAGCAGGAAAAGAAGCCGACTTCACCCGTGCGCTCGGCGGCCAAACGACAGCCACCCAAGCCGGCCGTGGCAGCGACCGCGCCGCCGCCCTCGATGGCGAAAACACCCGAGGCCACCCCGCCGCAAGCTGCGAAACATGTCGTTTCGGTCATCAAGGGCGCCAGCGCGACGGACGTGGTGTTTGTGCAGGATAAAGAAAACGGCTGGCTGGAGGCGCCAAGCAAGGGCGACGGAGCCAAGCGGCAGTAATTTCATTAGCCCTCGCCGGAGCGAGAGCGCATGCATCATACCTGCAGCGCATATGGAAGATCGCGCGCGCAATGGGAGCCACACGATGATCGAAGGCATGAGACGAGCAATCCTATCGATTTCCGCGGCGTGTGCGTTGGCCGCCTGGATCATGGTGGGGCCGGTTCAGGCTCAAGTGCGCCCGGCGGACGGCCAAAGCGCGACACAGAAGGTCATGCGATTTGACGTCACTATCGGCAAGTCTCAGGTTGTCGACCTGAAGGAGGCGTTCACCCGCGTCTCGGTGACGAACCCGGCCATCGCCGATATCTTTGTGGTCACGCCGAACCAGATCCTCATCAACGGCAAGGCAGCGGGCGTTACCAGCTTGGTCGTGTTCTACCCCGAAAAGACCCTGTACTTCGATCTGGTCGTCCAAACCGATATTGACCTCCTCAGAGAGCGTATCAAGGCGATCGTGCCGCGCGACGAAATCGAGGTCCGGGCCGCCAAGGATACGATCATTCTGAATGGGAGCGTCGGGAGCGAAGAATTGGTCGGCCAGGTGGAGAAGGTTGCCGAGATTTTCGCCCCGAAAAAGGTGATTAACCTACTGAAGGTGGCCGATGTTCGGACACGGCAGGTCCTCCTCCAGGTGCACGTCGCGGAAGTGAATCGCAGGGCCCTGAACGAGTTTGGCGTGTCATGGACCGCCATCGGGAGCAGTTTCATGGGCGCGGCCTTTCCCGGATCGGTATTTCTGCCCGGGATCTCGCCCTTCGGAAGTCTCCTGGGTGGCGGACCCAATTTTGGGTTCAGCGAGCTGGCGACGTTCTTCCTGGGCAGCGGCGACCGTAACTACGCCGCGATCGTCCGCGCCCTGGTGGAGAAAGATCTCCTGCGCACTCTGGCGAAGCCCAACTTGATCACCGTGAGCGGCAAGGAGGCGAAGTTCCTGTCGGGCGGTGAGTTTCCGTATCCAGTGCCATCCCAGTCGACGACGGGGACAACAGTCACGATCGAATTCAAGCCTTTCGGCGTCCAACTCATCTTCACGCCGGTGGTCCGGGAGGACCAGACCATCACGCTGAAGGTCGCGCCCGAGGTGAGCAGCCTCGACTTCTCGCAGGGCTTGCAGATTTCCGGCTTCAACATCCCGGTGATCCGGTCGAACCGCGCTGGATCCACCCTAGAACTGAAGGACGGCGAGACGTTTGCGATGGCCGGATTGATCAACACGACCGTCCGGCAGCAAGTCGCCAAGATTCCGTTCCTTGGAGATATACCCGTCCTCGGGGCGTTGTTCCGGAGCACTCGTTTTCAGAACGACGAGACCGAGCTGCTATTCTTGGTGACCACTCGACTCGTGAAGCCGTTTGCTCCAGGTGACGCGCCCGATCCGAATCAAATGTTGGGATTGCGGGAAAGCGAGCGCGACCCGTACACCGGCATCAACACAATGGTTCCTGGGATCCCGGATGTCGGGACTGTCGTCGAGAAGCCTTTTGGCGAAGATACTCTGACGGGCGGCCGGTGACGAGGTAAGTCGGTTTTGACCACGCATCTCAGTGGAGGAATGATGCTCTTACGCGTCTTGGTGATGGATACGGATGCAAGCTGCCGGCGCCAACTGCGCCAGTATCTCGATGGCCTGCAACAGGTGATAGTCGTTGGAGAGACTCACAACCCGGCGGAGGTCATCGAGGCCGCCAAGCCAGGCGTGGACGTCGCCATCATTGAAGTGCCCGCCGGCCCGGGTGAGACGCAAGCCCTGGATTGCATTGCCCACCTACTCCGGCGCGTTCCAGGGATCTCCGTCATGGCCAGCGGGCCCGGCGACTCTGCGGAGCTCGTCATCCGGGCCATCCGGAGGGGAGCCGTGGAGTTTCTCCGTCGCCCCATCTCCAAAGACGAGCTTGCGGCGGCGATGGACAAGATCCTGCGTGTGCGTCTGGCGTCGGCTAGCTCCGAAAGGAAAGCGGGGAAGGTCGTTTCCGTGTACGCGACCAAGGGCGGGCTTGGCGCCACTACCCTGGTTACCAACCTGGCCGCCTGCCTGGCTCAAAAAGCGCCGGAAACCGTGATCGCCGTCGATCTGGACCTGCGGCAGGGCGGCGTCAGCACGCTGCTGAATCTCCATCCCGGCTATTCGGCGGTGGACGCATTCGGCCAAACGTCCAGGCTTGACGAAGCGTTTCTTCGGGGTCTTTTGGCGCGGCACGACTCTGGCCTCCACGTTCTGGCGGCGCCGGCCGAGGTCGAACGCTCCCGCTTTACGCCCGAACAGGTGCGGGAGGGCATCGAGGTGATCCGGACGCATTTCGCGCACATCATCCTCGATCTCCCCCACGACCTGGACCCCGGGACCATCGCGGCGCTCGAGGAGTCTGACGAAGTGCTCTTTCTCGTCGGCCTCAATGTGCCCGCCGTTCGAGGTGCGGCCGCCGGAATTCTGGCTTTGCGTCATCTCGGAATCGACCCTCGGAAGGTAAAGGTAATTGTTTCTCGCGCCGACGCCCGAGAAGAGGTGAGTCTGAAGCAAGCCCGAGAGGCACTTCAATTGCCCGTCTTCTGGCGCATCCCGAACGATTACCCGACTGTTTTGTCGTCGATTAACGAGGGGACGCCGTTCGTCCTGTCATCGCCGAAGACCGAGGTTGCCAAGAGCGTGCGGCAACTGAGCGACAGCGTGAGCCGGGGATTGGCGCCAAAGGCTCAGCCAAAGAGAGAGGAGGCCACGTCCCTGCTTCGACGTGTGCTGCCCTTTCCGATCTAAGTGAGACCGTGATCTTCCGCTGGCGTCTGTGACGCTCCCAATTAGACGGGGCCACGGATTGCGCCGACCGGAAGGATGACGGTCCTGCAAACGCTTCGTGGGAGTCCTTGTCGAAGGAGTCAGCCATGTTCCGGCGCGAACTGAACGGAAACAACGGGGATGACGCCAAAGGCAGCGTCCTCGAGTATGCGGAACTCAAGACGCGGATCCACCGCCAACTGATCGAGCGGCTCGACCTTTCCAAAACCGACTCGATCCCTCTCGAGATGCTGCAGCTTCAAATCCGGCAAATCACAGAGGCCCTGATCACGGAAGCGGGCACGCCTCTGAGCCGTCAAGAACGGGACCGGATTATCGTCGAAGTGCAACACGAGACGTTCGGCCTGGGTCCCATCGAGCCGCTGATGCGGGATCCGAGCATCTCGGACATTCTTGTCAACGGCGCTCGCGAGGTATACGTGGAGCGTCGGGGTAAGCTGGAACGGACCGATGTGCACTTCAGGGACGACGCGCATCTCCTGCAGATCATCGAGCGGATCGTTTCGAGAGTGGGCCGGCGAGTGGATGAGTCCTCGCCAATGGTAGACGCCCGACTGGCGGACGGATCGCGCGTGAACGCCATTATTCCCCCGTTGGCCCTGGACGGGCCGGTCCTATCCATTCGCCGATTTTCCGTCGACCCGTTCAAGATGCCCGACCTGCTGACGTTCGGGACTCTGACTCCAACGCTGGCGGACACCCTTCACGCCTCGGTGAAGGCTCGCTTGAACGTTCTCATCTCCGGCGGCACGGGGAGCGGAAAGACGACGCTCTTGAACGTGTTGTCGAACGCGATACCCAACACCGAGCGCATCGTCACCATCGAGGACTCGGCCGAGCTCCAGCTGCAGCAGGATCACGTGGTCCGCCTGGAGACGCGCCCAGCCAACATCGAAGGGAAAGGGGCCGTCACGCAGCGAGACCTCGTGCGGAACGCCCTGCGCATGCGCCCGGATCGAATCGTCGTGGGCGAGGTGCGAGGAGCCGAGAGCCTGGACATGCTCCAGGCGATGAACACGGGCCACGACGGGTCGATTTCAACCATTCACGCAAATTCCACCAGGGATGCGCTTTCGCGGCTCGAGACTCAGGTGCTCATGGCCGGGATCGCGCTGCCCAGCCGCGCGATGCGGGAATACATCTCCTCGGCATTGGACCTCCTGGTTCATCTGGCCCGCATGAGCGACGGCACGCGGAAGGTCACCCGCGTGACGGAGATCGTGGGCATGGAGGGAGACGTCGTCAGTCTCCAGGACATTTTCCTGTTCGAGCAGAAGGGCGTCGGGCCCAACGGCGAAGTCTTGGGCCACCACAGGGCGACCGGAATTCGACCGCGATTTGCCGACCGACTGAAGGCCGCTGGGATCGCGTTGGACCCAAGCGTTTTTGATCCTGCCCGGAAGCAGTAGGCGCGCCGAGGCGCGAGAATCTTGGAGGGGCAGAGGTGGACATGATACTGGTGGGCGGTCTTGTCTTCGTGGCCGTTGTCGGCTTTGTGGTTGCCGTCTGGTGGGCGCTGGCGTCCGGGGGAGCGGTGCGGGCTCGCTTGGCCCCGCAAGGCCCGATGACGGCAGAGGTGGCCGCCAGCATTCTCCGCACGGCGCCACAGGGGCGTTTTCCTCTCTTATCCCAGATCGCCGCTCTGTTGCCGGTCGGCCAGAAACTGGAGCGACTCACAGAAAAGGCGGGCTGGCGGGGCCAGGCCGGTGCGGCGCTGGGTGCGATGATCGCGCTCGGCATTGTGGGTGGCACAATCGGAGCGATCAGGATTGGCGGGTGGCTGGCGGTCCTGGCGCTGGCAAGCGCGGGGGCAGCGATTCCCGTGATCTACCTCCGCGTCCGCGCCCATAAGCGGCTCGAGAAGTTCACCGAGCAATTCCCGGACGCGCTGGACATGGTCACGCGGGCCCTGCGGGCCGGGTACGCTTTCGGGAGCGCGATCCAGCTCGTGTGCGAGGAGATGCCCGACCCGATCGGGCCGGAGTTCCGGCGAATCTTTGAAGAGATCTCCCTCGGTACCCCGCCGACTGAAACCGTAAGTCACTTGTACGACCGGATCACCACCGAGGACGTCCGCTTCTTCTACGTTGCGGTGAGTATCCAGCGAGAGGTTGGCGGGAATCTCGCCGAAATCCTTGACCAGCTCAGCAAGGTCATTCGTGAACGATACAAGATCCTGAGCTACGCGCGAGTCCTGTCGGCTCAGCAAAGGGGCACCGCGTACTGCGTTTCCATCAGCCCGATCTGTTTTGCCCTGCTCATCTACCTCCTCACTCCGGGTTTCTACGATGCCATGTTTGAGGCGAAAGAGACACTCCTGGGGATACAAATCGGAAAGGCGCTCGTCTTCGTGGCGCTGGTGCTGCAAGCTGCTGGATTCCTCATCTTGAAGCGTATTGCCAACATCACCGTGTGAAGGACAGGTGTCGACATGGAAGCCACGTATGCGGTCATAGCGTTCTTGGTGGTTGCCGGTGTGACGGGCGGTGTGGCCCTCTTGGCGCAGCGCTGGGATCCCGTGGCCAAACGACTGCGGCGCGTCGAAGAAAAGCATGCGGAATCCGCCGGCGAGTCTATCCTGCGATGGGACAATTCCGGGATTCCTATGCCCACATGGCGCCGAACCCTCGAAAAATGGGGTCACGCGCTGTTGGGGAAAGACGCCGAGACGAGAGAGGCACGCCAATCTGCTCTGCGGCGGCGGTTGGTCTGGGCGGGTTTCGATAACCCGAGGAACGTCCAGATTTTTCTGGGAACGAAGCTGGCGCTGGGAATCGGCGCGGCGTACTCCTATACCATGTACGGTCTGCTCATCAGTCGGGTTCTCCCGCAGGTGTTGCCGATCTCGATTGTGTTCGGGATCGTCGGGTTCTTCTTGCCCGACTTCTGGTTGTCCCAGCGTATCAAGGAGCGGCAGCGACTGATGCACAACGCCCTGCCGGACATGCTCGATCTTCTGGTCGTCTGTGTGGAGGCCGGGTTGGGATTGGACGCGGCCATCGCTAAAGTCACGGACCCCGCGATCATCAAGGGTACGCCACTTGAAACGGAGCTGCGGCGTGTCCATCTGGAGTTTCGTGCAGGCCGGCCGCGCGCGGAAGCGCTGCGCGCGCTAGGGGAACGCACAGGCGTCGACGAGGTCCGCATGGTCGTGAGCGCTTTCGTGCAAACGGAGAAACTCGGGACCAGCCTGGCCGACACGTTGCGGGTGCATGCCGACGCCGCCCGGATCCAAAGGCGCCACCGCGCGGAGAAAGCCGCCTACCTGGCGCCCCTCAAGATGCTGTTTCCAATCGTCGGTTTCCTCTTCCCCTCGATCTTCGTGGTCACGGTTGCCCCGGCCTTGTTGAAGATCATGTACGCGCTCCGCGGGCTCATCCGTTAGGGACAAGAACAGGAGGACTTCATGCGGCGATTCGTGGTTCCGACAGTAACGATGGCGGCGGTTATTCTGTTCCTGCTAGGGAGCGCGCTGGCGCAGGAATCCAGCGCCACGATTCGAACCTTCGGCGGCGCTGCGTACAAGGTTGCCGACCCTTCGCTGGAGGTGTTCTACACCATCGGCGACCCGAAAGAGAAAGATGAAGGCGACTCTCAGGGCTTCAAGTCGATGTCCATGATCAACGTGTCCGCAACCGCGGGCGCGCCCAGCGCCGACCAGGGTGGCGAGAAAGAGTCAAAGCTCTTGCGCGGGCATTCTCGACTCGCCGAGGTCACTGTGTCGAAAGCGGGCGTGGAGACGAGCGTGCCATGGGATCGGATTCAGTCCCTGTCTTTCGCTCGAAAGCCCGTTGCCGTGGCTGCGTTACCGTCGTACGTACCTCACTATCGCCACTCGGTGTCTGTCATATTAGTCGATGGGGGGCGCGTGGACGCGGATTACGTCAACTGGGGCGCCGCCATTGTGCGGGGGCAGACCCCAGCGGGTCGGGTGGATATCCCCTGGGAAGAAGTGGAGCAGGTGATCTTCGAACGATGAAGATCGGGAAATACGACCCTCCACTTTTTCGACGGGGCGCCGGTGGGTAACCCAAACCAACCATCTTGACCCGCGTGGGCGAGATGAGGGTTGGCGGGGGCAAAAGGGGACGCGGATGAAGAAGCCGATCGGGAGGGGGAAGAACCCGCGGGGGACCGTCATCATCTTCACCATCCTCGTGATGGCGATGCTGTTCGCCTTCGGGGGGCTGGCCATCGACCTGGCCGCGCTGCTCACGGTGCGGACCGAGCTCCACCGCGCCATGGATGCCGCGTCGCTGGCCGGCGCCGGCGCGCTGGGGTTCGACGCGACGGTCTTCCCGACGGTGCGGGCGAACGCGGTGACGTACGCCGCCGCGAACCCGTTCCGCTACGGCGGCACGATCACCCTGAATGCGAATGCGGGGAACAGCTACCCGGTGCAGATCCCCCTCGGCGGCGACGTCGTCCTCGGGATCTGGGATGCCACGAAGACCCCCGCCTTCCAACCCTCCACCGACGGCTCGGTGGTGAATTCCGTCCTGTGCCGGACGCGCCAGAACGTGCCGACCTCGTTCCTGCGGGTGCTGGGGCTGACTGCGCTGCCCATGTCGGCCCAGGCCATCGCGGTCTCCAATCCGCCGAATACGGCGCCCGGCTGCGTCTTCCCCATCGGGGTCACCACGTGCCAGTTCTTCAATGGGAGCGCGTGGTCGTCGCTCGGGTGTGGGACCGCGGTGACGTTCGCGACCAGCAGCGGGAAGCTCCCGGGCACCCAGGCGGGCACCAACACCGCGGCGTGGGTGGACCTGACAGGGGCGAACCCGACCCCCGGCTACCTGAACACGGCGATCGCGGAGGCGGCGAACGGCGGCTGCACCTCCAACCCGCTGGCCGGGCAGACCATCGGGGCCAACAACGGCATGATCCAGAGCGTCGTGGAGACGTTTGCGACGTACTTCGTGCCGCAGTACAACGCCTCCACGGCGACCCCCATCAACGGCGACGGCAGCGGCTACAACGGGAAGGGCTGGGATGTGTACGTCCCCCTGATCCAGACGGAGTGCCCGCCCAAGGATATCAACCAGACCTACACGATCCAGACCTTCGCGAAGTTCCGCTTCACCCAGGTCATTGACAAAGGCGACTGCCTGGTCAACAACCCCGCGGACACGAACAGCTACCCGCTGTGCCCGCCCCCGAATGGTCCCGGCGTCAAGGATCCGAACCTGCGGGCGATCTTCGGCTACTTCGACTGCGCGGCGCTCAACTCGACGCCGACGACCATCCCGACACCCCGGGCGGCCCTGGCGACCCGCCTGCGGCTCGTGCAGTAGGCGGGAAATCCTTGACGGCCTGCGCCGGTTCGCTATAACGGCTCCAGCCGTGCGCGGGAGGCCGGGCGAATTGGGCCGAAGCGCAGGCCGTCACGGCCATCCGTCGGAGTCCTTCGATGCCTTCCACTTCCATTCCCTCAGTGCGGCCGGTTCCTACGAGTGAGCGAACGCCGGGTGCGTCCGCTTCCGCGCTCAATGGTTGAAAGCGGCCTGCCTTTTCGACTTTATCTTGACATGTCGGTCTGGTTTGCTAGAGAAGAGTCTCGAATTGCCTCATGCTTTCCCGTGTCCGTGTGACCGGCTAAACGCGGAATGCGACGGCCAAACCGCCGAAGGCAGGGAGTCCGACGATGACGAACATTGCCGACGAAGCCATGATCGAAGAAGAATCAGAGCAGCCCACGACACGCCCCACGACCGAGTTCCCGCCGGAGCCGTCCTCGATTCAGGAGACCGGGCTGTCCGGGGCCATGCTGACCCGGTTGGTGGCCAAGGCATTGTATGTATCGGGCGAACTTACCGAGGCTTCGACCGGCCAGTACCTGAAATTGCCGTACTCCATCGTGAAGGGAATTCTGAACGACCTCCGCAAGGACAAGTACTGTGAGGTCAAGGGGCCCAGCGATAGCACCGGAATCTTCTTTCGCTATGTGCTGACCGACTTAGGGTTGGCGCGAGCCCAGGAGTACATGGAGACCAGCCACTATGTCGGGCCAGCGCCGGTTCCGCTCGCGCAATTTGCGACGATGGTCCAACGGCAGTCAGCGATGAAGACCCCGTTTCGTCGCCGTATGCTCGAGGCGGCGCTCCAACACCTGGTCTTGACTCCCCAAGTCTGTGACCAATTAGGGGGCGCGGTGAACTCCGGTCTCCCCACGTTCCTCTACGGCGAGTCAGGAAATGGCAAGACAGTGATCGGCGAGGCGCTTGGGGCGATGCTGAGCGGCGAGGAAGGGGGCGAAGTGCTTTTCCCGCACGCCATCGAGGTGGATGAGCAGATCATCGAAGTCTACGATCCGGCGATACACACGACCGTCGATGTCCCCCTCGAAGATGGCGACGCTTCAGCGGAGATGGGCCTGAAGATGCGACCGGATAACCGCTGGGTCCTGTGCAGACGACCCACGGTCTTCACGGGTGGCGAATTAACGCTGCCGATGCTGGATCTGTCCTTCAACCCAATCTCCAAATACTATACGGCCCCACCACAGGTCAAGGCCAGCGGCGGTGTGTTCATCATCGACGACTTCGGCCGCCAGAACGTTCCTCCCCAAGCCTTGCTCAATCGCTGGATCGTTCCGCTCGAGAAGCGAATGGATTATCTCACGTTGCATACCGGGAAGAAGTTCGCCATCCCCTTTGACACATTGGTGGTCTTCTGCACCAACCTCGAACCTCGTGCACTGGCCGATGAGGCGTTCCTCCGGCGCATGCGCAACAAGATCTACGTCGGCGATCCAACAGCGGAAGGGTACGCCGAGATCTTCCGTCGCTACTGCGACAAACACGACATTCGGTTCGAGCCGCGCGCCGTGGAATACCTCTACCAGCAATACTATGAGAAATACGGGATCACCCCGCGAAGCTGCCACCCTCGCGACCTCATCGAACAGATCGTGAGCATCGCGAAGTTCTACGAGATCCCGCCATCACTCGAGCCTTGGTTCTTGGATCGCGCGTGTCAGAACTACCTTCTCTTGGATGCGGGGCTCGGAAAGAAGCCCTGAACCCGTGCGCCGTGCCAAATGCCGCGGCGCCGAGGTTGAATAGGTGCTTCTCGAAACCCGGGTCTGAGCCGCAACGTCAGGGTTCCCGCCGTCGGGGATATCGCGTTGCGGCACGCGTTCCCTCCAGGTCCATTCTTGCCCGACCTTGCCTGGCTCAAAATCTCGCCTCCTGCAAAAACCGTCCCTTGGCGTGTGATCCTCGGATGGCCTTAGTTGCGAAAGGGGTGCACTGGCACCACCAAAAGCAGACGGCATAGATCGCGAGACCCACGCTAAACACGTGAGTCTCGTTCACGTCTTCAGTGACCAGATCCATTGTCGTTGCTCGTGCCCGCGGATGCCAACGGCCACCCGGTCGCGACACTCTGATTCGATGGGAGCGCGAGCGGCGTGTCACCTCGTTGGTTTGCCCGCGACCCATGTGCACCATCGCCGTTGGCCTCTACATGGTCTACGCCTTCTACGGTGATGGCGACTTCCGAATCCTCGGTCGTCTCGATGAAGCGCTTGCCACGAAGATACCACAGCGTGTATTGCAGACACTCGATGCCGCACCCCACAAGTTCCGAGATGGCCAAGAGGGAGAGGCCCGGCTTGTAGGGGCGTCCCCGTCGCACGTCGTAGAGAGCGCGCAGTATGAGGGCACGGAGTTCGAGCTCATCAACGCCATGACCATTTGACGCGGCGAGTGGCGCGCTCTGGATGGTCGGAGCGGGGCCATTCGTCGGTTCCGCCGACTCGAAAGTCTCTTTGTCGTACGCGGCGCGACGCATGGGGTCGCAGAGGATCTCGTACGCTTGGGAAATCTTTTTGAATATTTCCTCGTCTCCGGTCTGTCTATTGTCCGGATGATAGAGGGCTGCAAGCAAACGAAAAGCTTTTGTGAGGATCAATGGATGGGCCCGCGGACTGACCTGGAGTAGGTCGTAGAGATCCTGTACCTGTTTCCGCTCCACGCTTATTGTTCCCTCCTGGTATTGGTGTGTCGGCAAGGGCGCGGTCGTTACGGTTCTACTTTGCGCCCGTCAGCGTGCGAAACACGTGCCACATGTCCAATCGTTGCCAGTGTTCCAGGTTTGCAAAATATGGCCTGGGGTCGGTCAAATTCTGGCATGCCACGTGACCCAAATTGGCAGTGCGCAGGTGATGAAAGATTCGGCCAGAGACCGTCGAAAAACTTCCCGTTGAGCCTTCGCACGTCGCGGCTGGCCGCGTCGCGCGTGACGACGACAACTTTTCAGCCTCCGACAAAATCCGAACAGCCCCGTCAACGTGGCCCCCGAAATTGGTGCGGCGCGTTTGCACGTCGCCGCGTGGGGCGCGCACTCGGCTTCGGCAGACCGAAAGAGGCCCAAGTGCTGCCGCGGTAACCTTCTGGTATTTCAAGGCTCCTCTCCCCTTGCTCACGCCGGTAGCCAAGGGTACGCTCCACCGATTGTCCAGAGGCTCACAAGACCGTTGTGTTGCTCACGCGACTCCATTCCGACGATCGAGCGGCCCATGAGTTTGCCGGTGGGGACCGACTTCACCACGGGGTGGTGTGCCTATTGTCGTGGATGCAGCCACGAAGAGAGGCGGAAGCCAGCCCGACGTCCTCTCCAAACGATCGGTGCAACAATTGCAAGCGCGGTCACGGAGGACTTCGCTTGACGCTCAGCTAGGGTGACGGGTGAAGCGTGAA
>Ga0316620_10000450_pt1 | contig 16680 bp, 18 predicted proteins | sample OWC_Aug_M1_C1_D5_FD_207651 | JGI IMG/M metagenome (GOLD analysis project Ga0316620, IMG submission 207651) | Wetland soil microbial communities from Old Woman Creek delta, Ohio, United States - OWC_Aug_M1_C1_D5_B | ecosystem: Environmental > Terrestrial > Soil > Wetlands | place: USA: Ohio... | reverse complement strand
GGGCCTGCCGGATCCAGCGGGCGACGGTCGCTCCTCCCATGCTCTGGGGCAGGCTCTCCCCGCTGAGGATCGGCCCGACCCCGTAGATTAGGGCCACCTTTCGGCCGATGCCGATCCCGGCCGAGGCTGGAGAGACCCGGGCGTAGGCGTCGGAGGTGATCCTGCCCAGCTTCCGCTCCCCGCTCCGAAGCAGGTTCTGGAGTTGGTCTTCGTAAAGGAGGTCGTCGACGAGACCGGCCTGGACGGCATTCTCGCCCTGATAGAAGGCACGGTCGATGAGACCCCGGACCTCCTCCTCGCTCTTTTTCCTGGCCGATGCCACGGCTTTAATATAGTGCGAGAAGAGGTCTCCGTAGATGGCCTCCATCATCTCCTTGTGGGCCGGGGTGAACCCTTTTTCCGTGAATTGGTTATAAGTCGTTTTGTATTCTTCGACGTGCTCGAACTCCGCCCTGACCCCAAGTTTATCCAGGGCGTTCTTGAAAAAGGGGACATACCCGCCGATGCCGTTGATGCCCAGCCATCCCATCGGATGGAGGATGATCCGGTCGCAGGCGGTAGCCAGATAATATTCCTTGTCGAAATCGGGGGCCTCGTCGATATAGGCGTAAGCCTTTTTTCCGGCCTTGCGAAAATCGAGGATCGCCTCCCGGAGTTCGGTCACCTTGGCCCAGTCGCATTCGAGAAAGTTGAGCCTGAGGAGGATGGCTTCGACCCGGACATCGGCCTTGGCCTTGCGGATGTTCATCCAGAGTTCGTTCATGGACAAGGGCCGGATCCCCAGGATGACGTTCTTGAAGAAGTCGGGAGGGGCGATCTCCTGAAGCTCGCCGGACAGGTTGATCTCCAGATAAGCGTGGAGGGGGACAGTCACGGCCGGCCTTCCCCAATCCATCAGGAAATAGGAAAACGCGGCCGCTACGGCCAGGATGAAGATGACGAGGAAGATGATCAGGACATAAGTGTGCTTTTTCATCGTCGTACCACCTTAATGGAAATATATCAGAAATCTCCGGGGGGAGGAAGCCCTGGCCCGGCAGGACCCTATTCCCCCTTAAAAAAGACTTGATTTGTCCCTTTTGTTATGATTGAATAAATTCTCTCCACCGATCGTGTGATCCGATGAAAATCGGGCAGGCGATGGTGAGAGATCAAGGAGGTTTTTTTTATGTCTCAAAAACTTTATGTCGGCAACCTCAACTACAAGACAACTGAGGACGCGCTGAAACAGCTGTTTTCCCAGTATGGTGAGGTGCTCTCGGTCAACATCCTGCAGGGACGAGGTTTCGGTTTCATCGAGATGGCCACCCCCGAATCCGCCGGGGAAGCCAAGAACAAGCTTAGCGGGACCGAATTCGACGGACGCAAGCTCATCATCAACGATGCCCGGCCAAGAGCCGACCACAAGCCCGGCGAAAGACAGCCCGGCGGCTTTGAAAAAAGAGGCGGTTTCCGCAAATTCTAATAAATCCTTCTTTCGTTTTATAGCTTTTATCGCCGGAGAGATTCTCGCAAGGGATTTCTCTGGACGAGCCGGGAAAGTCCTTTAACCAAGGGGGGTTCTCTTTCATTCCGTGAGGGCTGCTCCGTGGAGGGGCCGGAACGCTCCTCCGGCCGTTCGGTCCGGCGCCGCCCGGGGGGATGAACCTTTTCCTTTTTGCCTTCGTAGTACCCAGTGAAGGCCGATATGAGGAGAATGAGCGTGACCATGAAACAGAGAATCCGGATGACCGGCGCCTTGCTTATACCATTGCTTTTCGCCGCCTGTATCGGGATCCGCGTCGAGCACGGCGTCCGCGATGCAGACGCCTATTTTGAGAAAGCCTACAGGGAGATTTCCCGGATTGAAAGCGCGAACCCTGGCCGGAGCAGCCGGGCTCACAGGCTCTGTCTTCTCATCCACGACGCCGATGAAGACCAAGTCATCCGGCTGTCCGTGCCCATTTGGATTGTCGACGCCTGCCTGTCTGCCGGAATGCAGGCCTCGGATAACGGGCATGGCTATGATGCCCGGAATCATTATGATCTGGATTGGAAGGCAGTCAAGGATCTGGGTCAGTACGGCCCCGGACTCTTGGTCGCCCTAGACGAGGAAAGGGACAAGGTTCTAATCTGGCTGAAATGACCGGGGCGGGAGAAGGCCCGAGACGGGGAGCAGGCGAAGAGGATGGAGAGGGAACGCTCGATCGGCAGGGAGGATATCCATGCCCTGGTCAGAGAGATCCAAAACGGAAATAGAGAAGCTTTCATGACCATCGTCAGCGCGTACCAACAGCGGGTTTTCGTGATGGCCTACTCCATGCTCCGCAATAAAGAGGACGCGCTGGACGTCGTCCAGGAGACGTTCCTTCGGCTCTTCCAGAAAGCAAAACAATTCAAGGAGGGCTGCAATTTCCAAGGCTGGCTGCTGCAGATCGCCAAGAACTTATGCGTGGATTATTACCGGAAGAACTACCGGAAACGGCGGGAGTTCGAGAGTCCGAAGAGCCTGGATGAGCTCCAGGTGGCGGCCGAGACGGATCCGGCTTCTTCGTCCGCCGGAGAAATGAAGGAAGTCTTTTTTCGAAGCATTGACAAGCTGGCCAGCCGTCAGCGTCTGGTCTTTGTCTTAAGGCATGTCGACGAGCTCCAGTTTAATGAGATCTCCGAAACTCTGAACATCTCCGTCGGCACCGTCAAATCCCTGCATTTCAAGGCGGTCCAAAACCTTAGGAAATGGCTCAGCCCATATATGGGGATAACATCATGAACACATGTCGTGATCTTCAAAAAGACCGGGCGGCTTTCCTGGCCGGAGAGCTGGGCCCAGAGAGGAAAGAGCGCATGGCGTCCCATCTCCAAGGGTGTGCCCGATGCCGGGAAGAGGTGGATCGGATGAGAAAGGTTATCGATGCCGCCGGCCTTGTCAGGGGAGAGATGGAAAAAGCTATGGCGTCTGTGGATTGGGAGGCGCTGCCCGCGAAGGTCACAGACTACGTCTTCGGGAAGACGGCCCGCCCGCGCCGGCTGACTATTGGCGAGCGTCTCCGGCCGATCCGGCCCGTATTGATACCCGCTTACGCGGGAATCGTCCTCGGGATCATCCTCGGCTCTCTGGCCACGTTCCTCATCTTGAAGCGCCAGGCGCCTTCCGCCGTCGCCGACAACGCGTTCTTCGCTTCCCCCGAATTCATCGATCGCGTGGAACTCGAGATGGCCCGGCGGCAGACCTTGGATTACCTCCAGAAGAGCCAGTATCTTCTCCTGGACCTGGCCCAGGCCTCTTCACTGGACAAGGGGAGGGGAATGGACGAGCTGGCTTCGGGAAGGGCCAAGGATCTCCTGGCCAAAAAAAAATACCTCAATCCGCAGCTGGAGAATTCCCGGATGGCCAAGGCCAAAGCCATCTGCGACCAGATCGAGCTTCTGTTCCTGGAGCTTTCCCAGATCAGCGATGACCTGACGGGGGTGGAGATGAAGAGGATCCAGGGCATGATCGAGGACCGCCGGCTCCTCCTGAAGATCAGCCTGGTCGAGAAAGAGCTGGAAGAAAGCGAGGTTTGACGTGAGATACATCAAGTTTGGCATAGGGGTCGTGCTGCTGGCCTCGCTCTGCATGGGAGCGTACGCCCAGATCCAGCCCGACGAGAGGCTTTTCGAGGAGGCCAAGGTCCTGATCTTCGACAAGAAGTGGGAGACCGCCCAGGAGAAACTCGAGAACCTCCTGGATAGGTACCCGCAGAGTCTGATGAAGGAACAGGCCCTCTTCTACCGGGCCAAATGCCTGAGTGAGCGGACGGGCAGGGAGAAGGAGGCGATCGAAGCCTACGACTCCTATATCCGCGAGGTCAAGAATCCGGAAAAAAATGCCAGCCTGATGGAGGATTCTGAAATCTCCATCATCGACCTGGCCTACGGTCTTTATGAAAAAGGCGAGAAACGGTTCCTGGACGCGATCGAGGAGCGGCTTGGGAGACCTAACAAGGTCGTCAGCTACTATGCGGCTTTCAAGCTGAGCTATATTAAAGATAAGACGGTTTCGAACCGGGCCGTTCCCGTCCTGAGGAGGATCATCGAAAGCGAGCAGGACGCAGAACTCAAGGACAGGGCCAAAATTGCCCTTCTCAGGGTGGATCCCGGGGCCCTCAAAGCCGTCGGGGACGGACAATCGAAAGCGCATGCGCGGATACTCAAAATCCAGGTCGTTGAGGGGGGCAAGAAGAAGCTCGATATCAACATCCCCTGGGCCCTGGCGGACCTTGCCCTGCAGGCCATCCCGGATGAAGAGAAGTCCGTGATGCGAAAGAAGGGCTATGACCTGGACAAGATCATCAATGAATTGGCGAAAACGAAGTCAAGCATCATCGAAATCAATGAAAACGGATCCGTCATCAAAATCTGGATCGAATAGATCAAGGAGGAAACACATGAAAAAAGCGACATTCCTGGCACTCGCGGCGTTTGTCCTGGCCTTTGCGTTCGGCGGGATCGCTCTGGCGGATGGCCACGACGACATCCAGGCCATCAAGAAGGCGGTCAAGGAAAACCCGAACTACGAACCGGGCAAAGAGGTTAAATGGTTCAAGGTTCTGGTTACGGACAACAAGGCCGGCAAGGACAAGGTCCGCATCACTCTTCCCATCTCGCTGGTCGAGGCGTTCGTCAAATGCGCCGACGACAAGCACCTGCATTTCGACGAGGGAGATTGCGACATCGATTTCGACGAGCTCCTGGCCGAATTGAAGAAGGTCGGCCCCATGGCCATCATCGAGGTCTATGAAGACGACGAAACAGTAAAGGTTTGGCTGGAGTGACGCCGGAAAGCTGAAGCCGGGAAAAAGCATCCCGGGACAAGGGGAGGTCGTCCGCCTCCCCTTTTTTTTGCGCGTTCCCGGACCGTGGATTTGTGGCGGGCCCGGGTTGATAATTTTCGCGGGGCATGTATAGTATGGGGTGACAATTTCGATTTCGGGAGAAGAGAATGCCTAAATACAGGATCGCGGTCCTGCCGGGAGACGGCGTCGGGAGAGACGTCGTAGAAGCGGCGATGATCGTTCTCCACAGGATGGCCCTCGACGCAGAATATCTTTACGGTGATATCGGCTGGGAGTTCTGGTGCGCCGAGGGGAATGCCCTGCCCGATCGCACGGTCCAGCTGCTCAAGGAGACGGACGCCTGCCTTTTTGGGGCCATCACATCGAAGCCCAAAGGGGACGCCGCCCGGGAGCTGGTCCCCGCCCTTCAGGGCAAGGGCCTGTCCTATTTCAGCCCCATCGTCCGCCTGCGCCAGGAGTTCGATCTTTATACCAACCTCCGTCCTTGCAAGGCCTACGCCGGGAACCCTCTTAACTACAAAGACGACATCGACCTGGTCATCTTCAGGGAGAATACGGAAGGCATGTATGCCGGCGTGGAATTCCATCCCCTGCCGTCCGTCGTTCGTGACGCCCTCCTGACCCATCCCAAAATGAAGCCCTTCAAGGATACACCCCCCGAGGATATCGCCGTTTCCACACGGATCATGACCCGGAAGGGCTGTTCGCGCATTGTCCGGGCGGCCTTTGAATACGCCAGGGCGAACAAGCGTCGCTCGGTGACAATCGTCGAGAAACCCAACGTCCTGCGTGAGACGGGGGGTCTCATGCTGGGGGTTGCCAGGGAGATCGCGAAGGAATACCCGGAGATCCCGTTCTATGAGACCAACGTAGACGCTATCTGCATGTGGCTGGTGAAGAATCCTCAGGATTACGACGTCCTTGTCGCCGAGAACCTTTTCGGCGATATCGTCTCCGACCTGGCGGCCCAGCTCGTCGGGGGATTGGGCTTTGCCTGCAGCGGCAATATCGGCGACAAGCATGCCATCTTCGAGCCCACCCACGGATCCGCCCCCAAGTATGCTGGAAAATATAAGGTCAATCCCACCGCCACCATCCTGGCCGTCAGGATGATGCTCGATTGGCTGGGGGAGAAGGGCAAGGCCCAGGTCCTGGAAGAAGCCGTCGCCGCGGTCATCAAAGAGGGGAAGGTCAGGACCTACGACATGAAGGGTTCGTCGACCACACTTGACGTCGGCCGGGCGGTCGCCGCGAAGCTCTGACCGGGAGCCGATCGCGTTCCATGCTGATCCTCGCGGTCGATACGACAACGCCCAGCGGCTCGGCGGCCCTTCTCGACGACGCCCGGCTCATGGGAGAGGTCACCTGCGAATCCCCCGCGACCCATTCCGCGCGACTCCTTCGGGCCGTTGATCATCTCCTCAGGGCCTCGGACCGCGTCATAGAGGATATCGAGGGCTTTGCGGTCGCGGCCGGGCCGGGCTCGTTTACCGGCATCCGGATCGGTCTGAGCACGATCAAGTCCCTGGCCTTCGCTTCGGGAAAGCCCGTCGCCGCGGTTTCGACCCTCGGCGCGTTGGCCTTGAAACTTGTCCATCCTCAGGTCCGGCTTATCTGTCCCGTTTTGGACGCCAAGAAAGGGGAGATCTATTCCGCCCTCTTCGAATCTTTCGGAGGGAGGCGGGTGGAGATCATCCCTCAAGGCGCCTATGCCCCCGACGATCTCTTCGCCCGTCTTCCCTCGCACCGGGTCATCTACTTTATTGGCAGCGGTTTATCCGTCTTCCGGGACAGGCTTATGCCCTACGTCAAGGACAGGGGAAGGTTCCCCTCAAGGACCGCCTTCATCGCCCACGAGGTCGGGATCCTGGGCTTTGAGGAACTAAGGCAGGGGAGGGGCGTTTCTGCGGGAAAGCTCGAGCCTCTGTATTTCCGAAGGTCCCAAGCGGAGGAAAAACATTAGGCCGGAGAGTTCCGATAAGGCCTCCTTCCATCTAAGGCGGATGATGGACGGCGACATTCCCGCTGTCCTTGTCATCGAGGGGCTGTCCTTTTCCAATCCCTGGAGCGATGCGACCTTCCGCGGAGAGGTCCAGAACGAGGGTATTTCTTTTCCCGTAGTGATCGTCCACGAGCCTGATCAGAGGGTGGTTGGTTATCTCATATATTGGCAAATCCGGGATGAGGTGCAGATCACCAACCTCGCCCTCCACCCGGATTTTCGGGGAAGGGGGATCGGCGAGAGCGTCCTTAGGGTGGTCCTGAAAGAGGTTTGCGGCAAGGGAGCGACGTTTGTTACCCTGGAAGTGCGGTCGTCGAACACTCCGGCTATTTCCCTCTATAAGAAGCTCGGCTTCAAGGTCTTCGGCACGAGGAAGGGTTATTACACGAATCCTGTCGAAGACGCCTACGTTATGGGCCTGGCCCTCGGCGGATAGTCGACCTTGATCAGGCAGAGGCCTCTTGCGGGAACCGTTGGACTGCTGAGCGAACGCAAGCCTTCCCGGAAGAGTTCCTCGATTCTCTCCGGCGGGATCTTCCCACGGCCCACCTCGAGCAGGGTTCCGACGATCGTTCTCACCATGTAGCGGAGGAATCCGTCGGCCCTGATCGTGAAGATGATTTCATCCCCCTTTTTCCTGATATTGGAGAGGACGACCTTTCTCACCGGATGGAGCTCCCGGTTGGATGAAAAGGCCGAGAAATCCGCTTCCCTCGCAAAGAGGGCGGCCGCTTTTCTCATGGCCCGGACGTCGAGGCGATAGGGCCAGTGAAGAACATAGCGGACGACAAACGGACTGATCCGCGACGTCTGGAGGATCCTGTACCGGTATGTCTTGGACCGGGCGGATTTCCGGGCGTGGAAATCTGGGTGGACTTTATGGAGGGAGACGGCCTTCAGGTCGTCCGGTAGGAGGGCGTTCAGGGCCCGGAGAAACTCGTCTCTCCCGAGGCGAGTCGTGACCCTGAAGTTTGCGACCTGGCCTTCAGCGTGGACGCCGGCATCCGTCCTGCCCGCTCCGTGGACGGTGACCAACTGCCCCGTAATCTTGAACAAGGCGTTTTCCAGGGTGCCCTGGATCGTCCGCTCCCGGGGCTGGCGCTGCCAGCCCTTGAAATCCGTGCCGTCATAGCAGAGGATCACCCTGTAGTTGGCGAGGGAGGCCTTCGCCGTCGAGGGCGTTCGGTTACCGGCCGATCTTTCCATCTTTCGCGGCATCCGAAGGAGATACGGATCGGAGGGCCAGGCCCACGGCCTCCTCAGGCGATCCGGCCAGAAGGACGCCCCGGATGTCCCAGGTGCCGAGGCCGATGACCTTCTTCCCGAGGATGATCCCAAAAGCGATCTCGCTCAAGGTCCCGTACTCCCCGTCGATGGCGATGAGAACGTCGGCGTTCATGGCCACGAGCGAATTGCGGGTAAACCCGAGCCCTGTTGCGATTGGCACGTCGATGAAGGGGTTCGCGTCGGAAGGGGAAGATCCCGGAAGAATCCCCACCGTCAATCCCCCGGCGGATTGGGCGCCCCGAGCGGCGGCTTCCATAACCCCGCCCAGTCCGCCGCAAACAAGAATGGCCCCGGCTCCGGCGATGAGCCGGCCGAGCTGGGCGGCCGTCTCGAGAGACCCGGCGTCCGCCCTGGCGCCGCCGATGACACCGATCCTCCTTCTTTCCCGGATAAGCGTCATGTCTTCTCCTTGCGCCGATCGATCGGCAGCCGCCGCCCAGCTTATCATAATTGGGCGGCAAAAAAAATTCCGGAGCTCTCTCGCACCACCCAAAGTTGCCGATTGGAATGAGCATCTCTTTTTGTAGGAATGAATCAATAAGGGCCAAATTCTTATCGGGCGGCACTGGATGCCGCCCGTAAGCCCCCGTAGCGGAGGGGGGACCCGTCGGCTTGGCCGAAGGGGGGAACCGACGGGGCTGGTTCCTAAGGGGGCCGGGGGCCAAGGGCGGCTCCAGGCCGCTCGCACTTCCGCCGCCGGAGCAAAGAAGGGTGGCGACGAATCCTTGGCCGGACTCCGGACAATACCTCACCATATGAAAAGAGGTGTTCACTCCTAGCGGCAGTTTTGGGACTCCGCCCGGCAGTTGAACGGCTCCGGCAAATTGATTACAATGTCCATCTCAAGGCCCTTGAATGCTTGATAAAAAAATCGACCGCCTCGAAGCAAAGAGGACCGCAGCGGAGTAAGAAGCTAATGGCCCTGGGGCCTGTCCGGTGAGATGACATCGCGCCTGAGGTGAGGGAAATGAACAAGTTCCTGGAGATCGGATGTTTGACTCCGGAGGAGCAGGACGCGCTCATCCGGTCGATCGAGGATACGATCGCGGCAAAAAAGAAGGACGGCCTCTTCAAGGACAAGGATGTCCGCGAGATCGAGGAGATGAGACTCAAACCCCTTCCTGATACCGACGACGTCCAGAGCGTCTATGAGGACCATCTGTTCCGAAAGAGGGGATAAAGGAGAATGCCATGGACGAGAAGATGACGGAACCCGGAGAGGAAGCCCCGATTCGGATCGATTATGATAACCTCGACGTGGCCGACATCATGGACCAGATCAAGCGGCGGATCGCCCAGAGATCTCTGGCTCCCGCCGCGGCCCCAGCAGGGAAGGAGGAGCCGCCCGCCGCTCCTCCCGCTGCTCCCGCAGAGGTGAAGAGGGGACTGGCAAAGAGGACCATGCGCCTATTGGCCCGCCCTTTTATGCCCTTCGCCAGGGTCATGCTCGATCGTTTCATCGTCAAGGCGAACGTGGGCGTAAACATGCGGATCGACGAGATCCACGACGAGCTGGGCATGCGGATCGACAAGGTATACGGCCGGATCGACGAGGTCTACGGCCGGATCGATGATGTGTCCGGCGGGCTCAATGCGGCCCGGGAAAATACGAAGCTTCTCCACACCCTGGCCCACAACCTCGTTGTCGAGCTGACCAAGCTCAGGATTGAATTTGAAACCCTTAAAAGCAAGATGCGGATCATGGAGAAGGACTTCGAGGTTCTGGGGAAGAGGGAAAAAGCCCTCGAGAAGAAGGTCATCGAATGAAGTTGGCCTTTGTCGTCCAGCGCTATGGCATGGAGATTAACGGCGGCGCCGAACTCCACTGCCGCTGGATCGCCGAGCACATGAGGAAATATTCCGATGTTGAGGTCCTGACGACGCGGGCTCTCGATTACATCACCTGGGAGAACCACTATCCCGGCGGGACGGAGGATGTGAACGGCGTGCCCGTGCGGCGTTTTTCCGTCACCAGGACGCGCAGTCCCGAGCGGTTCGGACGCCTCCAGCGGTTCATCCTGGCGAACGAACACTGGGTGGAGGATGAGCTCCGATGGATCGAGGAAGAGGGGCCGTGCGCCCCGTCGCTCATCCGGTACATCTCGAACCACGTGGCCGATTACGATTATTTCATTTTCTTCAGCTACCGGTATTACCATTCGTTTTTCGGAGTTCAGGCCGTCCCGGAAAAAAGCATTCTGGTCCCCACGGCCGAGCACGACGGGATTATCCAGCTCAAAATCTTCAAGGACCTCTTTAACGTGCCGCGGGCGTTCATCTATAACTCGTTCGAGGAGAGACGGATGATCGAGAGAGTCTCCCGGAACGGGCGCATCCCCGGCGACACCGTCGGGGTCGGGATCGAGGTTCCGCGCCTCTCTTCCGGGGAGAGATTTCGCCAAAAGCACGGGATCGAGGGTGATTATATCCTCTATATCGGCCGAATCGATGAGAACAAGGGCTGCCACCGGCTTTTCGAATACTTCCTGAAATTCAAGGCGGAAACGGGTTCTCCCATAAAGCTTATCCTCATCGGCAATGCCGTCCTCAAGATCCCCTCCCATCCCGATCTCCTTCCCCTCGGTTTTCTGTCCGAGGAGGACAAGTTCGATGCCCTGGAGGGGGCCCGCCTGCTCGTCATGCCCTCCTTTTATGAGAGCTTGTCCATGGTTACCCTCGAGGCCTGGGCGATGAAAAAGCCCGTCCTGGCCAACGCCCGTTGCGAGGTTCTCAAGGGCCAGTGCCAACGGTCTAACGGCGGGCTGTTCTATGATGACTACGAAGAGTTCAAGGAGGGCTTGGAGCTCTTCCTGGGCTCCGAAGAGCTCGGCCGGGCCGCGGGCCGAAACGGCCGGAAGTATTATGAGGCCCATTACACTTGGGAAAACATCGAGAACAAATATCTAACCCTCATCGGCGGGCTGGAAGGGACGTGAGTCCGTGGACGTCCATCAGTTCGCCACCGCGCTGACCTACGGGGACGCCATCTCGGATGAGATGCTCGAGATCCAGAAGGCCCTCCGGGCCAGAGGCTATGGATCGGAAATCTTCATCCGTCTCTTCGACCCGCGCCTCGCCGGCATCATCCACGACTATCACGAATACAGGAAGTTCAGTTCCCCCGGGAACGTCGTCATCTTCCACTTTTCTATCGGATCGCCCGTCTCCAAGATGTTCCTGCGCATCCCGGACCGGAAGATCATGATCTACCACAACATCACGCCCCACGAGTTCTTCCTCGACAGCCACAAGATCCTGACCCGGGAATGCTATAAGGGCCGGCTGGAGATCCGCCTCTTCGCGGGCAGGGTCGATCTGGCTCTCGGGGACTCCGAGTTCAACCGGCAGGAACTCGAACGCTCGGGGTATGCCTCGACGGGGGTTTTGCCCATCCTCATGAACTTTGACAAGTTCGATATCCCGGGCGATCCCGTCTTTCGCGAGATCTATGGCAAGAGCAAGACGACCATTCTCTTCGTCGGGCGGGTCATCCCCAACAAGAAGTTCGAAGACGTCATCAAGACTTTTTATTTTTATCAGAGATATTTCAACCCGGACTCCCAGCTCATCCTGGCCGGGGATCACCGGGGCATGGAGCGTTATCATGCCGGCCTCCAGGGGCTCGTCGACCGGCTGGCCCTTACGAACGTCCGCTTCACCGGCCATGTGGATTTCCCGGAGCTCGTGTCCCTCTACCGTACGGCAAGCTGTTATCTCAGCATGAGCGAGCACGAGGGATTCGGCGTCCCCATCCTCGAAGCGTTCCATACGCGCGTTCCGACGATCGGATTTGCGGCGGGAGCGATCGAGGAAACGATGAACGGAGGAGGATTCCTTCTCAGGGAGAAGAATTTCCCGGCGACTGCGGCCCTTATCGACCACCTGGACAGGGACCTTTCGCTCCGGCAGCAGGTCGTGGACGGCCAGCTCCGGGCTCTCGAAAAATTCGCGCCGGAAAACGTTTCGAGAATCCTCCTGGAACACGTAGAAAGGGTGTCGGAGAAATGAGGATCGACCAGCTCGTCCCGGCCTTCCATCGTGGAGACGCCATCGGGGATACCGCATCTCATATGATGAATTTCTTCCGGTCGGGGGGGTTCTCTTCCGGAATCTATTGCCTGGAGCGCGATAAGGGTCTTGAGGAAGTGGCCAGGCCTTTCGCGGAATTCCCGGCGCCCGGACCGGGCGATGTGACCATCCTCCATTTTGCCCTGCCCTCGCCCTTAACCCAGGGGTTCGCCCGCCTTAAGAGCCGCAAAGTCCTTATCTACCACAATATAACGCCTGAGAGCTTCTTTGCTCCATTTAATTCGGAAATGGCCCGCATCTGCCGGCTGGGACGCGAGGAACTGGCCTTTCTGTCCCCGGTCGTCGATATCGCCCTGGCGGACTCGGAGTATAACCGTCGGGAGCTTGAGGCCTTGGGCTACCGCAAGACAGGCGTCCTTCCCCTTTTTATCGATTTTAACAAATACGCCGGACCCGTGAGTTCCTTCGTCCACGGCCTCTACCGTGATGACCGGACCAATATCCTCTTCGTCGGCCGCGTCGCCCCGAATAAAAGAATCGAGGACCTCATCCGGACGACGTTCTATTACAAGAAGTACATCTCGCCCCTTGTCCGGCTCATCGTCGTCGGGAAGACATCCTCCCTCCCCACGTATTACAGGAGCCTCATCCGGATGACCGATGAGTTTTACCTCAGGCCCGAGGAGATAGTCTTTACCGGGCACGTCCCGGATGAAGAGCTGTTTGCCTTGTATCGGGCGTCCGACGTCTTCCTGTCCATGAGCGAACACGAGGGCTTCTGCCTGCCGCTTATCGAGAGCATGGTTTTCGACCTTCCGATCATAGCCTTCAACAGCACGGCCGTTCCCTTCACCCTGGAGGGGGCGGGGATCCTCATCAATTCCAGAAGCCTGGATATGGTGGGAGAGCTTATAAACCGGGTGGCCCACGATGGGGAGCTCAGGCGGAGGATCATCGAAGGTCAGCGCGCCAGGCTGGAGAAGTACCGGAAATTAGACCTCCGGAGCTTCCTCCTGCAGAGAATCAAGGAGCTTGTGCCATGATCCGGAAGATCGCGTTCGTCATCCAAAGGTACGGCAAGGAGGTCTTGGGCGGATCCGAGCTCCTCTGCCGCCTCATCGCTGAACGTCTGGCCGGCGCGGGCTATGCCGTCACGGTCTACACGACGACCGCCAAGGATTACGTGACCTGGAAGAACGAGTATCCCGAGGGGACGACCGTCCTCGACGGCGTCGCCATCAAGCGTTTCCGGGTAAAAAAAGAAAGGGACATCGTCACATTCAACGAATTTTCGGACTGGATTTATCACAATCCGCACGGCCCGGACGACGAAAAGACGTGGATGGAACGGCAGGGGCCTTATTCGCCCGGCCTCGTCGAGGCCCTCTCCAGGGAGGAAGCCGATCAGGATCTGTTCATCTTCTTCACCTATCTCTATTACAATACCTACTGGGGCCTCCAGGCGGTCAAGGGAGAGAACATCGTGCTTGTCCCTACCGGCCACGACGAGCCGGCCCTGAAACTCGGCCTTATGAAGGAGGTCTTCGCCCTGCCCCGGGCTTTTATTTTCAACACGGATGCCGAAAAGGAGATGCTGAGCCGTTATTTTTCCTTCGAGGGCAAGTATGGTGATGTGGTCGGCGTCGGCGTCGACCTTCCGTCGGGGCCGGGAGATCCCGGTTTCCGGAAGAAATACGGCCTCCGTTCACCTTATATCCTCTATGCCGGGCGGATCGAACCCGGGAAGGGCTGCGGGGAGCTTCTCGACAACTATCTGAAATACAATGCCAAGGCTCCCGGCCTTGAGCTCGTGCTTATCGGGGACCTCCTCATGGAGCTTCCGGTCCATCCCGGCGTGCGCTATTTGGGTTTCGTATCCTCCGAGGACAAGAACGATGCCATGGCCTCGGCGCTGGCGACGGTCCATCCTTCCCACTTCGAAAGCCTGTGCATGGCCGCTCTTGAGTCCCTGGCCGTCCGGACACCTATCCTGGCCCAGGAAGGGGCCGATCCGCTCAAACAGCACTGCCTCAAGGGGAGGTGCGGCCTGTTCTACTCGAATTATCCGGAGTTCGAGGGGGCCCTGGACCTTCTTTCAAGGGACGAGCGGCTGCGGCGGGTCCTGGGGGCAAACGGTTTTGATTATGTCGCCCGGAATTACGCCTGGCCCCTGATCATCGAAAAATTTGAAAGGCTCTTCGAGCATATGGCCGGCCTGAAAACCGGCGAACCACCGGAGCGAATTGACTTGAATCCGGATATGTGTTAAGGATGGACATAAAAGAAGGGCGGTTGCTATATGGCTTTTGTCAATTACGCGACAAAAAACCTGGCCATTAAGATCGTCTACTACGGCCCCGGCCTGAGCGGCAAGACGACCAACCTCCGTTATATTTACTTCAAGCTGGATTCGGCCTTCCGGGGCGACTTCATCTGCCTGGAGACCGAGACCGAACGGACCTTCTTCTTCGACCTCCTTCCCATCAAGGCCGGTCTCATCGGCGAATTCAGGGTCCACTTCCAGCTGATGACCGTTCCCGGCCAGGCCTTCTACGAAGCCTCCCGGAAGAGCGTCCTGAAAGGAGCCGACGGCATCATCTTCGTCGGCGACTCCCAGATCCCGCTCCTCGACGCCAACCTGGAGAACTTCGACGGCTTGCGCCGTAACTGTCTGGAACACAATATCGACCTCAACCAGATCCCCTTCGTGTTCCAGTACAATAAGCGGGATCTGAGCTACCTCATTCCCGTCGAGACTTTCAACAACCTCCTGAATCCGCGGCGGCTGCCTTATGTCGAAGCGGCCGCCATCAACGGCGTCGGCGTCTTTGAGGCCCTTCGGGAGATCGCCAAGCTGACCGTCCCCGTCGTCCGCGAGAAGCTCTTCGGGGAAAAGAGGAAGGCTGTCCCCAAGGGCGAGTTAAAGGAAGAGTTCCTCCAGGGTTCGGAGGGGTTGGAAAAGCCGAGGGAGGATATCGAGTTCGTCCCGCCCGACCAGGCCACGCCGTTCCAGGTGACGAAGATCAAGATGAAGTCCCAGAAAGAGATCGAAGAGGAGCTGGATAAGCTTTCCAAGGAATTCGGGACGAAGGAGAAGTAACGAAAGGTCGCCGATAGGATGTAGGCCGGAATTCTATCGGCGATTTCGGGAGTGATACAGGAACGTCCCCGCGTCCGTCTTTATAGAGAAGACGGATGCTTTTCAAGATTTATAGCGCATCTCTCAGAGGAATCGAAGCCTACATTGTCGAGGTGGAGGTGGACATCCGCCTTGGCTTTCCCCAATTCATCACCGTCGGCCTGCCCGATCCGGCCGTCCGGGAGAGCAAGGAACGGGTCAGAGCCGCCCTCAAGAATTGCGGTTACGATGTCACATCGCGGAAGATCACCATCAACCTGGCGCCCGCGGACCGGAGGAAAGAGGGTTCCGCTTTCGACCTGCCCATCTCGCTGGGCTTTCTGGCCGATCTCGGGATCTTCCCTGCCGAGAGTCTGCGCGATTATCTGTTCGTCGGCGAGCTGGCCCTGGACGGGAGGCTCAAGCCGGTGCCTGGGGTCCTGCCGATCTCCCTTCTGGTCAAAAAGAAAGGCTTCCGGGGCATCGTCGTGCCCAAGCCGAACGAGCGGGAGGCCGTTTTGGTGCCGGACCTGGACGTCTTTGCCCTGGATAATCTCGTCCAGGTCGTCGAATTCCTGAACGGATCCTCGGCCATCCGGCCCTCCACGGTCCCTCCGGAGGACCTCTTCGCGGCTCCTACCTACAACGTCGATTTCCAGGAGGTGAAAGGCCAGCAGCATGTCAAGCGGGCTCTTGAAGTGGCCGCAGCGGGAGGACACAACATCCTCCTGATCGGACCTCCGGGCGCCGGCAAGACCATGCTGGCCCGGAGACTCCCGACGATACTCCCGGTCATGACCTTCGACGAGATGATCGACGTCACCCGCATCTACAGCGCGGCCGGGTTTCTCCAGGGGACCGGGGCCGTGAGCCAGCGTCCCTTCCGGTCCCCGCATCATACGATTACGGACGCCGGGCTCGCCGGCGGCGGACAGGTGCCGAGGCCGGGCGAGGTGAGCCTGGCCCATCATGGGGTCCTCTTCCTGGATGAGCTTCCGGAGTTTCGCCGGAAGGTGCTCGAGGACCTCCGCCAGCCCCTGGAGGACGGCAGGATCACGGTCTCCCGGTGTTTTTCGAGCGCCACATTCCCGGCGTCCTTCATGCTGGTCGCCGCCATGAATCCCTGTGAGGATGTTTTCCGGGGCATGGTCTCCTCGAAGTCCGAATGCACCGAAACCCAGAAGAGCCGCTATTACTCCAAAATCTCCGGCCCGCTTCTGGATCGCATCGATCTCCAGATCGAGGTGCCCGAGGTCAAGTTCCGGGACATCGTCTCCAAGGTCGAAGCCGAGAGCTCGGAAGAGATCCGGAAACGGGTAAGCGCCGCCCGTGACATCCAGCTCCGGAGGTTCGAAGGCAGGAGAATCTATGCCAACGCCCATATGGGCCCGAAGGATGTCAAGCGTCATTGCTCCATCGGCGCCGAAGGT
>Ga0316620_10000449_pt1 | contig 16697 bp, 13 predicted proteins | sample OWC_Aug_M1_C1_D5_FD_207651 | JGI IMG/M metagenome (GOLD analysis project Ga0316620, IMG submission 207651) | Wetland soil microbial communities from Old Woman Creek delta, Ohio, United States - OWC_Aug_M1_C1_D5_B | ecosystem: Environmental > Terrestrial > Soil > Wetlands | place: USA: Ohio... | reverse complement strand
GAGGGCGGCCTCGATGGCGCGCTCCTGCTCCGGGTGGAGCCGCGCGATCCCGAGCCGCCGTGCCGCGAGTCCGGCGTCGGAGAGCGGCGGAGCGGCGGCCTCCGCCGCGCTCGCGTGGGAGGCCCGTTCGGAGCCGGCCTCGGGAGCCGCGGGCGCCTCGGGCGGCCGCGCCCGGCGTCGAGAGCGCCTCCGCCGCGATCGCCGGGGCCGGGCGCTCAAGCCGGGCGCCGCGGCGCCGCCGGGCGCTGCGTCACCTCGAGCCCCCGCTCCACCAGCTCCTCCACCTGCGCGCCATAGGCCATGAAGCCCTCGCCCACGGTCTTGCCCTGCAGGAAGCGGGCATGGATGCCCTCGGCGATCACGGCGAGCTTGTAGTACGCGAGCGCCTGGTAGAACTCGATGGCGGAGACGTCCCGGCCGCTGCGCTTCGCGTACTCCTCCACCAGCTCGGCGCGGCTGTGGAAGCCCGGCTGCGCCGTCACCGCCTGGTGTGAGCCGGCCGCGCGCCGACGCGGCGGGTCTCCCGGCTCGCCCCAGTAGATGAGGGTGTAGCCGAGATCCGCCAGCGGGTCGCCGAGCGTCGCCATCTCCCAGTCGAAGATCGCCACCACGCGCCCGGGATCGGCGGGGTCGAGGGCCAGGTTGCCGAGCCGGTAGTCGCCGTGCACGATGGTCGGTGCGGGAGAGCTCGGCAGCGCGCCACGCAGCCGCCGTGCGAGCTCGTCGATCCCCGGGAGCTCGCGCGTCTTCGAGCGCTGCCACTGCTCGCCCCAGCGCCGCACCTGCCGCTCGAGGTAGCCCGCCGGCCGGCCGAGGTCGCCGAGCCCCAGCGCCTCGAAGTCCACGGCGTGCAGACGCACCAGCGTGTCGACGAGCGCGCTCCCGATCCGCCGCCGCTCCTCCGGCTCCTCGGCGAAGCCGGCGGGGAGCGCCGTCTCGAGCACGATCCCCGGCCGATACTCCATCACGTAGAAGGGAGCGCCGTTCACCCGCGCGTCCTCGCAGAGGGCGAAGGGCCGGGGCACGGGGACGTCGGTCCGGGCCAGCGCCTGGAGCACGCGATGCTCCCGCGCCATGTCGTGGGCCGTCGGGAGCACGTGGCCGAGGGGAGGACGGCGCAGCACGAAGGCGCCGCCGGGGCCCTCGAGGAGGTAGGTGAGGTTCGACTTCCCGCCGGCCAGGAGCCGGACTCGCAAGGGACCCTGGCCACCCGGGACGCGCTCGGCGAAGAAGCGCTGGACCTGCTCGAGATCGATGCCCGGGGGCGCCGCCGGCTCCATGACCGGGCATCATACCGGGGCGTGCCCGGTCCCGGATCGGCGGAGGCAAGGGCTCGCGATCCCCGTGGGGATCTCGGGCCCCGATTCATCTGTTTATTGAGATGCGCTGATATTACGATACGCTAGGCCGGGTCGTCCGCGCCCAGGGAGCCCTCCATGAGCCACCGCCTCGCCCAGCTCGAGCAAGCCTTCGCGAGCCGCATCCTGATCCTGGACGGCGCGATGGGGACGATGATCCAGCGCCGGGGCCTGGTCGAGGCGGACTACCGGGGCGAGCGCTTTCGCGATCATCCGAGCGACCTGCGCGGCAACAACGATCTCCTGGTCCTGACCCGACCGGACGTGATCCGCGAGATCCACGAGGCCTATCTCGCCGCGGGCGCCGACCTGATCGAGACCGACACCTTCAATGCCCAGCGCGTCTCCCAGGCGGACTATCGCCTGGAGGCGCACTGCTACGAGCTGAACCTCGCCGCCGCGCGCCTGGCGCGGGAGGCGGCCGATGCCTGGAGCGAGCGCACGCCCGAGAAGCCGCGCTTCGTCGCCGGCTCGATCGGCCCCACCAACCGGACGCTCTCGATCTCCCCGGACGTGAACGACGCCTCGTACCGCAACCTCACCTTCGACGCGCTGCGCGAGGCCTACACCGAGCAGGTGCGCGGGCTCGCGGACGGCGGCGTCGACCTGCTCCTGGTCGAGACGATCTTCGACACCCTGAACGCCAAGGCCGCGATCGTCGCGATCGAGGAGGTCTTCGAGGAGCGCGGCGCGCGGCTCCCCGTGATCCTCTCCGTGACCATCGTGGACCGGAGCGGCCGCACGCTCTCCGGCCAGACGGTGGATGCCTTCTGGGTCTCGGTCGCCCACGCCCGGCCGCTCGCCGTGGGCGTGAACTGCGCCCTCGGCGCCGCGGACATGCGGCCCTACGTGGCGGAGCTCGCCCGCGTCGCTCCCTGCTATGTGAGCTGCTACCCGAACGCGGGCCTCCCGAACGCCTTCGGCGGCTACGACGAGGACCCCGACACCACCGCCCGCACCTTGCGCGAGTTCGCGGAGAGCGGGCTCCTGAACCTGGTGGGCGGCTGCTGCGGCACGACGCCCGACCACGTGCGCGCGGTGGCCCGCGCGGTGGAGGGTCTGCCGCCGCGACGCCCGTCCGAGGCCCTCCCCGCCGCGAGCCGCTACTCGGGCCTCGAGACCCTGACGATCGGCCCCGACACCAACTTCGTGATGGTGGGCGAGCGCACCAACGTCACGGGCTCGGCGCGCTTCGCCAAGCTGATCAAGGCCGGCGACTACACCGCCGCGGTCCAGGTGGCGCTCGACCAGGTGCGCGGCGGCGCCAACATGATCGACGTCAACATGGACGAGGGCATGCTCGACTCCGAGCGCGCCATGACGACCTTCCTGAACCTGATCGCGACCGAGCCGGAGATCGCCCGCGTCCCGGTGATGGTCGACAGCTCGAAGTGGAGCGTGATCGAGGCGGGCCTCAAGTGCGTGCAGGGCAAGCCCGTGGTGAACTCCATCTCGCTGAAGGAGGGCGAGGCCGACTTCCTGGCGAAGGCCCGGAAGCTCCGCCGCTACGGGGCGGGCGTGGTGGTGATGGCCTTCGACGAGTCCGGCCAGGCCGACACCGCGGACCGCAAGGTGGAGATCTGCCGCCGCGCCTACCGCCTGCTGCTGGACCGCGCGGGCTTCGACCCGACGGACATCATCTTCGACCCGAACGTGCTGGCGATCGCCACCGGGATCGAGGAGCACAACCGCTACGCCCTGAACTTCATCGAGGCCGCGCGTCGGATCAAGCAGGACTGCCCGGGCGTGCACGTGAGCGGCGGCGTCAGCAACCTCTCCTTCGCCTTCCGCGGCAACGAGCGCGTGCGCGAGGCGCTGCACGCCGCCTTCCTCTACCACGCGATCCAGGCCGGCATGGACATGGGCATCGTGAACGCCGGCCAGCTCGCGGTCTACGAGGACATCCCGAAGGAGCTGCTGGAGCGGGTGGAGGACCTGATCTTCGACCGGCGCCCCGACGCCACCGAGCGCATGGTGGAGTTCGCCGAGCGCGTGAAGGGCAAGGGTCAGAAGCGAGAGCTCGACCTCGGCTGGCGCGAGACGTCGGTGCAGCAGCGGCTGGTGCACGCGCTGGTGCACGGCATCGTGGACTTCATCGAGGCCGACGTGGAGGAGGCCCGCCAGGGCTACGCCCGGCCGCTGGAGATCATCGAAGGCCCGCTGATGGACGGCATGAAGGTGGTGGGCGATCTCTTCGGCTCGGGACGCATGTTCCTGCCGCAGGTGGTGAAGAGCGCCCGCGCCATGAAGAAGGCGGTGGCCTACCTCGAGCCGTTCATGGAGGCGGAGAAGGCGGCCGCCCCGAGCCGCGCGCGCACCAACGGCAAGGTCGTGCTCGCCACCGTGAAGGGCGACGTGCACGACATCGGGAAGAACATCGTGGGCGTGGTGCTCGGCTGCAACAGCTACGAGGTGCTGGATCTCGGCGTGATGGTGCCCTGTGACCGCATCCTCGACACCGCCCTCGCCGAGAAGGCGGACATGGTCGGCCTCTCCGGGCTGATCACGCCGTCGCTCGACGAGATGGTCTTCGTGGCCCGCGAGATGGAGCGGCGCGGCCTCGAGCTCCCGCTGCTGATCGGCGGCGCCACCACGAGCCGTCAGCACACGGCGGTGAAGATCGCGCCGCAGTACTCCGGGCCGACCGTGCACGTGCTCGACGCCTCGCGCGCCGTGGGCGTGGTCTCCTCGCTGCTCGATCCGGGGCGACGGGCCGAGCTCGATCGCGAGAACCGCGAGCTCCAGGAGCGGCTGCGTGGGGTCTACGCCGGTGGCGGCGAGAAGCCGCTGCTCCCGCTCGCCACGGCGCGCGAGCGGCGCACGCCGATCGCCTGGCGGCCGCAGGACGTGGCGCGGCCGGAGTTCCTGGGCCGCCGCACCCTCGACGACGTGCCGCTGGACGAGCTCGCCCGCTACATCGACTGGACCTTCTTCTTCGCGGCCTGGGAGCTCAAGGGTCGCTACCCGAAGATCCTGGAGCATCCCCGCTACGGCGAGGCCGCGCGCGAGCTGCACGCGAACGCGCTCGAGCTGCTGCGCGAGATCACGGCCCACGGCTGGCTGCGCGCCCGCGGCGTCTATGGCTTCTGGCCCGCCGCGAGCGAGGGCGACGACGTCGTGCTCTACACCGACGAGGGCCGCTCGCACGAGCTCGTGCGCTTCAACATGCTGCGCCAGCAGCGGGACGACGGGACGGGGGGACCCTGCCGCTCGCTCGCGGACTTCGTGGCGCCCCGCGCCAGCGGGCTCGACGACCATCTCGGCGCCTTCGCGGTGACCGCCGGGATCGGCGCCGACGAGCTGGTGGCCCGCTTCCAGCGCGAGCACGACGACTACGACGCGATCCTGGTGAAGGCGCTGGCGGACCGGCTGGCCGAGGCCTTCGCCGAGTGGCTGCACCAGCGCGTGCGCCGCGAGTGGGGCTACGGCGGGGATGAGCGGCTCACCCACGAGGAGCTGATCGAGGAGAAGTACCGCGGCATCCGGCCGGCCTTCGGCTACCCCGCCTGTCCCGACCACACGGAGAAGCGCAAGCTCTTCGAGCTGCTCGGCGCCGAGGAGGCCGGGATCCGTCTCACCGAGAGCTTCGCCATGTGGCCGGCGGCGAGCGTGAGCGGGATCTACCTCGCGCATCCCGAGGCCCGCTACTTCACGGTGGGGCGCATCGGCCCCGACCAGGCGGCGGACTACGCCGCGCGCAAGGGCATGAGCCTGGCGGAGGTGGAGCGCTGGCTGGCGCCGAACCTCGGCTACGAGCCCGGCGGGGGCCGCTGCGGCTGAGAGGCCGCCCGCAGCCGCTCCGCCAGGAAGGCCAGCACCCGGTCGCGGGCGGCCCGGGTCGGATGCCCCGCCACGTCCACCAGGTCCTTGGTGAGCACGCTGTGGGCCGTGCGCGGAATGCCCCAGGGGTTGCCGAGCGAGGAGTCGATCTCGATCGCCTCGAAGCCCGGCCCGAGCTCGCGGCGCAGGGTGGCGAAGCGCTCGGGGGGCACCGCGGGGTCTTCGCTGAAGCGCAGGCCGAGCACGCAAGCTCCCTCCTCGCGCACGCGCCGCTTCAGCCCCGCCAGCTCGTCCGGCGAGACGTGCAGCGCGGCGCGGCGGTCGCGGCCGAGGGGGAAGGGCAGCGAGGGCTGCGAGAGCACGGGCGCCAGCAGCGCGGGGTCGAGCATCAGCGCCAGCGCGAAGTTCCCGGTGAGGCACATGCCGATCGCCCCCACGCCCGGCCCTCCGGCCTCGGCGTGGAGCGCGCGGCAGAGGGCGCGCAGCCAGTCGGTGATCGGGCTCGAGCGATGCGCGGCCAGCACCGCGAACTCCCGGCTGACACAGGCGCGGATCATCTGCCCGGCGACGTAGGGGACGGAGAAGGGCCGCCCGGGCGTGCCGAAGAGCACGGGGAGCGCCACGTCGAAGCCCGCGTCCGCCACGCTGCGCGCGAAGGCCGCCACCTCGGGCGTGATGCCGGGGATCTCGTGGATCACCAGCACGCCGGGCCCGCGGCCCCGGCGGTACACCGCCCGGGCCTTCCCGTCGTGCTCGAAGCTCGTCTCGCGGAAGCCCTCCAGCACGCCGGGCCTCAGGCCGCCGGATCGAGCACGATCGGCAGGCTCGTGACCGCGCGGAAGACGATGCTCGCGTGGAGCGGGAGCGGTGCGGTGTCCGGGCGCGCGAAGGCCCGGGTGCGCGAGAGGAGCGTGCGCAGGGCGACCTGCGCCTCGAGGCGCGCCAGGTTCGCGCCGAGGCAGTAGTGGATGCCGAATCCGAACGCCACGTGGCGAGCGCCCTCGCGCCGGACATCGAAGCGCTCGGGCTCCGGGAAGACGGCCTCGTCGTGGTTGGCGGAGCCGATCCAGCAGAGCGCGAACTGGCCCTTCGGCACCCGGACGCCGCAGACCTCCACGTCCCGGGTGGAGAAGCGCGGATCCATCTGCACGGGCGAGGAGTAGCGCAGCACCTCCTCCACCAGCCCCGGAATCAGCGCGGGCTCCGCCCGCACCTCCTCGGCCACCGCGGGCCGCGCCACGAGCTCGAGCACGGCGTTTCCGATCAGGGTGGTGGTGGTCTCGTTGCCGGCCACCAGGAGCAGGATCACGGTCTGGATCATCTCGGCGAAGGAGAGCTTCGAGCCCTCGAGCTCCGCCGCCACCAGGCCCGAGAGCAGATCGTCGCGGGGCTCCGCGCGACGCTCCGCCACCAGCGGCTCGAGATAGCCCTCGAGCTCGCCGCGCGCGCGGCGGAATCGCGCCTCCTGCTCCTGCGAGATCGGGGCGAAGAGCGCCGAGCCGAGGCTCTCCACCAGCACGTCCGACCACTCCTTGAAGCGCGCGCGATCGGCGCTCGGCACGCCCAGCATCTCGGCGATCACGATCACCGGGAGAGGGGTCGCGAGCTCCGCCACCAGATCCACCGAGCGGCGGCGCAGCGCCTGGTCCAGGAGCGCGTGCGCGATCTCCTCGATGCGCGGCTCGAGGCGCCGAATCGCCCGCGGCGTGAAGGCCTGCGAGACCAGCCCGCGCAGCCGGGTGTGGTCCGGCGGGTCGGTGGTCAGCATGGTGGGGGGCGGCAGCGCCGCCGGATCCACTCCCGGCGGAGGCGGAAAGACGCTCGACCAGGTCGCCGGGTCCTTCAGGATCGAGAGCACGTCCTCGTGGCGGAAGACGGAGTGGATGGGAAGCCCGGGATGGAGATGGATCGGGCGCTCGCGCCGCGCCCGGGCGTAGAGCGCGAAGGGATCGCGCCGCGTGGCGGGGTCGAAGGGGTCGAACACGAAGTCGTCCACGTTGCCTCCTCCGGCCCCGCCGGGACGTCGCCGAGCATGCCGCATCGGCCGTCGATCGCCCGCGCGAACGCCGTGGAAGTCGCTACGCTCCGCCCGGCCGAGGAGGGGCGGGTTGACCGAGGACGGGATCCCGGGCGGGACGGTGCGGACCGCGGAGCGCATGGAGCCTGCAGGGCGCACGGGCCCTGGGGGGCTCTCGTGGCTGCACGCGACCCTGCTGGCCGGCGGCGCGGCCTGCTTCGGCTGGCTGCTCCTGGATGCCGGGCCCGCGGCGCTCTGGCGCGACGCGAGGGCCCTCGGCCTGGGCGGCGCGGGCATCGTGGCCGTGGCGGGCGTGGAGCACGCGCTCCACACCCTGGCCTGGGCCCGCTGCTTCCCATCCGGCCGCCGGCTCAGCTGGTCGAACCTCTACCCCCCGTATCTCGCGGGCTTCGCCGTGAACCTCGTGACGCCGACGGCGAGCCTCGGGGGCGAGCTGGTGCGCGGCAGCCTGACCGCACGGGGCGTTCCCGCGGCCGAGGCCACGGCCTCCGTGGTGGTGGACCGGCTCTCGTTCGCGATGGCGGACTCCGCGATCGGGGTGATCGGGCTGATCCTGCTGCTGGCCCTGGCGCCCCTCTCGGCCTGGGCGCGTGCCGGGCTCCTCGGCGGCGCGATCCTGCTCGGCATCGGGATCTCCCTCTTCTTCTCCCTCCAGCGCGGCGGGCGCCTCGCGCGCCTCTTCGGCGCCGGAGCGCTGATCCGCCGCGCCGCCGGCGTGGAGCGGGCCGAGCGGCTGCAGGACGCCGTGGACGAGACCGATCGGCGGATCGCGGACTTCCACGCCAGCGGGCTCGGTGCCCTCCTGCCGGCAGTGACCCTGCACGTCGCGGGGACCTCCGTGGCGGCGCTCCAGATCGCCTGGTACTGCGCGCTGGTCGGAAGCCCGCTCGGCCTGCGCGACGTCCTCGTGGTGTTCAGCGCCTCCACCGCCCTCGATCTTCTCTCCTTCTTCGTGCCCGCACGCCTCGGCGTCTACGAAGGCGCGCGGGTGCTCGCCTTCTCGCTGGCGGGGCTCGGCGCTGCCCACGCCGTCGGCTTCTCGCTGCTGATCCGCGTGGAGCAGGTGGCCTGGGCCGCGCTCGGCTTCCTCGCCTACGGCGGCCTGGGCAGCGCCCGGCTCGGCCGGGAGGGCGCCTCGTTGACACCGGCGGCCCCCCGCGGTAGCAGGGAGTCGCGCCTGTTGCGCCCGGAGTAGTCGTGCTCACGCGTCGCAGCGTCTTCCGCCGGATCCTGGCCCATCCCGAGGCACGTGAACTCCTGATGAATTCGCTGGCCGTGGGCGAAGCCGACAGCGCGCTCGATCTCGATCGCGTGGCCGAGCACATCCCGGACGCCGTGCTCTCGCGTCGGGTCTACCGTCACTATGCCGAGGAGAACCGCCATGCGCGGCTCTTCCGCAAGCGGCTGGAGGGGCTCGGCTACTCCGTGCATCCCCTGCCGCCCGAGCTCGACTACGAGCGCGCGGCGCAGCGCTTCGGCATGGGCACCCCGAAGGCGCGCCTCGACGATCCCACGCCCTTCTCGACCGACGACCTCGTGCTCTTCTTCTCCGGCAGCAAGGCCGGCGAGGAACGCGCCTGCGCCGAGATGGAGGGGCTGATCGCCGGGCTCGGCGAGGCGGACCCGGAGACGGTGTCGCTCCTGCGCGCGATCCACGCCGACGAGATCCGCCACGTCTCCTACGCGACCGCCGAGCTGCAGCGCCTCGCCGCGGAGGGCCGCCGCGAGGACGTGCTGCGCACCTTGCGGAGCGCGCGGCGCGCCGAGGCCCGCGCCCACCGCCAGGTGAGCCGCGCCTTCATGGGTCGGCTCTTCCGGCTGCTCGGAGCGCCGGGCTGGCTCCGCCTCTTCGGCGGCCTGGCGATCGACGCGGGCTTCGCCTGGCGCTGGCTCTTCCCGGGCGGCCTCGACGCGCCGCTCGTCGAAAATCCCATGCCGGTCCCCGGCGACGACATCGAGGGGGCGGCCCTGGGCTCGCCGACGACCTCGGCCACGATGGAGGGCGCTTGAAGACCCTGTTCCTGAACCCTCCGTCGTACGAGGGCTTCGATGGCGGCGCCGGCTCGCGCTACCAGGCACGCCGGGAGGTGCGCTCCTTCTGGTATCCGACCTGGCTCGCCCAGGCGGCGGCGCTGGTGCCGGAGAGCCGCGTCATCGACGCGCCCCCCGAGGACCTGACGGTGGACGACGTGGTGGAGGAGGCGCAGGGCTTCGAGCTCGTGGTGGTCCACACCTCCACCCCGTCCGTGGCCCAGGACGCGAAGACCGCGGCGCGCCTGCGCGAGGCGAACCCGCGCCTCAAGATCGGGTTCGTCGGCGCACACACCATGGTGCTGCCCGAGGAGACCCTGCGCACCGCTCCGGCCGTGGACTTCGTGACGACGGGCGAGTTCGACTACGCCGTGCGCGACATCGCGGCGGGGCGCCCCTTCGCGGAGGTGCGGGGCCTCGTGTTCCGGCGGCCGGACGGCGGCTTCGAGCGCACGGCGGCGCAGCCGCCGATCCACGACCTCGACGAGTTCCCGTTCGTGACCGACGTCTACGCGCGCGACCTCCGGATCGAGAACTACTACATCGGATATCTCCAGCATCCCTACGTGTCGCTCTACACCGGACGGGGCTGCCGCAGCCGCTGCAGCTTCTGTCTCTGGCCGCAGACCATCGCGGGCCACACCTACCGCGTCCGCAGCGTGGAGCACGTGGTGGCCGAGATGGCCCACGCGAAGCAGCTCTTCCCCCAGGTTCGCGAGTTCTTCTTCGACGACGACACCTTCACCGACGACCGTCCGCGGGCGGAGGCGATCGCGCGCGGCCTCGGCCGGGTCGGCATCACCTGGTCGTGCAACGCCAAGGCGAACGTGCCGTTCGAGACGCTCCAGGTGATGAAGCAGAACGGCCTGCGGCTCCTGCTGGTGGGGTTCGAGTCGGGGAACCAGGAGATCCTGAACAACATCCGCAAGGGCATCAAGCTCGACCGCGCGCGCCGCTTCGCGGAGGACTGCCATCGTCTCGGCATCCTGATGCACGGCACCTTCATCGTGGGGCTGCCCGGGGAGACGCCGGAGACCATCGAGCGCACCATCGCCTTCGCCAAGGAGATCGACCCCTACAGCCTGCAGGTCTCGCTGGCGGCGCCCTATCCCGGCACCGCGCTCTACCAGGAGGCGCAGGAGCAGGGCTGGCTGCCGTCGGAGCGCAGCGGAGCGCTGGTGCAGGAGGCCGGGATCCAGCAGGCGGTGCTGAGCTACCCCGGGCTCCCGAGCGCGCAGATCCACGAGGCGCTGGAGCGCTTCTACCGCTCGTTCTACCTGCGGCCGCGGCCGATCCTGCGCATCGTGCGCGACATGCTGCGCGACCGCGAGGTGATGAAGCGCCGGCTGCGGGAGGGTCGCGAGTTCTTCAGCTTCATGGCGCAACGTCGGCGCGCGCAGGCCTCGTGAGCCCTTGGCGGCGCGGCTGATCGTCACCGGGGACGACTTCGGTGCGAGCGCCGGCGTGAACGCCGCCATCGTGCGCGCGCACCGAGAAGGGATCCTGACCTCGACCAGCCTGATGGTGACCGGCGACGCCGCCGACGAGGCGGTGACCCTGGCGCGGGAGCTGCCCGCGCTCTCCACCGGCCTCCACCTGGTGCTCTGCGACGGGCGGGCGGCGAGCCCGCCCGGGACCGTCCCCGACCTCGCCGATGCCGACGGCCGGCTCCCGGCCACTCCGCTCCGCGCCGGCCTCGACGACTGGCTGCGGCGGCGCCGGCTGCGCGCGCAGCTCGAGCGCGAGATCCGTGCGCAGCTCGAGCGCTACCTGGCGAGCGGCCTCCCGCTCGATCACCTGGACGGGCACCACCACCTGCACATGCATCCCGTGGTGTTCGAGATCCTGCTGCGCTGCCTGCCCGAGTACCGGGTCCCGTGGCTGCGACTGATGGACGAGGACGCGGTGGCGCGCGAGCCGGGCGCACCGGCGCGCGCGGAGCTCGTGCCGGCGATCTTCTCCTGGCTCGCGCGGGGCCATCGCCGGGCGCTGGCACGGGCCGGGGTGGGCTGCGCGGACCACGTCTACGGCCTGCGGGCGACCGGCCAGATGGACGCCGCCCGGCTGGCCTGGCTCCTGCCCCGCCTGCGCGGCGACTGCGTGGAGCTCTTCGCACATCCCGGGCGCGACACCGAGCAGGGACGGCGAGAGGAGGAGGCGCTCTGCGCGCCCGCCGTGCGGGCGGCCCTGGAGACGGCCGGTCACCGGCTCGCGGGCACGCGAGAGATCGGCCACGCGCACCGGGGGGTCGCGGCATGACGCTCGGCCTCGGGCTCGCGCTGGCGGCGGCCTGCTGGCTCGTCGCGGCGGCGGTCTATCGCTGGCTCGCGCTCTCCGCGCTCGACCGCGCCTGCGCTGCGACCGAGGAGGCTGCAGCCGTCCCGCCGGCCGGAGCCGCGGTGGCCCTCCGCCCCCTCCACGGCGCCGGCGCGCGCCTCGGGGACGCCCTCGCGAGCTTCCTCGCCGCGAGCTCGACGGCGCGCGTGCCGGTGATCCTCGGGGTCGCGCGCGAGGACGATCCCGCCGTCGCGATCTGCCGGGAGATGCTCGCTGCGCGTCCCGACGCCGCGGCCGCGCTGCGGATCGGCAGCGGTCCGCCGGGCTGCAATCGGAAGATGGCGAACCTGATCCAGATGTCGGCCGGCGTGGACGCCGACCTCTGGCTCCTGAGCGACGCCGACGTGCGGGTGCCCACCGACCTCGTGGCGCGGCTGCTCCAGCCCTTCAAGGATGCCGAGGTCGGGCTCGTGACCTGCCCCTACCTCAGCGTCCCCGCCTCGTCGCTGGCGAGCCGGCTCGACGCGCTCGTCACCAACACCCACTTCCTGCCCGGCGTCTGCATGGCGCTCCGCCTGGAGGGCCTGCACTTCGCGCTCGGCGCCGCGATCGCGGTGCGGGCGGAGGCGCTGGCGCGCGCCGGCGGCTTCGAGCGCCTGCTCGATCTCGCCGCCGACGACTTCGAGCTCGCGCGCAACGTGGAGCAGGCGGGCTTCCGGCTCGCCTGGAGCCCCCTCCTGGTCGATCACCTGCTGGAGGACGAGGGGTGGCGGCGCATCCTCGGCCGCCAGCTCCGCTGGGCGCGCGTCACCCGGCATTCCCGGCTCGGCGGCTACATCGGCCAGACCATCACACACGGCTGTGTTCCCGCCCTCCTGCTGGGCGGCCTCTGGCTGGCGGCGGGCGGCCCCGGCTGGAGCGTGCCCCTCGCCTGGTGGAGCCTGCAGGCGGGCGCCCTCTGGCGCCGGCGCGCCCTCCTCCGGCTCCGGCCGCTCGACCTGGCGCTGCTGCCGCTGGCGGATCTCCTCGCCTTCGGCGTGCACGTCTGCGGGCTCGGCGGCCGCCCGCGGCCGAGCTGAGGCGTGGATCCCCACCGGGAGATCGCGGCCTGGAACGGCCGGCTGCCCGCTAGAGCGAAACCTCCATCCCTCCCCGCGCGCTCGAGCGGTAGGCCGCGTCGATCGCGCGCTGGCAGAGCTCGGCCTCGCGCCGGTTCTCGTCCGCGCGCTCGGGCCGGGCCAGGGCCTCGGCGAAGCGCCGGAGCACGGGCGGAAACCAGCTCGCGTGCCAGGAATCGTCGGCGGCATCGGGCTCGACGGGCCAGGGCTCCTCGCGGCCGGGCTGGACCCACGTCACGGCTCCGTCCTCGATGCGGAGTCCGCCAGCGCTCCCACGCAGCACGACCCGGGTGCGGCGGCGCGCCGCGGCCCAGCTGAGGCGGAGATCCGCCCGCGCCTCGCCCTGGAAGGACATCTGACATTCCGCGGTGTCCTCCACGGAGGCAGCGCGCCAGCGTCGCCGCTCCACGCGCGCGCACACCGACAGCGGATCGACTCCGCCGAGGAGAGCGCGCGCCAGGTAGAGCGGGTGCCAGCCGTGGTCCATCAGGATGCCGCCGCCGGCGGACTTGAGGTCGAGGCGCCAGGAGGCGGCGCCGCCAGCGGGCTCGGGGCGCTCGGTCAGGAAGGACACCTCGAGCGGCGTGCCCACCGCGCCCCCCGCGAGGGCGGCCCGCGCGGCACGAAAGGCCGGTGCGTGGTGCCAGTTGTGGACCGTGAAGAGCACGGTGCCCGCGCGGCGCGTCGCCTCGAGGGCACGCCCGGCCTCGGCGAGCGTGCGCGCGAGCGGCTTCTCCACGAGGACGTGGACGCCGGCCGCCGCTGCGCGGGCGATCGTCTCGGCATGAGCCGCCGGCGGTGACGCCACGTCCAGGAAGTCCGGCCGCCACTCGGCGAGGAGCGAGCCGAGGTCGGGGAAGAGCCGCACCTCGCGTCCCAGGCGCGCGCGCGCGCGCGCCCTGCGGTGGGCGTCGGGCTCGACCACCGCACGCAGGCCGAGGCGCGAATCGCCGCGGTAGGCCGGAAGGTGGGCGTGCTCGGCCACCGCGCCGAAGCCCACCAGCGCGCCGGCGAGGCGCTCGCTCACGCGCGCTCCCCCGGGACGTCCGCGAGCACCGACTCCAGGATGTCGAGCCCGGCGTCGGCCTCGGCCTCGCGGATCACCAGCGGCGGATTGATGCGCACCCGTGCGCCGTAGGTCATGGCGAGGAGCCCGCGCTCGAGGCAGGCGGTGTAGATCCGTTCGGTGAGCGCGCTGGAGAGCGGCTCCCGGGTGACGCGATCGCGCACCAGGTCCATCCCGAGGAGGAGCCCGCGGCCGCGCACGTCGCCCACGCACTCGAAACGCTCCTGCATCCGCCGCAGCCGCTCGAGCATTCGCGCCCCCACCCGGCGCGAGTTCTCGACCAGCTTCTCGTCGAGGATCGTCTCCACCGTGGCCAGGGCCGCCGCCGCCGCCAGGGGGTTCCCGCCCACCGAAGAAGACGAGGAAGAGGGTCTCGACCAGGGCTCCGCCCGCGCGATGGCGTCGCTCGCCACCACCGCCGTCACCGGGAAGCCGGCGCCGAAGCCCTTCCCCACCGTCATCACGTCCGGCACCACGCCGGAGGGCTCGAAGCCGAACATCGTGCCGGTGCGGCCGAAGCCCGTGATCATCTCGTCGACGACGAGGAGCGCGTCGAACTCCCGCGCGAGCTCGCGGATCGCCGGCAGCCAGTCGGGCGGCGGCACCACGTTGCCCGCCGTGCCCTGGATCGGCTCCACGAGCACCGCGGCGATGGCGCCGAGCGAGGCGGCCCGGAGCTGCTGGCGCGCCACGTCCACGCAGGCCAGGCCGCAGGCGGGATGGCGGAGCTTCAGCGGGCAGCGGTAGCAGTCGGCGTAGGGCACCAGGTGCGCGCCGGGCGCCAGCGGCCCCCAGCCGCGCTTGAAGGGATCGCCGACCAGCGGCAGCACGCCGCCGCTCTTGCCGTGGAAGCCGCCCCAGAAGGCCACCACCTCGAACTTCCCGGTGTGGGCCTTGGCCAGGCGCAGCGCCGCCTCCACCGCCTCCGCACCCCCGGAGTAGAGCTGCACGCGCCGCAGCGGCTCGGGGAGGATCGCCGCCAGCAGCTCGAGGAGCGCCAGGCGCGGCACGCTGGTGAAGGATCCGATCGAGAGCTGCGTCGCCTGGGCCGCGATGGCGGCCGCCCAGCGCGGATGGGAGTGGCCGAGGCTCGCGACGCCGACGCCGGCCACGAAGTCGAGGTAGCTGCGGCCGTCGGCATCCTGGAGCACGCAGCCCTGCCCCGACTGCATGGCGACACCCGAGAGCGTCGCGAGGCGCTGGATGCCCGGAGCCAGCCATCGCGCCTCCTCGGCGACGAGCTTCTGCGACTCGGGTCCCGGGCCCGGGCGGCGCGGGCTCCCGTCCGACTCACCTCGCATGGTGCAGCTCCTCCTCCCCTCCTCCGCCGCGCGAGAGGCGCGTGAGCAGCCGCTGCGCGATGGCCGCCGCAGCCTCCTCGCGACAGCGTCCGAAGGAGGGCCAGTCGTTCAGGTCTACCACGGCGGCGCGACCGCGCGCGTCCACCACCAGGTCTCCGCCGTAGACCTCGAGGCCGAGCGCGGCGGCGGCGCGATCGGCGAGCGACCGCCAGGCCGGCGGCGCCGCCGCCTCGCAGCCGTCCGCCTCGAAGACGCGGAAGAAGTCCGTGCGGCGCACGCCGTAGAACTTGAGCGTGCGCCCCTCGACGTGCGCCTCGAGCACGGCCCGCGAAACGCCCCGCGCGGCGAGCCGGACCAGCGCCGCCGCGGCCGTCGCGCCGTCGCGTGCGTGCACCACGTCGTCCGGTGCGGTGGCGTGGACGTCGCCGCGCTTCACCCAGACCCCGCCGCGACGCGCCGCCGCCCACGTCAGCGCGGAGGCGGCAGGGGCCTGCGTCTCCACCGCCCGGGCCTCCGGCCTTGCCACGCCCGCGGCCGCGAGCCGGGGCAGCAGGCGTGTGCGATGGCAGGCCTCGATGGCGTCCGCCCGATGCACCAGCGGGAGCCCTGCCGCCTCGAGATCGCGGAGCACGCCGAGGGCCGTCGGCCCCTGGCACATGGCGAAGACGAGCGCCGCACCCGCGAAGGCCCCGAGCGGCGCGTCCGGCGGGAGGAGCCGCACGCGAGCCCCGCGCGCCTCGCAGGCGGCGGCCGTGGCCTCGAGGATCGCGCGATCCGCCTCGAGCTTCCCCGGCGAGTACACGGGCTCGCGGGCCACGCCGACGAGCAGCGGAGCGTCGCCCGCTCGTGTCATCCGGACACCCGGAGCCGCTCGGCCTCGGCCAGGTCGTCCGGGCGGTCCACGTCCACCACCGGCCCGAGGCGATGTGCGCGCAGGCGCAGGCCCGCGCCGACCAGACCGGCCAGGAAGTCGCGGAGCCGCGCGCCCGCGGCCTCGGCGGGCTCCGGCGCGAGCTCGAAGGCGCGCCGGGGCAGGAGGTAGAGGCCCGCGCTGGAGAAGCGGCTCCCGACGGCCGCCGGCCCGAGAGCCCGCACGCGGCCGGCTGCGTCGAAGGCGACGTGCAGCGGCCCGTCCTCGTCCTGGCGGTCGGTGACGCCGATCAGTCCCTGCGTCCCGTCCCCGGGATCCATCGCGAGCTCCGCCGCAGCCCGGCCGAAGCCGGCGACCGCTCCCGGGGCGAAGACGCCGTCCACCATCGCCACGATCGCGTGTCGCTCGCCCTCGCCCAGCCAGGGCGCCAGGCGGGCGAAGGTCTCGAGGCTGGAGGCGGTCGAGCGACACGAGAGAGTGACGTGAACCGAGGCGGGCGGCGGCTCCGCCTCGAGCACGCGGGCCACGGCCTCCGCGTCGCGCTCGTTCACGGCGAGCCGCGCCTCGCGAGCCCCCGCCGCCGCCACCGCCTCCAGGGCGTGATGCAGGAGCGGGCGACCCGCCACGCGGACCAGGGCCTTCGGCCCGCCGGAGCACGCCGGGGCCAGCCGCTCGCCGAGGCCCGCCGCCAGGATCCCAGCCCTCAAGCCGCCGCCTCCGGGTCGAGCTCAGCCACGCTTCGGAGTGTCGCATCCGCCTCCGGCGGCCCCACCGCCCCGGCAGGCTCGACCGGCGCTCCCGTCACCCAGAGCGCGCGCAGACCCGCCGCTCGCGCGCCGGCGACGTCGCGATCGAGG
>Ga0316620_10000448_pt1 | contig 16708 bp, 20 predicted proteins | sample OWC_Aug_M1_C1_D5_FD_207651 | JGI IMG/M metagenome (GOLD analysis project Ga0316620, IMG submission 207651) | Wetland soil microbial communities from Old Woman Creek delta, Ohio, United States - OWC_Aug_M1_C1_D5_B | ecosystem: Environmental > Terrestrial > Soil > Wetlands | place: USA: Ohio... | reverse complement strand
CGCCCGGCTGCCCGTCTCGAACGCGCGGCCCTGCGCCCTGACCAGCGACAGCGCCGACGCCATCACCACTCCGAGGACCAGCATCGAGATGAGCACCTCGATGAGGGTGAACCCCCCGGGGTGCCGCCGCACCGCCTTCGCGCTCACGGGGCGGCCACCGACACGGTGCGGCTCACCGGCGCCGTCAGTCCCGGCCCGGTGACCGTCACGGTGATCTTCTTGTAGTCGGTCGCCATCCCGGTCCCGCCCACGTGCACCACCTGGGTCACCCGCGTGAAGCCCTGCAGCGACGGGAACCCGGTCTCGGAGGCGGCGAACGACTCCAGGACGCCGTAGTCCGGCTGCAGCCGGACCTCCTCGATGCGGTCGGCGGCCAACTGCGACGCGGCGCTGGAGCGTCCGCTGGTCGCGACGGTGTGCACGAACCAGCCGGTCACCGACGCGGTCCCCAGCAGCGCCACGGTCAGGATCACCAGGGCGATCATCACCTCGATCAGGGTGAAGCCCCCGCGGCGCCGCATCAGAACTGCTGCTCCCAGGCGCCGTGGAGGTAGCGAAGCAACGACGGGCGGCCCGTCGAGTGCTCGACCGTCACGAGCCGCGAGTCCTCGGGATGGGTGCCCGTGTTGACCGCCCGGCGCGAGGTGACGTACGCCCCGCCGGCCTCACTGGCGCTCCCGCTCCGCCTGAAGGTGACCGCCGGATGCCCGGCGGCCGAGCGGCGCACGAAGGTCACCGGACCCACCCCCACGCTGTGCGCCGGGGCGCTTCCGCTGCCGAAGACGACGTTCTCGCCGAGCGAGACGACGCGCACGCGCTCCCCGGAGCCGACCTCCCCGTTGTTGTCGGTGTCGCTGTGGACCCGCAGGTTGTTCGCGCCGAGATCGAAGCTCACGACCACGTCGTGGTGCTGCGAGACCGCCTGCCGCTGCGCGCCGAGGAGCGTCGAGCTCAGGGTGCGGGCGGCCGAGTCGACTCGGTACCGTTGCACGTCGAGGTTCGGCAGGGCGATGGCCGCCAGGAGGCCGACGATGGCCAGGACCATCAGAAGCTCGATGATCGTGAAGCCGGCACGCGCGCGCCCGCCGAGGCGGCGCTCCTGGGTACGCCGGCAGGGGCCCGGCGCGGCGAACGCCGATGGGCCTGTGCACGGCGGGCCGGGCAGCTGATGGTGCGACGCCACTGGCGAAGACGACAAGGGCGGACTCCCGGAGTCGCGCTGCGGACCGCCTGGCCACACGCGGCGACACCTATCGGAAGGCGTGCGCGCCGGCCACCTGGCCGGGCGCGCGCCCACCCAATCCCGAGTATCGCCCTATTATTGCGAAACGCCTGGCCAATCGCTAGTGCATACGTCACGTCCCGGGGCCAGGCGATCCCCGGCGGGCCAGGGGGCCGGCTAGGGGTTGGAGGCCGCCCTCACCCGCTCCACCACCTGTCTCACCGCGTCGATCACGATCTCCGGCTCGTCCCGCTGCACGTAGTGCCCGCTGCGGGGCGCGATCATCCTCGTCCCCTGCGGGGAAAGGCGCGCCAGCTCGGCCTGGAGAGTGTCCCACAGCGCGATCACCTCGGCGCGCCGTGCCCGCGGCCCCGCGCCGCGCGCTACCGACCGCGCGCCGGTGACGACCACCAGCGGGACGGTGAGAGAGCGGTCGGCGCGCCTGAGCTGGTCCGCACTCTCAGCGGTGGCGCGGAACTCCTCGCAGCGCGCACGGTGCCACGCGGCCCGCGACGCGACGGAGAGGGGGAGGTCCGGCACGACGGGAAGCAGCCGTCCGCCCCGCTCGGCGAACTCGGCGGCGCGGCAGAGCTGCTCTATCGCCGCGTCCTGCTGCTCCCGCACCGCGGCCGGCGAGCGGGACATCAGGTCCTCGTGCGTCGCATCCACCAGCACCAGCCCCGCCACCTCCGCCGGGTGCTCGGCGGCGTAGAGCCGGACGTTGAAGCCGCCCAGCGAGTGTCCCACGAGGACGATTGGCGGCTCGATGCCGGCCCGCTCGAGCAGCGCGTGCAGCTCCAGCACGGCCTGACGGCTGGTGCGGGGGAGCGGGCCGGGCTCGCTCCAGGCGACACCGGCGCGGTCGTAGGCGCACACCCGCGTGGTGCGCGCGAGCGAGGGCAGCACCGGCTCCCACGCCACCCACGAGTCGGCGAGGCCGGCGTCGAAGACGACGGTCGGACGCCCGGAGCCGACGCACACCAGGTGAAGCCTGTGTCCCTCCACGTCGAGCATCACGCCGGGGGGCGGGACGTAGTCGTGCATCTTGGCGCGGGCACGGCGGGGCGTGGTGGGCGGCATCCGCACCGAGAAGTCGAGTGAGAGCATCGAGAGGTCGTGCCCCCTGACGCGCCGCAGGGCGTCGTAGCGCGCCGCGAGCCTGACGGTCCGGAACAGCTCGATGCCGGCCGTGGCGTTCGCGCCGAACACAGTCGCATTCCCGGAGGTGGAGGTGTGCGCGAAGTAGGGGCCCACGCCCGCGCCGACGAACGGGACCAGCGGGTGGGCGCGGTCGGACTCGACCAGCTGGTGCCTGACGCCGATCGTGGGAGCGAAGAACCCGGCCCGCTCACCGGCTCCGGCGACGCCGGTCCACATCAAGGAGATGGTAGGCGAGAGGCCCCGGTGCTCCGGCCGATACAGGTCCAGGCTGGGGTCGATCTGCCAGGCTCCGAACGTCTCCCGCGCGGCCCGGTCGGTGAACCGGTTGACCACGACGCCGGCGACCAGCGACAAGCGCTGGCCGAACAGGCGGACGCGTCCCTCCGGGTACCACCAGTCGTCGCTCCACTCGCCCACAGGAATGGTGTCGGGGGACGCGCGGCCCGCGCCCGGTGACTGGGCGGAGGCGGGGCGCGGCACCAGGGACAGCGGGGCCGCCGAGCAGAGCCACCAGGCGGCGAGTGCGGTGATCGAGACGAGCCGGAACGCGGGGTTCATGGGCACGGTCATACCCAGCCGGCGACAGCCCGTTCCGTCGTCGCGGGATGACCGGGCCGCCGGGCCGGGGCGTCCGCGGCTTGCGAGGCGCGGAGTCCCCCTGATATCTCTTGCCGACCGGCATCACATCTTCCACTCCGCAGGAGCTGAGACCTTGGGCAAGGGAGACAAGCGTTCGGGGAAGGGCAAGCGCTGGCGCGGCACGTTCGGCAAGCGCCGCCCCAGAGCGAAGAAGAAGTCCACCGCCAAGAAGGCGTGACGGCCCTCCGCATCCGTCTGGCGGAGCGCTCCGACCTGCCGGCGGTGCTCCGCCTGCTCCGGGCGTTCGACCCTCCGGGCGCGCCGGAGCCCGACCGCGAGGAGGCGGAGCGCGTCTTTGCGCGGATCGAGTCCTATCCGGACTTCGCGGTCTACATCGCCGAGGACGGCGACCAGGCGGTGGGCACCTTCTCGCTGCTGGTGATGGACAACCTCGCGCACGGCTTCACGCCGGCGGGGTTGGTGGAGAGCGTCGTGGTCGCGGAGGGGCGGCGGGGGCAGGGCATCGGGTCGGCGATGATGCGCTTCGCGATGGACCGGTGCGCCGAGGCGGGCTGCTACAAGCTCGCCCTCTCCAGCAACGTGCGGCGGGAGGATGCCCACCGGTTCTACGAGCGGCTGGGCTTCGTCCAGCACGGACTCAGCTTCAGCGTGGCGCTCCCCGCGCCTCGCGCCTGAAACGACCGGCTCGGAGGCGCCGTAAGGCGCGCAGGGATCGCCCGAGGTGACGGGATGCTGAGCCGAGCCGGCGCCCTCCTGGTCGCACTGTCGTTCTGTGCCGTCAGTCCCCAGTCATGCGCGCTGTCCGGGCCGAGCGGGTCCGTTGCGCGCGGCGGGGAGATCCGCACGCAGTCCCTAATGGCGCTGCTGCGATTCCCGAACGGCTACGACAGCACGGCTGCGTACCCCCTGCTGGTCGCCCTCCACGGCAGGGGCGGCACGGCCACCGAGTTCGTGCGTGCGTTCAGGACGTTCGCCGAGGACTCGCTCGTGGTCGCCGTGCCGCAGGGCGAGTACGGGCGGGCCGACGGCGGCTACTCGTGGTACTACCAGACCGAGGACCGCAGCCTCTGGGAGGCATACGACGCGCGGAGCGTGAACACGGTCGTCGAGTTGGTCTCCGCCATCAGCGCGCGGCACCGGGTGGGCAAGGTCTTCGTCCTGGGCTTCTCACAGGGCGCCTCGCTGGCCTACATGATCGGACTCAAGAACCCGTCGCTCGTGTCGGGGGTGCTGGCGGTTTCGGGGAGCATGCCGGAGATCTTCCAGGGAGGCTCCATCGTCCGCGAGCAGGACGTCGCGGCGGCCCGCGGGGTGAAGCTGTTCATCGCTCGCGGCTCCCGGGACGCCTTCGACACCCGCGAGATCTTCGCGGCCCAGGTGGACTTCTTCACCGGGAACGGCTACGAGGTCACGGCGCTCGAGTTCGCCGGCGGCCACTACTTCACGGCCGACCTCGTCGCGGGCATCCGGCAGTGGCTGCGGGAGCGCGCCCGCTAGCGGCCGGCGGCACGCAGCGGGGTCTCTATCCCGCGCCGCGCACCTGAAACACCGGCCCACAGGCGCCGTAGGGCGGGCAGGAACGGTTCGAGGTGACGGGATGCGGAGTCGAGCCGCTGCCATCCTGGTGGCGCTGTCCTCCAGTTGCGTCGTTCTCCAATCGTGCGGCCTGTTCGGTCCCGACGAGACCGAGCCGGTCGGCGTGGAGATCCGCACGCAGTCGCTCAAGGGCTACCTGGCCTTCCCGGTGAACTACGACAGCACGGCGACGTACCCCCTCCTGGTCGGACTGCACGGCAACGGCGGGTCGGCCGCGGAGTTCGCGGGCGCGTTCTCGACGTTCGGCGAGGAGTCGCTGGTGGTCGCCGTGGCCCAGGGCGAGTACGCGAAGTCGGGCGGCGGCTACTCGTGGTTCTACCTGACCGAGGACCGGAGCCTCTGGGAGGCGTACGACACGCGGAGCGTGAACACCCTGGTGGAGCTGATCGGCGCGATCCGGGCACGGTACCGGATCGGCAAGGTGTTCGTGCTCGGCTTCTCTCAGGGCGTGTCGCTGGCCTACATGACCGGGCTCAGGAACCCGTCGCTCGTGTCCGGCGTGCTGGCGATCTCCGGGTACGTGCCCGAGATAGACCAGGTGGGCTCCGTCGTCCACGCGCAGGACGTCGCGGCGGGCAGCGGGGTGAAGCTGTTCATCGCCAGGGGCTTCAGCGACGCTGTCGTCCCCCGCGAGGTCTTCACGGCGCAGCGGGACTTCTTCACCGCCAACGGCTACGACGTCACGGCGCGCGAGTACCCCGGCGGTCACTACATCACCGACGACCTGCAGGTCGAGATCCGGGTCTGGCTCCGGCAGGCAGCCCGCCAGCCGGCCGGGCCGGTCAGGAACCTGCCGCCGGCCTCCAGCCGAGGAGCCGCCTCCACCCCTCCGCCGCACCCCCGCGCGCCAGCACCACCGCGCTGAGGACCGGCGTCACCAGCACCACCAGCACGTAGGCGACGAAGCCGTCCTCGCTCGGGTGCGGGTACTGGTCCACGATGGCCAGCACCACCGAGACGACGAGGACGACGTTGGCCGCGAGCCCGGCGAGCCTGAGGACGGGGCCCCCGCGGAGGATGACCCCCACGGTGAGCGCCGGCACCAGCAGCAGCAGGGCGCCGAGGACCGCGTAGAGCGCATCCCGGGGCGCGCCGTCGGTGAGGATCACGGAGCCGGTGAAGGCGCACAGCAGGGCGTTGCAGACGATCGCCACCTTGCCCATCTGAACCTCCGTGCAGGACTACGGGCCGCTCAATCCGATCATCACTCCGCCGGGCGCACGGACGAGCGCAACGGTCACACCCTCCATCACCCGCTCGGGCCGTACGACCGCCTCGGCGCCCGCGCGGATCGCCTTCCGGCAGGCGGCCCTGGCGTCGGCGACGCGGACGTAGGGGACGCTGGCCGGCCCCTTGCGCGGGTCGCATGCGTGGAGGCCGCCGCCGCTAATCTCCGAGTACGCGAACAGGTGGTACTCGCCGCCGGGCGTCGGGAGCGGGGGCCTGAACTTCCAGCCGAGGACCTCTGCGCACCACGCTCTGGTCGCCGCCGGGTCGCGGCTGGCGAGATCGGTGTGCGTCATCCAACCGTTCAGGCCACGGGTCAGGACGTGCTTCCTCGCCGGCTTCCTCCTCGGCATGCGTTCCCTCGACGGACGTGGTGTCGTGACGGCCGCCGGGCCGGACGCCGGAGCTCGCCTGCAGGGCAACGCGCGCCGTGGCCGGCGGGGATTGGCGGTTTCCGGATCGACAGGCGTACAATACGGCCCGCTCGGCGGAACGCCAACGGTGGAGGGATCATCCCGTGGACATCCTCGGCTCTATAGGGAACACGTCGCTCGTCCGGCTGAAGAAGGTCGTCTCGCCGGACTGCGCGGACGTGCTCGTGAAGCTCGAGTGGGAGAATCCCACCGGCAGCCTCAAGGACCGGATGGCGCGCGCGGTGATCGAGCGAGCCGAGCGGGACGGCCGCCTCGAGCCCGGCGACACCGTGGTGGAGTACACGGGCGGCAGCACGGGGGCGTCGCTCGCCCTGGTCTGCGCCGCGAAGGGCTACCGCATCCGGATCGTCACCTCCGACGCGTTCAGCCGGGAGAAGCTCGACCAGATGACCGCGCTCGGCGCGGAGCTGACGCTGGTGCCCAGCGAGGGGGGCCGCACCACCAGGAAGCTGATCCTCGACATGGTCGAGGCCGCCCGCGCGCTGAGCCGCGAGCCCCACACCTACTGGACCGACCAGCTCAACAACCACGACAGCATCGCCGGCTACCACCAGCTGGGCGAGGAGATCCGGGAACAGACCGACGGACAGGTGGACGCGTTCGTCCACTGCGTGGGTACGGGGGCCTCGCTGCGCGGGGTCGCCACCGTGCTGAAGGGGCATGAGCCGGGCGTCAGGATCGTCGCCGTCGAGCCCGCCGAGTCGTCGGTGCTGCTGGGGGGCCAGCCGGGACCCCACAAGATCGAGGGGGTCGGGATCGGCTACACGCCTCCGCTCTGGGAGCCGGGTCTCGTGGACGAGGTCCAGGCGGTGAGGACCGAGGATGCGAAGGCGATGACCAGACGCCTCGCACGCGAGGAGGCGCTGTTCGCGGGGACTTCGTCGGGAGCGAACGTCGTCGCGGCGCTCCGGGTCGCGGAGCGGCTGGGACCCGGCGCCAAGGTGGTCACGCTGATGGTGGACTCGGGCCTCAAGTACTTGGGGACGGATGTGTACAAGAGGTGACAGGTGACAGGGGACAGGTGGTAGGGGCCGCCATCAGAGGCGGCGTTCCACCTCGGCCAGGTAGTCCGTAGCGGCGGCTTCGGCAGCGTCGCGGCGTTCGATGCCGTTGCTCCCCTCACTCAACGAGCGGTACAGCTCCACGCAGGCGCGGAGAGCGCGGGCGCACTCCCGCGCGTCGTAGCCCGCCACCGTCTCCCGCAGCCGCTCCGCGAATCCCGGCGCCGTCCGCTCCAGCTTGCGCACCCCGGAAGGCCGGGCGCCGGACGTCGCCTGCGCCAGCGGCCCGAGGACGGCGGCACGCAGCGTCGAGAGCCCCTCGAGGGCCTCGAAGATCTCCCCCCGTCCGATCTTCGCCGTGACGTAGTGGACCCACACCCAGAAGCGGTCCTCGACCCACTGCCGATCCGGCGAGGGGTACTCGGCGGACCCCTCCGCGAGCGCGCGCGTGAGCCGGCCGTCCCGCTCCCAGAGCACGGCGGGGTCCTCCACCCGCCGCGCCGCGTCCTCGAGCGCGAGGAACTTGAGATCCACGTGCAGGACGGGGTCGCCGTCGTAGAGGCAGATGAGGAGGCGCGGCTCTCCCACGTGCTCCCCGGTGAAGGCGGCCAGCAGAGGGCCGAGCGAACCCGCGATGCGGCGGCGGTCGGCCATCACGGCGCCGTGGCCCTCTGGCTCGGTCGCGACGAGCAGATCGAGGTCGCTGAACTCGTCCATCGTGTCGGTGAGGAACGACCCTCCGATCGCGACGCCGACGATGCGCGGATCACGCGCGAGCGCCTCGACCGCCGAGATCAGGAACCGCCGGTGGGCGTCGGGGATGGAGCTGGGGAGTGGATCGACTACGGGGTGGCTCATGGTGCAGAGGTCCTGCCGGCTCGTATCTCAGCCGCTGGCCGCGCCGGACTTCGTCGCCCGGGTCCTCAGCAGCGCGAAGGCCACGCCGACCACCGCAACCAGGAAGACGAGGTTCAGGGCCAGCCGCACGACGTTGAGACGCACGTCGAACGACGCGAGGCGCCGCGGGTCGGCGGCGGCGGGATCGTTCCCAGTCAGCCACGCGTAGGCGTCGGCCGACGAGGGCGGATCCCACGCCCAGTGGCTCCCCAGGTTCGAGTGCAGCGTCCCGCCCGACGCGCGGTCGATCCCGAAGTACGGGGGTCGCACGATCAGCGCCGCGAGCATCAAGGCGCCCACCGAGAGCACGATCCGCCGGCGTCTGTTCATCGGTCGCGGCGCGCTCTCGCGCACGCCTCGCTCACCCGCAGGCTGTCCCCGGCGATGTAGATGGCAACGGCGCGGCCGCGCCGGTCCGCCGGCGTGCCGAGCAGGGCGTTCGCCACCTGGGCGACCTGGCCGGCGTCCCGGGTCTCGCCGAGGATGATCCCGTTGGCGCCGAGCTTCGCGGCCCTGTCGCGCTGCGACTCGTGCATCCCCGACTCGGAGGTCAGGTTCTGGTCGCCGCTCGAGGTGAGCAGCGCGACCTCGACGTAGGGCTGGCCGACGCGGCTGGCGTCGGTGAAGATGAGCACGGCTTCGGGGCAGGTGCGCCGCAGCGTGAGCGATGGGTCGAGGAGCGTGGCGTGAGTGGTGACGCAGGCGGCCACTGCCGCCGCGGCGAGGGCAGGGAGGATGATTCTCCGCACCGGCGGCCTCCAGAGAGGGACGACGCGTTCCGTGGGGCCCCGGCCGGGGGGCCGTGGCGCGCAGCGGAAGTTACGGCCCGCGGGGTCCGATCGCGATGCCGTGCCCGGCATCGGCGTTGTCGCGCAGGTCACTCCTCGGCGGGTCGCGGACCCCGCCGGCCCCGGGCCCGCACCCACGCCGCCAAGAGCCGTTGCACCAGCACGAAGGCGCGCTCCCGCCACGAGCCAGCGGCGGGGCGGAGGTGGAGCCCCATCAACTGCTCGATCGCATCGGCCGGATCGAACCTGGTCTCGATGCGGGCGACGAGTCCGTCGCGGATCTGCAGGTAGTCCAGGCCGTCGAAGTGCACGCGCCGGCCCGTGGGCGCGAGGCCCGGGGGGTCGATCGGCGCCGAGTTGGTGGCGGTGATGGTCCAGGGGAGCACGACGTGGTCGCCGTCCGCTGAGACGCAGATCGGTCCGCGGATCTCGTAGCGGAAGTCGGGGAACGCCCGCAGGGTGATCTCGCTGAACTCGCGCACCGCCGCGCGTCCGACGACGGGCGGGTGCGGCATGCCGAGATCGTGCCACCAGACGTCCTCGGTCAGCAGCGCGGTGAACCCGTCCAGGTCGCGCGCGTTCCACTTCTCGAGCAAGGCCTGGACGATGGCGGCGGAGCGGGCGTCCGCGTTCACGGGCGCTCCACGGGCGGAGGCACTCGCGATGAAGGGCCGGGGTTCGAACAAGGATGTCCCCGGCCGCCCATCACGGCATCAGCGAGAAGGTGTAGGCAACGGGTCGGGCGACATCGTTCTCGACGATGGCGTTCAGCCGTCGGTTGAACGCGTCCACGGCGAGGAAGGCGTCGCCTTCTCGCCAGTGGAAGGGGCGTCCCGGCACGGCGTGGTGCACGGCGGCCACCTCCATCGTGCGCAGATCGTAGACGGTGAGGGTCACGCCGCCGGCGAGGGTATCAGGCGTGATCGCATAGAGCCATGGCCGCCCGATGTCCAGGGCCATCTCGTCGTATGGCAGCGCCGCGGGCAGCGCGCTCAGGATGGTTCCCGTTCGGGTGTCGATGACGAAGAGGCTGTCGGCCAGGCGGGAAAAGCGCCCACCGCGTTGGATGAAGAGCGTGTCACCCGACTCCGTGAACACCGCCGAGCGAGGGCGATCGATTCTGGTCAGCAGCAGTGGATGACGGATGTCGGAGTCCCTGACGAGAGGAACGGGAGTGCCCGTCCAGCTGGTCCCGCCGATCGGCACCGCGAACTCCCCACCCGGTGATGCCGCGAGGCGATGGGTCTCGACCCAGTCCTCATCTCTGATCCACTCGTACCCGGTTCCGGTGCGCCGCAGGAGGTTGAGTTCGTGCTCATACGGCAGGACCCAGTGGCCGCCGACAAGGCGGGTGAAGACGTGGTTCCTGTAGCCGGCGGCAGTGGTCCATGGGAAGGAGTCAACGACGGCCCAGTTGACCGTGGACGCCAAGGATCGTGCGGTGCACCAGCTCGACGTGACCGTCGCCAGGGCCGGGAGGATCAGGACCGGGCCGCCTCCGGGGCCCACCCCGGACATCGGGCTGCCGCAGTCGCCGTCGAAGAGCGAGTCGTCCAGGAAGCGGGTCACAGTCCCCGATGCCGGGTCGATGCTGTGGAGCCGGCTCCGCCCGGGGCCGCCGATGCCTCCCACGAACGTGCCGCGACCGTACGGCCACGCGAGCAGGTGGCCATCGATGGCGGGAAGGGGCTGGCTGGACTCGAAGCCGTGCAACGTGGTCCAGAACACGGCGGCGGGCGTCCCGTTGAGTTCGACTCGCCCGTACACGATCCCGGCCGTGTCCGGGAGCACGACCGAGAGGGTGCTGTCGTCGAGGCGCCGCTGTGCAAGCGAGCGGCCGGCCAGAATGACGCGCACCGTGGCCGCGCGCTGGAAGTCGTCCGACCTCAGCAGCAGCGTCCCGCCGGTCCACGCGTGCGCTTCGGCCCGGACGACGGGCAGCTCGACGACTGGCAGGGGCGACCCGCAGGCAGCGAGCAGCAGAAGCACCGGGAGCGGCGATCGCGGCCGAGTTGGTGGCGGCGATGGTCCAGGGGACCACGACGCGGTCGCCGTCCGCAGACACGCAGACCGGTCCGCGGATCTTGTGTCGACGTCGGGGAAGACACGCAGGGTGATCTCGCTGAACTCGCGCTCCGCCGCGCGTCCGACGACGGGCGGGTGCAGCATTCCGAGGTCGTGCCACCAGACGTCCTCGGTCAGCGGCGCGGTGAACCCGTCCAGGTCGCGCGCGTTCCACTTCTCGAGCAGGGCCTGGACCACGGCGCGAGCCCGGGCGACGGCACTCATGGCACACCCGTCAGAAGATCAACCAGAGGGCCACGGGCCGACCGCTGGGCGTTGTGGTCCGCCTGCAGGCGATGGACCGGCCAGCCGCGCGCGGCCGCGCGGTCGGCGTACCGCTGGAACGGGTCGGGCGTCACCGCCGCCTCGAAGGTCAGGATATAGGTCCCCGGCACACGGCGGCCCGCGGGGTTCACGAGATGCAGGGTGTCGGTGAAGGTGCGCAGCGACTGCGGCACGTCGCGCGGGATGGCCAGCGTGTCGGTCACCCAGCGGGGGACCATCATCCCGCTCTGCGCGGCTCTCGTCAGGAACGCCGCCCCTTGGGGGCCGGTGAGCTGAAAGACGGACTCCCCGGAGTCGGGGAGGAAGGCGTCCACGTAGACCAGTCGGTGGATGCGCTCCGGTACTTGATCCGCCGCGCCCGTGATGACCATCCCGCCGTAGCTGTGGCCGACGAGGACCACGTCCCGCAGGTCCTGCCAGAGGATGGTGTTCACCACGTCGTCCACGTGTGTCCCCAAACCGATGTTCGGGGACGCGAGGTGTGAGCGCTCGCCGAGGCCGGTGAGGGTCACGCGCACTACGCGGTTCCCACGGGCCGTCAGCAGCGAATCCACGGCCCACCAGTCCCAACCGCCGCCCCAGGCGCCGTGGACCAGTACGTAGGTGCGTCGGGGCTGCTGGGCCTCAGGCGCAGCAGTGCCGGCGAGCGCCGCGAGCAGCGAGACCGCGATCAGGGCACGCATGGCGGGGCCACCTCGGCAAGTGTCGCCCGGCGAGCCGGGCGAGGAGCCTCAAGATCTGATGCCGATCGCGAAGATCCTCTCCGCGTTGATCTCGAAGTCGTAGGGGTTCCGCTGTTCCAGGAACTCCACCCGGAAGCCCGCGGCTTCAAAGTAGCGCCTGATCTCGTCCTGCGTGAACAGTCCGAACCAGATCTCCGTCTCGATCCCCAGCAGATCGGACACCCAGCCCTCGGTGGTGCCCGCCTTGACGGCCACCAGAAGGCGCCCTCCCGGCCTCAGGACCCGATGGAACTCCCGGAACAGCCGCCCCGTGCAGCTCCTGGGAGTGTCGATGATCGAGTAGTAGGCGATGACGCCGTCGAAGGTCTCGTCGGCGAACGCCAGCGCTCCCATGTCGCTCCGCTTGAAGCGCATCTCGGGGTTGTGCCGGCGGGCCAGCTCCACGCAGCGGTCGGAGATGTCCACCCCCAGAACCGGGATGCCCTTGTCGAACAGGTATCTGCCGATGTGCGCGGAGGGCCCGCAGCCGGCGTCGCAGACGAGCGAGTCCTTGTCGAAGCTGCCGGCGAAGCGATCCAGAAGCTGCCGGTCGTACGCCTTCTCGCTCATCTCGTCGTGGAAGAGCTGGTGGTACTTGTCGGCGGCCAGGTTGTAGGCCTGGCGGGTCTTCGCGTTCACGACTTCCAGCGAGTTCATCGGTCTCTCTTCCTGCGGGGCCCCTCAGCCGGCCCGGATGAGCCGGAGGCGGGTCACGGTGCCTCTCGACGGGTACTCCAGCCCGTCGGACGCGATGCTGCGCTCCCACGTCAGCTCCAGCGTGTCGGCCCGGAGCGCGAACGAGAACACTCCCTGGCCGCCCACGAACTCGGGCGCGATCGCGAAGAGGGGCCGTGCATCGAGGCGGGAGCCGTCGAGCCGGTACGAGCCGGAGTTCACGATCATCGAGCTGAACCGCGCCACCTTCTCGCTGTCGCTCGGGTGCCACCGCTCCTGGTAGGGGACGGAGCCGCGCTCGCCGAATGCGTAGGCGATGCTGTAGTAGCCGTTCGCGAACAGGAAGAGGCTCTCGCGGGCGGGAAGCTCGGTGCTCCCTCCATCGGGATCGACGAGGTGCATCGAAACGAGCCGCCAGGCGCCGTGGAGCGGGTCCTGCGGAGCTGGCGATGGTTGGGAGCACGCGAGGGCGCCGGCCACGAGGCCGGCGAGCGCCAGGTGTGTGAGCTTCATTCGACCTCCGGGTTCGAGCGTCACAGCCGGACTACCAGTAGCGCAGGGTGAGGATCAGCACCCCGTTCAGGTTGAGCATCGCGTGCATCACCACTCCGATGCGGAAGTTCCGCTTCGCCTGAACGACGAACGCGACCGGCAGGAAGGCCACGAAGATGGCGGGCAGATTCCAGGGCGCGAAGAAGTGATAGAGACCGAAGAGGAACGCGCTCAGCACGGGCGCCAACCGGCCCAGGTGGCGCATCCGAGGCAGGAGGAAGCCCCGGAAGTAGGCTTCCTCGACGAGCGGCGCCATCACGCCCGAGAACAGCGCCGCGGCCAGCAGGGCGGCGCGTCTCGCCCCGGGGGCAGCGGAGGCGATGCCGCCGAGCATGGCCTCGGAGGTCAGCTGTTGCGGGAACCAGGGCCTGACCAGGTCCTCCAGGAAGGTGGTCGCCGGCGCGACCAGCAGGGAGCACAGGGCCCCGCACAGGAAGAGGACGAGGGGCAGGACGGTGTAGTCGAGGACGGAGCCGGGCTCGCGGTATGCCAGCGGGCGGACGAGGGAGAGGCCGCGATCGGCGCGCGCGCTCCACAGGAGGATGATCCCCAGCAGCATGGGCGCGAGGCACGCCGGGATCAGCAGTATCTCCGCCAGGTACGCCGTGAGGCCGTGCCTCACGAAGGCCCGCGACACCACGGTGAGGATCGCGGTGAAGACGATTCCTGGTGTCAGGTGCAGGACGAGGAGCCACGGTACCGTGAGCCTTTGCGGCTCGGGGCCGCCGGTCATCGCTGGCCGCCAGGCTCAGGCAGCCGCTGGGCAGCGGCGCGGGCGATCGCGAGGCCGCCCGCGAGGACACGTCTCACCGTGGGACCCTCCCTTCGGGGCCCTACCGTCCAGATGGGTTCGGTCGAGGGGCATTACGGGTGCGGCGCGGCCGAGGTTCCAGTGCGCCCTCAGTGCGCGGAGTGGGCCGGCGGCGCGGCGACGCGCGCCAGTCGCAGGGTCGCGCCGTCGTGGAGGATCTCGGCGTCGGCCGGGATGGGTGGGGAGAGCGCCGGCTCGGCCCCGCGCCCCGGCTGTGCGGGCGGGGGCGACCCACCGGCGAACGGGTTCACCTGGAGGCCCGTCCTGACCTCGAGGAACAGGACCGTGTCGTAGCGACGCCAGTCGTCGGGCCGCAGCGCGTCGGGCTGGGCGACGCGAGTGCGGAGGAGCCACGCCGACCACCACTCCGCGCCGTGGGCCGCGGCGAGCAGGGTGCGGTCCGGTGCGGTGACGAACCGGGCGAGCCCGGCCAGTTCGCGCAGCGCCGGCCCGCTCAGGGAGTCGGCGCCGCCGCGCGGCAAGCTGGCGGCCGTGCCGCCGACGCTGGCGAGCAGCGCCAGGCCGACCAGAAGCCCTCGCCGCCACCGCGTGGTGACGCGGAGCACCGAGAACGCCACCACGAGGTTCATCGGCAGCAGGGCGATCGCCCAGAAGCGGATGGACTTGTCCATCGAGAAGCAGGGGATGGTGAGCGCGACCACGGTGAACGCCGCTCCGGCCACGATCGCGAGGTCGGGCGCGGACAGTTCCCTGCGGCGCCGCCACGCGATGGAGACGGCCGGAGCGATCGCCGTCGCGAACATCAGATACGCCCCCCAGCGCGCCACGTACCTCGCGCTGCCCGGGCGGATGGGCGACTGCCCTCCGTCGAAGGCGAAGCGCGCGGGGTCGGTGAACGCCACGGCTAGGCGCCGGACGCGCTCCGGGTCGAACCGCCAGGCCACCAGGCTCGCCGCCAGGGCCAGGAGCGCTGCGGCCGCACCCAGCCAAGGCAGCATCTGTCGCCAGGGAGCGGAGCCCCTCACCCGGGCGGCGAACGCCAGCAGCACTGCGGTCAAGAGCACCAGCGCGGCGCCGAGGACGCCGACGTGGGTGGTGGCGAGGAGGAGCAGCACGCCGAGGAGGGCGAGACCGCGGCGCGGCGTCGGCGAGTCCAGCCAGTCGTGCAGGGTGAGCGCCAGCAGCGCGAGCCAGACCAGGGCCAGGGAGTTCTTCTGCACGTCGCCCACGGTCCTGAACATCGTGGCGGGCACGCAGGCGAGCGCCGCCGCGGCGAGCGGGACGAGGTCGCCCCTGCCGAGCGGGCGGGCCCAGCGGCGCACCAGCACGAACACCGGCCAGGCCACGAGGGGGGGCAGCAGCGCGTCGCAGAGCTTGACGGCCCACACCACGGCGTCCGCCTGCGCCAGGGGGGTCAGCCTGGCGAGCGTCCACGCCAGCGCCGCGTGGAGGTGGAAGGTGAGCGGCAGGTCGGGCATCGCGAGGGCGCCGCGCTCGAGGAGAGCGCGCGCCTGGACCAGGTAGTACGCGCCGTTGATGCCGGGCAGGTACTCGGTGCGGAACAGGAGCCAGGCGCGGAGGGCCACCGCCGCCAGCACGATGAAGACAAGTGGCGCGTAGGCCAGGCGGCGCCGGCCGGCGTCGGTGGCGGGTGTGGGAGCGGTTGAAGAAGTCTGCACGGAGCATCCCCCGTTCAGGTTCACGGCTCCACGTCAGTCGACCAGGCCGCCCGCTTCACGGTCCCGGGACGAAGCTCCAGCGGGCGACCACCGAGACGGAGACCACGACGTCGCGGCGGACGGCGGGCGCCCCCCTGGCAATGCCGCCCTCGACGCCGATTCCGCTGTAGTCCACCATGCGGTAGGCGAGTGTCTCGCCGGGACCTCCGGGAGAGGTGCTGACCTGCCGCAGGGCGCCCAATCGGCCGCTTGCGGCCCCGGCCAGGGCCCCGGCGTCAGCCCGCGCGGCGGTCAGGGCGGTGCCGAGCGCCCGCTGACGGGCGACGGGGACGCTGTCGGATTCGAAGGTGATCCCGCTGATGTCGGTCGCGCCTCCGGCCAGCGCGGCGTCGAGGACGCGGGCCAGGGCGGCGACGTCCCGGAGGGTGACCTCCAGCGTGGTGCGCGCCTCGTAGTCGATGAGGCGGCGGCCTTCCCGGTAGTCGTAGTTGGGCACGACGCCGAAGCTCACCACGCGGACGGCGCGCTCGGGGAGGCGGAGAGCGTTCAGCGAGTCCTGGACGCGCGAGACGAGCGGGGCGTTGGGGACCAGGGCGGCCGACGCCGTGGCCGCGCGGGTGGAGATCCCGATGCGGACGACGGCCCGGTCCGGTGGGAGAGTGACCCGGCCCTCGCCGGTGGTGATGATCTCGGGGACGGCGGGCGAGGCGGCAGTCTGGGCCGCCGCGGCGGCGGGCGCGAGGAGACGGAGTCCGAGCCCGACCACGGCGAAGAGCCTCACGGAACGCCGCACGCGCTGAGCGAGGAAGGCGGTCACGGGGCACCTCCGGTAGGGGTGGCGGTTCTACGGTAGGATGCCCGCCTTGCTCCCTCGTGAGGCGCGGATTAGCGGACGATGACAATCGGGTGAGGAACCGGGTCGGGTCTGCGGCCGGCCACGAACGCGGCGGACCCCGACTCCCCTCAGGACGGGGTCAGAGTCGAGAGGCGGTACATCACCTCGTCGTCAGCCCAGGAGATAAGCGGATCGATG
>Ga0316620_10000446_pt1 | contig 16754 bp, 13 predicted proteins | sample OWC_Aug_M1_C1_D5_FD_207651 | JGI IMG/M metagenome (GOLD analysis project Ga0316620, IMG submission 207651) | Wetland soil microbial communities from Old Woman Creek delta, Ohio, United States - OWC_Aug_M1_C1_D5_B | ecosystem: Environmental > Terrestrial > Soil > Wetlands | place: USA: Ohio... | reverse complement strand
CGTAGCTCTCGTGCAGCCGACCTTCGACCTCCCCGAACACCGCTGACGTGCTGGCGAAGAACAGCCTCCGGACACCGTGCCGGAGCATTGCTTCCAAGAGCTCGTAGGTGGTCAGGAAGTTGAGCCTGAGGTCGACGTCGTGGTCGCTGCCGCCTTGCTGGATGTCGGAGTTGGCCGCGAGGTGGTAGACCACGTCGAATCGAGCCTCGGCGAAGAGCCGATCCACGGCCGACCGGTCGAGCACGTCGAGCTTGAGGAAGCGAAAGGCCGGATGGCCGGCGAGATGCTGGACGTTCTCCCTCCGCCCGAGGTGGAGGTTGTCCACGCACCACACCTGCTCGCCCCGGGCCACCAGCTCGTCGCACAGGTGGCTGCCGATGAACCCCGCGCCTCCAGCCACCAGGGCGCGCATGTCAGTCACCCCGCCTCATGCCGAGCAGGCTTCGCACCCGCTCTGCCACGAAGGCCAGATCCGCCCGGCTGGGGACGAGGAGGTCTCTCGGCCGGAGGTCATGCTCCCGGCAGTACCAGGTTGCGACGACGATCAGAAAAGTCGCATAGGCGAACGTCGAGGCCAGACCGGCGCCGACGCCCCCGAGCGATGGAATGAGCACCACCATGCTGACCGCGTTGACGGCAAGCGCGACTCCGGCAGAGGCGACCAGACGGAGCACGTCGCCCCGGGCGAGGTAGTCCGCCGCGATGACCGACGCCACGCCCATCGCCCACACCCCACCGAGCAGGGCGAGGAACGACGGGATGCTCCCGGAGAACTCGCGCCCGAAGAGCGCGAAGATCGGCCCGGCCAGAATAACCAAGGCGAGCCCGGCCAGGGCAACGACGAGGGAGGCGATGCGCGAGATCCGCGCCGTGTTCGCCGGCCCAGGCTCGGCGTCCACCTGGGCGAGAGTCGCGTAGAGCACTGCGCTCGCAGAGGTCGGGAGGATCCAGAGGGCCTCCACCACCGCGACCGAGGCCGAGTACAGGCCCAGCTCACGCACGCCGTTGAAGATCTTGATGAGATAGGTGTCGAAGCGGAAGTTGAAGAACAGGAGCATGTTGTAGAGATAGACGCTGCCGCTGAGCTGGAACAGCGGCCGCAGTCGACCGAGGTTCGCCCGGGGTACGATACCGCACGAGAACCGCAGGGCCGCGATGGCAAAGGCGGCGCCCACCAGTGGGCCCACGACCGAGGCCGCGGCTGCGCCCCGCAGACCCAGATCCGCGATCCCCAGCAGCAGAACCAGAGCGACGAGCCGCGTGGCCGAGGAGATGACTGCGACCGAGGCCGCGGTCGCGATCCGCATGAGGCCGCGCAGGCACCCCTTGCCGACGTCCTCGAGCAACATCAGCGGGGGAGCGAGGGCGGCGATCCAGTACGCGCCCATGTCGAGGTCGAGCAGGTAGTCTCCTCGCAGCAGCCATGTTGCCCCGGCCATCAGCAGACAGTAGGCGCCGATCCAGCCGAGCCAGAGCACGCCGACCGAGCCCACGTACGCTTCCCGCTCCTCGGGCTGGGCGCCGAGGAGGCGGACGATGGCCTGACCGAACCCGAGGTTGAGGATCCGGAACGCGGCCATGCAGACCAGCATGATGGCGGCCAGCTCTCCCTTGCCCTGGGCGAGGAGAAACCGCGCCACCAAGATGCCGCCGGCGAAGTCGAGCGCCGAGCTCAGCAGCCTCGCCAAGAGCACGGAGGCCGTGTTCCGTGCAAACCCTGGTGCCTCGCTCACCGTCATGCCACCCCGTGGTCATTCCATTGGTCTGATCCGCTGTAGGCCTCAAGGTCGCTCACCCGGCACCGCCCGACAGCTCCCGGTAGAGCTTCAGGTGCGTCTCCAAGCAGCGCTCGAGGGTATAGCGACCCTCGACCAGCGCCCTCGCGGCTGCACCCATGCGCGCGACCCTGTCGCGGTCCTCCACCACCTGGCGCATGGCCTCGGCCAGCTTGGAGGTGTCGAACGGCTCGACGAAGACGCCGTGGACGTTCGGCTCGAGCCCATATCCACCGTAGTACGGGAGGTCCCAGAGCACCGGCGGCAGACCTGCGGCCATGGCCTCCAAGAGCGAGACCGGGAACCCCTCATGCCGCGAAGGCAGGAGGTATACGTCAGATGCGCCGAGCACCTCGGCCATCGAGGGCGCCCAGCCCGCGAGCACGATGTGTCCTTCCAGGCCGCCCTCGCAGATCTCGGCCCTCACCGAGGCCTGGAAACTGCCCTGCCGCCGCAGCGTCGCCGCGTTCTCCTCCAGCTTGCTCGGACCGACCATGAGGACCTTGAACGCCGCCGTAGCCGGCAGCAGGCGCTTCACCGCATCGACAACGAAGTCGTGCCCCTTGCGATGGGAGAAGCTGCCGATGACGAGGAACACGGTCTCGTGCTCGGCAATGCCGAACCGAGCGCGAGCCCGGGCGCGGGAGTCGGATCCCCGACCGGCTATCTCCTCCGGGTCGTACCCGTTGTGGATCAGCACGACCTTGTCCGCGGGGTAGCCGCAGCTCTGGTAGGTCGAGACCTGGGCCTGGGAGCAGCAGACGAACCGATGAGCGAGGGAGAACAGCCTCTCCATGGTTCTCCCTCCGGGGAGCTTGCGAATCGCAGCCGGGTCGTCGACGGTGTTCTGGACCGAGCTGACGACGACCTTCTTGGCGAGGACACGCCCCAGGAGGATGCCTCCCAGCATCATCTCGTCAAAGCCCATGACATGGAGGATGTCGTAGTGCTGCCTCTGCCGCCACAGCTCGAGCATCACCCGCAGGATGCAGCCGATCTTGCGCGGCCTGCTCTGCCCTCGCAGAGCGACTCGCCGAACACCCTCCAGACGCAGCTCCTCGGGGATCTCCTCCCCCTCGGTCTTCGTGACCACCAGAGGTGGACGCCCCGTGTGGTCCCTCAGGTACTTGTAGATCTTGAAGAAGTGCAGGCCACCGCCGCCGAACGTAGGTGGAAACCGACCGGTCAGCAGGCACACCTTGGGTAGACGACCGTCGTCGCCCTGGTCGGTAGCGCCTCCAGTGGGCCAGGCACCCTGCACGGGCCCGTGATCCAAGTCCCCGGCCGGGGCGAGGCGGCTTGTCTCGGTCACGCGTGCACCTGGGTCGGCCCCGCGACCAGGAACGGTCCCATGGCCAGGTAGTCGAGCTGGCCTTGGCGGAAGGCCCGAATGGCGTCCTCGGGCGAGCGGACGATCGGCTCCTCGTGCATGTTGAAGCTGGTGTTGATGATCGTCCCGTTCCCCGTGATCTTCTTGTACTCCCGGAGGATCCGGCATGCGCTCGGGTTCACGCCGTTGGCCAGGATCTGCGGCCGGGCGGTGCCGTCGACGTGAACCGCGGCCGGGTTATCCCTCTTCATCCTGTCCGTACAGTCGAAGGTGATGGTCATGAAGCTGGCGGTGAACCGTCCCTTGTCGACGTTTCGGTACAGCTCGTCCGCGTCCTCGGCCAGGGTGAGCGGGGCGAAGGGCATGAACTCGGTTCTCTTCAGCCGCTTGTTCAGCCAGTCGTTCACCGTCGGATCACCGGCGTGGTAGAGGATGCTGCGGTTACCCAGGGCGCGAGGCCCGTACTCCATCGGGCCGTTGAAGCGCGCCACGACGCGGCCCTCGGCAAGTTTCGCCGCCACGACCGCCTCGACGTCCTCGTGGCGGACGTAGTCGCAGCCGGCCGCGTCCAGCGCCGACCGCAGGTCGCTCTCGGAGTAGTCCCGATCGAGGTACAGCGTCTCGAGCCGCGTCGCCTCGCCGTCGAAACCGAGCGCCCGCTCCAGCAGGTACCCGCCGCCGACTGCGAGCCCTCCGTCCGACATGTTCGGGAATACGTAGACCTCGGACACGCTGTCGAGCTCGGCGATGCGCTGGTTGAGCTTCACGTTGGCGAACACGCCCCCGGCCAGCACCAGCTTCCACGGCCCGCCCTGGTGGGCGTGAAAGTCCACCCACTGCGTGATGGCCTCCTCGAACTGCCGCTGGTAGACGGCGGCCAGGTCTTCCCGTGAGTACTTCTTGGCCAGCCGCCGGTAGCGCCGCCCGAAATCGGTGTGAAGCCCGGGCGTGAAGATCAGGCCGTCGCGATGGTAGAGCTGCCCGTGGATCTCGTCGTACGCGGGCGCGCCCGGATCTCCGTAGGCCGCCAGGCCCACGACTTTGCCTTCATGGCGGCCGGGCATGAAGCCCATCTCCTGGGTCAGGAGGAGGTAGTAGATCCCGGGAGAGTTCGGGTACAGGGTCCTCGAGATGGGCCGGATGCCGGCGCCGTCCGCCTCCCCGATCATTGCGCAGGTGTAGTCGCCCTGCGCGTCCACCGTCACGACCAGGCAGCGCTCCCAGCCGCTCGAGTAGAACCCGCAGGCGGCGTGAGCTACGTGATGGTCGAAGTGGTGGATCGTCGCATTCGGGAAGAGCCTCTTCATCGCCGCTTCGTGCGCGGTGTAGGTGACGAGGGTCTTGCCATAGTTCTTTGCCAGCTTGACAGTGAAGTACGCCACCTGCCTGAGCTTGAACCCGACGCCGAGCCCGTCGGACCCGGCCAGGAATGACGACGGGTAATTGGGGATGACGTTTCTGACCAGATCCGTCGTCTTCTTCAAGGTCGGCCAGACCACGTGCTGGATGTCCCTGGGCGCCAGACCGACCTTGTCGAGAACCGCTCGGATGCTGCCGAGGGGCCGCCCCGCCTGGTTCTTGACCCGGGTCAGTCTCTCCTCGTTGACCGCCGCCAGGATCCGGCCGCCGTGGACCACGGCCGCGCCGGCGTCATGAGTCACAGTGAAGCCAAGTACCGGACCGACGTCACGCATTCTGCTGTTGCTCCTTGGACCTTTCAGGTACGTTCCCGTGCTTCTCGGGACCCACCGTTCGCCGCTCCCTCGCCTGGGACCGCATGCGCTGCCGAGCCTTCGCTGCGGCGAGCCAAACCATCGCGAGGCCGACGCGGACTGCCGCTCTTCCTCGGGAGACCGGTCTGCCCGCGCCCGACAACAACATCGACTGCAGACGCTCGACTCCTACGCGGGCCTCGAGGAGCCGGACCTGGTCGAGCCCAACGGGGTCGGGAAGGACGCCGGAACCAAGGGTTGTCAGGAACGTCTCCTCGAGTCTGTCATCGCGGACAGGGCGCCTGGTGAAGTTGGTCGCCCGCGCGTCGTCGAACTCCCGCCGGGTGATGAACCCTACCGGCCCCTCGTCGTCCAGGAGGAGAGGTGGCCTGCCGATCGCCATGGCCTCCACCAGGCACCGCTCCGAGCCGGCGATGACACGGCTTCGCGCGATGAGCGTGGGGATGTCGCTCCTGACTCCCAGAAACCGCCATCGAGGCGGCTCGGTCCCCTGCCAGCCCCGGGCGAGCTCATCCTCGACCAACTCGGCATGGTCCCCGCCGCCCACGAAGCTGACCGTGATCCCGGGAAGCGGTCGACCCAACCGCCGCAGGAACCTGACCAGTCCCACCGCGCCCCCCACCTTGCGCACGTCGAGCCTGCGCAGGCAGAGGAGATCGTGCTCCGGCTGTGCGGGCGTCGCGGTTCGCGAGGCCAGGAACGCCTCGAGCTCGTAGCGCTCGTCGATGTTGGTGACCTCCTCGGGCTTGAAGCCGTAGCGCTCGAGGTACAACGACCGGAAGAGCCCGTTCACGGTCACGACGTGGCCCACCCTGGGAAAGCACCAGGACGGGGCGTACCGCAGGTGGGCCCCGTCTTGCGGAAGGAGGTTCAGAACCGTCAGAACCTGCGTCCTTCGGCGGAGCAGAACACCGGCCAGCGCCGCCTCCAAGCCGAGCTCGGTGCCGAAGCTCACGACCGTGTCGGCATGCACCCGCATCGCCAGCCTGCGGAGCCTGGCGACGCGCCCCACCCGTCCGGGCGCGGCCGGGACGTCGAGCCGGACACGGCTGCAACAATCTGGCGCGGGTAGCTCGTCGGCACCCTCCGCCACCGTTGCCAGGATGCAGTCGTGACCCAGCCCTCCCAGACCCTTGAGCCAGGCCACGGCCGTCCTCGGCGCTCCGGAGTTGGTCAGCCTGTCGATCACGAAGAGGACTGTCATTTCGCTCGTGGCGGCCGGAGTCGCCGGTCGACTCGCGCCGGGTCGCGGCCGGAGGGCCCGCCCGTGGCCGCTCCTGCTCGCCTATACAGCGATGTGTCGACCAGCTCGGGGCGCCCGGCCATCCACCGACTGAGGTCGCCGCTCAGGTCCTCGAGCTCACCAGTGCGCGTCCTCAGGATGCGGTAGAGCGCTGGCGGCGTCACTTCGTCGCAGAAGTGGACCATGCGGTTCCGATAGCCCGCCATCATGAGCAGTTGCTCTCGCCGTCAGGCGTCAGGACCCCGCACTCGCGGAGGCTGGTCGGGATAGCCTTGTACTCGGCAACCGGCCTGCCAAACCCCTGGGCCAGCACGTGCCGACCCCAATCCAGGAGCGCCTCCAACGCGCGGCGGAGGTAGGACTCGCCGGCCGCCGCGTTGCGCGCATCGGCCAGGAACTCGCGCTCGCTGCCCAGTGGCAACGAGCGGATGCCCAGGATCATCCCTCGGATGACCTCAGCCTTGGCAGCCGCCACCTTCTGCTTGACTCGGCTCACGGATGGTCCCCCAACAGCATCTCCCGGGGCGCTCGCTCGTAGGGCTCGAGATCGCCTGCACGGCGCAGCACGTAGAGCTCGAACTCGTCGCACGCGGCCTCGTCGCGGCAGTAGACGCGGCGCCCGCGGATGACGTCGAGGGCAAGGAAGGCGCTCGCCGAGCCGACATCGACGACATCGACCCGCATGCCGAGCCTCGCCTGGAGTCGGTCTTCAAGGCGCACGATCTCATCCAGCCCCGGCTTGTGGTCGAGCAGAACGCCCACGTCGACGTCGGAGTCAGGCCTCGCCAGGCCCTGGGTGCGCGAGCCGAAGACGTACGCGGCGCGGAGGGTGGGCAGATCGCCGAGGACGCGCGCCACCTCATTCGCGATCTCGTCGAGGGTTGCGGCCCTGCTCATGAAAGTGCTCCGCGCGCGTCGGCCGGTGACCGTGAGCCTCGCCGGACCGATGTTCGAACGCCCACTTCACGGGCGGTTCTCATCTCTGCGACATTTTGCTTCGGCTGCCGGCTCTCAACGACGGCACGGACTCGTGATGAGGAGCGCGGCCGACGGTGCAATCCGGGCCGGGAGCAGGGCTCACCGCCGTCATCGAGGCTCCTGGGCAATCCGTCGGTAGTACCCAGCTGCCGCGCGCAGGCCGTCGGCCAGTGGGGTGTGGGCCGAGAAACCGAGGCTCTCTCGAGCCAGCTCGGGATCCGCCGCGGAGTGGAGTACGTCGCCGGCTCGTGGCGGCTCGTGCACCGGCTCGACCGCCACTCCGGCAACCTCGGCGACCAGCCGAGCGAGCTGGTTGACCGTGGTCGGCGCGCCAGCAGCCACGTTGTACGCCCGGCCCTCAGCCGCCGATGGGGCGGTTGCCGCGGCCAGGTTGGCCTCGACCACGTCGGCGACGAAGGTGAAGTCGCGGCTCTGCTCGCCGTCGCCGAAGATCACCGGCGCCCGGCCTGCCAGGCAGGCGGCGAAGAAGCGCGGGATGACGGCGGCGTAGGGCCCCTGCGGGTCCTGCCGGGGGCCGTAGACGTTGAAGTAGCGCAGGCCGATCAGCTCCATGTCGAAGCAGCGGCCGTAGACCTCGGCCAGCTGCTCGTTCATGACCTTGGACAGCGCATAGGGCGACAGCGGCCGGCCCTCCTCGCCCTCACGTTTGGGGAGCTTCTGGCTGTCCCCGTAGACGCTGGAGGACGAGGCGTAGACGACGCGGCGGGCGCCGGCGTCGCGGGCCGCGGCAAAGACGTTGGCTGTGCCGGTCACGTTGACTGCGATGGTCGTGGCCGGGTCCGCCATGGAGCGCGGGACCGAGCCCAGGGCAGCCTGGTGGAAGACGAGCTGCGCCCCGCTGCAGGCGTTGCGGCAGGCGACCGGGTCGCGGATGTCGGCCACCACCAGCTCGACATCGCCCAGCACGGCGTCGAGGTTGGCGCGCCGGCCGCTGGAGAGGTTGTCGAGGACCCGCACCTGCGCCCCCTGCCCGACCAGCGCCTCCACCAGGTGCGAGCCGATGAAGCCGGCGCCGCCGGTGACGAGGAGGGGTACGCCTGCCAGGTCTTGCGGACGACCCACCATCCGACCGCGCTCGTTTCGATCTCTGCTCATGCTGTTCCGATCCGGCGCATTCTCCGCGAGGGTGCCAGGGTCAGGCACGGGTCACGTGGGGAACTCGGCGCCGGAACACCCCCCGCGTGTCGACGATCAAAGCCGCGTTCTGCTCGACCAGGTCGTAGTCCACGGCCGAGTGGTCGGTGACCAGCACCACCGCGTCGCAGCCGGCCACGGTCTCGGGCGTCAGCGGCTGCGACTCCATCGCCGGCAGGTCGGGCCAGGAGCGCATGCGCGGCGCGCGCGGGATGTGGGGATCGTGGTAACGAACCTCGGCACCGAGGGCGAGAAGCTCGCGGATGACCTCGAAGGCCGGGCTCTCGCGCGGATCGTCGATGTCCTTCTTGTAGGCCAGGCCGAGGATGAGGACCCGGCAGCCCTTGACCGGCTTACCACGCTGGTTGAGCGCCTGCTGGAGCTTGCCGACCACGTAGCGCGGCATCTCGACGTTGACCTCGCCGGCCAGCTCGATGAACTTGGGGGCGACGCCGTACTCGCGCGCCTTCCATGACAGGTAGAAGGGGTCGAGGGGGATGCAGTTGTGGACGGCGATTCCAGAGCTCGTGCAGAACGACTGGGCGCCACTGACCTCCAGCGAGTAGACGTCGCAGGCCACCTCTGACGTCGTCGATGCGAGTACCTTGGTGGTCAAGAGGTTCGGCGCCAGCCGCTCGGCATCGCACAGCGAGTGGACCGCCCGCCGACGCGCGGCCCCGGCGGCCTCCAGCTTGACCCGCTTCTCGCCCGCGAAGTACTGCGCGAGCTTCGAGACGGTCTTCGTTCCCTGCAACCTGACCTGCGGAGAGCCCGCTTTGAACCGCGGCCGGAAGCCGAGGTCCTGGAGCAAGTGCACGACCTGCTCCAACAGGACCGGGCTCGAGGAGAAGAAGCCAACCACCGCCGTCGCATTCTGGTGGGAGTACAGACGGCCGTTCTTGCGGTACGACGACCGGCCGCTGCGGACCCAGACGTCGCCATCTCCTCTCAGCAAGCCCTTGAGCAGCTCGCGCTTGTGCTCCACTGACAACCCGAACACCAGGTCGGGACCTCGCATCTCCTGGGAACGCCGGCCGCAGCGCCAATGACTGCCGAGGAGCCAGGCAAGGAGCAGGCTCGAGACCTTGAGCGTCGTCGAGTGCCAGGTCTTGTCCTGGTACACGGTCGCGACGAACCCGTTTCGCGAGAGGATCTGCGCCACGTCATTCAGGTACTCAGCTTCTGACCTGTTGAAGGTGAAGCGCACGCGCTTGGCGCCGCCGTCCGTGCTGATACAGCCCTCGGCCAGGAAGTAGCCGATGAGGCGGCACACGTCAGGCGTGACCCGCAGCGTCGAAGGCCACTCGCGACGGGCGCTGCCCATGCCAGTGAGCAGCCTCAGCTCACTGCGCTCCACTCCGATCTCGGCCTCGACTTCGAGGAAGCGATCGAGCCTCAGCGCGTCGCTGCGAATGCTGTCCCGGATGGTCCAGCCGTAGCGCCTCTTGAGCGCAGCTGCGTGAGCGGCCCATGGCTGGTCCTTGACCCGAACCCACACTCTCGTTCGCTCGCTCGCGGGTACCACCGCGACGAGGTCGACGACCGGGTCAGCCGCCGGGCCCCCGAGATCGCTGACTACCGGGAGCTCGTCCCCCGCTCGCAGCTCGGCAGCCGATACCGTCGCGAAGGACTCACCGCGGAGCACGAGCATGGGGTGGCCCGCGGTGACTGTGAGGCGTCTCCTGTCCTCGGTCGTGACCTCGACACAGGGGCCTTCGTACGCCCCACCGAATACGGTCTCCACAGGAAACCAGCCCACGTCGCCGCTGGTGGCGTCCAGGGCCAGCGCCTCGAGGCCTTCAGGCTCGATGTAGGTACCCTGCTGCCCGACCACGGTCGGGCAGTCGGCCCGGAGGAGGGCGAACAGTTCCTTCGCTCTGTAGACGCCGCTGAGGCCCCGACCCCTCACCCGCAGCCACTGGTCCCCGGTCACGCAGTGCCCGCCCCATCCCGGACCAGGGTTGAAGCGCATGAATCCGAAGGGCTTGGTCTCGGCCGCGTCGAGCACCTCCCAGATGTCGATGCCCATGGCGTCATAGGTGACCTTGAGCTCGTTGACCAGGGCGATGTTGACGGCGCGGAAGATGTTCTCGGTCAGCTTGGAGGCCTCGGCGGTGCGGGCGGAGGAGACGCGGACGACGCGGGCGACGGCCTTGCCGTACAGGGCCTCGGCGAGGTCGCCCGAGGTCGGGTCGACGCCGCCCACGACCTTGGGGATGGTGGTGGTGCCGTAGTCCGGGTTGCCCGGGTCCTCACGCTCGGGTGAGAACGCGAGGAAGAAGTCCTCGCCGGAGCGCAGGCCGCGCTCCTCGAGAAGCCCCCTGACCAGCTCGTCGGTGGTGCCGGGGTAGGTCGTGGACTCGAGCACCACGAGCTGCCCGGGTCGCAGGCGCGCGGCGATCTCGCGCGCGGTGCCGGCCACGTAGCTCATGTCCGGCTCGCGCTGGGGCGTGAGCGGGGTTGGGACGCAGACCAGAATGGCGTCGGTTTCGCCGAGGCGGGCAAAGTCGGCGGTGGCGGAAAAGCTCCCTCCGTCGATGGCTGCGGACAGGCGCCGGCCGTCGAGGTGCTTGATGTAGCACTCGCCGCGGCTGATGGCCTCGATCTTCTTGGGGTCGACGTCGAAGCCGACGACGCGCATGCGCTTCTCGGCAAAGGCCAGGGCCAGGGGCAGGCCGACGTAGCCGAGGCCGATGATGCCGACCACGGCGGTGCCGGAGTCGATCCTGTCGTGGAGGTTCTGGGCGTGGTGGTTCATGTGCCTGGTGGGGATCCTTCTCGGAGCGTGGTGAGCTGAGCGAACGGGGAATGGCGCGCCGGGGCGCACGCCACAGGCGCCCTGTCAGGGCGAACGCACCTCAGTGCCGGCTGGAAGCCGGCGCTCCAACGCACAGCCGCTTGCCTACATGCGTTTCGCGCGTGCCAGGCGAGGTGCGAGGCCTAGCCGGCGCGGGCGCTCGAGGTGTTGATGCGCTTGTCGCTCTGCTCGTCCTCGCCGTAGCCGTAGCGGTAGTACGACGAGTAGTAGTACGAGTAGTAGTAGTGGTCGCGATCCACGTCGACCTTGTTGAGCAGGCAGCCCGCGACGCGGACGCCGGTGCGCGAGAGACCGCGCAGGGCGTCGCGGATGAGCTGCTTGCGGGCGTGCCCGTACTGGATGACGACCAGGACCATGTCGACCAGGCTCGAGCAGATCACCGGGTCGGTAACTGAGGCCACCGGCGGGGTGTCAATGATGATCCAGTCGTAGTCCTCCCTGGCCTTGGCCAGGAGCCTTGAGAAGCTCGCCTTGCCATACAGCTCGGGCGGGTTGGGCGGCAGCGGGCCCGAGCTGACCACGTCCAGGTTGGGCACGTCGGCCACGGCCGTGATCACCTCGTGCAGCTCACGCTCGCCGAGCACGACCGAGGTCAGGCCGCGCACGTTCTTGGCCGAGATGATGCGGTGCAGCCGCGGCTTGCGCAGGTCGGCGTCGATCAGCAGCACGCGCGAGCCGGCCGAGGCCAGGACCTTGCCCAGGTTGAAGACCACGGTCGTCTTGCCCTCGGCCGGCACGGCCGAGGTCACCATGAGCATGTGGCAGCCCTCGCCACGGGCGGCCAGCATGACCGCGGTGCGCAGCGACTGGAACGACTCGCGCAGGACCCGGGCGTTGTCCTCGGTCAGCTTGGGCAGGACCGACAGGACCTCGAGGCCCAGGTAGCGCTCGACCGCCTCGGGGGTGCGCAGGGTCTGGTCCAGGTAGTCGAGGCCGAGCACGAGCCCGATGCCGAGCAGCAGGCCGAGCGCGCCCGAGATGGCGAGGCTCTTCTGCAGGCTGGGGCTGAAGTGGGTCCTGGCGGGCAGCGCCGGCTCGATGATGCGCACGTTGTTCAGCGAGGCCGAAGACGAGATGTCGGCCTCCTTGGAGCGCGCCAGCATGTCCTCGAGGAAGGCCTTGTTCTGATCGTACTCGCGCTTCAGGCGCTCGTACTCCATGGTCTGCTTGCTGAGCTCGATCGACTGCTCCTTGAGCTGCTGGATGTTGTCGAAGAGCGAGGTCTCGCGCCGTCTGGCGATGTCGTAGTCGGTCTGCAGGGCGGTCAGAACGTTCTCGATCTCCTGCCTCAGCCGGCCGTCCACCCCGGCCACCCGCGAGCGTAGCTCCTTGATCGTCGGGTGTCCCTCCTTGAAGGTACGCAGCTTGTCGGCCAGCTCCATCCCGAGCTCGTTCCTCTGCTGGCGCAGGGCCTGGATCGTGGTGTCCGCCAGCACCTCCGGAAACCCGGTTTCGGACAGGTTGGAGGCGCGCAGCTGGCGCAGGGCGTTGATCTTGGTCTCGAGCCGGATGCGATCGGCCTTGGCCTGGGCGTACTCGGTGGTGAGGGTGTTGACCTGCTCGGAGATCACGTTCTTGTCCTGGTCGGCGAAGAGCAGCGCGTCCTCGCGCTCCCGGAACTGCATCAGCTGCTGCTCCGACTCGGCGAGCTGGTCGCGGATCGGGTTGAGGCGCGACTGGATCACCTCGTAGATCTGCCGCGTACGCTCCAGGCCGTCCTCGATGTTGGCCGCGATGAACTCCTTGACGTAGAGGTTGAGCCACTCCGCTACCTGCCCGGGGTCCTTGCCCACCATCCAGATCTCGAGCACGTCGGTTCCCTCGAGCGGCTCGATCTCGATCCGGTTCAGCAGGCTGGTGGCGGCGTCGCTCCCGAAACCCGGTTGGGATTCCAGGCCCAGGCGGTCCACCACCCGCTGGGCGAGCTGGCGGGTCTGGAAGACCTGCACCTGGTCGGCGATGTAGCGGTCCATCTGCCAGAAGTTCATCATCGAGTCGACGTCGGTCTTGGACAGCTGCGGCGACGGCAGGAGGGCGATCCGGGCCACCGACCGGTACAGCTTGGGCTGGGTCAGGGCCCGCGCGAGGCCCAGGGTGACTGTGGCCAGAAAGACCCAGACTAGAACCCACTTCCGAATCCAGATCAGGTTGACGTACTCCATGATCCGGAACTCGGGCTCCTGATCCACGTCGAGGTGGGGGCCAGTCAGCTCGCGCACGGTAGGCGGCTGCCATGGAACTCCCTGCTGGCGGGTGATCTCCTGACTCTCAGACATACTCATGCTCCCTAACCACTCCTACTTGCCTTCCCCCAGCGGCTCGCGCATGGGCTCGCCAACTGGGCTGCGCCGGCCGCCCCGCCGTGCTCCGCACAGAATACCTCAAGCTCTTTCCCCGGCCATGTTTGCGTCGTCCGGCGCCAGCTGCCGCGACCGCGCGGGAGCCGGCGTCACGTTTCGTTGTCCTGGTGTCCAGAGTGGTCAGTCCCCGCTGCCGATCCAGCGCTGCAGGCGCGCCCGGATCCGCCGCAGGCGGTCCTCGGAGATGGCGCCGATCGAGCCCTCGAGCAGCTCGCCGGCGACCACGGCCAGGCGACCGATACGAATGGCGCTCGGGATCTTCAGGCCGCTCCCCTCGAAGTCGGCGTCGTCACCCGAGATGACCTCGTCGAAGCCCTCGACCGCCTGGTGGACGTGAGTCGAGAGGGCGCACACCAGCCAGGCGTTGCCGCGCCCTGGCACGGGCGCGAGCAGGAGAACTGGCCAACGTTTCCCCAGCTCGCCCTCCCCCCGGGGAAAGCGCAGCAGGGCCACGGTTCCAGGTCGCTTCATGCCCAGGTCTGCTTGAGGTCGGCTTCGGTGTACTCGGGCCAGCTCTCGTCGTCTGACGCGCGCATCGCGCCAGCCACCGACATCGCCGACCAGGCGTCGTCCTCGACCCGATCACGCTGGGCCACGAAGTCGACGAAGCTCAGCACCTCGCGCTGAACCGCCTCGGGGAGCTGCTGCACCTTCTTGTGGATCACGTCGTCGAGCTTCATGCGCCCTCCGCTTCAGCGAGCGAACGACATCGGCCGTCTACTTTGACGGGATGATACCCCAACCCAGCCATTTGGCAAGCCGGGAATCGCAGTCACGCCTAGGCGTCGTGCTGGCGGGCGGGCCTCGTCGCCCGGTGCCGACGTTTGCTGAGCCGTGGCTTCGTCTCGGCCCCGGGATCGACCGCCCTCACGCCCGTAGCAGGCGGCGCCAGGGCGTCGGCAATGCCCCCCGGCTCCCCCTGCTCCGCCTCGACCGCGCCGTCCGAGCCGCTGCTCGCGCCCTCTCGGCCGGCGTGCGCCGGCGAGGTCGGCGCCGCTTGCTCGTCGGCGTAGCCGTACCGGTAGTAGGTGTAGTTGGAGTAGTAGTAGTAGTAGTGGTCGCGCTCCATGTCGACCTTGTTGAACAGGACGCCGGCCATGCGCACCCCGGAGCGGCCGAGCTGGCGCACCGCGTCGCGCACCACCTGCCGCCGCGGCCCGCCGTACTGGACCACGAGCAGGGCCATGTCGACCAGCCGAGAGCAGATCACCGGGTCGGTCACCGAGGCCACCGGCGGGGTGTCGATGATGACCCAGTCATACTCCCGGCGCGCCCAGTCGAGCAGCTTGGAGAAGCTCGCCTTGCCGAACAGCTCGGGCGGGTTGGGGGGCAGCGGCCCGGAGGTGAGGACCTCCAGGTTGGGAACGCCGCTGTACGGAACGAGGACGTCCGTGGCCGCACGCTCGCCGAGCACGACCGAGGTCAGGCCGACGTCGTTCTCCACCCCGACCGCCCGGTGCAGGCGCGGCCGTCGCAGGTCGGCGTCGATCAGGAGCACGCGGCTGCCCCCGGCGGCCAGGATCTTGCCCAGCTCGAGCACTGCCGTGGTCTTGCCCTCGCCGGGAACGGCTGACGTGACCATCTGGACGTGGCAGCCCTCGCTTCGCGAGGCCAGCAGGAGCGCGGTGCGTAGGGACTGGAACGACTCGCGGACCGTGGCCTCGCTGCCGTTCCCGGTCGAGCGGGGCAGGATCGAGAGCACCTCCAGGCCGAGGTGCCGCTCCACCTGCTCGGGCGTGCGCAGGGTGTGGTCCAGGTAGTCGAGGCCGACGACCAGGCCGATCCCGAGGAGCAGGCCGAGACCGATGCTGACCAGCACCGCGCGCCGGACGTTGGGCGTGTAAGGCGCACCCGGGACCAGGGCCGGCTCGATCACGCGCGCGGTGTTGCCGGAAGCGGTGGCCGAGATGTCGACCTCCTTGGAGCGCGCCAGCATCTCCTCCAGGAAGGCCTTGTTCTGCTCGTACTCACGCCTCAGGCGCTCGTACTCCATGCTCTGCTTGCTGAGCTCGATCGACTCTACCTTGAGCTGCTGGATGTTGGCGAACAGGGAGCGCTCGCGCTGGCGCACGATGTCGTAGTCGGTCTCGAGAGCGGCCCTGATGGTCGCGATCTGCTCGGTCTCCTTGGCCTCCAGCTCGCTGATCCGCGAGCGCAGATCCTTGATCACCGGGTGGCCGTCCTTGAGCGAGCGCAGCTTGTCGTTGAGGTCCATCTCGAGCGTGGTGCGCTGGCCGCGCAGGCTCTGGATGGTGGCGTCCTGGAGGACCTCGGGGAAGCTCGTCTCGGAGGTTGACCCGGAGGCCAGGCGGTCAAGGGCGTTGAGCTTGGTCTCGAGCCGGATGCGCTCGGCCTTGGCCGCGGCGTACTCGGAGGTCAGGGTGTTGACCTGCTCGGAGATCACGTTCTTGTCCTGGTCGGCGAAGAGCAACGCGTCCTCGCGCTCGCGGAACTCCATGAGCACGGTCTCGGACCTCTCCAGCTGCTCGCGCAGGGGGTCGAGGCGCGACTGGATGACGTCGTAGACCTTGCGTGTGCGCTCCAGGTTGTCCTCGATGTTGATCGCGATGTACTCCTGGATGTAGAGGTTGAGCCACTCGGCCGCGTCCCCCGGCTGCGACGCCATGAGGCTGACCGAAATGATGTTGGAGGCCTCGTCGCGCTCGGCGCGAATCCGCGCTGCCAGCGCCGCCGCCGGGTTGCCGCCGGCGAACTCCGGATGGCTGGCGAGGCCCAACCGGTCCACCACCCGCTGCGCCACCCGGCGCGTCCGCAGCACCCGCAGCTGCTCGTCGGCGTAGCGCTCCATCTCCCAGTAGTTGGGGCCCATGTTGATCTGGTTCTTGATGATCTGCGGGTTCCGCTCGGTGACCGAGATCTCGGTCACGGCCATGTACAGCTTGGTTCGGGTCGAGGACCAGGCGAAGCCGACCACGACGGTGGTCACGAGCACGGCGACCACTACCCACCGCCGCACCCAGATCAGGTTCACGTACTCCATGAGGTTGAGCTCGGGCTCCACGGCCGGCGCTGCCGGCACGACATCGGGGCGGAGCTCCCCCCCAGCCACGGCCTGACGGCCGTAGAACGAGACCGGGTCGACGTTCATCGCCGCAACCTCGACATTCGCCTCACGGTATCACCATCACGCTCGGGAAGGAGCTGGATGATAAGGCTACCGCACTATGATCGCTTGCGCAATCATCTGATTATAAAGGTTTTATATCTGCGAAGCAGATCGTGGAACGGCTCACGCCCGGGCGATGGCCACAGACGCAGCGTCCACCTCCACGAGCTGCTGGGAGCGCAACAAGCTGAGCAGGACCCGAGCCCGTTCGCCGCCTCGCAGGTATCCTCGGAAC
>Ga0316620_10000445_pt1 | contig 16769 bp, 12 predicted proteins | sample OWC_Aug_M1_C1_D5_FD_207651 | JGI IMG/M metagenome (GOLD analysis project Ga0316620, IMG submission 207651) | Wetland soil microbial communities from Old Woman Creek delta, Ohio, United States - OWC_Aug_M1_C1_D5_B | ecosystem: Environmental > Terrestrial > Soil > Wetlands | place: USA: Ohio... | reverse complement strand
GTGACGCATGCACATTTGCCGCCTGGGGCGCGGGCATAATGAGCCCCAGGGGGGTGGGCGGATGGCAGGGCGCCTGAACTTCGTCCATGAGGAAGCCGCTGCGGGCAGCGCGCGCCGCAGCCGGCTGTTCCGCAAGTATTTCGTGCCGATCATGCTGCTGGTGGGCGGAGTGCTGCTCGCCTCGGGCGCAATCAGCCTGTACTTCTCCTACCAGGAGAACAAGTCGGCGCTCGCCAGGCTGCAGCAGGAGAAGGCCGTGGCCGCCGCCGCGCGCATCGAGGAGTTCGTGCGGCAGATCGAAAAGCAGCTGCGCTACGCCGCGCTGGCGCAGCTCGGCTCGGCGGGTACCGCGCAGCGGCGCATCGAGTTCCTGAAGATGCTGAACCTGATGCAGGAGGTCACCGACATCGCGCAGATCGACGCCGCGGGCCGGGAGCAGCTCTTCGTCTCGCGCCTGGAGGTGGACAGGATCGGCTCGGAACGGGACCGCTCGCAGGATCCGGCGTTCCGCGAAGCGAAACCCGGCAAGACCTGGTTCGGGCCGGTGTACTTCCGCAAGCAGAGCGAACCGTACATGACCATCGCGGTGCGCTCGGGCAGCTTGCTCACCGTCGCCGACGTGAACCTGAAGTTCATCCTGGACCCGATCACCCACATCAGGGTGGGTGCGAAGGGGAAGGCCTACGTGGTCGACGCCAACGGGCTGCTGGTCGCCGATCCGGACATCGGCCGCGTGCTGCGCAAGACCGACCTTTCGGCACTCGCCCAGGTGAAGGCGGCGATGGGACACGGTGTGGGCGAGCCGGCGATGCTGGCACGCAACGCGGATGGGGTCGAGGTGCTCACCGCGTACGCGCCGATCGAGCCGCTCGGATGGAACGTGTTCGTGGAGCAGCCGGTATCGGAAGTGTACGTGACGCTCAACGCCTCGATCCTGCGCACGGGGGCGTTGCTGGTGGCGAGCCTGGTGATCGCGGCGCTGGTGGCGCTCGCGCTGGCGCGCGGCATGGTGCGGCCCATCCGCACGCTGCAGCAGGGTGCGCAGAGAATCGGCGCCGGCGACCTAGAGCAGAAAATCGAGATCCGCACCGGCGACGAGCTCGAGGCGCTTGCCGGGCAGTTCAACCACATGACCGCGCGCCTGCGCGAGTCCTACGCGGGCCTCGAGCGCAAGGTCGAGGAGCGCACCGCTCAGCTCAAGGATGCGCTCGAGAAGCAGACCGCCACCGCCGAGATCCTGCGCGTGATCTCAGGCTCCCCAACCGACGTGACGCCCGTATTCGACGCCATCCTGAGGAGCGCCGTGCGCCTGACCGAGGCGCAGATCGCGGCGATCTTCCGCTACGACGGCAAGCTCGTGCACATGACCGCCACGCACAACTGGACGCCCGAGGCGCTCGCGTACTTCGATCGTATCTACCCCGCGCCGCCGAACCCCTCTTTCATGAGCGGCCGGGTGATCCTCGGCAAGCAGGTGGTAAAGGAATTCGATGCACTCGCCGACGAGCAGTACGACCACGAGTCGGCGGTGGCCGGGCGCTGGCGGCGCATGCTGGGCGTGCCGATGCTGCGCGAGGGCAACCCGATCGGCGCGTTGATCGTCTGCTGGGCCGAGCCTGGGGAGACGCCGGATCGGCAGGTCGAGCTGCTGCAGACCTTCGCCGACCAGGCGGTGATCGCGGTGGAGAACGTGCGCCTGTTCAACGAGACCCGCGAGGCGCTCGAGCGGCAGACTGCGACCGCGGAGATCCTGAAGGTCATCAGCAGCTCGCCGACGAGCGTTCAGCCGGTGTTCGACGCGATCGTGCAAAGCGGCTTGAGGATCTTCAACGGTTTGACGGTGGCGATTGCGCTGGCGGATGGCAAGTTCGTCCGGCTGGGTGCGATCGGGGGCAAGACGAGCGTGGAGGCGGCGCGCCGGCAGTTCCCCATGCCGCTCGGGCGTGAGAGCGCGAGCGGGCGGGCGATCGTCGATCGCGCCGTAGTGAACATCGGCGACACCGAATCCCCAGAGGCACCGCCGTTTGCCCGCGACAACGGCCGCGCGCTCAAATTCCGCGCCATCGCGGCTGCGCCGATGCTGCGCGAGGGAACCGCGATCGGCGCCCTCGTCGTCATGCGCGCCGATCCCGGCGCTTTCGGCGACAAGCAGATCGAGTTGCTGCAGACCTTTGCCGACCAGGCGGTGATCGCGATCGAGAACGTGCGCCTGTTCAACGAGACCAGGGAGGCGCTCGAGCAGCAGACGGTGACGGCGGAGATCCTTGGCGTGATCTCGGGGTCCCCGACCGAGACGCAGCCGGTGTTCGAGGCGATCGCCCAAAGCGGCCAACGTTTGTTCGAGGGCGCGAACGTCTGGGTGGTGCTGCGCGAGGGCGAGCAGCTCGTCGCCAAGGCGATTTCGGAGCGCGATCCAGAGCGCATCGCCAGGTATCGCGCCTCGTTCCCCACCCCGATTACCCGCGATTACCTGAACGCGACCGCAATTCTCGAGCGCGACATTATCGACATTCAGAACGTTGAGGCGCTGCCGAAGCCGCTCAATACGGGGACGGCGAACTTCGCCGCCACTGGCTATCGTGCAGTGACGATCGTGCCGATGATGCGCGGGGAGACCGCGATCGGCACGATCGGCGTCGCCCGATTGAAGCCTGGGCCGCTCACGCCGCGGCACGTGGCGCTACTCAAGACTTTTGCCGACCAGGCGGTGATCGCGATCGAGAACGTGCGCCTGTTCAACGAGACGAAAGAAGCGCTCGAGCAGCAGAGGGCCTCGGCCGAGGTGCTCGAGGTAATCGGCGGCTCGGTCGCAGATACCAAGCCCGTGTTCGACAAGATCCTTGAGAGCTGCGAGCGGCTGTTCGGCGCCCATACCGTGAGCGTTACGCTGGTGGGCGAGGACGGCGCGGTGCACGCCGGTGCCTATCGCGGGCCGGCGAGGAGCGAATACGAGAAGATATTCCCGCTGCCGCTCAGCAAGGCATCGGGAACCGGCACGGCGATCCTCGAGCGGCGCGTGTTGCACTACCCGGACGTGCAGGCAAGCGGAATCCCCCAGCACATCCGGAGCAGCTCGCGTCCGATGGGCTATGAGTCGATCATCATCGCGCCGATGCTTTGGGAGGGTAGGGGAATTGGCGCGATCATGGTGGGGCGCGAGGTCGCGGGCCCGTTCTCGGATAAGGAGATTGCGCTGCTCAAAACCTTCGCCGACCAGGCCGTGATCGCGATCCAGAACTCGCGCCTGTTCCACGAGATCCAGGAAAAGGGCCGCCAGCTCGAGATCGCTAATCAGCACAAGTCGGACTTCCTCGCCAACATGTCGCACGAGCTGCGCACGCCGCTCAACGCCATCATCGGCTTCTCGGAGGTACTACTGGAGAAGATGTTCGGCGAGGTGAACGAAAAGCAGCTCGATTACCTGAACGACATTCACTCCTCGGGCAGGCACCTGCTCGCGCTCATCAACGACGTGCTCGATCTTTCGAAGATCGAGGCCGGGCGCATGGAGCTCGAGCTCTCGAGGTTCGACCTGCCGGCGGCGCTCGCCAACGCGCTGACGCTGGTGCGCGAGCGCGCGCAGCGACACGGCATCGCGCTGTCGCTCGAGGTCGATCCGTGCCTGGGCGAAGTGCAGGCCGACGAGCGCAAGTGCAAGCAGATCCTGCTCAACCTGCTGTCCAATGCCGTGAAGTTCACGCCCGACGGTGGGCGCGTTGCGCTGCGCGCGCGCCTGGACACCGACAAGGCCGAGATCGCGGTGGCAGACACCGGCATCGGCATTGCGAGGGAAGATCACGCGGCGGTGTTCGAGGAATTCAGGCAGGTTGGCCGCGACTACACCAAGAAGGCCGAGGGCACGGGCCTCGGCCTCGCGCTCGCCAAGCGCTTCGTCGAGCTGCACGGCGGTACGATCCGCCTGGAAAGCGAGCCGGGCAAGGGCTCGACCTTCACTTTCACGCTACCGGTGCGACAATGAGCCTCGTCCTGATCGTCGAAGACAACGAAAAGAACATGAAGCTCGCCCGCGACGTACTGCAGGCGAAGGGCTACGCCACGCTCGAAGCCGTGACCGGCGAGGAAGGCGTGCGCCTCGCCGGGGAAAATATGCCGGATCTGGTGCTGATGGACATCCAGCTTCCCGGCATCAGCGGCATCGAGGCCTTCCGTCGGCTGCGGGCCGACCCCCGCACCGCACGCATCCCCGTCGTGGCGCTCACCGCGTCGGTGACGCCGAGCGACCGCACCCAGATCACCCAGGCGGGGTTCAGCGCGTTTCTCGGCAAACCGATCAACCTGAAGGAGTTCCTCGAAACCGTGAAACGACTGGTCGAAGCCGGCACGGCATGAGCACCGCCGCGAAGATCCTCGTGGTCGACGACACGCCGGCCAATGTCAAGCTCCTTGCCGACCTGCTCTCGGCAAAGGGCTACGAGGTGGCGACGGCGTCGAGCGGCGAGGGTGCGCTCGAGAAGCTGGCTTCCTGGAAGTCCGACCTGGTGCTGCTCGACGTCATGATGCCGGGGATGTCGGGCTACGAGGTCTGCCGCCGCCTGCGGGCCGACCCCGCGACCGCGCTGCTGCCTGTGGTGCTCGTCACTTCGCTCGATCCGCAGGCCGAGCGCGTCAAGGGGATCGAGGCAGGGGCCGATGACTTCCTTTCCAAGCCGATCAACCAGCCGGAGCTGTTCGCGCGCGTGAAGTCGCTCCTGCGGGTGAAGTCGTTGCAGGACGAGGTCAAGCGCCAGGCCGAGCAGCTCGCAGAATGGAACGCGGGGCTGGAAGCGCGCGTGCGCGAGCAGCTGGCACAGATCGGTCGCCTGGGGCGGTTGAAGAGCTTCTTCTCGCCGCCGCTCGCCGAGGCGATCGTCGCGGGAGGCGGCGAGGAGCTTCTCAAGACGCACCGGCGCGAGATCACCGTGGCGTTCTTCGACCTGCGCGGCTTCACCGCGTTCACCGAAGCCGCGGCACCGGAAGAGGTGATGGAGCTGCTGCACGCCTACCACGCCGCGCTCGGCCGCCTGGTGCTCGCGCACGGCGGAACGCTCGAGCGCTTCGCCGGCGACGGCGTGATGGTGTTCTTCAACGACCCGGTGCCGGTGGAGCGGCCCGCGGAGCAGGCGGCGCGCCTGGCGCTCGCGATGCAGGCGGAATTCGAGCCGATCGCGGCGCTGTGGGGCAAGCGCGGCCACGACTTGGGACTGGGCGTCGGCATCGCGCAGGGCTACGCCACGCTGGGCGCAATCGGCTTCGAAGGTCGCTGGGACTACGCGGCGATCGGCCGCGTCACCAATCTCGCGGCGCGACTGTGCGGGGAAGCGAACGGCGGCCAGGTGCTGCTCGATCGCAAGAGCATGGCGAGTCTCGATGGCGCGCTGGAAATTCAACCGGCCGGCGCGCGATCGCTGAAGGGCTTTGCCCAGCCGGTGGAGGCCTTCGAGCTGCGCAGGCCGTAGCACATGCCCGCCGGCCTGCGCACGCGCTCGGTGGATAACGGCCATGGCCTTGCGATGCACCTGCTCGAGGTCGGCGACGAGACCGCCGGCGGCTGCGTCCTCCTCCTGCATGGCTTTCCGGAGATCGCCTACAGCTGGCGCAAGGTCATGCTTCCGCTCGCCTCGGCGGGCTATTACGTCGTCGCGCCCGATCAGCGCGGTTACGGCCGCACGACCGGGTGGGACGCGGCCTACGACGGCGACGTCGACTCGTTTCGGCTCTCCAACCTGGTGCGCGACATGCTCGGGCTGCTGCAGGCGCTCGGACGCCGCTCGGTGGCGGCGGTCGTCGGCCACGACTACGGCGCCGCGGTGGCCGCCTACTGCGCGCTCACGCGGCCCGACGTGTTCCGCTCGGTGGTGCTGATGAGCGCGCCTTTCAGCGGCGCGCCCGCCGCAGACATCGGTGCCGAGCTCGCGGCTTTGCCGCGCCCGCGCAAGCACTACCAGTGGTACTACTCGACGCGCGAGGCGAACGCCGACATGTGGCATTGCGCGCAGGGCGTGCACGCGTTCCTGCGCGCCTACTTCCACGTGAAGAGCGCGGACTGGAAGGGCAACAAGCCGTTTCGTCTCTCATCGTGGAGCGCGGCCGAGCTGGCGAAGATGCCGACCTACTACATCATGGACCTCGACAAGACCATGGCCGAGACCGTGGCGCCGGAGATGCCCTCGCCCGCCGAAGTCGCGGCCTGCCGCTGGCTGCCGGAGGACGAGCTCGCGGTCTACAGCTCGGAGTACGCGCGCACCGGCTTCCAGGGCGGGCTGCAGTGGTACCGTTGCCGCACCGAGGGGCGCAACAGGGATCTGGCGGAGTTCGCGGGGCGCACCATCGACGTGCCTTCGGTGTTCATCGCCGGCGCGAGCGACTGGGGCGTCTACCAGGTGCCGGGAGCGCTCGAGGCGATGCAGCAGCGCGCCTGCACGCGGATGCAGGGCTGCCACCTCCTCGCAGGCGCCGGGCACTGGGTGCAGCAGGAAAAGCCCGAAGAGGTGACGCGGCTGTTGCTCGAGTTCCTCGGCTAGACGCAGCCCAGGCGCCGCTCCTTCTCCAGCACGAGCGCGGTGAGCGCGTCGTTTACCGGCGCGGGAACGCCGACCTCGGCGCCGACGCGCGGGATCGAGCCGTTGATGACCTCGATCTCGGATTTCCTCTTTGCCATCAGGTCGAGCAGCACCGAGGGCCGGGCGGCGGGAATCTTGGAGCCGAAGTCGCGCACGTAGGCAATCGGGTCGTCGAAACCGAGCCTGACCCCTTTTTTCCTTGCCACGTCGAACGCCTCCCGCGCGCAGGCGGCCGATACGCGCGCGAGGTCCCGGTCCTGCATCACCTCGCCGACCGTGTGGTCGGTGAGGCCGCAGGGGCCGGAGTAGGCGCAGTTGCAGATGAGCTTCTCCCACACCAGCTGCGCGATGTCGTCGAACACCTTGACGCGGAATCCGGCGCCGCGCCAGGCGTCGGCGATCCTCTCCAATCGCGGGGTGATCGGGCCGCCGAACTCGCCCAGCCGCACCAGCTCCATGCCGTTGTGATGCGCGTGGCCGGGCCCCTTCATGGAAGCGCCGAAGCCGCCTACCACGCCCACCATCACTCTTTCTTTCCCCAGCACGGAGGCCGCGGAGTCCGGTCCCCCCAGCCCGTTCTGAATCGACAGCACTACCGTGTCTTTTCCAAGGAGGCTGCTGACCGCTCGAGCGGCGTCCGCAACCTGGCCGGCCTTCGTCGCGAGGATTACGAGGTCACTTGGACCCGCTTCTCGAGCCTCGGTGGTGGCGTTCAGGCGCACCGTGCGGTCGCCCGAGGCGCCTTCGAGGCGCAGGCCGCGCGCGCGCATCGCATCGACGTGCTCGCGCCAGCGGTCGATTGCCCAGACTTCGTGTCCGGCCGCGGCGAACAGCCCGGCGTATACCGAGCCCATCGCGCCGCAGCCGACGATCGCGATCTTCACGCGACTTCGAACAGCCCCGCAGCGCCCATGCCGCCGCCGATGCACATGGTCACCACCACGTACTTCACGCCGCGGCGCTTGCCTTCGATCAGCGCGTGGCCGATCAGGCGGCTGCCGGTGACGCCATAGGGATGGCCCACGGCAATCGCGCCGCCGTCGACGTTCAAGCGCTCGTTCGGGATGCCGAGCTTGTCGCGGCAGTAGATCACCTGCACTGCGAAGGCCTCGTTCAGCTCCCACAGGCCGATGTCCTCGATCTTCTTGCCGGTCTGCTTGAGCAGCTTCGGGATCGCGTACACGGGGCCGATGCCCATCTCGTCGGGCTCGCAGCCTGCGACGGCGAAGCCGCGGAACACGCCGAGGGGCTTGAGGCCCTTTCTCGCCGCCGCCTGGTCGCTCATCACCACCTGGGCCGAGGCGCCGTCGGAGAACTGGCTCGCGTTGCCCGCGGCGATCACGCCGCCCTCGAGCGCCGGCTTGATCTGCGACACGCCCTCGTAGGTCGTGTCGGCGCGGATGCCCTCGTCCTCGGACGCGGTTACGTCCTTGAGCGTTTCGACGCCGGTCGTCTTGTCGACCACCTTCATCTTCGTGCTGATCGGAACGATCTCGTCCTTGAACTTGCCCGCAGCGCGCGACTTGGCCGCCTTCAGCTGGCTGTCGACGCCGTAGCGGTCCTGCGCCTCGCGCGGGATCTTGTAGCGCTTGGACACCATCTCCGCGGTCTGCAGCATGGTCCAGTAGATCTCGGGCTTGTTTTGCTTGAGCCAGTCCTCCTGGATCATGTGCTTGTTCATCTCGTTCTGAACGCAGGAGATGGACTCGACGCCGCCCGCGATCATGATGTCGGCTTCGCCCTGCATGATGCGCTGGCTGGCGAGCGCCACCGTCTGCAGGCCGGAGGAGCAGAAACGGTTTACCGTCATGCCGGACACGGTGACCGGGAGCCCCGCGCGCAGCGCGATCTGGCGCGCGATGTTGGCCCCAGTCGCGCCCTCGGGGTTGGCGCAGCCCATGATGACGTCGTACACCTCTCCCGGCTCGAGCTTCGCGCGCTCGAGCGCGTGCTTGACGACGTGACCGCCCATGGTGGCGCCGTGGGTCATGTTGAGCGCCCCGCGCCAGCTCTTGCACAGCGGGGTCCTTGCGGTCGAAACGATGACTGCGTCGGTCATGATTGTTCTCCTAGCCGTTGAAGCGTTTGCCTTCCTTGGCGAGCTTGACCAGCAGCGGCGCGGGCTTCCACACCTCTCCCTGGTAGCCTTTCTGGAACTTCTCGATCGAGGCGAGCACCTTGGGCAGGCCCACGGTGTCGGCGTAGAACATCGGGCCGCCGCGGTAGGCGGGGAAGCCGTAGCCGGTCAGGTAGACCATGTCGATATCCGAGGCGCGCAGCGCGATGCCTTCCTCGAGGATGTAGGCGCCCTCGTTCACCAGCGCGTAGATCAGGCGCTCGACGATCTCCTCGTCGGAGATCTGGCGGGGCTTCAGCTTGATTTCGTCCCTGTAGCGGGAAATGATCTTGTCGACCTCGGGATCCGGGATCGGCTTGCGGTTGCCCGGCTCGTACAGGTACCAGCCCTTGCCGGTCTTCTGCCCGTAGCGCCCCTGCTCGCAGATGCGGTCGCCGACCCGCGAATAGACGAAGTTGGGACGCTCGGCGTAACGGCGCTTCCTGATTTCCCAGCCGATGTCGAGGCCCGCCATGTCGCCCATGGTGAAGGGCCCCATCGCCAAGCCCCACTTCTGCGCCGCACTATCGACCTGCTGCGGGCTCGCGCCCTCGTCGAGCAGGAACAGGCTCTGCTGGCCGTATTTTTCGATCATCCGGTTACCGATGAAGCCATCGCACACCCCGGAGACCACCGGCACCTTCCTCAGTTTCTTGCCGAGCTTCATGGTGGTGGCGAGCACGTCCTTTGCCGTCTTCGCGCCGCGCACCACTTCCAGGAGCCGCATCACGTTCGCTGGCGAGAAGAAGTGCGTGCCGATGACGTCCTGCGGGCGCCTGGTGACCGCCGCGATCTCGTTGACGTCGAGGGTGGAGGTGTTGGTGGCGAGGATCGCGCCCTGCTTCATGGTCGCATCGAGCTTGCGGAAGATGTCCTGCTTGACGTCCATCCTCTCGAATACGGCCTCGACGACGATATCGGCCTCCTTCGCCGCGGCGAGGTCAAGCGCCGGGGTGATGAGCGCCATCCTCTTGTCCATGTCCTCCTGCCTGAGGCGCCCCTTGGACACCGTATTGGCATAGTTCTTCCTGATGGTCGCGATGCCGCGGTCGAGCGCCTCCTGCTTCATCTCGATCAGGGTCACCGGGATGCCGGCGTTGACGAAGCTCATGGCGATGCCGCCGCCCATGGTGCCGGCGCCGATGATCGCCGCCTTCCGGATCTCGCGCGTCGCCGTATCCTCCGGCACGTCCGGGATCTTGGAGGTCTGGCGCTCGGCGAAGAACATGTGGCGCAGCGCCTTCGATTCGGTGGTGTTGACCAGGTACTCGAAGCACTTGCGCTCCTCCTTGCGGCCTTCGTCGAACGGCTTCGTCACGGCGGCCTCGACGCAGGCGACGATCTCGAGCGGCGCGGGATAGCCCTTGGAGGCCTTCGCCACTTCGGCACGTGCCGCCTCGAAAAACGCCTTGGGGTCGCCCTCGACCTTGGCCGCGAGGTCGCGGATGCGGCGCGGTCCCTTGCCCCCGGCGACCAGCTTTTTCGCGTAGGCCATGGCCGCCTCGAGCAGATTGCCTTCCACGATCTCGTCGACCACGCCGAGCGCGTTCGCCTTCTCGGCCGGGATCGGGTCGCCGGTGGTCATCATCTTGATCGCTTCGGCGGCGCCGACCACGCGCGGCAGGCGCTGCGTGCCACCCGAGCCGGGCAGGATGCCAAGCTTCACCTCGGGCAGGCCGATCTGCGACTTGGGCAGCGCGATGCGGTAGTGGCAGCCGAGCGCGAGCTCGAGCCCGCCACCGAGGGCGAAGCCGCCGATCGCCGCGACCAGCGGCTTTTTCATCGCGTCCTGCTGGTCGTTGACCTCCGGCAGGTTGGGCGGGGTCATCGGCTTGTTGAATTCGCGGATGTCGGCGCCGCCCGAGAACGCCTTTTCGCTGCCGATGATGACTACCGCCTTCACCGCGGCGTCGGCCTCGGCCTTCCTCAGGCCTTCCATGATGCCGGCGCGCAGCGCGTTGCCCAGGCCGTTTACCGGGGGGTTGTTGAGGGTGATGACGGCGATGCCGTCGCGTACCGAATACGGCGCTGCGTCGCTCATGCGATGATCTCCGAACTGGATTGCTGCGCGGGGGGAAGCCGATTCTAGCGGCAACTCATACCTCGAGCCACTCCTTGCGGATCGCCGCGTTCGATCGGATGTCCTGCGGCAGGCCCTCGAACACGATGCGCCCGTGACCCATGACGTACAGGCGCTCGGAGATGTCGAGCGCGATGGCGAGCTTCTGCTCGACCAGCAGGATGGACACGCCTCGCCGCTTGATCTCGAGGAAGAGTTCCGCCATCTGCTCGACAATCTTGGGCGCGAGGCCCTCGGTCGGCTCGTCGATCATGACGAGCTCCGGGTCGCCCATCAGCGTGCGGCACAGCGTGAGCATCTGCTGCTCGCCGCCCGAGAGCACGCCCGCCTGCGTGTCGGCGCGCTCCTTCAGGCGCGGAAACAGCGCGAACATGTCATCCATCTTCCAGCGGCCGGCGCTCTTGGCCGACTTCTGCCCGAGCAGCAGGTTCTGGCGCACTGTGAGCGTGGGGAAGATGTCCCGGTTCTCCGGCACGTAGCCGAGGCCCTTATGGGCGACGCGATAGGCCTTCTCGCCCGCGATCTCCTCGCCATTGAACTTGATCGAGCCGCGGCAAGCGACCATCCCCATGATCGCCTTCACGGTGGTGGAGCGCCCGACGCCGTTCCTGCCGAGGAGCGACACGATCTCGCCCCGCCGGACCGCGAGCTGCACACCATGCAGGATATGGCTCTTGCCGTAGAACGCGTGCAGGTCCCGGACCTCAAGCACTGTTGTTCTCCCCGTGCAATGCGCCGAGGTAGGCCTCCTTCACCTGCGCATTGGCACGGATGTCGGGCGGCGGACCGCTCGCGATCACCTCGCCGTACACGAGCACGCTGATGCGATCGGCGAGGTCGAATACGACGCCCATGTCGTGCTCGACCATCACCAGCGTGCGTCCCTCGGTGACCTGGCGGATCAGCTCGACTGCGTGCGCAGTCTCGGTGCGGCTCATGCCCGCGGTCGGCTCGTCGAGCAGGATGACGTTGGCGCCGCCCGCGATGGTGATCCCGATCTCCAACGCCCGCTGCTCGGCGTACGAGAGCGTTCCGGCGGACATGTTGCGACGAGGGGCAAGCCCGATGCGTTCCATCACCTCCTCGGCGCGGTGCCGCACCTGGTGCAGTCCGCCGACGCGGTGCCAGAACGAATACTTGTGTCCCGACCCCCACAGCGCGCCGCAGCGGATGTTCTCGTACACCGACAGGTTGTGGAAGATATTGGTGATCTGGAAGCTGCGCGACAGCCCCTTGCGGTTGATCTGGAAGGGCTTGAGCCCGGTGACATCCTCGCCATTGAGCAGGATGCTGCCCGAACTCGGCTCGTAGCGGCCCGAGATCAGGTTGAACAGCGTCGACTTGCCGGCTCCGTTCGGCCCGATGATCGCATGCCGCTCGCCCCGTTCGATCGCCAGCGACACGCCGTTGATGATCTGTGTCTTGCCGAAGCTCTTGTTCACTTCGCGCAACTCGATCGCGGCGGCGCTCATGGCTCGCTCCCCTGGAGCTCGTTATGGATCGCGCCCCACCGCTCGCCGACATGGCCCGCGGCAAGGCGCAGCGCGACGAGACCCGCGGCGAGCAGCAGCGCGAATGCGATCCACGGCTGCGGCGATTTGGCATCGAAACCGACGCCGAACAGCGACATCTGTGAGTCGAGGCTGGCGTCCGAGATGCGGTAGACCATCTCGACCACGCCGATCAGACCCGCGAAAGCGACCAGCCCGGCGGCGAGGGCCAGGAGGTACGGGACGAGCAACCTGCGAAAGCGCCCGGCCCGGATTACGGGCAACTGCATCATCAGGAGCGATGCGATGCCGCCCGGCGCGTATAGCACCATGGCGAGAAAAAACAAACCCAGATAGAGCAACCACGCCTGAGTGAATCCCGACAGTGCGACGACGAAGAATATGAACACCACGGAGCCAATGATCGGACCGAAGAAGAAGCCGGTGCCGCCGATGAAGGTGGCAAGAAGCACGCCGCCCGAGCGGAGAGCGGACACGTTCTCGTCGGTGACGATTTCGAAGTTGATGCACGACAAGGCCCCGGAGATTCCGGCGAAGAAACCCGCCAGCACGAGTTGCAGGAAGCGAACCTTTTGCGTGTCGTAGCCGACGAACTCGGCCCGCTCGGGGTTGTCGCGCACCGCATTCGCCATCCGTCCAAGCGGTGTTTGGGTCAGTGCGAACATCGCGATCATGCAAGCGAAGCACCAGAAGGCGACCAGGTAGTACACCTGGATCGCGGGGCCGAAGGTGAGGCCGAGGAAGGGATGGCCCACGACGCGATTGGTCGAGATTCCGCCCTCGCCGCCGAAGAAGCGTGGAAACATCAATACGCAGGCGTGCACCAGCTCGCCGATGCCGAGCGAGATCATGGCGAAGGTGGTGCCGGCCTTCCGGGTGGTCACGTAGCCGAACAGCACGCCGAACACGAGGCCCGCCGAGCCGCCGACGAGCGGCAGCAGCATCACCGGAAACGCGAGCGTGCCCTTGCCGATCATGTTGAGCGCGTGCACCGCGAAATATGCGCCCAGGCCGGAGTACACGGCGTGGCCGAAGGACAGCATGCCGCCCTGGCCGAGCAGCATGTTGTACGACAGCGCGAAGATGATGAAGGCGCCCATCTGCGTCATCATGGTGAGCGCAAAGCCTTGCGTGAATACAAGCGGCGCGACGATGAACAGCAGCGCAGTGCTGCCCCAGAGCAGCCAGCGCCCGAGATTGACCGGCGGCATGCGCAGGTTAGCCATGTCAGCCGTCGCGTGTGCCGAGCAGGCCGCGCGGCCTGAAAATCAGGATCAGCACCATCAGCAGGTAGGGCAGCACCGGTGCTGCCTGCGCCAGCGTAATGTTCCACAGCGTGGCGAAGGGCGTCTCGGGCGTCACGGTCCAGCCGAAGCGGGCGAACAGTCCCGCGAATTTCCAGTCGAGGCCCACCGAGAAGGTCTGCAGGCAGCCGATAAGCAGTGAGGCGACGAAGGCGCCAGCGAGCGAGCCCATGCCGCCGACGACCACCACGACGAAGATGATCGGCCCGACGGCGGCCGCCATGCCCGGCTCGGTGACGAAGGCATTGCCGCCGATCACGCCCGCAAGCCCGGCAAGCGCGGCGCCGCCGCCGAACACCAGCATGAACACGCGCGGGACGTTGTGCCCCAGCGCCTCGACCGTCTGCGGGTGCGTGAGCGCGGCCTGGATCACGAGTCCGATACGGGTGCGCGTGAGCATCAGCCAGATCGAGACCAGCATCGCCATCGACACCAGCATCATGAAGCCGCGGTAGATCGGATACTGCGAGGTGAACACCATGAACAGCGGGCCCTCGAGCGAGGGCGGGATGCGATACTCGACTGCGGCCCGCCCCCACACCAGATGCACCGCCTCGTCGATCAGGTACGCGAGGCCGAAGGTGAACAGCAGCTCCGCGACGTGGCCGTAGCGGTGCACCTTGCGCAGGCCGTAGCGCTCGACCAGCATGCCGATGCCGCCGACGAGCAGTGGGGCGATTACCAGCGCCGGATAAAAGCCGATGTAGGTGCTCACCTGGTAGGCGAAGTACGCGCCCAGCATGTAGAAGCTGGCGTGGGCGAAATTGAGAACGCCCATCAGCGAGAAGACGAGCGTCAGCCCGGAGGACAGCATGAACAGCAGCAGCCCGTAGCTGATGCCGTTCAGCAGCTGGACGATGAAGAATTCCATGCGCAAAAAGAAACGGGGGGCGAGCCCCCCGTCCGGTTTTTAGCGGTTACGCGCTACGGGCGCTTCATCTGGCACGAAGTCGGCGTTACCGTGACGTACGGCTCGATGCGCGCATCGGTCACCGGGGCCAGGCCGCTGCCCTCCATGTCGATCTTGGCTTCCTTCGGCCCGCCGTGCGCCGCGGACTTCTGCAGCGTGAAGACGTACAGCGGCTGGATCAGCTGGTGGTCGGTCTTGCGCATCTCGAGCTCGCCGAGGTCGCCCTGCATCTTCATGCCTTCGAGCGCGTAGGCGACCTTCTTCGGATCATCCGAGTTGGCCTTTTTCATCGCCGCGACCAGCATGTCGAACATGATCTTGCCGCGCAGGTAATAGAAATCGGGGTTGCCTTTCGGCGCCTGCTTGCGGTAGGCCGCATCCCAGGCCGCGGCCTTGTTGTTCGCCACGTTGGAGTGATACTCGGCGACGATTTTAACGTGCCCGGCCGCGGACTCGCCCATCGCGGTCGGCGTGCCCAGGCCGCCCGCATAGTAGGTATACCAGTCGACGTTGAGGCCGGCCTCCCTGCCCGCCTTCACCAGCAGCGACATGTCGTTGCCCCAGTTGCCGGTGATGACGGTGTCTGCACCGGCGGCCTTGATCTTGGCAACGTAGGGCGCGAAGTCCTTGACCTTGCCGATCGGATGGAACTCGTTGCCAACGATCTGCACGTCGGGACGCTTCCTCTTCAGCATCTCGACCGCAGCATCCGCTACGGCGTGGCCGAACGAGTAGTCCTGATCGATCAGGTAGACCTTGTGGATGTTCTTGTTCTTTGCCATCACTGCGGTGAGCGCCTCCATCTTCATGTCGGAGTTCGCGTCGAAGCGGAAGTGCCAGAAGCTGCACTTCTCGTTGGTGAGCGCGGGATCGACCGCTGCGTAGTTGAGGTAGACGATCTCCTTGCCCGGATTGCGCTCGTTGTACTTGGTGACCGCATCCGATAGCGCGAGCCCCACCGCCGACGAGTTGCCCTGGGTGATATAGCGGATCCCCTCGTCCTCGACACGCTTGAGCTGGCTGAGGGATTCCTGTGGGCTTACCTTGTTGTCGAACGGAACGATTTCCAGCTTCTTGCCGAGCACGCCGCCGTGTGAATTGAGCCATTCGGCGTAGAACTGGAATTCTGCAAGGCCCTGCGCGCCGGTATTGGCGAACGGACCCGACAGCGGATCGATGTAGGCGACCTTGATGGTCTGGGCCTGCGCGCCGAGGGCGAGCAGGGCTGTAGCGGCGCCGACTGCGGCCGCGCGGACAAATTTCCGGTTCATGGAGTCTCCCGTGGATGTAATGAGCGCGACCAACGCTCTTGTTCTTATGATCGCCGCGCGTCGTGATGATGTTAGTGAACCGCTACTGGGTGGTCAAGGTGCCGACGCCGGCTTGACCGGCTGTGGCGCACGAGAGTACTTTCATCGGGCTGCGCCGCATCGTGAAACCGCATTCCGGAGGAACTTCCATGCAAGGCCTGATGATGGACATGCCGCTTTTGATCACCAACCTGGTCCGGCATGCCGATCGCCATCACGGCGAGACCGAGATCGTCTCCAAGAGGGTGGAGGGGGACATCCACCGCTACAACTTTCGCGCGGCGCACGCGCGCACGCGTCGCCTGGCAAAGGTGCTCGCGGCGCTTGGCGCAAAGGCGGGCGACCGCGTGGCAACCCTTGCCTGGAACGGCTACCGCCACTTCGAGATCTACTACGCGGTGGCCGGCAGCGGCGCGGTGATCCACACCATCAACCCGCGGCTGTTCCCCGAGCAGATCGTGTACATCGCGGGGCACGCCGAGGACAAGCTCGTGTTCTTCGACCTCACCTTCCTGCCGCTGCTGGAAAAGCTCGCACCGCAGCTGAAGACGGTCAAGGGCTTCGTGCTGATGACCGACCGCGCACACATGCCGAAGCAGAGCGCGATCCCTGGCCTCCTGTGCTACGAGGAGCTGATCGAGGCGCAGGACGACGTGTTCGAGTGGCCGAGTTTCGACGAGCGCACCGCCGCCTGCCTGTGCTACACCTCCGGCACGACCGGAAACCCGAAGGGCGCACTCTACTCGCACCGCTCGACCATGCTGCACGCCTACGCGGCGGCGTTGCCAGACGCGCTCAACCTCTCGGCGCGCGACGTCGTGCTGCCGGTGGTGCCGATGTTCCACGTCAACGCCTGGGGGCTGCCGTATTCCTGTGCGCTGACCGGGACCAAGCTGGTGATGCCGGGTCCGCACCTCGACGGCAAGAGCCTGCACGAGCTGTTCGAGGCCGAAGGGGTGACGATGTCGGCGGGCGTTC
>Ga0316620_10000444_pt1 | contig 16782 bp, 18 predicted proteins | sample OWC_Aug_M1_C1_D5_FD_207651 | JGI IMG/M metagenome (GOLD analysis project Ga0316620, IMG submission 207651) | Wetland soil microbial communities from Old Woman Creek delta, Ohio, United States - OWC_Aug_M1_C1_D5_B | ecosystem: Environmental > Terrestrial > Soil > Wetlands | place: USA: Ohio... | reverse complement strand
CAGGTCGTGGTGGTGCCGGCCAGCTCGCCCTACAAGTCGATCAAGGATCTGATCGCGGCCGCGCGCAAGGAACCGGGCAAGCTGACCTTCGGGCACGCGGGCATCGGCTCCCAGGTCCACCTCGCGGCGGAGAACTTCGTCAGCAGCGCAAAGGTCGACGCTCTTTCGGTGCCCTACAAGGGAGAAGGTCCGGCGCTGACGGGGCTGATCGGAGGGGAGACCAGCTTCATGGTGCCCAACCTTGCGGCGGCAATCGGGCACGTGAACGCAGGGCGCTTGCGGGCCCTCGCGGTGACCAGCAAGGAACGCGCGCCGCAGCTGCCCCAGGTGCCAACGGTCTCGGAGGCCGGCCTGCCCGGCTTCGAGAACTATGGCTGGTTCGGCATCGTGGCCCCGCGAGGCACCCCCAAGGAAGTGATCGACAAGGTGTATCGCGACACCAAGGTCGCGCTCGACGACACGCAAATGAAGGCGCGGTTCTACGCGCAGGGCATGTCGCCCGTGGGCAACAGCCCGCAGGAGTTCGGCAAGGCCATGAGCGAGGAGCGGAAGCTCTGGGCCAAGGTGGTGCGCGAACGCAATGTTCACGTGAAGTAGCGATGAAAATCGATCCCCGCGAGATCGAGGAGGCGGCCAAGGAGCTCTACATCAGGGCCCTGAAGAGGCTGCCGCCCGACATCAAGCGGGGATTCGAGGCCCTTGCGCGCTCCGAGACCGACGCCACGGCCAGGAATGTGCTGGGGACCATGGTCGCCAACATCAAGGTTGCCGAAGACACCGACAACCTGCTGTGCCAGGACACGGGAATTCCGATCTACAACGTCTGGATCGGGCGCGGCGTGGAGCTCGACGGCGTGCAGCTCAAGGAGGCGATCCGCAAGGGCTGCGAGCGCGCAACGCGCGAGCATCCGCTGCGATCGTCCGTGGTCCACCCCGTGACGCGCAAGAACGAGCATAGCTCCTGCGGCCGGGGCGTCCCGGTGATCAACATCGACTTCACCGAAGAGGCCCAGACCCTGGCGATCGAGATGATCCCCAAGGGCTCGGGCTCCGAGAACAATTCCTTTCTGCGCATGGCGATCCCGGCGGAAGGGGTGGACGCCATCAAGACGTTCGTCGTCGACTGCGTCTTGCAGGCCGGAGGCAAGACCTGCCCGCCGACGATCGTCGGCGTCGGCGTCGGCGGCACGGCCGACCTGTGCGTGCATCTGGCGAAACTCGCCGCGACCCGCCCGCTCGGATCCCGCTGCGAGGATCCGGAGGGCGCGAAACTCGAGACCCAGCTCACGGGCGCGGTGAACCAGCTGGGCGTCGGTCCGCAGGGCCTCGGCGGGGACTCGACCGCGTTCGCGGTGCACGTCGAGACCGCGGCCACCCACATCACGATGAATCCCGTCGCGGTGAACATGCAATGCCACTCCGCGCGCCGCGCGCGGGCGACGTTCCGGCCCTCGGGAGTCGAATATGGCTACTAGCGCTGCCAACGCTGGCGCGGCCGTGGCGATCGCGCTTGCCATCGCTGCTGCGCCTTCCTTTGCCGCGGAAGTCGCCGGCGTGGATCTCGAGCCGAGCGTGCGGGTGGCGGACGCGTCCCTCACGCTGAACGGCGCCGGGTTGCGCAAGAGGGCGTTCTTCAAGGTCTATGTCATGGGCCTTTACGTCGTGCGCACGACTTCGGATGCGGGAGAGCTGATCGCCGAGCCGGGACCGAAGCGCGTTTCGATCCGCATGCTGCGCGACGTCGGCGCGGATACATTCACCGGCGCGCTGCGCGAAGGCATCCGCGACAACCATACGGAAGCGCAGGCGCAGGCGCTGGAGCCGCGCATCAGGCAGCTCGCCGCGGTGATGAACGAGGTCGGCGAGGCGAAGAAGGGAATGAACATCTCGCTCGACTGGATCCCGGGCGAGGGCACGTTCGTCGTGATCGACGGTACGGCGCGCGGCAAGCCGATCGCGGGCGAGGACTTCTATCGTGCCCTGCTTCGCATCTGGCTGGGCGAGCATCCGGTGCAGGACGACCTGAAGAAGGCCGTGCTCGGGGAAAAGGGCTGACATGGCGCACCACGACTTCGACATGCCGATCGGCGAGCAGCAGGTGCGCGCGCTGCGGGTGAACGACACGGTCACCCTGAACGGTACCCTTTTCGGCATTCGCGATGCGACGCAGATCCACATGTTCGATCGGGGACGTCGCACGCGCTTCGACCTGTCGGGTCACGCCGTGATCCACACCGCGCCGAACGTGAAGCAGGTTGCGAAAAGCGCGGCGCATCCTACCGGCTACGCCCCCGTGTGCATTGGCACGACGACCAGCGACCGCATGGAGCGCTTCACGCGTCCGCTGATGCAGCAGTACGGGGTGCGCCTGATCATCGGCAAAGGGGGGTTGCGCGAGGGCTCGCTCGATGCGTTTCGCGATCTTGGCGGCGCCTACCTCGCCATCATCGGCGGCACCGCTGCGCTGGAGACGACCTGGATCGAGGCGATCGAGGACGTCGACCTGGACGACCTCAATCCGGAGTCCTTGTGGAAGTTTCGCGTGAGGGGCTTCGGCCCGCTGCTGGTCGCCATGGATAGCCACGGTGGGAGCCTCTACACCGCGGTCGGGCGGTCCGCGCAGGCGCGGCGCGCGGCCGTGCTCGCAAGTCTGGGCGTCAAGTAAGTAGTGCGCGAACTGTCGACCGATATCCTGATTCTCGGCTCCGGCGGCGCGGGCCTGTTCGCCGCGCTGCACGCGCACAAGGCCGCGCCGGAGCTCGCGATCACCGTCGCGGTGAAGGGGCTTCTCGGCAAGTGCGGTTGCACGCGCATGGTGCAGGGCGGCTACAACGTCGCGCTCGCGGCCGGCGACTCGGTCGAGCGCCATTTCATGGACACCATCGAGGGCGGCAAGTGGCTGCCGCAGCAGGAGCTCGCCTGGAAGCTGGTGACGCTCGCGGTGGAGCGCATCCGCGAGCTGGAAAACGAGCTGGGGTGTTTCTTCGACCGCAATCCCGACGGCACGGTCCATCAGAAAGCGTTCGCAGGCCAGACCTTCGACCGGACCGTGCACAAGGGCGACCTCACCGGCATCGAGATCATCAACCGGCTCGCCGAGCAGGTCTGGGCGCGCAACATCGCGCGCCTGGAGGAACATCGCGCCGTCGAGCTGGTGCGCACGAAAAGCGGCGATGCGCTTGCCGGCGTCCTGATGATCGACATGCGCAGCGGCGAATACTCGCTGGTGCGCGCCAAGGCGGTGTTGCTCGCCACCGGCGGCGGGCCGACCATGTACCGCTACCACACGCCTTCGGGCGACAAGAGCTGCGACGGGCTGGCGATGGCCCTGCGCGCCGGCCTGGTGCTGCGCGACATGGAGATGGTGCAGTTCCACCCCACGGGACTGCTCGCGGGGGCGCATACCCGCATGACGGGCACGGTGCTCGAGGAGGGCTTGCGCGGCGCAGGCGGTTACCTGCTGAACGGCGCCGGCGAGCGGTTCATGCCGCGCTACGACCCCAAGGCGGAGCGCGCCACGCGCGACGTCGTCTCGCGCGCCATGTTTGCGGAGATGCGCAAGGGCAACACCACCGCTCACGGAGGGTTGCACATCGCGATGGCGCACCTCGGCCCGGAACGGGTGGCACGAGATTTCAAGGGGATGGTCGAGCGCTGCGCCGACTGCGGCTTCGACCTTGCGGGCGGCCTGGTCGAAGTGGTGCCGACCGCGCACTACATGATGGGGGGCGTGGAGTTCGAGGCCGATTGCACGACCGCGCTCCCGGGGCTGTTCGTCGCGGGCGAGGATTCCGGAGGGGTGCACGGCGCGAACCGGCTGGGTGGAAACGGCGTGGCGAACTCGACCGTATTCGGGGGCGTTGCCGGCGATACCATGGCCGCGTGGGTCACCGCCGAAGGCGCGTTGCGTGAACCGGATCGTGCGCAGATCGACGCCGCGGTGGCGCGCTGCGAGCGGCCGTTGGCGAAGAAGGCGGGCGCCCACGGCGGTCTGGAAGAGGTGCGCGAAGCCTTGTACGACCTGATGTGGGAAAAGGTCGGCGTGATCCGCGACGAGGCAGGCCTGCAGTCGGCGCTTTCCGGCCTGGACGCGATCGAAACAGATCTCGACGGGCGTGCACTGGCCGACCACAATCGCGCCTTCAATCTGTCCTGGCACGACTGGATGAACCTCAAGAGCCTGGTGGAAGTGAGCCGCGTGATCGCGCGAGCGGCCGCGGCGCGCAAGGATTCGCGCGGCGCGCATTTCCGCGAGGATTTTCCCGGGACGGGGCCGCTCGAGACCTCGGCCTATACGCGCGCCCGGCTTGCGTCCGGGCGCATCGAGATCGCGATGCAGCCGGTCGCCTTCACGCGCATTCGCCCCGGGGAGACGCTGCTCAAGGACGCCGCCTGAAGATGGCGGCCGATGCGCAGGGCGTGATCGACTGGCCGCTCGAGGTGCATCGCGCGCTCGCGGCCTCGAGCGTCCGGCAGGTGGGTTACGTGCCCGACGCCGGCCACAAGCGCTTGATCGAGCTCTGCCATGCCGACCGCTCGATGCGCGCCGTACCGCTCACCACCGAGGAGGAGGGCATCGGCTTGGCGACCGGCGCATGGCTCGGCGGCGAGCGCTGCGCGCTGCTGATGCAGTCGAGCGGAGTCGGCAACATCATCAACGCGCTCGGTACCATCAAGGAGTGCCGCATCCCGCTGCCGATTCTCGTCACGATGCGCGGCGAGTACGGCGAGTTCAACCCCTGGCAGGTGCCGATGGGGCAGGCGACGCCCGCGGTGCTCGAAGCGATGGGCGTCGTGGTGCAGCCGGTGCGCGAAGCCGCCGAGGTGCCGGCCGCGGTCGATGCCGCGCTGCGGCTCGCCTATAACAGCTACGTCGCCACCGCAGTGCTGATCTCGCAGCGCGTGATCGGCATCAAGAGCTTCCAGGAACAGGCGGCCCGGTGAGCGCGACCCTGAAACGTCGCGACGTCGTCGCCCAGCTGCTCGAGGGGCGCGGCGAGCTGCTGGTGGTGGCGGGCCTGGGCTCGACCGCGTGGGATTGCACCGCCGCGGGAGACCACCCGCTCACCTTCCCGCTCTGGGGCGCGATGGGCCAGGCGGCGATGATGGGCCTCGGCCTGGCCCTCGCGCAGCCGAAGCGCCGCGTGCTGGTCATCACTGGCGACGGAGAAATGCTGATGGGAATGGGCTCGCTCGCGACCATCGCCGTGCAGCGGCCCGCCAACCTGAGCGTGGTGGTGATCGACAACGAGCGCTACGGCGAGACCGGCATGCAGGCCACGCACACCGGGTCGGGCGTGGACCTCGCGGCCGTGGCGCTCGCCTGCGGCTTCCGCAGTGCGAGCACGCTCACTCGCGCCGGGGAGATCGCGGCCCTGCGGAGCGCGATCCACGCCGCGCCGGGACCGAACTTCGCTGCGGTGAAAGTCGTGGCCGAGAAGATCCCGATCCTCCTGCCGCCGCGCGACGGCGGCCTGCTCAAGGCGCGATTCCGCCGCGAGCTGCTCGGCGCAGCCGCCGACACCCAGTAGGCGTCAGCCGACGTACTTGCGGAAGAACTCCAGCGTGCGGCTGCGCGCGAGCTTCGCGCTGGCGGCATCGTAAGAGCCGCGCTGGTCGCAGTTGAAGCCGTGCCCGGCGGGGTAGAAATGCGCGGTCGCCGTCGGATGCGCGGCGGCCACCTTCTTCGCCTGCTCCAGCGTGATCGAGTGGTCCTGCTCGCCGAAATGGAACATCACCGGGCACTTCGGTTGCTCGGAGATGAAATTCGGGATCGCGCCGCCGTAATAGGGCGCCGAGCAGGCAAGGCCCGCAAGGCGCGCGGCAGCCACCCAGGCCACGGTCCCGCCCCAGCAGTAGCCGACGATGCCCACCTTGCCGGCGGACTTGACGGCATTGATCGCTGCGCTCACGTCGAGCAGCGTCTGGTCCCATTTGAGCTTCTGCATCACGGCGACGCCGGCCTGGATTTCGGGCTGGCTGTAGCCGGTGTCGTAGTTGCGCTGCGCGCGGTCGAACATCGCCGGCGCGAGGGCGAGGTAACCGTCGGCCGCATAGCCGTCGGTGACCGACCTGATGTGACTGTTGACGCCGAAGATCTCCTGGATCACGACGATGGCCCCGCGCGCCTTGCCCGCCGGATCGGCGCGATAGGCGGCAAACTTGTGGCCGTCGCTTGCGGTTAGCTCGATTATCTTGCCCACTTGCTCCTCCAGTGTCGGATTGGCCCGGAATCGCCGGCCATTCTAGCGGCAGCCGGTAGAATCCGGCTCATGAAAAAGACCTCTGGCGAATTGCTGACACTTGCGCGCGCGGCGCTCGAGCGCGCCGGCGCCCGTTCGGCGATGGCCGAGGCCGCGGCGCGGCATCTGGTGCGCGCCGAAGAGCAGGGACTGCCGACGCACGGCATGTCACGCGTCCCGTTTTATTGCGCCATGCTGAAGAACGGACGCGCCGACGGCGCGGCACGACCGAGGATGGCCGCCGAAAAGGCCGCGGTGTGCCTGATCGACAACGCCGACGGGCTGCCCTACGAGTCCTGCGCCTGGGCGATCGACGAAGTGGTGCAGCGCGCGCGCAGAAACGGCATCGGCTTCGCCGGCATTCGGAACAGCGCGCATGTCGGTGTGCTCGGCATCCACCTGCTTCAGGTGGCCGAAGCCGGCATGGTGGGCGTGGCCTTCACCAATTCGCCCGCGGCGATCCCCGCATGGGGCGGGAAGAAGGCGCTCTTCGGCACCGATCCGGTCGCCTTCGCCTTCCCGCGCATGGACGCGGACCCGATTGTCGTCGACCTCGCGCTCACGACCGTCGTGCGGGGAAAAATCATGATGGCGATGCAAAAGGGCGAGAAGATCCCAGAGGGCTGGGCCCTCGATCGCGACGGAAAGCCGACGACCGACCCGAAAGAAGCCATCGAACACGGCAGCCTGTTTCCGATCGGCGGTGCCAAGGGCGCGATGCTCGCGCTCGCCTTCGAGCTCGTGTGCGCCGCGCTCACCGGCGCCGCGATCGGCCCCGAGGCGGACTCGTTCTTCGCCGAGCAGGGGAACAAGCCGAGAATCGGCCAGGCCTTCCTCGCCATCGACCCGGCGGCGCTCGCGGGCCGGGACAAATACCTGGAGCGCGTGGAGACCGTGGTGCGCGCCATGCTCGCCGACGAAGGGGTGCGCCTGCCGGGAGCCAAGCGCTTTGCGGCCGAGAAGAAGCTGCGGCGGGACGGCATCGAAATCGCCGACGACCTGCTGGCGCGAATCGAAAAGCTGGCGGGCTGAGATGCGCTGGGAGGCGATCATCGAGTTTCCGCGGATGATGGTGGCGGTGGCGACGCGCGATGATCGGGTGGCCGAGATCCGTTACCTTCCGCCCGGCGTCGCGCCGCAGGCACCGCAGAATGCGCTCGCGGAGCGGGCGGCGCGGCAGCTCGAGCGCTACCGCGACGATGCCGATGCCCGTTTCGATCTCCCCCTGCTGATCGAAGGCACGCCGTTCCAGCGGAAGGTGTGGGCCGCCATGTGCGCGATCGCGCGCGGCCGCACGCGCACCTACGGCGATCTCGCGCGCGAGATCGGCGGCGAGGCGCGCGCCGTGGGTCAGGCCTGCGGTGACAACCGGCTGCCGATTGTGATTCCCTGCCACCGCGTCGTCGCCGCCGACGGCCTCGGCGGCTTTGCCCACTCGACCGGCGGCTACCTGCTGGAGGCCAAGCGTTGGCTGCTCATGCACGAGGCCGGAGCGGACGCATTCGAGCTCGCGCCCTGAGCGAGGCGGACGCGAACCAACTGGACGCGTTCTGCGACGCGCTGTGGCTCGAAGACGGGCTGGCGCGCAACACGATCGAGTCCTACCGGCGCGACCTCGCGCAGCTCGCGGGCTGGCTGGCGCCCCGGCACGTCGAGCTGATCGCGGCGCGGGAAGCCGACCTGCATGCCTTTTTCGCTTCGCGTCACCAGGGCGCGACCGGACATCGCGCGTCCTCGGACGCGCGCATGCTCTCGAGCCTCAAGCGCTTCTACGGTTATTGCCTGCGCGAGCGGCGCGTGCGCGCGGATCCCACGCTCAAGCTCGACCCGCCGAAGCGCGCCCCGCGCTTTCCCAAGACCCTTTCCGAAGCGGACGTCGAGGCGCTGCTCGCTGCGCCCGACGTCGCGAAGCCGCTCGGCCTGCGCGACCGGGCGATGCTGGAGGTGCTGTACGCCTCGGGCCTGCGCGTCTCGGAGCTCGTTTCGCTCAAGACGTTCGAGGTGAATCTCGAGGCCGGCGTACTGCGCGTCCTTGGCAAGGGGTCCAAGGAGCGCCTGGTGCCGCTCGGCGAGGAGGCGGTGCACTGGCTGCAGAAATACCTGCGCGAGGCCCGGCCGACATTGCTGCGGCGCGCGGCGAGCGAGGCGTTGTTCGTCACCGAGCGCGGCGCCGGCATGACGCGACAGGCTTTCTGGCACAACCTCAAGCGGCACGGCGCGCATTCGATCCCCGGCAAGAGCCTGTCGCCGCACGTTCTGCGCCACGCGTTTGCCACGCACCTGATCAACCACGGCGCGGACCTGCGCGTGGTGCAGATGCTGCTCGGCCATGCCGATATCTCGACCACGCAGATCTATACCCACGTCGCGCGCGAGCGCCTCAAGCAGCTTCACGCCAAGCACCACCCGCGCGGATGAAAAGACCGAGCCATAGCGAGACGCCAGCCACGCAGTTCCTGAAGCGGCACGCCGTTGCCTACACCGAGCATTTCTACGAATACATGGAGCACGGCGGCGCGGAGCGCGGGGCCGAGGAGCTCGGCGTTCCGGCCGGCGAAGTGGTGAAGACGCTGGTCATGGAAGACGACGGCGGGAAGCCGCTCCTGGTGCTGATGCACGGGGACCGCAAGGTTTCCACCAAAAATCTCGCCCGGGAAGCGGGCCGCAAGCGCGTCGAGCCGTGCAGGCCCGAGGTCGCGCAGCGCCATTCCGGCTACCAGGTCGGCGGCACTTCGCCTTTCGGCACCCGCAGGGCGATGCCGGTCTACATGGAGCGCAGCATCCTGGACCTGCCGCGCGTGTACATCAACGGCGGCCGGCGCGGCTTCCTGCTCGGGGTCGCGCCCGCGGACATCGTGCGCGCGCTCGCGCCGCAAATGGTCGACGTCGCGCTCGCGGACTAGGCCTTGCGCCGCTCGATCGCGACGCCGACGAACTTCGCGTTGCCCAGGATGCCGATCTTCGCCGCGCTGACTTTGACCCACGGCGCGCCGAACTGGTCGAGGATCAGGCGGGCGACGCGCTCCGCGAAAGTCTCGACCAGGCGAAAGTGACCGCTCGCGGCGATCTGCCCGATGCCCAGCGCCACCTGCTCGTAATCGATGGTGTCCGATACCTTGTCGCTGCTGAATACCGTCTCGCCCGGCAGTCCGATCTCGAGGTCGAGGGACACCGTTTGCGGCACGTGCCGCTCGCGCTTGTGAATGCCGATCAGCACGCTTAAGCGCAGATCGCGGATGAGGATGCAGTCCATGGCGGTGGCCGATTATAGGGGCCGCAAGGGTAAAATTGCCGGCCGATGCAGACCGCGCTGATCGTCGTCGCCGCATACCTCCTGGGCTCGATCTCGTTCGCGATCGTGGTGAGCCAACTGCTTGCGCTGCCCGATCCGCGCAGCTACGGTTCGAAGAATCCGGGCGCGACGAACGTCCTGCGCAGCGGCAGCAGGGCCGCGGCTGCGCTCACGTTGCTCGGCGACGCCGGCAAGGGGTGGCTCGCAGTGTGGCTCGCCAGCGTGCTTGCGGGCAGCTCCGGCGCGGAGGGCTTCGCGGCGCCGTTTGCCGGGCTCGCTGTGTTCGCGGGCCATCTGTTTCCGGTGTTCCACCGCTTCCGGGGTGGCAAGGGCGTGGCGACTGCCGCGGGTGTGCTCCTCGGCCTCAACGCCTGGCTCGGCCTCGCGACCATCGGCACCTGGATCGTCATCGTGCTTTTCTTTCGCATCTCGTCGCTCGCAGCGCTGGCCGCCGCACTGTTCGCGCCGTTGTATGCCTGGTGGCTGTTCGGGCTGCGCCCGGTGCTTCCCGTCGTGGTCGTCATCGCCGGTTTGCTGGCCTGGCGCCACCGGGCAAACATCGGTCGCCTGCTCGCAGGAACGGAGCCGCGCATCGGAAGCAAGCGCGACGCCGCCGCCTAGGCGACCTTGTCCAGCTCCCAGCGGGGGCGGACCGTGAAGCCCGCGCGCTGCCGCGAGCCCAACCCGTCCGCTTCGAGGCGCAGCGCGGCGGCGAGGGCGATCATGGCGCCGTTATCGGTGCACAGCTCGGGCTCGGGATAGTAGACGTCGAATCCGCGCCGTGCGGCTTGCGAGTCGAGGGCGGCGCGGAGCTGCCGGTTTGCGCCGACACCACCGGCGACCACCAGCCGGGTGAGTCCCGTGGTCTCCATTGCGAGCGTGCATTTGGCGACCAGCACGTCGACGATCGCATCCTGAAAGCCCCGCGCAGCGTCGGCGAAGAACTGTTCGTTGGGGTCGGCACCGCGCACCAGCAGCAGCACGGCCGTCTTCAGTCCGGAAAAGCTGAAATCAAGGTCGCCGCTCGAGATCATCGGCCGTGGCAGACGATAGCGTCCGGGGGTGCCCGCCTCGGCGAGCTTGGAGAGCGCAGGGCCGCCGGGATAACCCAGCCCGAGCAGCTTTGCGGTCTTGTCAAACGCCTCGCCGGCGGCATCATCCTGCGTCTCACCGAGCAGGGTGTAACGGCCGACGCCGTCTACGCGCATCAGCTGGGTATGGCCACCCGATACCAAGAGCGCGATGAACGGGAAATCGGGCGCCCGCGCCGACAGCAGCGGCGACAGGAGATGGCCTTCGAGGTGGTGGATGCCGATCGCCGGTACGCCGAGCGCAAGCGCCATGGCGTGTGCGAACGAGGCGCCGACGAGCAGCGCGCCGGCGAGGCCCGGCCCCTCAGTGTAGGCCACCGCCCCGATCTCCCCCGTCTCACGCCCCGCCTGGGCCAGCACCTGGCGCGCGAGCGGAACCAGCCGCCGGATGTGGTCGCGCGATGCGAGCTCGGGGACGACGCCCCCGTAGACGTCATGCATCGCCACCTGGGAGTGGACCGCATGCGCCAACAAGCCGCTGCGCCGACCGCGCAGCGTCTCGTAGAGAGCGACTCCGGTCTCGTCGCAGGAGGTTTCGAGTCCCAGGATCAGCATGGCCCGGCATTCTACGGGGGGCTGGCGGGGGGCTGACCAATCCGGATATAATTCGGCCCCTTCTGTACCCCGTACCCGAGGATTGGATGCCGACCGTCCGCGTCAAGGAGAACGAGCCTTTCGAGGTCGCGATGCGCCGCTTCAAGCGCACCGTGGAGAAAACCGGGCTCCTCACGGAGCTTCGCGCGCGTGAGTTCTACGAGAAGCCGACCGCTGAGCGCAAGCGCAAGCTCGCCGCGGCTGTGAAGCGCCTGCACAAGCGACTGCGCAGCCAGATGCTGCCGCAGAAGCTGTACTAGGCCGGCGGCAGCGAATACCGACGACGCGCCCCGATGCACAGCATCGGGGCGTTTGCATTTCTGAAGCCCCATGCCGCTCAAAGACCGTATCGGCGAAGACATGAAGGCCGCGATGCGCGCCAGGGACCAGGCGCGCCTGTCGGCCATCCGACTGTTGCTCGCGGCGATGAAGCAAAAGGAAGTCGATGAGCGCGTCGCGCTCACGGACGCAGACGTTCTCTCGATCATCGACAAGATGATGAAGCAGCGCCGGGAGTCGATCGCTCAATTCGAATCCGCCGGCCGCGCCGACCTGGCCAACGCGGAGAAATTCGAGATGCAGGTGCTCTCGGAATACCTCCCCAAGCAACTGAGCGACGCCGAGATCACGCAGGCCATCGACGCGGCGGTGAGCGAATCGGGGGCTTCGGGCGTAAAGGACATGGGCAAGGTGATGGGGCTGCTCAAGCCGCGCCTCGCCGGCCGCGCCGACATGGGCCAGGTCTCGGCCCAGGTGAAGGCCCGGCTCTCCGGCTAGATCTGGCCGCGCCCGCTAAACTAGGGGGAACGGCGTTACCGTGATCCCCGAGAGCTTCAAGCAGGATCTCCTGAACCGCATCGACATCGTCGATGTCGTGTCGCGTTACGTCCAGCTGAAGAAGGGCGGGGCGAACTACCTCGGGCTTTGCCCGTTCCACAACGAAAAATCCCCGTCCTTCACGGTGAGCCCGGCGAAGCAGTTCTATCACTGCTTCGGCTGCGGCGCGCACGGCAATGCGATCGGCTTCATGATGGCCCAGGCGGGGCTCGGGTACGTCGATGCGGTGAAGGAGCTCGCCTCCTCGGCCGGCATGCAGATGCCGGATTTCCAGCCTCGCAGCCCCGAGGAAGCCGCGCGGAGGGAGCGCGAAACCGACCTCTATGCGCTGATGGAGCGGGCGATGGAGTTCTACCGCGGCGAGCTGAAGAAATCACCGCGCGCCATCGACTACCTCAAGGGCCGAGGCCTCACGGGCGAGATCGCAGCGCGGTTCCGGATCGGCTACGCGCCCGAGGACTGGCAGGCGCTGCGCGCGGCGTTCCCGGAGTACGAAGACAAGTCGCTCGTCGAATGCGGCCTGGTGATCCAGGGCGAAGAGGGCAAACGTTATGACCGGTTCCGCGACCGGGTGATGTTCCCGATCCTCTCGGCGCGCGGGGCCGTGATCGGCTTCGGCGGGCGCGTGCTCGGCGCGGGCGAACCCAAGTACCTGAACTCGCCGGAGACGCCGCTGTTCGAGAAGGGTCGGGAAGTCTATGGCCTGGTCCAGGCACGCGACGCGATCCGCGCCGCAGGCCGCGCGCTGGTGGTCGAGGGCTACATGGACGTCGTGGCGCTGGCGCAGTTCGGCGTCGGCTACGCGGTGGCCACGCTCGGCACGGCAACCACCCCGGTACACGTGTCCAAGCTGCTGCGGCTTGCAGACGAGCTGGTGTTCTGCTTCGACGGCGACGCCGCGGGGCGCAAGGCCGCCTGGCGCGCGCTCGAGGTGAGCTTGCCGCTCGCCCTGGACAACAAGCCGATCAGGTTTTTGTTCCTGCCGGAAGCCGATGATCCCGACAGCTACGTTCGCGCCCACGGCAAGGATGCGCTCGAGCGCCTGCTGCGCGAGGCCCAGACGCTTTCGGGATTTCTGCTCGCGGAGCTGCGGGCTCAGTCCGATCTCGCGACGCCGGAGGGCCGGTCGCGCTTCCTCGCGGCGGCGAAGCCGCACGTGCAGCGCATCGCCGCGCCGGGGCTCAGGCTGCAAGTGGTCAAGGAGGTCGCCGAGTTCGCGCGCGTCTCCCAGGAAGAGGCGGAACGCTTGATGGACATGCGTAGCGCCCCCACTTATGTAAGGCCGGCTCCGCAGCGCGCCAGCGCGCCGTTGCCGGTATCTCTGGAGTGGAAATTGCTCACACGCGCATTCGCCAAGCCCGAGCTGGTCCTGGAGCTCGATCCCGGGCTGCTTGGCTCCGAACTGCCGGAATCGCAGGCGCTGCTGGAGCTGAGGGACCTGGTGAGTGGCGTGGCGGACCCGTCCCGCTTGAGCGACAGCGTGCTCGCCGAGCTGATCGACAAGGCCTCGCACGGTGCCACCCTCGCGCGCGCGCAGGCGGCGCTGAATTTCGAGCTCAGGCTAAGCGAGGACGAGGCGGCGTCCGAGTTCTGCGAGGTTCTCGAGGCGTTGCGGCGGCGCGAGCCGGAAGCGGACCGAACGCTACGGCAGCGGGTGCTGAAGGGCGTCGCGACTGCGGAAGAGCGTCGCCGATTCGAGGAAAAAATGCTGGGTGTAGTCCGCAACAGGCCTTGAAGATCAAGGGCTTTGCTAGAATATACGGTTCTTTCCCGCACCCCGACGGGACAACACGAGGTTAGGATGGCCAAGGACAAGCGCAACCGGAAACTTAAGCAGGCCCGCGCGGCCAAGACAAAAGCGAAGGCAATCAAGAGCCTGAAGGCGAAAAAGCCTGCGGCGGCACGCGCTGCCGCGAAAAAGGCGGTCAAGCCGGCGCGTGCTGCGCGGCCGGCCCACAAGGCGGTCAAGCCGAAGCGCCCGGCGCCCAAGATCGTTGCGCGCGCGAAAGCCCACGCTCAAGTCGCGAAGCCCGGCAAGGAACGGACGCAGCCCAAGGCGGTCCCCGCGAAGGCCGAGAACCACGCCGGCCAGAAGGGCAAGCCCACGATTCAGAGCGCCACCAAGGCGCTCGAGCTGCTGGAAGCCAAGGTCAACGCCGGCCTGAAAGCGGCCAAGGAGAAAAAGGGCCGCGGCAGCCGCAAGGCGCGTCGCGACGAATGGCTCGCGGCCACCGCCGAGCTGCCCAAGGAGGATGCGGAAACTCGCCGCACCCGCCTTAAGAACCTGATCAAGCTGGGCAAGGATCGGGGCTTTCTCACGTACGTGGAGATCAACGACCATCTGCCGGACGACCTGGTCGACGCCGAGCAGATCGAGTCGATCATTTCGACGTTCAACGACATGGGCATCCAGGTCTACGACCAGGCGCCCGACCAGGAATCCCTGCTGATCACCGAGGCCGCGCCGGTCGCGTCGAACGACGAGGATGTCGAAGAGCAGGCCGAAGCGGCGCTTTCCACCGTCGATTCGGAGTTCGGCCGCACCACCGATCCGGTTCGGATGTACATGCGCGAAATGGGATCGGTCGAGCTTCTCACCCGCGAAGGCGAAATCGAGATCGCCAAGCGCATCGAAGAGGGGCTGCGGCACATGATCCAGGCGATCAGCGCGTGCCCCACCACCATCCAGGAAATCCTCGATCTCGCCGGAAAGGTCGAGAAGGAGGAGATGCGCATCGACGAGGTGGTCGATGGCCTGATCGATCCTAACGCCAAGGACGACTTCGATCCGCGGAAGGCCGAGTCCGAGCAGGAGGAAGAAGAGACCATCGAAGAGGAGATCGAGGAAGAGGAAGACGACGACGGCGCGGCCGCGACGGCCAGCCTGATGCAGTTGCGCGCGGACGCGCTCGAGAAGTTCGCCCGCATCCGGCGCCTTTACGACAAGTTGTCGCGCGCTCTGGAGAGCAAAGGTCCGCGCGACAAGGATTACTTGCGCGCGCGCGAGCATATTTCCAACGAGCTGATGACCATCCGCTTCACGGCCAGGACGGTCGAGCGGCTGTGCGACAGCGTGCGAAGCCTCGTCGACCAGATCCGCTCGCGCGAGCGGGAAATCCACAATATCTGCACCGAGAAGGCGCAGATGCCGCGCCAGCATTTCATCAAGGTGTTCGCGGGATCCGAGGGCTCGAAGCGCTGGCTGGCCAACGAGATCAACGCCGGCAACCCGTGGAGCGAGCTGCTGGTTCGTTTCGAGCCTTCCATACTCGAGCTGCTCGGCAAGATGCAGGCGGTGCAGCAGAAGATCGGCATCCCGATCCGGGACCTGAAAGAGATCAACAAGCAGATGTCCACCGGCGAAGCCAAGGCTCGGCGCGCCAAGCGCGAGATGACCGAGGCCAACCTGAGGCTCGTGATCTCGATCGCGAAGAAGTACACCAACCGCGGACTGCAGTTCCTCGACCTGATCCAGGAAGGGAACATCGGCCTGATGAAGGCGGTCGACAAATTCGAATACCGCCGCGGCTACAAGTTCTCCACCTATGCGACCTGGTGGATCCGGCAGGCGATCACGCGCTCGATCGCGGACCAGGCGCGCACCATCCGCATCCCGGTGCACATGATCGAGACCATCAACAAGATGAACCGCATCAGCCGCCAGATCCTGCAGGAGACCGGGCAGGAGCCCGACCCGGCGACGCTCGCGGCGCGCATGGAAATGCCCGAGGAGAAGATCCGGAAGATCCTGAAGATCTCCAAGGAGCCCATTTCCATGGAAACGCCGATCGGCGACGACGACGATTCCCATCTCGGCGACTTCATCGAGGACCAGTCGACGATGGCGCCGTCCGACGCCGCGACCTACGCGTCGTTGCGCGACGTGACCAAGGAAGTGCTGGATACGCTCACGCCGCGCGAGGCCAAGGTGCTGCGCATGCGCTTCGGCGTCGAGATGTCCACCGACCACACGCTGGAAGAGGTGGGCAAGCAATTCGACGTCACCCGCGAGCGAATACGGCAGATCGAAGCGAAGGCGCTGCGCAAGCTGCGGCATCCTTCGCGCTCCGAGCGGCTGAAGAGCTTCCTCGACCAGGAATCCTGATCGGGAAACGTCTGAACTAAGGGCCGCGCGAGCGGCCCTTCTTTTTTGGGGGAGGGAATTCGTGAGCAAGCTGGTCGAATACTATTTCTCGCCGTCGTCGCCCTGGACCTACCTGGGCCATCAGCGTTTCGCCGACATCGCCCGCCAGCGCGGGGCACGGGTCGAGGTGAAGCCGGTGGACCTTGGCGTGATCTTTCCCCAGTCGGGCGGCCTGCCCGTGGGCAAGCGAGCGCCCCAGCGCCAGGCGTACCGTCTGATGGAGCTCGCGCGCTGGAAGGCGCACCTTGGCGTGCCGCTAAACGTTCAGCCGAAGTTCTTTCCCGTCGACTCGAACCTGGCCGCGCTCGTGATCGTCGCCGCCGCGCCGTCAGGCGCCGACGCCCAGATGCGGCTCGCGGGCGCGATTCTGCGCGCAGTGTGGGCCGAAGAGCTGAACATCGCCGAGCCGGCGACGTTGCGCGCCGCGGCCGCCAAGGTCGGCCTCGACGGCGACAGGCTGCTCGCGGACGCGCCCGGCGCAAAGGCCCGCTACGATGCCCTCACCCAGGAGGCGCTTGCGCGCGGCGTGTTCGGTGCGCCGACCTACGTGTATCGCGGCGAGCTGTTCTGGGGCCAGGACCG
>Ga0316620_10000443_pt1 | contig 16794 bp, 11 predicted proteins | sample OWC_Aug_M1_C1_D5_FD_207651 | JGI IMG/M metagenome (GOLD analysis project Ga0316620, IMG submission 207651) | Wetland soil microbial communities from Old Woman Creek delta, Ohio, United States - OWC_Aug_M1_C1_D5_B | ecosystem: Environmental > Terrestrial > Soil > Wetlands | place: USA: Ohio... | reverse complement strand
TCTTCCAGGTGAAGCGCGCCCTCGAGCGGGGCCTGAGCGTGGCCGACGTCTACGAGCTCACGGCCATCGACCCCTGGTTCCTGCACCAGATGGCCGAGCTGATCGACGCCGAGCGCGAGTACGCGGCGCTGGCCACGGTGACGGCGGACGAGATGCGGCGGATGAAGCGGCTGGGCTTTTCCGACGGGCAGCTCGGCGCGCTGCGGGGCGAGCCGGAAGACGCGGTGCGCGAGCGCCGCCACGCCTTCGGCGTTCGCCCGGCCTACAAGATGGTGGACACCTGCGCCGGCGAGTTCCCCTCGTCCACGCCGTATCTCTACGGCAGCTACGACGAGGAGAGCGAGGCGCCGCGCAGCGGACGCCGCTCGGTGGTGATCCTGGGCAGCGGGCCGAATCGCATCGGCCAGGGGGTGGAGTTCGATTATTGCTGCGTGCGCGCGGTGATCGCCCTTCGCCAGCAGGGATACGAGACGATCATGATCAACTCGAATCCCGAAACGGTGTCCACGGATTTCGATACGTCGGACAAGCTGTACTTCGAGCCGCTGACGCTCGAGGACGTGCTGGAGATCATCCATCGCGAGGAGCCCGAGGGCGTGATCGTCCAGCTCGGCGGGCAGACGCCGCTCAAGCTCACGCGCCCGCTCGAGGCGGCGGGCGTGCGCATCCTCGGCACGTCGCCCGACGCGATCGACATCGCCGAAGACCGCCGGCGGTTCGACCAGATCGCCCGCCAGCTCGGGCTCACGCAGCCGCCGAACGGCACGGCGACCAACGTCGAGGAGGCGCTCGCGGTGGCCGAGCGCATCGGGTATCCGGTGCTCGTCCGGCCGTCGTACGTGCTGGGCGGCCGCGCGATGCAGATCGTCTACGACGCGCCATCGTTGCAGGATTACTTCGCCACCGCGGCGCGCGCGTCGGAGCAGCGGCCGGTGCTCATCGACCGCTTCCTCGAGGACGCCTTCGAGTGCGACGTCGACGCGATCTCCGACGGCTCGCGGGTCGTGATCGGCGGCATCATGCAGCACATCGAGGATGCCGGGATCCACTCGGGCGACTCGGCGTGCGTGCTGCCCCCGTATCTGATCGGCGAATCGGACATGAAGACGATGCGCGAGCAGACGGTGGCGCTCGCGACCGCGCTTGGCGTCGTGGGGTTGATCAACGTGCAATACGCGATCAAGGAAGGCGTCGTGTACGTGCTCGAGGTCAATCCCCGCGCGAGCCGCACGATTCCGTTCGTGTCGAAGGCCATCGGCGTGCCGCTCGCGTCGCTCGCCGCGCGCGTGATGATGGGCGAGACGCTCGACCACATCGGCTTCACGCAGGAAGTCGCGCCCCCGTACGTGTCGGTGAAGGAGGCCGTGTTCCCCTTCAACAAGTTCCCGGGAACGGACCCCGTGCTCGGGCCGGAAATGCGGTCGACGGGCGAATGCATGGGCATCTCCGACTCGTTCGGCTCGGCGTTCGCCAAGTCGCAGCTCGCGGCGTCGAATGGATTGCCCCTCGAGGGCGTGGTGCTGATCACGGTCGTCGATTCCGACAAGCCCACGGTCACGCCAATCGCCCGGCGGTTCCAGGAGATGGGATTCCAGATCCTCGCCACGTCGGGAACCTGGTCGTACCTGCGGGCGCGCGGCATTCCGGCGCGGCGGGTGCTCAAGATCCACGAAGGGCGTCCGAACTGTCTCGACCTGCTGGTGAACCACGATCTCGCGCTGCTCATCAACACACCGATGGGCAAGCACGCGCAGGCCGACGACTACCTGCTGCGCCAGGCCGCCATCCTGTACAACGTGTCGTACACGACGACCATGTCCGCGGCGAGCGCGGCGTGCGACGCGATCCTGTCGCTGCGCTCGCGGCGCCCGAGCGTGCGGTCGATCCAGGAGTGGCAGTCCGATCTCGCCGTCGCGGCCGACGAGGGCGGGCGATGAGCAACGGCGTCTTCATTCACGAGTCGGCGTACGTGGACGACGGCGCCGTGGTGGGCGCGGGCACGAAGATCTGGCACTTCTGCCACGTGATGCCGGGCGCCGTCATCGGCGAGCGGTGCAGCCTCGGCCAGAACGTCGTGGTGATGAACGGCACCCGCATCGGCGCGAACTGCAAGATCCAGAACAACGTGTCGATCTACGAAGGGGTCGAGCTCGAGGACGACGTCTTCTGCGGCCCGTCCATGGTGTTCACGAACGTGATGAATCCGCGCAGCCACGTGCCGCGCCGCCACGAGTATCGCCGCACCCTGGTCCGCCGCGGGGCGTCGATCGGCGCCAACGCCACCATCGTCTGCGGCGTGACCCTCGGCGAGTACTCGTTCGTGGGCGCGGGGGCCGTGGTGACGAAGGACGTCGCGCCGTACGCTCTGATGGCGGGCGTGCCCGCGCGGCGGATCGGCTGGATGTGCCAGTGCGGTGAGCGCCTGCCCGACGCGGCCGGTGGCAACGGCGCCACCTGCGCGGCGTGCGGCACGGCGTATCAGGCCCGCGACGGCGGAATCGCCCCGCGGCCGAAATCGGAGCCCGCGAAGCAATGAGCGCACAATCCTTCCGGATCGGCCTGGTGGGCTGCGGGCGGATCAGCAAGAATCACTTCGACGCGATCTCGCGCGTGGACGGGCTCTCGCTCGCCGCGGTGGCCGACATCGACGCGGATCGGGCCCGTGGCGCCGGCGAGGCGAACGGCGTGCCCTGGTATCCCTCGCTCGACGAGATGCTGGCCGCCGACGGCTTCGACGTGGTCGCCGTCTGCACGCCGTCGGGGCTTCACTCGGCCCAGGGAGTCGCGGCGGCGCGGGCGGGGAAGCACGTGGTGGCCGAGAAACCGATGTCGATCTCGCTCGACCAGGCCGACGCGCTCGTGCGCGCCTGTGATGACGCGGGGGTCCACCTGTTCGTCGTCAAGCAGAACCGCCTGAACCCCCCGATCCAGCTCCTCAAGCGCGCGGTCGACAAAGGCCGCTTCGGCCGCATCTACATGGCGAACGTCACGGTGCGCTGGCAGCGGCCGCAGGAGTACTACGACGCGGAGCCCTGGCGCGGGACGTGGGAGTTCGATGGGGGCGCGATCATGAACCAGGCCTCGCACTACGTGGATCTCATGCAATGGATGGTCGGGCCGGTCGAGAGCGTGATCGCCAAGACGGCGACGCAGGCGCGCCGGATCGAGACCGAGGATTCCGGGATCGGCATCTTCAAGTTTCGCTCCGGCGCCCTGGGGGTGATCGAGGTGAACGTCCTCACCTACCCGCGCAACCTCGAGGGTTCGATCACGATCCTGGGCGAGAAGGGAAGCGTGAAGATCGGCGGGACCGCCGTGAACCGCGTGGAGCACTGGATCTTCGCGGACTACGACGACGACGACAAGCTCGTCGAGGCGTCCAACACGAATCCGCCGAACGTCTACGGCTTCGGGCACGAGGGGTATTACCGAAACGTCCTGGCCGTTCTCCGAGGGCAAGCTCGGCCGGAGACCGACGGGCGGGCCGGCCGGAAGTCCCTCGAGCTGATCCTGGGCATCTACGAGTCCGCGAAGATCGGACGCGAGGTCCCGATTCCGCTGCGGAAAATGGTGTGACATGGTGTGACATGGTGTGACAATGAATTGACGGGACCGAGCCACACCATGACCTTTCCTTTCGGTCCCCGCTCGCCCCACCGCGTGGTGAGGCGGGACGACCAAATTTTCCCCCATCGAGAGAATGCCGGTTCCCCTGTTGGATCTACGGGCACAGCACGCGACGATCCGCGACGAGGTCACGTCGGCGATGATGGAGGTCGTCGACTCACAATTGTTCATCCTCGGCAAGCGCGTGGAGGAGTTGGAGCGCGCCGTGGCCGCGCTGTCACATACCAAGCACGCGATCGGCTGCGCCAGCGGCACGGATGCGCTGCTGCTGGCCCTCCGGGCCCTTGATTGCGGGCGTGGCGACGAGGTGATCACCACGCCCTTCACCTTCTTCGCCACGGCCGGCACGGTCCACAACGTTGGCGCCACGCCCGTGTTCGTGGACATCGATCCGGAGACGTTCAACATCCTTCCGGACGCGGCCGCCGACGCGCGCTCGTCGCGCACGAAGGCGTGCGTGCCGGTGGATCTCTTCGGCCAGATGGCGCCCGTCGAGCAGGTCATGACGGCGCTCAAGGGCGTTCCGGTCATCGAGGACGCCGCGCAGACGATCGGCGCGCGGCGGTCGATCGATGGGGAATGGCGGATGGCTGGCGAGGTGGCGACGATCGGCACGTTCAGCTTTTTCCCGTCCAAGAACCTGGGCGGGTACGGCGACGGCGGCATGATGGTGACGCAGGACGACGGGCTCGCCGCTCGGCTCAAGAGCCTCCGGATGCACGGCGGCACGAAGCAGTACTACCACGACGAGGTCGGCTACAACAGCCGGCTCGACGCGCTCCAGGCGGCGGTGTTGTCGGCCAAGCTGCCCCACCTCGCGGGCTGGAGCGCCAGGCGGCGGGCGAACGCGGCGTACTACACGAAGGCGCTTGCCGACGTGCCCGGCGTCGTGACCCCGACGATCGATCCGGCCAACGAATCGATCTTCAACCAGTACACGGTGCGCGCCGACCGGCGCGATGCACTGCAAGCCTTTCTCAAGGACCGCGGCATCGGCACGGCGGTCTACTATCCATTGCCGCTCCACCTCCAGCCGTGTTTCGCCTATCTCGGATACAAGCCGGGCAGTTGTCCGGAGGCGGAACGAGCCGCGGCGGAGGTGCTGTCGCTGCCGATCTATCCCGAGCTGACACAGGGCCAGCTCGACGAGGTCATCGAACAGGTGCGGGCATTCTATGGGCGTTGACGATTCGATCAAACAGCGAATGCTGGCGCGCATCCACGACCGATCCGCGGTCGTGGGCGTCATCGGCCTCGGGTACGTCGGTCTTCCGTTGGCCGTGGAATTCGGCAAGGCCGGATTCCACGTCATCGGCTATGACGTCAGCGAGCGCGTCACCAAGTTGCTGATGTCCGGGAAGTCGCACATCCAGGACGTGCCGGCCGCGGACGTGGCGGCGCTCGTTCGGAGCGGGATGTTCGAGGCGACGACGGACGAGAGCCGGCTCCACGATGCCGACGCATTGTCGATCGCCGTGCCCACGCCGCTCTCCAAGACGCGCGATCCGGACATGAGTTATGTCATCGCCGCGGCGCAGACGGCCACGCGCCAGGCGCATCCAGGGCTGCTCGTGGTGCTCGAGAGCACGACGTATCCCGGCACCACGCGCGAGGTGCTCCTCCCGGCGCTCACCGAGCGGGGCCTCACGGTGGGTGAAGACGTGTTCGTGGCGTTCAGCCCCGAGCGCGTGGACCCGGGCAATCCGGTGTACAGCACGAAGAACACGCCCAAGGTCGTGGGCGGCATCACCGAGGCGTGCACCGAGCTGGCCACCGCGCTGTACGACACGTGCATCGACCAGACGGTACCCGTCTCGTCGCCCGAGGCCGCGGAGCTCGTGAAGCTGCTCGAGAACACCTTCCGGTCGGTGAACATCGCGATGGTGAACGAGATGGCCATCGTCTGCGACAAGCTCGGCGTGGACGTCTGGGAGGTCATCGACGCGGCGGCGACCAAGCCGTTCGGGTTCATGAAATTCACGCCGGGCCCCGGCATCGGCGGGCACTGCATTCCGCTCGATCCGCACTACCTCGCGTGGAAGATGCGAACGCTCAACTACAAGACGCGCTTCATCGACCTGGCGAGCGAGATCAACAGCCAGATGCCGAACTACGTCGTCGAGAAGGTGGCGCTCGCCCTGAACGAGCAGCGAAAGGCGGTCAACGGCAGCAAGATCCTGGTGCTCGGCGTGGCGTACAAGCGCGACATCGACGACATCCGCGAGAGCCCGGCGCTCGACGTCATTCGTCTGCTCGAGGAGCACGGCGCCACGGTGTCCTTCCACGATCCATTCATCCCGACCATCCGAGAGGACGGCCACTCGCGCACGGGCGTCGACCTCACGCCGGAATTGCTCGCCGGGCTCGATGCGGTGGTCATCGTGACGGACCACCGATCGGTGGACTACCAGCTCGTGATGGACAACGCGCAGCTCATCGTCGACAGCCGGAACGTGACGAGTGGCCTGGTGCGCACGAAGGCGCGCGTCGTGACCCTCGCCTCGTCCCGCCCGTCCGTCGGGGAGCACGAGCCCAGCCCCGCTCACTCATGAACATCTGCATCGTCGGCACCGGATACGTCGGATTGGTGGTCGGTGCCTGCCTTGCCGAAACGGGAAACCAGGTGGTCGGCGCCGACGTGGACGCGGCGAAGATCGACGGACTGAAGGACAACCGGCTGCCCATCTACGAGCCGGGGCTCGACCGCATGGTGGAGCGGAACCAGGCGGCGGGGCGCCTCGCGTTCACGACGGACGTCGGCGCCGCCGTGGGCGCCAGCGACGTCGTATTCATCGCCGTCGGCACTCCGCCAGACGAGGATGGCTCCGCGGATCTGCGGCACGTGCTGGCGGTGGCGGACACGGTTGGGCGCCACATGGGACGGGAACTGGTGGTCGTCACGAAGTCGACCGTGCCCGTCGGGACGGCGAAGAAGGTCGCCGACGCGGTCGCCCGGCACGCCCGGTATCCCTTTCACATCGTGAGCAACCCGGAGTTCCTCAAGGAAGGCGCGGCGGTCGACGATTTCATGAAGCCCGACCGCGTGGTGCTCGGCGCGGAGAGCGATCATGCACGAAGCCTCATGGCGGAGCTCTACGCGCCGTTCGTCCGCACCGGCCGGCCGATCATCTTCATGGACGTTGCCTCGGCCGAGATGACCAAGTACGCGGCGAACGCCATGCTCGCCACGCGCATCAGCTTCATGAACGACGTCGCGAATCTCTGCGAGCGCGTCGGGGCCAACGTGGACATGGTGCGGCGCGGCATGGGGTCCGACGAGCGGATCGGACCGGCGTTCCTCTTTCCCGGCCCGGGATACGGGGGATCCTGCTTCCCGAAGGACGTGAAAGCGCTCGCGCAGACGGCGCGGACCAACGGCAGCCCGCTCCGGATCCTCGAGGCGGTGGAGTCGGTGAACGATGGACAGAAACGCCGCCTGATGGCCAAGCTCCGGATGGCGCTGGGCGACGACATGCGCGGGAAGCGCGTCGCCGTGTGGGGGCTCGCGTTCAAGCCGAACACGGACGACATGCGCGAGAGTCCGTCGCTGGTGCTGATCTCGGAGCTGCTGGACGCGGGCGCCGTCGTGGTCGCGCACGATCCGGCGGCGATGGACGAGGCGCGGCGCCGCCTGGGCGACTCGATCGCGTACGCGCCGTCGAGCTACGACGCCCTGACCGGCGCGGACGCGCTGGTCGTCGTGACCGATTGGAACGAGTATCGCCATCCCGATTTCGAGCGGATCAAGTCGGCGCTCAAGCGGCCGGTGATCGTCGACGGACGGAACCTCTATACGCTGGACCGCATGCGACACTTCGGATTCACGTATCACTCCATCGGGCGCAACGCGGTCGACTGATCGTGCGCACGATCGTCGTCACCGGCGGCGCCGGGCACGTCGGCTCACACGTCGTCGAGTTGCTCGTGGCGGATCCGCGCAACCGGGTGATCTCGCTCGACAACTACTTCACGGGAAGCGAGCGAAATCACATCGTCGGCGCGGAGTACCGGCGCGGCCACACGAAGCACATCGAGACGCTCGTCCCCGAAACCCCGGAGCTGGTCTTTCACCTCGGGGAATACGCGCGGATCGCCCCCTCGTTCGAGGACGTCGAGCTGACGTACGACATGAACATCGTCGGCACGTTCGCCGTGACCGAATTCTGCCGGCGACGCGGCGTGTCCAAGCTCGTCTATGCCGCGTCGAGCACGCGGTTCGCCGTGGAAGGCGACGGCCGTCACCAGAATCCGTACTCATTCACGAAGGCCACGAACGTCGATCTGATCAACGACTACGGCCGCTGGTACGGCCTTCCGTACGCGATCTGCTATTTCTACAACGCGTATGGGCCGCGCGAGCAGGGCGATGGCAAATACGCCACCCTGATCGCGACATTCGAGCGGAAGTACCTCGCCGGGGAGGCGCTGCCCGTGGTGCGGCCCGGCACCCAGCGCCGCGCGTTCACCCATGTCAAAGACCTCGCGCGAGGATTGGCGCTGGCCGGCGAGCGCGGTCACGGCGACGGGTACGCGCTCGGTGCCGGAGAGAGTCATTCCGTGCTCGAGATCGCCGAGGCCTTCGGCGGACCCGTCGAGTTGCTGGACGGCTACCCTGGACGGGCCGAGTCCGACAACGATCCCTCCAAGGCGCGCGACGAGCTCGGATGGGCGCCGACGATGCGCGTCATGGAGTACATCCGGCAATTCGTGAGCGAGCATCCTCGTCCGAGCGCCCGCTGAGCGGTGTCGGGTCGATCCAACGACCGCCGAGTCGGCCGCTCGGTTGACGAAGAGGGACTGGTTATCTTTCGCGATTCCAGTCCACCCCCGGGCGCGAGCGCGGGGGGTGCCAGTGAGCCGGCCCGTGGCCGGCGAGTTGGCAACTGACGTCCTCGTTCCGGGTAGAACCCCGATATGCACCGTACCCCCTGGAGACTCGTCGCGGCGTTGTCGATCACGGCCGTCGCGGCGTGCCGGCCGGACTTCGAACTGAAGAAGCTGACCTCGAACGAGGCGCTCTACACGGCGTCGCTCAAGGAGTACGGCCGCAAGCGCTGGGACAACGCGGTGACGGGGTTCGAGAAACTGACCACCGACCTGCCGCCGCGCGACACGCTGCTGCCCCGGTCGTACTGGTATCTCGCGTCCGCGCACGAGCACCTCGGTGAGCATCTGCTCGCCGCGCAAAGCTTCAGCCGGCTCGTCGAATCGTTTCCCGAAGACACGCTGGCCGACGACGCCGCGCTCGCGTCGTCGCGCGCGTACGCCAAGCTCTGGCGCCGGCCGCAACTCGACGCCATGTACGGCGAGACGGCCATCTCGTCGTACAACACCCTCATCGGCCTCTACCCGGACTCGCCGCTGATTCCGGTGGCCCAGAGGGAGATCGCCGACCTCGAGAACAAGCTGGCGATCAAGGACTACGAGGCCGGCGATTACTATTTTCACCGAAAGTGGTACGACTCCGGAATCATCTACTTCAAGGACGTCGTGGCGAAGTTCGGCACGACGCCCACGGCGCGCCTCGCCATGCTGCGCCTCGTCCAGTCGTACAAGGCGATCAAATACATGGACGACGCGGCCGACCAGTGCGCGCAGTTGAAGCAGCGCTATCCCACCGACCGCGACGTGCGCCACACCTGTTCGGACGTGCCGGTGGTCGCGGTGAAGCCGGACTCGGCGCCGGCGCCGGTGGCCACGAAGCCCCCCGCGCGCTGACCCGTGCGGATCGGGCTCCTCGGCGGGAGTTTCGATCCGCCGCACAACGGACATCTGCTCGCGGCCGGCGACGCGTTCGAGGCCCTGATGCTCGATCGCCTGGTCTTCATTCCGGCCGCGGTGCAGCCGCTCAAAGCGGGGCAGGCGGAGGCCACGGCCGCCCAGCGTCTGGCCATGGTGCGGCGCCTCGCCGGCGACGATCCGCGGTTCTCCGTGAGCTCGATCGAAATCGACCGGGGCGGGTTATCTTACACGGTTGACACATTGACGGTCCTGGCCGCGCAGTGGCCGGCGGCCGAGCTGTTCTGGCTGGTTGGCGCGGACATGGTCGAGTCGTTCCCCCGGTGGCGTGAACCGAAACGAATCGCCGAGCTCGCGACGGTCGTCGTGCTCCAGCGGGCCGGTGAGGCGCCGGATCTGTCCCCGCTGCCCGGCGCGCCGCGCTTGCTGCCGACTCGCCGGATCGACATCTCGTCCACCGAGATTCGCCACCGGGTTCGCGCGGGGAAGTCGATTCGAGGGTTCGTGCCGGATTCCGTCGGCGAGCTCATTGCCGCGGAGCGGCTGTACCGATAGAGGATTGCATGTTCAAGCGAGTCATCAACGCGGTCATCGGCTCACGCCACGAGCGCGAACGCAAGAAGATCCAACCGATCGTTGACGAGATCAACGAGCACTACGCGCGGCTGCAGGGCGTGTCGGACGAGGAGCTGCGCGGCCAGACGGCCAAGTTCCGTGAGACGATCCGGGAGCGCACGGGCGCGCTCGAAGCCCGCGTCGCCGCCCTCAAGGAGCAGAAGCGCTCGGCCAGCGACGCCACGGAGCGCGATCGCATCGACGCGGAGCTGGGCGGGCCGGACGGCCGCGGCGGCGCCGACGGCAAGCTCCGCCAGGAGATCGCGGACGTCCTCGACGAGCTGCTGCCCGAGGCGTTCGCGACCGTGCGCGAGGGCGCGCGCCGGCTCCTCGGGACGGTAGTCGTGGTCACCGGGCGCGAGTTGACGTGGGACATGGTCCCGTACGACGTCCAGCTCATGGGAGGCATCCAGCTTCACCTCGGCAAGATCGCCGAGATGGCGACGGGCGAAGGCAAGACGCTCGTCGCGACGCTGCCGCTCTACCTCAACGCGCTGCCCGGCAAGGGCGCGCATCTCGTCACGGTCAACTCGTACCTGGCCCGCCGCGACTCGCAGTGGATGGGGCACCTGTACACCTACCTCGGCCTGACCGTCGGCTGTCTCGACGACACCGAGCCCGGGACCGCCGAGCGCCGCGACGCGTATCTCACCGACATCACGTACGGCACGAACAACGAGTTCGGGTTCGACTACCTGCGCGACAACATGGTCGTGTCGCTCGACCAACGCGTCCAGCGGCCGCATTTCTACGCGATCGTCGACGAGGTGGACTCCGTGCTGATCGACGAGGCGCGGACGCCGCTCATCATCTCGGGGCCGGTGGGCAACGAGAACGACGCGATGTACTTCGACCACAACGCCGCCGTCGCGCGCCTGGCGCGGCGGCAGACGGAGCTCGTGAACGCGCTCGTCGGCGAGGCGGAGCGCGACCTGCAAAAAAGCGACACCGCGGCCGCCGCCCAGCGGCTGTACAAGGCGCAGCTCGGCGGGCCCAAGAACAAGCGGCTGATGAAGGTGCTCCAGGAGCCGGGCACCAAGCAGCTCGTGCAGAAGATGGAGCTGGACCACATCGCCGACCGCCGCCTGCCGGCGAACAAGCAGCAGTACCGGGACATCGAGGAGGACCTCCTCTTCGTGCTCGACGAGAAGGGGCACTCCGTGCATCTCACCGATCGCGGCGTCGACTTCATGTCGCCAAACGAGCACGAGGCGTTCCTGCTGCCGGACCTGTCGCAGGAGGTGCACCGCATCGACCACGACCACGAGATGACCGGCGAGCAGAAGGTCGAAGCGCGCCGCCAGATCGAGACCGACTACGCGTCGAAGTCCGAGCGGCTCAACATCGTCCACCAGCTCCTGCGCGCGCACGCGCTGTACGAGCGCGACGTGAACTACGTGGTGCAGGACGGCGAGGTGCTGATCGTCGACGAGTTCACCGGCCGCACCATGCCCGGCCGGCGGTGGTCGGAGGGTCTGCACCAGGCGGTCGAGGCCAAGGAAGGCGTCCGCGTGAAGGGCGAGACGCAGACGATGGCCACGATCACCATCCAGAACTACTTCCGCATGTACGACAAGCTGGCCGGCATGACCGGCACGGCCGAAACGGAAGAGAGCGAGTTCTTCCAGATCTACAAGCTCGAGGTCGCGGTCATTCCGACGAACAAGCCGATGATCCGCGAGGATCGGCACGATCTCGTCTACAAGACGCGGCGCGAGAAGTACAACGCCATCGTCGAGGAGACGCGCCGGCTGCACGACCTCGGCTTTCCGGTGCTCATCGGCACGACGAGCGTCGAAGCGTCGGAAACGCTCTCCAAGCTGTTCGGCCGCGGCGGGCTCACGCACAACGTGCTGAACGCGAAGTACCACCAGCGCGAGGCGGAGATCGTGGCCGGCGCCGGCCAGCCGGGCGCCGTGACGATCGCGACGAACATGGCCGGCCGCGGCACGGACATCAAGCTCGGCCAGGGCGTCGTCGATCCCAAGCCGTCCAAGGTCAAGGACCCGGACGGCAAAGAGATCAACGTGATGGAGGCCGGCGGCCTGCACATTCTCGGGTCGGAGCGGCACGAGTCACGCCGCATCGACCGCCAGCTCCGCGGCCGCTCCGGCCGCCAGGGCGATCCGGGCGCGTCCCAGTTCTTCCTCTCGCTCGAGGACGACCTGATGCGCCTGTTCGGCTCCGAGCGCATCGCGCGACTCATGGACCGCCTCGGCGCGCAGGAGGGCGAGGTGCTCACGCATCCGCTGATCACGCGCTCGATCGAGCAAGCTCAAAAAAGGGTCGAGTTGCAGAACTTCCAGGCCAGAAAGCGGCTGCTCGACTACGACGACGTGATGAACCAGCAGCGCGAGGTGATCTACTCGCTGCGCAGCTTCGCGTTGGAGGGCGGGGAAGAGCTGAAGGGCGAGGCGATCAAGATGATCGAGAAGGGCATCACCCATCGCGTCGACACCACGCTCGCCGAATACGACGACCCCACGGAGTGGGACTTCGACCTGCTCCGGCAGGACCTGCTGATGCACTATCTCGTGCAGGTCCCCGAGTACGAGAACCCCGACCGTCGTCCCACCGACGAGACGTCGGCGCGCAACGTCGCGCTCGAGGCGGCGCGCAAGGCGTTCTGGGCCAAGCTCCAGAGTCTGGACACCATGCGCGACGAGACGGGCACGCCGTACGGCGCCCGGCTGCTGTCGCTCGTCATGCTCAACGTGCTGGACGAGAAGTGGAAGGACCATCTCTACGATCTCGACCAGCTCCGCAACGCCATCCACTATCGCTCGTGGGGGCAGCAGGATCCGCTCATCGAGTACAAGCAGGAAGCGTACAAGATGTTCGTGGACCTGATGAACGACATCTACAACACGTTCAGCGAGCGATTCCTCAAGGTGCAGCTCGTCTTCGAGGCCCCCGCGCCTCCGCCGCCGCCACCCGAGCGGCCGCGCAAGCGCTACAACGCGCTGGGCATTCTCGAGGACATCCCGCCGGCGGAGCTCGAGCCGACGGGCAACGGCACCGACTCCGCGGTGGACGTCGGCCCGGCCGAGCCGCCGACGAGACCGGCGTCCAAGCCGGTATCGGCGCGCAAGGATCCCGTGGTCGTCGGCGCCGGCCGCACGCGGATCGGCGGGCCGCAGCCGCCGGCGAACGTGGACTGGTCCACGGTGGGCCGCAACGACCCGTGCCCCTGCGGGTCCGGCAAGAAGTTCAAGAAGTGTCATGGGGCACAGGTCTAGCGACTGTCGCATCATCGTCCTGCCCGGATGATTTCGGTGATGGCCCCGGGCCGCGGGTGATGCACCATGCTCCGTCTCAACGGAGCGGAGCATGGCGGAACCGTCGTTCTCGAAACCTGTGCGCATTCGTGAGCTGCCGCGGTCGGAGCGGCCGCGCGAGCGGCTCGTCGATCTCGGTGCCGGCGCGCTGAGCAGCGCGGAGCTGCTCGCGATCCTGCTCGGCTCAGGCGGCGCGGGGCGGAGCGCGCTGCAGATCGGCCAGTCGGTGCTCGTGGAAGCGGGCGGGGCACTGCGCTGGATCGCGCGCCAGCCGGTCGCCGCGCTCACGGCCGTTCCCGGCGTTGGGCCGGCGCGCGCCGTCACCATCCACGCGTCGCTCGAGCTTGGCCGGCGCATGGCCGCCGAAGGCAGGGACGATGGCAGCCCCATCCGCTCGCCGCGCGAGGTCGTGGGCTACTACGCGCCGCGAATGGAAGACCTCCCGGTGGAGGAGTTCCACGTGGCGGTGCTCGACGCCCAGCACCGCCTGGAGCGGGACATTCTGGTGACGCGCGGCATTCTCACGTCATCACTCGTCCACCCGCGGGAGGTGTTTCGCGAGGCCATCGCCGAACGCGCCGCGGCGGTGATCCTCGTTCACAATCACCCGAGCGGCGATCCGGCGCCGTCGGTGGACGATCGCGCGGTCACGGAGCAGCTCGTGGCGGCCGGCAAGCTGCTGGACATCCCGGTGCACGACCACGTGATCATCGGCCGCGGGCGGTATACGAGCTTCGCGGAGACGGGCTTGTTGTAGGGCTTCGGTGGTTGGCGGTTGGCGCTTCGCTGGTTGGCGCTTCGCTGGTTGGCGCGCGCGCTTCGCGCCGCGCTGGTCGAAGAGCGTCAGGACTCGCGCCATCTGGCAGTTCCGCCCGGCACGCTTCTCCATCTTCAGGGTACCGATAGTTACCCGGTGACTTGACCGAGCGTCGCCCGTGAGTGCACCTTGCGTTTGCGGGTCCGGAGCCGCCGCCGCTGGTGTGCTCTGCTGGCCGGAAGCCTTTACCATACAACGGAATAGGCGCTGAATCGCGGCGATCGAACGTCGTCGCGCGGTGCCCCGTTGCCGGCGGCGCCCCCCACGCGCGGCGGCCGGACGATGGCGACGGGTGGCCCTGGGAACCGCGGGACTGCCGGTCCAGGACGTTACACGAGCTTCGTGGAGGGGCGGTGCGGTGACGGTGACGGCGACGTCGACTGACGAACTGATGCCGGGATGGCGCGAGGCCGAGCTTCCGTTGCACGAGAAGCTCGACCGCGAGTTGTTGCTGCGCGCCTACCGGTTCGGCGAAGCCGCGCATCGCGGGCAGGTCCGGAATTCCGGCGACCCGTACATCACGCACTCCGTGGAGGTTGCGAAGATCCTCGCGGGGCTGCAGCTCGATTCGATCACCGTCGCCAGCGGGCTGCTCCACGACGTCATCGAGGACACGCATCTCACCCTCGCCGACGTCGAGGCCGAGTTCGGCGGCGAGATCGCCGGGATCGTCGATGGGCTGACGAAGATCGCCAAGCTGCCGCAGGGCGGCTCCACCCAGGAGCGACAGGTCGAGAGCTACCGCAAGCTGCTGCTCTCGATCGCCAAGGACCTGCGCGTCATCCTCGTCAAGCTCGCCGACCGGCTGCACAACATGCGGACGCTCGACTGGCTCCCGCCCGAGAAGCGGAAACGGATCGCGCAGGAGACGCGCGACCTCTACGCCCCGCTCGCGCACCGCTTCGGCATGGCACGGCTGCGCTGGGAGCTCGAGGACCTGTCGTTCAAGCATATCGAATCAGAAGAGTATAAATCGCTCGCCAAGAAGGTGGCGCAGAAGCGGGTCGAGCGCGAGGCGCTCATCCGCCAGATGGCCGAGCCGCTGAGCGCGCGCCTCGGCCAGGCCGGCATCCGCGGCGTGGAAGTCACCGGACGCCCGAAGCACCTGTGGTCGATCTACAAGAAGATGAAGCAGCGCGAGAAGCCGTACGAGGAGATCTACGACCTCCTCGCCATTCGCGTGCTCGTCAACACCGTCCCCGACTGCTACCACGCGCTCGGCATCATCCACGACGGGTGGACGCCGGTCCAGGAGCGCATCAAGGACTACATCGCCCAGCCGAAGTCCAACGGCTACCAGTCGCTGCACACGACGGTGTTCGGCCCCGGCAAGCAGCTCTACGAGGTGCAGATCCGCACGCGCGACATGCACCGCACCGCGGACTTCGGCGTCGCCGCGCACTGGCGGTACAAGGAGGACGCGAAGTCCGACGAGCTCGATCGCCACCTGTCCTGGTTCCGCCAGGTGCTCGAGCTCCAGATGGACGCCAAGACGCCGGACGAGTTCCTCGAGTTCCTCAAGCTCGACCTCTACCAGGACGAGATCTTCGTCTTCACGCCGACGGGCGACGTCATCCAGCTCCCCAAGGGCGCCACGCCGCTCGACTTCGCGTTCGCCGTGCACACCGAGATCGGCCTCCATTGCGCCGGCGCCAAGGTGAACGGCCGCATCGCACCGCTCTCACGCTCGCTGCGCAACTCGGAGACGGTCGAGATCATCACGTCCACGTCGGCCAAGCCGACGCGCGACTGGCTCGCGCACGTCCGAACGGGCCGCGCGCGACACAAGATCCGGCAGGTCCTCAAGCGCGAAGCCCAGACGTCCGCCGAGAAGCTCGGCCAGGAGATGCTCGACCGCGAGGTCAAGCGGCGCAAGCTCGCCAGGCCCGACGACGACCAGCTCGACCGCGCGGCGCGCGAGCTGAGCCTCACCGACGCCACGCACTTGCTCGCGTCGATCGGCCAGGGGGACGTCAACGTCACGCTCGCGCTCAAGCATCTCTACCCGGACGTCGAGTCGGCGGGCGAGCCACCCAAGCCGAGCGTCCTCGAGCGCTTCGTCGATCGCGTCACGCGCACGTCCAAGGGCGTACGCATCCAGGGCGTGGACGGCCTCATGGTCCGTTACGCGCAGTGCTGCCAGCCGGTGCCGGGCGACCCGGTCGTCGGGTACGTGACACGCGGCCGCGGCGTCAGCATCCATCGCGCCGACTGTCCGAACCTGCTGCTGCTCGCACACGAGCCCGAGCGCCGGCTCGAGATCGACTGGCAGGAGGCGCAGGGCGAACGCTTCCTGGTGCGCCTCGCGCTCGAGGGCAACGACCGGCGCGGACTCTACGCCGACGTCGCCACCGCCGTCAGCTCGACCGGGACGGACATCAAGAGCATGGACCTGCGCAGCACCGACGGGCGCACGAACGGCTCGCTGCTCGTCGAGGTGGAGAACCTCGCGCACCTCGAGAAGATCATCCGCGCGACGCGCCGCGTGAAAGGCGTGACGGACGTGGCGCGGCGCGAACGGCTCACCACGGAGAGCTGAGCGGACCTCGGGGCCTCACTGGTCCGGCGCCTGACCGGTCTGTCGCAGGAACAGGTCCTGGAGCCACTGCGTGTTCGCGCCCTCCACGGGCACGAACGAGAGCCGGACCTGCGTGACGTCGATCCGCGCGCCGGGCAGCAGCGAGAACGCGTTCCAGACCAGCCGCGGGGCCCTGCCTC
>Ga0316620_10000441_pt1 | contig 16854 bp, 11 predicted proteins | sample OWC_Aug_M1_C1_D5_FD_207651 | JGI IMG/M metagenome (GOLD analysis project Ga0316620, IMG submission 207651) | Wetland soil microbial communities from Old Woman Creek delta, Ohio, United States - OWC_Aug_M1_C1_D5_B | ecosystem: Environmental > Terrestrial > Soil > Wetlands | place: USA: Ohio... | reverse complement strand
ATGCCCTTGGCGGTGTCCATCGCACTGCCACCGCCCACGCTGACCAGGCAGTCGGCGCCCCACTCGCGGGCCAGCTCGGCGCCGCGGTTGACGATGTCCACGCCCGAGTCCGGCTCCACGTCCGAGAACACGCCGACACAACAGTCGCCGAGGGTCTTCTCGACGCGCGCCGGGATGTCGGTCGAGCCGGCGAGATGCGAGTCGGTCACCACCACTGCCCGTTGGCAGCCCAGCGCCTGGACCTCGATGCGGGCGTCGCGGTGGACGCCGCGGCCGAACACAGTGCGGGTCGTGTTCATGTAGATGAACGACAAATCGGCCTCGTATGCCATGCGCTGCTCCCTTGCCGGGTGCGGTTCCGGCGACCTTATCGGGGCTACTCGTCGATAAATGCGGTCGGCACCCGCGTCGAGCAGTTGACTAGGGCCTGCGCCGCCTTGACGTTGCGGACGATGATCTGCAGGTTGCCCTTGAGCTTGAGCTTGCCCTGCATCATGCCCTTGACTGGCTCGAGCTCCTTGTGGATGACCTGCTTCCAGCGCGCGTAGTCGCCGAAGATGCAGAACGGGGCGGTCTGGGCCTCGTCCACGTCGCAGTAGCGTGCATTGCGACACACGCCTTGGTCGAGGTCGAGCCAGATGCCATAGGGCTCGGCCAGGCCGATGGAGGGATCCGCGTTGACCACCAGCGCGGTCACTCCGTGGGTCCAGGGCTTGCCCGCGATCCTGTACTCCTCGCTGGCGTTGATCTCGTCGCCAAACGCGGCCACCCACTCATCGCTCGGAAACTTGTGCGCCATTCCATTCCTCCTCGTGCGGTCGTCTCGTCACTTCGCGCCGAACAGGGTCCGGGCCACGTCGGCCAGACCGGCGCGCTCCAGGACCTCGATCCGCGGCCGGCCGCCGTCGTCGAGCCCGCGCTCGGCGTAGTACTCGGAGAGCAGGAGCTCCTGATCAGGGACGATGCCCGCCACCGCGCCGTCCTCGAGCGGCGTCAGCGCCTTCTTGGGCAGGCGGTCGTCGCCCCGGGTCACGCCCATGAGGTTGTTGAGGCAGCGCTTGAGCAGCCACAGTCGCTCGCCGGTGCGCAGGTACTCCTCGACGCTGAAGTCCGCCCACCCGGTCACCGTGCGGATCGCCCGGGCGAGGTCGTCGAACTGGTAACACCACATCAGGAACTCACACAGGGCGAGCGAGTTCAGGGGCAAGCCCAGGTTCTCGCCGATGACCACCATCTTGCCTTTGCCAGCGCTCGACGGTCCGACGTAGTTTTCCTCGAGGCCGACGCCCTCGAAGACCGTGAAGCCGTGCTCGATCGCCTCCACCACGTGCGCCTTGTGACAGGCGCCGCGGTAGGCGGTCATGTACGACAGGGCCATGCCGTGGGACCCGCGCGGGTCGTGCATGGGTACCTCGAGGCCCTTGATCTCGGCGGTCAGCTCCTGCGCGCCCTTGCCCACTCGGCGGGCCGCCTCGCGGCTGCCCTCGGCGAGGAGATCGCCGACACCGTCGCGGCGAGCGATCTTGGGCAGCAGGGCGATGGCGCCGTCGACGCTGCCGAACTCGAGCACGATGCCGTCCATGTCGTCGGCCGAGAGGATGCCCTCGGCCACGCAGTCATAGGCCCAGGCGATGGTGCAGCCGCAGGAGATGGTGTCCATGCCGTAACGGTTGCACAGCTCGTTGGCCCTGATGACCCCGGCCAGGTCGGGCTGGTCGAGCATGGTGCCGAAGCTGCAGCAGGTCTCGAACTCCGGCCCCGGGCCGACCTCGGTCCGGTAGGGGCCGTCCGGCACTTCCACCACGCGCCGGCAGGCCACCGGGCAGGCGTAGCAGGCGGCGCCCCGCTTGAGGAAGGTCTCGGACATGGTCGGGCCGCCGAGCCGTCCAGACAGCTCGTAGTCCTCGCCGCGCCGCCAGTTGCGGATCGGGATGTCGCCCAGCATCATGCCCAGGTCCATCGCGCTGTCGGTGCCCATCTCCTTGAGGGACTGGGCCGGAACCGAGGCCTTGACCTTGGCCACCAGGTCCTTGCACAGCGCCTTGTAGTCCTCGGGATCGGCGATGGGGATCTCCCCGTCCCCGCGGCAGACCACGGCCTTGAGCCGCTTCGATCCCATCACCGCTCCCATGCCGGTGCGGCCCACGAAGTCATGCTTGTTGTTGCACACGTTGGCAAAGCGGACCAGGTTCTCGCCGGCCGGTCCGATGCTGAGCAGGCTCGGCTTCTTGGCGCCGCCGAGCAGGTCGTGGACCCGGCCGATCAGGTCGTAGTTGTCCACCCCCCACAGCGCCGTGGCGTCGCGCAGCTCGGCCCTGCCGCTGTCGACGACGAGCATCACGGGCGCGGGCGCGATGCCATGAAAAACGACACCATCGAAGCCTGCGCGCTTGAGGGCGGGCGCGAAGTTGCCCCCGCAGCTGCCCTCGCCCCAGATACCGGTGAGGGGGGAGCGGGCCGCGATGGCGAAGCGCGAGGAGCCGGGGACGAGGGTACCGCTGAGGGGCCCGGTCAGAACGTAGAGGTCGTTGTCAGGTCCGAGTGGGTCTGCGCTCCATGAGCCGCGCTCGAAGAAGAGGCGCGCGGCGAGGCCGCTCCCCCCCAGGTACATCCTGCGCAGCTCCTCGGGCCAGGCGAGCTCGGAGATCGCGCCCCGGGCGAGGTCGACGTCGAGGTACCGGCCAACGTATCCGCCCATGAGTCACGCTCCTCCCCGGTGCCGCACCTCGTCAATCGGCGCGCACGAGGGCCTCAAGCCAGGCCGCCGGGATGACGTCGCGCTGCCCTGGTAATGCGCGGCAACACCTTTCAGATATTTGAAAATGCCCGTGATCCGACGTCGATCCTGTTGCCACCAGTGGCCTCGCAGAGAGTGTATCCGTCTTGCCGCACCTCGTCAATCGGAATTGCTTGACAGCGCATCGGCCAGTGGTAGCGTCGAGGAGATGCCGGTGGTCACGGTCATCCTCCCGGGCCCTCTCAGGCAGCTCGCGGCCGGCGCCCCCGAGGTGGCTGCCGAGGGCTGCGATGTGGCCGAAGTGCTGAGCTCCCTCGCCGTCCGGCAGCCCAGGCTCGCCGACCGTATCCTGGACGAGGAGGGTAAGCCCCGCAGGTTCCTGCGACTGTACCTCAACGACCGGGACATCGCGGCCCACCGGCAGCTCGAGACGCCGGTCGCGGAGGGTGACCGTCTGACGGTCGTTCTCGCCGTGGCCGGCGGCTGACCGCGGCGGCAGCCGGCCGATCCCAGGCTATACTGACGGCGATGCAGGCGCGCTGGTTGGCGGCCCTCCTCATGACCACGGGTCTCGTGGTCCCGCTGGCGGCCAGCGAGTCTGAGCACGCCAGAGAGCCGGCTGGAATGCTGGCGCCCGACGGGAGCCGGTTCCCGTGGTGGGAGTGGCTGGCGGAGAACGGTCCGGTTGCGGCGCTGGTCTGGACCTCCTGGGTGCCGCGGTCCGAGCTCGTGCTCGACGCCCACGACGAGCTGCGCAAGGCTTGCGAGGAGCGCGGCCTGAGCCTGATCGTCATCGACGTTCAGGAGCCCCTTGTGGAGGCCCGGGAGGCGCTCGACCCCCGCGGCGTCGTCTGGGTGCACGACCGCCACGGCGCGGTGCTGAAGCGCCATCGGGTGTTTCGGCTGCCCAGGCTGTTGATCCTCGAGACCGACGGCAGGATGGTGGCCGAGCTCGAGCCCAGGCCGGAGGCGGTGCGGGCCTGGAGCGGCCCGTGATGACCCGGGCTCGCCTGGCGATGCGCGCCGCCGGCGGGCTGGCTTCGGTGCTCGCCCTCGCCAGCGCCTCGGGCTGCGGCGTGGGGCCTGCGGATCTCAGCGCCGAGATCGACCGCTCGACACGGATCGAGGTGCGTCGGATCGAGGCGGTCCGGCCGATGGTGATGACCGAGGTCGTCCGCGGCGACACCCTGGAGAGCATCAGTCGCCGCCTGGCCGGCGACGACTGGGTGCGGTGGCGGGACGCCCTGGGAGCCGAGCTCGATGCCCGTCACCTGGCCCTCGGCACGCTCTTCCACGGAACCCGCTCGGCCGGCGGTCGCCTCGAGGAGCTGATCGTGGTCCTCGATCGGCGGCGTCAGGTGGTGCTCAGGCTCGACGGCGAGAGGATCCACCGCGAGCGGCTGGAAGCGCCGCTTGTCAGCACGCGTCGTCGCCTCGAGGGGACGATCAAGAGCTCTCTCTTCGAAGCCGTGGAGGAGGCCGGGGGGTCGCCCGATCTGGCCATCCGGGTGGCCGAGATCTTCCAGTGGGACGTGGACTTCCTGCGCGACCTGCGGTTCGGCGACCGGTTCGTGGTCCTGGTCGACGAGCAGGAGGTGGAGGGCGAGCTCTTCGGCTTCGGTGAGCTCTCCGCCGCCCGCTTCGTCAACCACGGACGGACCCTGACCGCCGTCGCCTATCCCGACGACCACGGTCGCATCGGCTACTACGACCTCGAGGGTAGGCCGCTGCGCAAGCAGTTCCTGCGCTCACCCCTCAAGTTGAGCCGGGTCACCTCGCGCTTCAGCATGCGCCGCAATCACCCGGTGCTGCACCGACCACTGCCCCACTTCGGGGTGGACTACGGCGCCCCGGTCGGGACCGCGGTCCACGCCACGGCCGACGGCACGGTGGAGTCGGTGGGCCGCAACGGTGGAGCCGGGAACATGGTCACCGTCCGCCACCCCAACGGGTACGAGACCTGCTACCTGCACCTCAGCCGCTACGGCCAGGGGGTGCGCCGCGGGGCGCGGGTGAGCCAGGGCCAGGTCATCGGCTACGTCGGCTCGAGCGGGCTGTCCACCGGTCCTCACCTCGACTATCGGGTCAAGCTCAAGGGACGCTGGATCGACCCGCTGAGGATCTCCTCGCCCCTGGCCGAGCCGCTGGGCAAGGACCGGCTCGCCGACTTCCTGTCCCACGCCGCGGACGCCGTCGCGGAGGTCGAGGGGCGGCAGGCGCCGGCCGACCCTCGCATCGCGCAGTCGCACCGCGCGCCGGAGGCGGCGAGCCCAGATCGGTCGTGAGCAACGCCTCGCGCTGCGCAGGCCCGTGTCGGCGGCCCCGCTCTCCCGGCGATGGTGTCGAGGTCGCTACTCGGGGGCGGCGGGGGCTTCGGAATCCGGAGACCCGGGGATCAGGAAGCCAATCGCGGCGTAGCCGACCCAGTGGTGGAGGTTGGAGGGGGCGGTGGTGCCGAGGCCGGCCTTGCGGGTCGCCGCGCTGGCCGCGAGCTGGGGCTCGGACAGGCTGGTGCCGTAGCGCAGGAGGTAGCCGACCGGCGTCGGGGCTCCGCTCAGCTCGGCCGTCCTGCGCAGCAGCTCGAGGCCGAAGGGGATCACGAAGCGGCCGCACCACGGGACGCGGTAGCTGCGCAGGTCTTCGGGGTCGACCAGCTCGTGGAGGAGGCCGCGGGCGCGGTCGCTCTGAAGCGGGCCCTCGAGGTAGCGCCGGATCAGGAAGCTCTCCCGGTTGATCGCGCGAAGGTAGGCGTGGGCGTCGGTCCCGAACGGGGTGTGGTCGAAGTCCTCCCCGTAGTGGACCGCGTCCGACGACACGACCACGGCCACGTCGCGACCGAGCTGCCAGCCGTGGCGAGCCAGGGCCGAAGCCAGAGCCGTGGCGAGCTCGCCGCTGAGGCGCTCGACCTGCGGCCAGTCCAGGTACGGGACCAGGATGGGCACGATCCGCACCTCGCGGTTGCGGGCCTGCAGGAAGGGCACGATGGCTTCCAGCGAGTGCTCGTGGCAGTGCATGGCGTTGCTCACTACCACGGACTCGGGATCGAGCGCTGCCAGGAGCTCCTGGCGCAGGGGGTCGACCTCGACCGCTGACCAGGGCCCGTGCCAGCGTGGAAAGGAGTCGAAGACGAGCTTGCCCTCGAGGTCCCACGGACGGGCCTTGTGGAAGACCCCGAGCAGGATCACCCGCGGCGCCGTGATGCGCTGGGTGAGGTGGACGTAGACCGGCGCCGCGTAGAGGTGGTCGTCGTGGGGGCAGATGCCGCCGACGAAGCCGCCCTCCGCGGTCATGCCCAGCCGCTGGTCCTGGGCGGCGAGGCTCGCCCGCTCGGCGGCGACGGCGGCCTTCCACACGTCCTCGGCCTGCTCCTGGCTGACCACGAAGCCGACCGTGTCGAGCTGTCCGCGCAGCGCGTCGCCGTCCGAGGCCAGACCCATCGCGGCCTCGACCTCGGCCCGGGTCGGGGGAGGGGAGGCGGGCAGGACGCTGGTCAGGAGGAGGGCGGCGACCCAGGCCACGATTGAACGCATGCAATGATTCTACGGTGGAAGAGAGGCGCGGGGTAGGGTGCGGGGCATGAAGACGATCAGCCGGGAGGGGCGTGCGAATCCGACCGCTCTGTACAGGGCAACGCAGTGCTCGAAGGGGTGTCTGGGCGGGGTGCCGCTTTGCGACTCATGTCTCCCTGCCCAGCGGCACCGCTCGGCGCAGCGACCGTGGCTGGCGGGCTCAGGGGAGCCCGCCAGCGCGCCTTTCGGGCGCGCCACGGTTTGGGTCGGCGATGGTCCTCGGTTCACCGAGCGCGCTTCCCGTGGACCTCCTCTTCGCCGACGGTTTCGAGTCGGGTGACACCTCGGCCTGGTCGGCGACTGCCCCGTGAGAGGTGCCCGGCGCCGCCGTCGAGCCGGAGGCATGCAGAGCCGCCGCAGCTTTCGTCGACTGGCTGTCAGCGCGGGGATCACCCTCGGTAGCGGCGGGCGACGTAGTCGTCGATCAGGGCGAGGAACTGGCGCGCGAGGTCGTCGTCGTCGCCCGACAAGGCCGTGACCTGGCGGCCGTCGGTGAACACCGGGCAGCGTGGCGTCTCGCCGCTGCCGGGCAGGCTGATGCCGATGTCGGCGGCCCGCGATTCGCCCGGGCCGTTGACGATGCAGCCCATGACCGCGATCCGCAGCCATTCGACCCCGGGGTGGTCGCGCCGCCACTCTGGCAGGCGCTGTCGGACGTGCTCCTCGACCCGGACTGCGAGCTCGCGGAAGGTGGCGGCCGAGGTCCGGCCGCAGCCCGGGCAGACCGTGACCGAGGGGGCGAAGGCGCGCAGGCCGAGGGCCTGCAGCAGCTCCTCGGCGACCCTGACCTCTTCGCGGCGGTCCCCGCCCGGCCGCGGCGTGAGTGACACCCGGATGGTGTCGCCGATGCCTTCGGCGAGGAGAACGCCCATGGCGGCGGCCGACCAGACCACGCCCCGGGTGCCCATGCCGGCCTCAGTCAGCCCGAGGTGCAGGGGCTGCCGAGTCTTGGCGGCCAGCTCGCGGTAGACCTCGATCAGGTGGCACGGCTCGGTGACCTTGCACGAGATGACGATGCGGTCGGCCGCGAGACCGCAGGCCAGGGCCTGCTCAGTCGAGTCGAGGGCGGAGAGGACCATGCACTGGTTGAGGACCTGCTGCGAGCTCAGGCCGAGCGCGCCGTCGGCGTTGGCCCGCATCCGCTCCATCACCAGTTGCTGGTCGAGGGAGCCTGAGTTGACGCCGATGCGGACCGCCTTGCCGAGGTCGCGCGCGATCGCACAGATGGTGGCGAAGCTGGAGTCGCGGCCGACGTTGCCGGGGTTGATGCGGTACTTGTCGAGGGCGGCGGCACAGTCGGGGTGGTCGCTCAGCAGCCGGTGGCCGTTGTAGTGGAAGTCGCCGACCAGGGGCACCGGGCAGCCGGCGTCGCGCAGGCGGCGGTGGATCTCGGGTACGGCCTGCGCCGCCGGGTCGGAGTTGACCGTGACCCTGACCACCTCGGCGCCGGCCTCGGCCAGGGTCAGGCACTGGCGCGTCGTAGCCTCGACGTCGGCGGTGGGGGTGTCGGTCATGGCCTGGACCACGATCGGCGCACCGCCGCCGATCGTCACCTCCCCTACCCGGACCGCGACCGTGTCGTGTCGCTGCCTCATCCGGCCGAGAGTGTAGCCTGGATCGCGGCGAGCGCAGTCGCGGCGGGGCCGCGAACAGGGCTACGCTGGAGGCTGACGTATGATGTTGGGTGTCTTGCGTGCAGGGAAACCAGCATGCCGAGGATCACTCTCAAGTGAGGAGTGGCCGGTGACGGCGATGAGCGGGTAGGCGCCTGTGACTGTCTCGATCCTGCTCTTCGCGCTCCTGGTTGCGGCCGCCGGTCTCGGCGGATACGCGGTCCTGGTGGCGATCGGCCTCGAGGACCGGGAAGCCGTCGCCGGCGGGTTGCCAGCCGGCCTCGTGCTGGCCACCCTTCCGGCGTGGTGGCTGGGCTGGCTGGGGCTCCCCGGATGGCGTCTCGTCCTCCTCGGCCTACTCGTGGCCGGGGCCGGCATCGGGCTGTTGACGGTCTGGAAAAGGCACGGCCAGGGGCGCGAGCTGGCGTGGGCAGCTGCCGTGCTCGGGGCAGGGGTGCTCGTCGTGCTCCTGCTGCGCCTCGACCGACCGGCGATCCTCGGCACCGAGAAGCCGATGGACCTCGGCATTCTCACCACCCTGACGCGCACCGTGGCGTTTCCTCCGGGCGACATGTGGCTGGCCGGCGAGAGCCTGCCCTACTACTACTTCGGCGCCCTGCTCTGGGCCGGACCGCTGGCCCTTTCCGGACTGCCCGTGGAGGTGGGCTACAACCTGGTCGTGGCCCTGGTCGGCGGTCTGGTCTTCGCCTGCGCCTGGATGCTGGGGCAGAGGCTGGGCCGGAGCCGCCTGTCCGGGCTCGGGGCCGGGTTCTTCTGTCTGTTCGCCGGAACGCCGGACGGCCTGCGTCAGGTGCTGGGCGGGGTGGCGTTCAAGGACCTCGACCTCTGGCGTTCGTCGCGCCAGATCGCCGACACCATCACCGAGTTCCCGCTCTTCACGGCCTGGCTGGGAGACCTTCATCCCCACTACCTGTGCATGCCCGTAGTGGGCTGCGGCCTGCTCGTCGCCGCCTCCGCTGCCGGTGGCCGGCGCTGGGCATCGCTCCCGGTCGTGGCCGTGCTGGCGGCGCTGCTCGGCGCGACCTGGGCGGCCAATCCCTGGGCCATGCCCCCGACCCTGGCCGCCATCGGCCTGCTCGTCCTGTGCGGGGACGGCCACTGGCACTGGGAAGCGAGACGGTTCCTGGCCATCGCCGCCCTGGCGATCGGCGGGGCTGCCCTGACCGCGCCCTTCCAGCTCGAGTTCCGGCCGCCGCTGCAGGGGTTGGGGCTGGTCCAGGCGTGGACCGCCCCGCCCGATCTCCTGCTCTGGGGCGGGTGCCTGGTGGTGCCGCCGTTGTGGGCTGCGCTGGCGATCGTGTGGCAGGGCTTCGGGGGTGACCGGACTGTGGGTGCGGTGCAGCCCCTGCTGGTGTTGGCCGTGATCGCGGTCGTGGCCGCGGTCAGCCAGCGGCCGACCCTGGTCTTCCTGCTCGCCGGCGCCTGGGCCCTGGCCGCACAGGCCGTGTCGTCCGGCCAGACCTTCGCGCAGGACCGGCCGGCCCTGGCTCTGGCCGCGCTCGGGCTGCTCCTCCTGGCCGGCCCCGAGGTCCTCTATGTGCGCGACCCCTACGGCGGAGAGCTGCACCGCATGAACACCGTGTTCAAGGCCTATATCCAGGCCTGGCCGGCGCTCGCAATGGCCCTCCCGGTGCTGGTCACGCGCTGCGCAGGCCGGCGGGTGGCCCGCGTGGCACTATGGGCGGCCCTAGTGGTGGCGTCCGCTCCCCACCTCGTGGGCGCGGCGCTGGCACCCGGCACCGCGCCGGGGCTCGACGGTCTGAAGTGGATGGACGATGGCGACCGGGCCATGGTCCGGGCGCTGCGCGCCGAGCCCCTGGGGGCGGTGCTCGTGGAGGCGGTGGGCGACCCCTACCAGGAGTTCGGTCGGCTGTCGGCGGCATCGGGTGTACCGGCAGTGCTGGGCTGGGCCAACCATGAGAGCGTGTGGCGGGGACGCGATATCCTGCCCGAGACCGAGCGTCGCTCGGAGCTGGTACGCCGGGTCTACACGTGCGGCGATGCCGGGAAGGTGGCGGCCGCGGTCGCCCAGGCCGGGGCGAGCCTGGTCGCGGTCGGTCGGCTCGAACGCCAGACCTACCCGGCGGTTGGCCTGGCCGCGGTGCAGGCCGCCGGCGATGTGGTCCTTGAGGAGGGTGGCGCGGTGCTGGTTCGATTCCATGGCTCGTCGAGCGCGGGTCGAGGCTGAGGTGCGGGTCTCGCTGCGTGCCCACTGGCCCTGGCTGGCCCTGCTGGCGCTGTCAGCGGTCCTCCACCTGTGGGGGCTGGGCGAGCGCTCCTTCCACCACGACGAGTCGATCCACGCCAAGCTGTCGTGGGACATCTCCGAGGGACGCGCCTACCAGTACAACCCCACCTACCACGGGCCGCTCTTGTACTACGTCACGGCCGCAGTGCTCTTTGTCGCCGACAACGACTTCACGGCCCGACTGCCGATCGCGCTGGCCGGGATTGCCATGATCTGGGTGGCCTGGGGGCTGCGCCGCCCGTTCGGGGAGCGGGCCGCCTGGTGGACCGGTTTGCTGTTCACGGTTTCCCCTCTGCTCCTGTTCTTCGGTCGCTTCCTGCGCATGGACCTGCTCGAGATGCTGACGGCGTCGGCCGCGCTGCTCGCCTGGCACTGGGTCCTGCGCGACGCGCCGCGAGCCTGGATCGGTCTCGGCATCTGGACCGGGCTGGCCTTTGCCACCAACGAGAACGCCTACGTGACCTCGGCCCTGGTGACGGCGACCGGTCTGGAGATGGCGCTCGTGGTCGGGCTGCGCCGCTGCCTGCAGCGGTCTTCGCGTCGGGCACGGGTCGTCGGGCTGGTGCTGGCCGTGGCGGTGGCGGTAGCTGGGCTGCTCGGCCTGGTACTGTCCACGAAGCTCCTGCTCGTCGCCGCCGCCGTGGTCGGGCTCGGGCTCGTTGTCGCGCTCGGGGTCGGCCTCGGCGAAGCGCTGCCGCTGGCACTCGCCTGGCTGCGCGCGCGCTGGCCCTGGATGGCCGGAGCGGTGGCGCTGTTCGTGCTGGTGACGGTGCCGCTGTACACGGTCTTCTTCACCCGGCCTGACGACTGGCTCTTCCCCCTCAACGCCGTGTCCTACTGGTGGGGCCAGCACACCATCCAGCGGGTCGGAGGCCCGTGGTGGTTCCACTTGCCCCGGCTCGTGCAGTACGAGTTCCTGATCCTCGGCGCCTCCACCGTCTGGGTCGTCCGCCGCGCGCGCAGGCTGCGGCCGGTCGAGCTCTTCCTCTACCTGTTCGGTCTCAGCTCGATCGCCATGTACGCCTATCTGGGTGAGAAGGTCCCTTGGCTGGGCGTGCACCAGATTTGGTCCCTGGTTCCGCTCGCTGGCGCCCAGCTCGCCCGGACCGTTGGTCCGAGGGGCCGCTGGTGGAGCCGCTGCCTGATCGCCGCCGGCCTCGCCGCGACGCTGATCGTGAGCCTGATTGCCAGCTTCGTCCTCGATGAGATCAGCCCCCGGCGTGAGCGGGTGGAGTCGCTCCACTTCGTGCAGACCTGCCCGGAGCTCAAGCAGGTGGTGCGGGAGGGCCTGGCCCTCAACGACGGCTCGGAGCCGACCGTGGCGGCGGCGTCGGGCGAGGCGGTATGGCCGCTCACCTGGTACTGGCGGCACATCCCGGTCTGGTGGTCGACGCCGCAGAGCGGTGCGCGACCACCACTGGTGGTCTGTGACTTCGGCAACGAGGCCGGCGTGGTCAAGTCGCTGGGTGGGGGCTACCGCCAGGAGAGGATCCCGCTCCGGGCCTGGTGGCTGATGGAGCAGTGGGACCCGGATCGGGTCGGGCTCCGCCGCTGGCTGGAGGAGGGAGCGGATCCCGCCAAGCTGGGTCGGACGCGCGCGGCTGGGGTGGTGCGGTACCTGCTCACGCGCAAGCCGTGGAGCCTCATCGGCAGCACCGATGTGGTCGTCCTGCGCAGGGGTGGGCAGACGCTGCCCGAACCGCGGGAGGCGACGGTTCCGGAGGCGTTGCGCTCGGCCCTCGGCGTGACTTCGGCTAGGGTCGTCGCCGAGGGCTGGCTGGGAGAGCCGCGCGGCGTGGCCTCAAGCGGCGACCGGATCGCTGTCGCCGACGTCGGGCTGTCGCGGGTCGTGATCGTGGATCGCGACGGAAAGGTGCTGGCGGCCAGCGTCCGGCCCGGTCTCGAGCAGCCCGAGGCTGTGGCCTGGCTCGACCCGGGCACGGTGCTGATCGCCGACACCTGGAACCACCGTCTACTCAGGGTCGACGTCAAGGACGGCAGCACCACCGTCCTGCGCGAGCCCGACGGCGGGTGGTACGGACCGAGGTCGGTGGCGGTGGGACCGGATCTCAGGATTGCGGTGGCCGACACCGGGAACCGGCGCATCATCGTGTACAGTGCTGGACTTGAGGTGGAACGGATCGTGGTGAACGCGGGGGACGCGGGTGCGTTCTCCGAGCCGGGCGGCCTGGTCTGGCTGGGCACGAGCTCTCTGCTCGTCTGCGACACCGGCCATCGCCGCCTGGTCGTGCTCGACCCGGACCGCGGGAGCGGGCAGGAGATCGCCCTGCCCGAGGCCTGGCCCGACTACTACTCGCGGCCCCAGATCACCGTCCTGGCGGCGGGCCGCTGGCTGGCGAGCGACACGTCGGGCGCTGCGCTGTGGCTGGTCGAGGACGGGAAGGTGCAGAGGATCGCCCTGAGCGAGGACGGCATCGTGCCAACCGGCGTGGCGTGGGAGCCGGACTCGAAGACCCTGGTGCTTGCCGACCTCAAGAACCGACTCTGGGTGCTGGAGACTGTAGATGGCTAACCCTGAGCTGAGCGTCGTGGTGCCCGCCTTCAACGAGGAGGACAACGTGGCGCCGATGTACGAGCGCCTGGTGTCCGCCCTCCAGGGGATTGTGGGCGAGCTCGAGATCGTGTACGTGGACGACGGGTCGGTGGACGCCACCTGGGAGCGGATCGTGGTCCTGGCCGAGCGCGACCCCCGCGTCCGCGGCATCCGCTTTGCCCGCAACTTCGGCCATCAGGCGGCGCTCACCGCCGGGGTGGACGCGGCGCGAGGCGAGGCGGTGGTGATCATCGACGCCGATCTCCAGGATCCGCCCGAGGTGGTGCCGGAGATGGTCGAGCGGTGGAGGGCCGGCTTCGAGGTCGTGTACGGACAGCGCGAGGAACGGGAGGGCGAGACCTGGTTCAAGCGGACGACGGCGGCCGCTTTCTACCGGATCCTCCAGTCCATCACCAGCGTCGACATCCCGGTCGACACCGGTGACTTCCGCCTGCTGGGGCCGCGGGCAGTGGCCGCGTTTCGTGCCCTGCCCGAGCGCAACCGATTCATCCGCGGCCTGGTCAGCTGGATCGGCTTCGAGCAGACCGCGGTTCGCTACCGGCGTCTGGCCCGTCACGCGGGAGAGACCAAGTACCCGTTCAAGAAGATGCTCCGGTTTGCCCTTGACGGCGTGACCTCGTTCTCGTTCCTGCCCCTGCGGCTTGCGACCTGGATCGGCTTCGCGGTGTCGGCCTTTGCCTTCCTGTACATCGTGGTCGTGCTGGTGCTCAAGGCGCTGCACATCAACTGGCCCGGCTATACCTCGTTGATGGGCTCGATCCTCTTTCTCGGCGGGGTGCAGCTGATCATGATCGGCATCGTCGGCGAGTACCTGGCCCGCATCTTCGAGGAGGTCAAGCGCAGGCCCTTGTACCTGGTCGGCGGCTCCACCGACGGGATGACCTCGGTCACGCCGCCCGAACGACACGTGTCGTGACGGCGGCGGGGACGCCCCCGCGCCTGACTCTGACCACACCTATTCCATCAACCCGATCTTCTCACTAGTGTTCGTCGCGAGGGTCGCGAGGTGCCTCAAGATGTGGCGTTTGCGAAGCGCGAGCGAGGGAGGCGTACTCGGCAGTACGTCGAGCGAGCGAGTGCAAGCAAGCGCCGCAGATTGCGGCAGATCGCGGCCCGCAGCAGAAGACTGGTGAGAAGATCGGGTTGAGTGAGATGCCGCGTGGTACCGGTGCCTGTGCCCGTTGGCGCTGCGCTTGTGGTTGTCGAAACACCGCAGATGTCTTGCGTCCGGTAACGGCAACGGGCTCGGGCTTGACCTCAGTGAGCGGGATGGGAATGACCCAGGTTGACCCGGGCTACTCCTCCACCGCCTGCACCGACTCGATGTTCTGGAGGGGGATGTTCTTGGTCATGGTGACGTAACCACCACCGACCTCGACGTGACCCTCCAGTGAGAGTGAGTCCGCGCTCAGACCACGGATCCAACCTTCCTGGACCGAGCCGTCCTTGAGGTTGACCTGAACCTTGGCGCCGACCAGCGAGCGCAGGGCGGTGGTCTGAGTCGGGCTGATCCTGCGTGCTCCGTCGGAGTGGGACAGGCGGGCGATCCGAAGGTCGATCTCGTTGGTCTCGAACCCGAAGCGCAGGGCGAGTCCGCGGGCCCGTTCCAGGCTGGCCTCCGCTTCCTCCCGGCGGCCGCGTTGGACGTCCCGTTCGGCGTTCTCCATCAGCGCCAGAATCGCCGTGCGGGCGAGGTCCAGCACTCTCGCCTCGCGGCTCTCGACGAGGACCGAGTCCGACAGGTGCTCGATCGCCGCGTCCAGGTTGCCGGTCTGGAGCGCTTCACTCGCCTTGTACATCAGCGAGGCGACGGCTGCCGCCCGGGCGGCGGCTTCCGGCCCACTCACGGTCGGGACCGCCGTTGGAACGGCCGGCGCATGAGTGGGGCGTGGAGTGTCGGCGACGACCGGGGTCGGCACCGCCTCGACGGCATCTTCCTTGGAGCGGCCGGCGAACACCACCATCAGCACCGCGACCACGATGAGGACTACGACAACGCCGGCCCCGATCAGCGGCGCGGCGAGGGGCCTGGAGGCCTTGACGGACGCCTTGGCCGGTTTGCGAGCGACCGATCGTGGGGCCGCCGCTTCCGCTGCCGGCGCTGGCCCGGCTGGCACGGCGTGGACTGCATGGGGCGACGCTGCGACCGCAGCTGGACGCGCTGCCGGCGGGGGTGGGGGTGGCGTGGGGGCCGGCGGACGCGCGACGACCGGGGACACCGGCGGCGGAGCCGGGGCTGACACCGCTGCCGGCTGGTCGACCGGCTCCATCCAGTCGTCATCCGGGCCGAGGGTGGGAGCTGCGCCGGCCAGCGCCGCTGCAGGCGCGACGGGGTCGGCGGCCGTGGCCTGGTGGGCAGGCTCCATCCAGTCGTCGTCGGGTCCGATCTCGGGGATGCCGTCACTCGGGCGGGGCGCGGGCTGGCTTGTCTCGACGCCCGGGGCCTGGTGGGCAGGCTCCATCCAGTCGTCGTCGGGTCCGATCTCGGGGATGCCCTCGATCGGCTGAGTCAGCAATCCGCCGGCCGCGGTGCTCGCGGCCTCGTCGGCGGGCTCCAGCCAGTCGTCGTCGGGGCCGGCCTTGGGGAAGGCGTCGGGCCGGGCCGGAGTCGGAGGGGTGGCGGCTCGGACCACTGGTTGCGGCGCTGGCCGCGGTGGCGCGGCCGCGGGCTCGGGCGGCGGAGCTGGTGCAACCGCCTCGGCAGCCGGGGGTCGGGCTGCCTCGACCCGGAACTGGTTGGTGCAGGACGGACACTTGACCGTCTTGCCGAGCAGGCGCGCCGGGGCGTTCTTGGACTCCTGGCCGCACTGCGGGCAAACGATCACGATGGTGTCCGCCGTGGGCTGCTCGGGCGGGTCGGCCGGCAGTGGCCGGATGGTGAACGCCTTGCCGCAGCTCTGACACCGCACGTTCTTGCCGTCGTAGCTCTCGGCCACGTCACGGAAGTGAGTTCCGCAGTGGGGGCACAAGGTTTCGAATGGCATGGTGCGGTTCCCCCGTAGCGAGATTCTATCACTGCGGCGCACCTCTTCGCGGGAATCGCGTTTCGCCGTCGACGCCGGGACGGGCAGAGGTCGACCGGCCTGAGCGGGCTTCGAGGCCGTGGCTGCCGGCGGGGTGAAGCAATCGCCCCGGGCCGTGGCCCGGGGCGACTCGGAGGCACGCGAGGGCCGTGCGCTACATGCGCTGGACGATGGCCTCGCCGAATCCCGAGCAGGAGACCTCGGTGACGTCCGCGCGGCCCTCACGCAGCATCAGCCGCGCCAGGTCGTACGTCACCACGCCTTGCCGGATGGACTCCTCGATCCCCTTGATGATCAGGTCGGCGGCCTCCTGCCAGCCCATGTGCTGCAGCATCATGACCGCAGACAGGATCAGCGAGCCTGGGTTGACCTTGTCCATGCCGGTGTACTTGGGGGCGGTGCCGTGGGTCGCCTCGAAGAGCGCGTAGTCGTCGGACATGTTGGCGCCCGGGCCGAGACCGAGCCCGCCGACGAGGGCGATGGCCGCGTCCGACAGGTAGTCGCCGTTGAGGTTGGGCAGGGCGAGCACGCTGTACTCGTCGGGCCGGGTCTGAATCTGCTGGAAGATGGAGTCGGCGATGCGGTCCTTGACCAGGACCTTGCCCTTGGGCAGCTTGCCGTCGAGCTCGTCCCACAGGCGCTTCTCGGTGACTGTGACGTCGGCGAACTCCTCCTCGACCAGCTCGTAGCCCCACTTGCAGAACGAGCCCTCGGTGAACTTCATGATGTTGCCCTTGTGGACAATGGTCACCGAGGGGAGACCCTGACTGACGGCCCACTTGAGCGCCTTGCGCACCAGTCGCTTGGTGCCGAAGGTCGAGATCGGTTTGACGCCGATGCCCGAGTCGCTGCGGATCTCGCGGCCCGTCTTCTGCTTGACCAGCTCGATGATGGCCCTGGCCACCTCGCTGCCGCGCTCGAAGTCGTGCCCCGCATACACGTCTTCGGTGTTCTCGCGGAAGATCATGAAGTCGACCTTGTCAGCGTACTTGTTGGGCGCCGGCACGCCCTCGAAGTAGCGGACCGGACGGACGCAGGCGTAGAGGTCGAGGTGCTGGCGGAAGCGCA
>Ga0316620_10000440_pt1 | contig 16873 bp, 13 predicted proteins | sample OWC_Aug_M1_C1_D5_FD_207651 | JGI IMG/M metagenome (GOLD analysis project Ga0316620, IMG submission 207651) | Wetland soil microbial communities from Old Woman Creek delta, Ohio, United States - OWC_Aug_M1_C1_D5_B | ecosystem: Environmental > Terrestrial > Soil > Wetlands | place: USA: Ohio... | reverse complement strand
TGTTGGTATGGTGTCCCGGGAATCTGCCGAGGTTTATTCGAGAGTTTTAAAGGCGTCGGAGCTACATTGTGAAGCTGACAGGGTGATTGTAGCGGTTACGAAGAGCATAATATCTCTTTTTACTTCCACGATCTATCCAACCACATCCCCTCAATTTCTCCATTTTTCGCATCAGCCGCAAAAGAACCTATCTTTTTGATGTTGGCACGAGCAAAGCCACCAGAATGCTCATACTCGAAGCTCACTTTCCATTTTCCTTCGGTCTTCACAGCGTATGTGACCTGCAACTCGGAATAATCTGTAACACCCAGCATGGATAGGACTTTCCCAGCTATTTTTTCCAATTCCCCTGCGTGTATGCTCATGGTCTCAAATTACCCCCGACGAAGAGTTGATTGTCTATCTTACCACAAAATTCATTTTTCGCATATATCTTCGTTCCTCATGGAAGAGATAGCGTCCGCTTGCGGTGCTCGATTGTGAGACTTCTTCGAGATGATGATTTGAGGCTAGTCCCGTAAAATGCTATTGTATTACGCGGTTTTCTATCGGGGAAGTGTCGGAATTGGCAGACGAGCATGACTTAGGATCATGTGCTTTAAAAGGCGTGGGGGTTCGAGTCCCCCCTTCCCCACCATTGAAGAGCGATGAACAGCTTTGCGTTGCACATTCGATCGTTTTGTGACCTAGTAGTCAGGGATGCCATGCTTTCAAGATTTGCTCCATTGTTTCAGTTCCAGGTTCCAACTTCTACGCTTCTATGCTTCTACCTTGGAAATTGTAACTAAAAGACGAGCACTTCGGACTAGAATCATCAGTAGAAGTAGAAGAGATAGAAGTAGGTCTAGAAGTGGACATAGAAGCAGGACCAATTCGAGTAGATACCAAACTGGATACTAGTGGAAACTGAAGCGGAACCAGGAACTAAATCTTGAATACACAATTTGGCTTTTGGTTACGTTACTAATAGCTGAGTTTTCTAATTGTTGACAATTCAAGCCCTTGGCATGAGGGGACAAAAGGTTCCATTATCACCTTGTTATCTGAATGTGGTCTACCCTTCTGGGGGGAAGGGTCCTTCGTATAGAAACCAGGTTAGATTCTTTCTTTTTTCTCCTGACTCCCCAATGCTAAATACTACCGCTTTCTCAGCGGATTCTTCGGGTGAATCGGTGGCTAGATGATAGCAAGCGCGTTATCTTTTTTCGCAGTTTTCCACTCTCCAAAAAATAAGCCAGCAAGAAAACCTCCAAAAGTACTAAGAAGTGAGGGATTTTCCCTTTTTTTGGCGACTAAGTATATGACGAAAGTACTAGTTAATGAGTCCTGTTAGCTAATAGAGGAATGACCCGCTAGAGGTTAGATTAACTGTGCAAGAAATAAGGACAACAGATATGAAGCGCACAGTAGTGCTCGTCATTCTTGTCTCGCTGGTGGCTTCACTAGCATTCATTTCAGGATGTACGTTGGTTGTAGCTCAGACTAGAGAGCCTTACACCTATTCCTCCGAGGGTTATAATGCCGCTAAAGTTTCGCCGGCAAGTGAACAGGAAGTTCTGAATTTCCTCACCCAGGACCCCACAGACAGGAATTTGTGGATAGTGGGAGTCTATGAGTGTGGACATTTCGCCGCTGATCTCTGGTGGAATGCTTATATGCAAGGACTGGAAGCTTGCATGGTCTGGGTAAAGCACTGGGAGCGGAGTACGGAACAAGATCACTGGGTAGTTACGTTTCACATTGAAGACGCAACTCAGAACTATTGGCTCTGGGTAGAGCCGTCAACTGATGGGGTTGTTAACGAAGGTGATTACACAATCCAGGACACTTTTTGCGGAGAGCAAGCTTCAAATCTTTGCAAAACTTGGTGGAAGGAAACGTCTAGATCATTGCGTGATTAGCATAGAACTACGGCGACACAGTGCTACTCTGATGCTGGAACGAGAGCGTATTCGCAAGACATCCAGAAGCAGCGCCGTGGTAAATCACCGCCTAATTGAACGTTGTTGCCAGTCATAGTATAAGTGAGGGTGTTCCGTAATCGTTGTCCGGAACGATTATGGTATTGGCTTCCTTTGAAGCTTTACTATACCTATCTTTCCACTTGCCAGCCCCGAGAGGATTACAGACAGACCAAGAGCCACGCTTCCGTAGGGCGTCTACATCCTTCTCGCCTTCTGGTATAGCCGGCCGTGTCATCCAATATCAGGCACGGTCGGCTCGTTTATTATTCTTGTCGTTTCCCGTATAGAACTCACAATGACGTCCGAGGCTTTAGCCTCATGCTGCACGACCTGGAAAGGGGCAGACTGCATGTTGCGGATTGCCCGAGAACTTCCGTAGGGGACCCCTTTGTGGACTCCCACAGGTTGGGAGGGACAAGTCCCTCGCCTACTTAGGCGCTTTCCCCTGGTGGGAGGGCCTAGCGGGGGGGTATTTCACCCTCATCCTTCGATTGATTTGGGACAGGTTTCTAATCCTCTCTTCAAGAGACAGCAATTCTATGCGAGGTCATGCGCGAGGCTATCAATATTTCTGGCCAGTAAGTCTTAGATGAAAGGTCATAGTACTAAATTCTAGACAAAATAGTACCAAAACCGTACCAATGGGTCATTCCGCATTGGATTGGATAGATGCTATACCTGTATATATTTGAATATATTGAAGCATATCATGAAAAGAGGTGTAAGTATGAAAAAGGCAAAGTATTTAGCCATAGCCCTGGCACTGAGCCTGGGCATGGTCATGCTGGCCTGCAGCCAGCCTGTGGGCTATGTTTCCGATAACAACGAAGCCGCCCAAACGGTCATAGCGCTGCTGGTGTCGCCGCCAGCAGTGACTTCAGTGACAGGAACAGCATTCGACGCTGATACAACAGATCACTATGTCAATATGCCAGCAACGGTTAATGGCGGCGATTTGCTGATTATCCTCTTCACCAATGACGGGAGCGCCACGGTAACTGGCCCCGACGGATGGGGTTCATTGGCATCAGATGCCAGTGGGTCGGCAGTCAGGTTATCTGTTTATTACAGGATAGCCGCAGGGACAGAGGGTGGCACAACGGTTAATTTGGTAACCTCCGCCGGTGAGCAAGCGGCGGCACAGGTCTATAGGATTACGGACTGGAATGGGACGACCCCGCCAGAGATTTCAACAGCTGCAACCGGCACCAGTCCGCAGCCAAACCCCACTTCTCTTAACCCAGCCGGATGGGATGTAGCAGATACGCTCTGGCTAGCTGTGGTGGGGCAGGACCGAGGAGACCAAGAAGGAACCACGGCTTACCCAGCTGGTTATACAGGCGGGGGAGGTACGCTGTCCTCTGGTGTGCTCGGGAGTTGCCGAACACTCTCAGCCCACAGGGTACATGCTACTGCATCGGAAAACCCCGGTGCGTTCACTATTCCAGTATCGGAGGAATGGGTTGCTTTTACCATCGCGGTTAGACCAGCACTGCGCAACCTCACCATCTCGAGCACGACAGGAGGCTCCGCAACCACACCTGGCGAAGGAGTGTTTACCTATGACGGAGGAACAGTAGTTGACCTGGTGGCGACTCCAGATGCTGGCTACCGATTTGTCAACTGGACAGGTAATGTGAGCGCCGTTGAAGATGTTTATGGCGCCGAAACCACCATCACCGTGAACGACGACTGTGCCGTCACGGCTAACTTTGTGGCCTTGTATGACCTCACCATCTCCATCTTCAGCACGGGAGGAGGCTCGGTAATCGAGCCCGGTGAGGGAGTGTTTACCTACGATGAGGGAACGGTAGTTGACCTGGTGGCGGTTCCTGATGCTGGCTACCGGTTTGTCGAGTGGACCGGCGATGTGGGCACCATCGCCGATGTTCATGACGCCTCCACCACCATCACCGTGAACGGCAACTACGCCGTCATCGCCAACTTTGTGGCGATATATGACCTCACTATCTCCAGCACGGAAGGGGGCTCGGTAATCGAGCCTGGTGAGGGAGTGTTTACCTATGACGTACGAACAGTAGTTGACCTGGTGGCGATTCCTGATGCCGGCTACCGATTCGTCGAGTGGATTGGTGATGTGGGGACCATCGCCGGTGTTCATGACCCCTTTACCACCATCACCATGAACGGCGATTATGTCGTCACGGCCAACTTTGTGGCGATATATGACCTCACCATCTCCAGCACGGAAGGAGGCTCGGTAATCGAGCCCGGTGAGGGAGTGTTTACCTACGATGAAGGAACGGTAGTTGACCTGGTGGCCACTCCAGATGCCGGCTACCGATTCGTCGAGTGGATTGGTGATGTGGGGACCATCGCCGGTGTTCATGACCCCTTTACCACCATCACCATGAACGGCGATTATGTCGTCACGGCCAACTTTGTGGCGATATATGACCTCACCATCTCCAGCACGGAAGGAGGCTCGGTAACCGAGCCTGGCGAGGGAGTGTTTACCTATGACGAAGGAACGGTAGTTGACGTGGTGGCGACTCCAGATGCTGGCTATCGGTTTGTCAACTGGACTGGTGATATGGGCACCATTGCTGATGTTTATGCTGCCTCGACCACCATCACCATGAACGGCGACTATGCCGTCACCGCCAACTTTGTGGCGATATATGACCTCACCATCTCCAGCACGGAAGGAGGGTCGGTAACCGAGCCTGGCGAGGGAGTGTTTACTTATGACGAGGGAACGGTGGTTGACCTGGTGGCGATTCCTGATGCTGGCTGCCGATTCGTTGAGTGGACTGGTGATGTGGGGACCATTGCCGATGTCCATGCCGCCTCCACCACCATCACCATGAACGGCGACTATGCCATCACCGCCAACTTCGTGGCGATATATGACCTCACCACCAACAGCACGGAAGGAGGCTCGGTAACCGAGCCTGGCGAGGGAGTGTTTACTTATGACGAGGGAATGGTGGTTGACCTGGTGGCCAGTCCAGATGCCGGCTATCGTTTTGTCAGCTGGACTGGTGATGTGAGCACCGTTGCCAATGTCGCCGCCGGCACAACCACCATCAGGATCAACGGCGACTATTCCATCAGTGCCAACTTTGTCAGGCAGTATACGCTGACTGTCACCAGCACCGCTGGGGGGTCGATAACGGCCCCTGGCGAGGGCATTTCTACTTATGATGATGGCACAGTCGTTAACCTAGTAGCCACCCCAGCTAGTGGCTACCGCTTTGTAAACTGGACTGGCAATGTGGGCACCATCAACAGTACCAGTGCTGCCTCAACCACCATCACCATGCGCGGCAGCTATTCCATAACTGCTAACTTCGAGGCAACGGCTCCGTGGGTACCTCCGATCATCCAGTACGGCCTGATCGTCTTCTCTGGCCCTGGGGGGTCGGTAACCAGTCCCGGAGCGGGGATTTTTGCCTACGACGCCGGGACAGTCGTCAACCTGGTGGCAACGCCAGCCACTGGCTACCGCTTTGTCAGATGGTCCGGGAGCATGGACACCATTGCCAATGTCTACGCTGCCTCCACCACCATCACCATGAACAAAGACTACTCCATAACCGCCAGCTTTGTGGCGATATACGAGCTCTCCATCTCAAGCACAGAAGGAGTGTCAGTAATCGAGCCCGCCGAGGGAGTGTTTTCCTACGATGAAGGGACGGTGGTCGACTTGGTGGCCGAGGCTGAGGAGGACTACAGGTTTGTCCAGTGGACCGGTGATGTGGGCACAATCGCTGATGTCTATGCCGCCGAAACCACCATCACCATGAATGATGACTACTCCATTACCGCCAACTTCGAAAGGATACCACCATCTGAAGTGTATCCAACGGTTACCACGCGAGTCGCAGCTGACATCACCACTAATTCAGCCACTTTAGGGATGAGCTACACTGTCGGGGACTTCAGCCTGGTGGAAGTGCGCTTTGCCTACAGGAAGTCCACCGACTCGACTTGGTCTCATACTGTCTGGGTATCTAAGACAGCAGGTGGCACTCATGCTGAGGTGCTCACCGCGCTTGACTTTAACACCGCGTATGATTTCAAAAGTCAGCTTAAGTATGATGGCACTGTGGTTGGGGGGATTACCCTTCAATTCACTACAGACACACCATCACCCTCCGGAAGTGGAGGTTGTTTCATCGCCACGGCAGCCTACGGGACTCCCACCGCTAAGCAGATTGACCTGTTGCGCGAATTCCGGGATGTGGTGTTGCTGAAAAGCACCGTGGGCTCCCAATTTGTTGCCCTGTACTACCAGGTTAGCCCTTCCATAGCGGACTTCATCGCCGGAAATGCGCTTTTGACGACTCTAGTCAGGGAACTCCTGGTTGACCCCATTGTTTGGATAGTTGAAGCAAGGGCCGATATATGGCGGAACTAGGGTAAGGCAGAAGGGCTCACAATGGTAGGAGGCTTGGGCGGGGACAGTCCCCGCCCAAGCCTCGATTCACTTTCCGTCCCGAAGTGACGACCTCTTCAGGTCAAAGAACTTGCCGAATATATTGCCCCATGTTAACCACGTGGTCAGCCAGCACAGTTCCTTGACAATATTTACCACGCTGCCATGCGACACCCGGGACCGATTCTCTATGTCACTATAGGGATAACCTAAGATGTAATAATGTGCTACTTCTGACTTTTTTGTTCTTGATATTTCCTTCATTCTGTACCTCCTGTACTCCCGAGAAAACCCGTCACTTGACTATTTGACTGACTGATTGACCAACCACCTGACTGTACTTTTGACTTTTTGACCGGAATCCTGACATGTTGACCTCTAGACAAATTCCAACTATCATTGCTAAATACTGAGGGCGAATGTGAAGCTAAAGGTTCTGTCTATTGTCACCCTAGGCCCACCAATTTAGTGATTCGTAAACCGAGACAGACTAAGGAGTCGCAAGATGAAAGTCATAGGTATAGTCGGCAGTCCGCGGAAAAACGGCAACACAGAATTGTTGACGAGGCATACGCTTAAAGCAATTTCTGAAGAAGGGTTGGATACCGAGCTTATTCGCTTAGCCGGCCTGGAAATAAGACCGTGCACTGCCTGTATGGCATGCAAGAAACAGGAGATTTGCTCTATCGAGGATGACCTGTTTCCGATATACCTGAGAATGAAGGAGGCCGACGGTATCATTCTGGCCTCACCGGTATATTATGGCTCGGCTACGGCGCTGATTAAGGCACTTATGGAGCGCGTTGGCTACATCGCAGGCTGGAATGGTGACCCTTTCCATGGCAAGGTTGGTGGGCCATTGGTGGTGGCACGACGTTCCGGCCACAACTTCACAATTGCTCAACTTACCTTGTGGTTTCAGATTCTAGGGTTCTTCATTCCCGGTTCCACGTACTGGAATGTTGCTATCGGCAGGGGAAAAGGCGAAGTGGAACAGGATGAAGAAGGACTCGAAACAGCCTGGAACTTCGGCAAGAATATGGCCTTTCTAATCAAGAAGTTGAGTACTTGACATAATTACGCATTCAGAGACAATGTCGCCTTCAAGGCGCTCTACTTCTGAACACGCTCTTGATTCTGGACAAGGACTTGAGAACGAGCCTTGTGGAGGAGTTGACAGGCAAGGTCGTAAGGACTCTGGAAGAAAAGGGGAGCACCGGGTTGAAGTGGTTGAGCAAGGTTACCTCTCGCCAACTATAGATTTCCTACTAGGAATCATGTCTATAACCTCTGGCATTTCTCGCAATAATAGACACTGCCGCCCATATAAGCTTCTTTTTTGATTCCAGCCCCGCAAATCGGGCACGGTTTATTCACTGTGTTTTTGCATAGTATGGTCTTATAACCGCCGGGACGGCCGAACAAATCCAATTCAGTATCTCTGCCTCCCTGGGTGGCCATCGCTGAGACAGTATTTCTCACGGAATCAAACAGGGCTTCGTTTTCTGTCCTGGCAAGCGTGTTTACCTTTTTCTTCGGGTGCATCTTCGCATTGAACAAAATATCCTGCAAAATACCATTGCCGAGTCCGGGAATTCTCTGTTCGGTAGCCAATAAAGCCTTCAGGCTTAGCTTCCGAGCCTCTGGCGCGGAAATTAAGCGGTCGAAATAGACTTTGTCGAACGCCGACGAGAACGGAGAAGGCTTTTCCTTTGCTACCTTGTAGTAGGGATTATCCAGTTCACCTTCAAGGAAAACCCCTATTCCACCGTACATCTGGATTGAAACGCTTATGGCAGAATGGTCGTCGAATTCAACCAGAAGCTGGTGCCTGGCAGGACGTGGTTCATTTTTACGGTGAAATCTTATTCCTGCGCCTTCCCCTAACAGAATATTGGCATTTTCAGCCTTGATTTCTACCATGCCCCCATAAGCGTTAGTTTTCTCAATGGTCTTTCCTACAAGAAGGGCGGAATACTTTGGTGCTTGTCCGTAGTACCATGCTAGCTTGTGGGGTGTTTGTGCCACTATCACACTGGCGACCCGCTTTCCATGTACGGTATCGTTAAGCTGACCAGCAATATTTAGAGCTTCCGGTAATTCAATCACATGAGCACCCTCGGTCGTAACATCAATTCTACGCTTTTTCAGCCTATATTAAATCATCAATCGGCCTATGCCTCAATCGACTGCAGATGACCACCTGAGATGCCAGTGCCAGATGCTCCTTCTCGGACAGAAGCTCGGGAAGCTCCCTTCCTCACCATCCCGAAACTCGCCAAAGAATGGTTTCGTCGTTATCTCCGATATGCTATGGTATGATCCCCAAAAAGCTGCTTGCAGAAAAACGCCATTATGGGGTTAATCGGGTATCAGTCCGTTGCTCTGTTAGCTCTATCTGACCTGCGCTTTATCAGGTAAATGACGAGGAATACTACAGCCATTACAGCCACGAAGCCAAGGACAATCCAGAAGGAGTACCCAGGTCCCATATCTTTGAACCCAAGCCTGGCCAAGGTTCCCAGGATGATTAATGTTCCATCGTAGACGATTGAAGAAAATATGATGGCCAGTACCAGCTTATAGTAACGGACGCGCATTGTGCCAGCAGCCACCGAGGACACCTGCATCAGACCCAGGGTTAATCTGGCCCCAGTTATCACCAGTACTGGCCATCTACCCAGCCTATTCTGAAATCGCTCAAGATTGCGCCGCAGGAATTTGGAGCGTTTACCGACCCAGTCTACGAACCTCGGTCCCAGCAGCCGACTTACCCAATAAACAATGCCGGTTCCCATCAGTCTGCCACCCCATATCATCAGGATGATAAGGAGCACCGGCCATGAGAATGCCCCCATTTTGTAGGTGGTGAAAAACAGAATAGTGTCAAGTGCGAACGGAAATGGAATCCCGATGTCGGCTGATACGGTTAAGAAGAATAGAGCTGCCAGTCCCGCGGGATTATCAACGCTTATGGAAGTAGCCAGTGTAGCAAGTGCTCCGTTTATCCAGTCAATCATGGTACGACTCAAGCTATTGTTGCATAAAATGTAGAGAGGAACAATGCTTTACTGTAATGCGATTGGATTGCCTGGCTAGGCTATAGCTTCACGTTTAGAACGTGCCGAGCTCTCTATAGTAGAATATGGTTGCATAGACCTATACTGGTATAACACTTACGGAGAGAGCTAATGCCAAAAGCGGTGCCACCCCGGTGCGTTCTAATATTCTGGCCTGTGGCGGACAGACTTCTGAGGGTAATCGAGCATATCAGCCCGCTGAAGGCCGATGGTGACGGCATCATTCGCTTCAGCCTTCGCCACTACAAAGGCGTCACCAGAGTGCTAAATGACGGCTCTGAAGTAAAGGCCGGAGACACAATCATGGAGCTTCATTTGAACAACGAATGGTTTAGAAGAAGGCGCCAGCTGAACTTGAGCGCCTCTCAATCGGCCCGGGAATTCCTTGGTTGCCTGGAGCGAGACCTGCGCTTTCTAGGCGAGCAAGTGGCCAGCGGGATGTTTGGCAATAATATTGCAGCGCTCCATGGCAGCACCATCTTGCACGTAGCCGCCAGACGACTGGGGTTTCAGGTTGATGAACTGCCCGATAGCTTGTGGAAAAAGGGAGCTCGCTTCTACATGGCCGGGTTGATGCAAGTCTATCATTTGCGGGGAGACGACGTATCTGGACTCAGAGAAAAGCCCTGGGAGCTAAAAGAAGTCTGGCTTTCCAGGGCGGCGCTTTTGAGCAAGTACGGGCCAAAACATGAGTGAGTCCGCCTGGATGCCCTAGCTGCCTTGCTAAGCTGAAAGTTCCTCTTCTGACTTCAGAAGCTCAGGTATGGTGACAAATTCAAAGCTTCTCTCCATGAGGGTCTCAATGACAAAGGGCAGAGCTTGGAGCATGTGGCTGCGATCGTATCTTAGCCTCGTATCACGGCCATCATGCAGGACAATTACTCCGCCTGGCTTTGCCCGCCTAAGAATAGCCAGTACAATCTCCTCGCCGGACTTCTCTGCATTCCAGTCGCCGGTCATGTTGTCCCAGGTAACTACGGTGTAGCCGAGGTTGCGAACAGCTCGCATAAGCCAGGGAGTACGAAAGCCGTGAGGAGGACGAAAAAGCGTGGGCTCACGTCCAGTGCACTCATAGATTGCCTGATGGGCCATCTTAATGTCACGAGCCACCGTCTTTCCCCGTCTCAGGCATAGCGACTTGAGGTGATGGTATGAGTGATTACCAATCGCATTTCCGGCAGTCACTATCCGCCGGCAGGTCTCAGGATAACGCCGGGCATTTTGTCCAATGATGAAGAAGGTCGCTTTTATTCCATATTGCTCGAGTATGTTGAGAACTTGAGAGGTGTAGGGCTCGTTTGGGCCATCGTCAAATGTCAGTGCGACCCGAAGACGATTGCGGTCGCCGTTAGACAATACCTTGCCATAAAACCGGGAGCGAGGGTTGACACCGTGGTAGGCAAACAGAGTACTCACAACACCAATATCAAAAACGTAAATGAGTCTTCCAATTGCCTCGAACGCAGGGCTGATATTCAACCAGAATAACCCAAAGAACAGGGCAACATACACCCAGGATGCTCTAACTCTCTGCCAGGAGAAACTGGCAACGACTGTTTGCCAGGCCTTGGACGGCCAGTTTTCCAGCTCTTCGGGAATCGGCGTATGCCAGAAAAGGACTGTGAAGTAGTCCACCGTCCAGTTCCAGTATTGGTTCACTATGCCTATCCTCTTCAAGCGACGGGCTGAAGTGAGGACAAAGAGCCGGGGCATAACGCGTCCCTTGCCAGCCTTCTTCAACCTCAGGGAAAGCTCGTACTCCTCGCCATAGAATTTGATGCTGGTATCAAATCCGCCCACCTGCCAGAATGCTGCGCGTCGCACGGCGAAGTTACACCCCCATATAGCACTGCCCTTCCTAAAAACCTTGCGGAAAAGCTGGTCCGTGATAATGCTGAAGAGATTCCCAATGTGGGAGGTAATCTTGCTGAACTTGCCGGCATCGCAGTAGGCGTAGGGTCCACTTAGGACCACTATCTCTGGCTCACAGAGGAAGCGCCACACGATGGTCGAAAGCCAGTGGGTTGGTGCCCGAGTGTCGGCATCGATGAAGGCGATGATTTTACCTGTGGCTACCTCGGCACCTTTTTGTCGGGCGCAGGCAGGACTTCGCTTACCTTCGTAAACAACTTTGGCTCCCCAATCGCGAGCTATCTTGGCGGTATTGTCCGTGCTGGCATTGTCAACTACGACGACCTCGTACTCGGCGGCATAGTCCTGGTTCTTTATAGACTCCAAGCACGAAAGCAGGTAGTTTTCCTCGTTATAAGCTGGTATGACCACCGACACGAAGGGTGGCCCCTGAGGGCTGTTTACGTGTGCCTCCGCTATCTTGCCCTCACCCGTCGCTGCTCAATGGTGGAGTACATCGTTATACGATATATTATATCACCTTTGTCAAGACCCGCTATTGGCACGGCCGCATAGCATATAGGCGCCAGGTAGATTGCGTCTTTCATCTTCCGCGTGGGGGTGGCAGAAAGGAACTACTTCGTAAGGCTTGACGAGATAGACTAAATGACGGTATCTTGTGGCTACCTATGACTATCCGATTTCAGCCCGCTACCCGGGAGCGGGTCTTGCATGTGTCGTGGCAGAATCGAGGAGACTTCACTCCGTAGGGAAGGATGTAGAGTGAGAAATTACATCCTGGCTGTTGACCAGGGTACCACAGGGACAACAGCACGTATTGTCGACCGTGACGGCGTCATACGCGGGCGTGGTTACACTAGGATCCCCCAGTACTATCCCAAGCTAGGCTGGGTGGAGCATGACCCCTCGGAGATCTGGACGCAGACTTCGCAGGCAATTAGCCAGGCCAAGCATGATGCCGGGATTGAGAATACTGATATTGCCGCCATAGGCATTACCAACCAGCGTGAGACGACCATACTCGTAGATAGAGTAACTGGAGAGGCTATAGGGCGGGCTATCGTGTGGCAATGCCGCAGAACGGCAGACAGGTGCGAGCAGCTTAAAGCACAGGGACTGGCCAAGATCATCCATGACAAGACTGGCCTGGTAATCGATGCGTACTTTTCGGCAACAAAGATACAGTGGTTGCTGGAGAACTTGCCCGGGATGCGAGAGCGGGCAGAGCGGGGTGAGATTCTATTCTGTAACGTGGATGCCTGGTTGCTCTGGAAACTCAGCAATGGCAGAGTACATGCCACCGATTTCTCCAATGCGTCTCGCACCATGCTGTTCAATATCAATACTTTAGATTGGGATGACGAACTTCTGCGACTTTTCGACATTCCGCGTTCTATGCTACCAGATGTTTACCCCTCGATTAGCATTTTTGGTTATACCGAGGATGGGATTCCCATTGCTGGAGTAGCCGGCGACCAGCAGGCGGCCTTGTTTGGCCAGGCATGCTATCGGCCTGGTATGACTAAGGTGACGTATGGCACAGGCGCTTTTGTGCTCATGAACATAGGGAAGAAACCTGTCATAGCCAGACACGGTCTACTGACTACTGTGGCTTGTAGCCCTGATGGGAAGGCAGAGTACGCTTTGGAAGGCAGTGTATTTATTGCCGGGGCAGCTATCCAATGGCTGCAGGATTTAGGATTAATCAGAGACGCGGGGGAGTCAGAGCAACTGTCAATGTCAATAAAGGATACCGGTGGTGTGTATCTGGTACCTGCTTTTGTCGGCCTGGGTGCACCTCACTGGGACATGTATGCGCGTGGTACACTCGTCGGGCTGACTCGTGGTAGCGGCAGAGCCCAGGTTGTCAGAGCTGCTGTGGAGTCCATCGCCTATCAGGTGACGGACGTTTTGGAGGCGATGGCGGCTAACTCAGGTCTTGGGCTGGGGGAGATACGGGTGGATGGTGGAGCTGCGACTAACAACTTCCTGGCACAATTCCAGGCCGACGTCGCCGGGGTAGAAGTATCCCGACCAAAGATGTTGGAGACGACGGCTCTAGGAGCAGCTTATCTCGCTGGCCTGGGGATAGGGTTTTGGAAATCTGGTCGGGATATAGAAGCACTGCGGCAAGTAGGTCAACAGTTCACTCCACGTATGGAAGCCGCAGAACGCCAGGCGCTGCGCCGTGGTTGGGAGAGAGCATTAGAACGGGCCAAGGGCTGGCTCATAGCAGAAGAATAAAGGTGAGGTACCAGAGCCTGCTCTGCACGCAGAGGTCAGGGGTTCGAATTCCCTCAGCTTCTCAAGAATTCCTGTCTTGAGTGCTCACGACGCAAGCTGGACTCGGACAGGAGCCCGCTCGAAATCGGCGGCAGCCATCAAAGTCCGTGGACGAAGCCTGGCCAGGGCAGCCACAAACCGGTCAGGTATGATTTCTAGACGAGTGTTGTAGAAGGTAGCAGTGTTGTTGAAGTAATCGCGGGCCAGGGCAATTCGCTGCTCCGCATCTGTCAGTGCTTGCTGTAGTCGTAAGAAAGATTCGTTGGCTTTCAAATCCGGATACCGCTCAATTATCACCTTCAACATCGGCGCCATCCCTTTGAAATCAGGGCCTGCCACGCCGGGTGGTGTTGCCTGCGTCTGCGTGCGTATTTCTGCCAGCAGCTTCTGTATTTCGCTTTCGTAGGCGCGGTACCCTCTGACAGTCTCCACCAGATTGGAAATCAGGTCATACCGTCGCTTGAGTTGCACATCTACCTGCGACCAGCCTTGCTCAACCATATGATGGAGATTGATAAGACTGTTGTACACAGCCCAAACCCAGCCGAGTAACAGTGCGACAAGGAATGCGCCAGCGGCGGTGACAAGCGGTTGCCAGGCAACATTTGCCTTCACCAGCATGCTCCAGCCCACCGTCCCGCCCATAGCCACCGCTAGCCCTAGAATCAGCCAGACCCAGAACCAGCGTGCGTGACTCGTGCTAAGTTGCTTCTCCGTGCGAGTCGAAATCACGAACATGGGGGCATCCTTATCATGGGCTATTTCAGCAGCGACGACGTCTTTCCGTTCACGTGCTTGACCGATTACATACAGCATCGTGTGAAGCGGCAATGCCGTCTCATGGAAACGCCGTCGGTGGGTGGAGTTAGGCACCCCGTGCGTCGGCCCCTTCCCATAATACAAATCACTGTTGGGCGAGCAGGTCTCATTGAATACCGTAATGCTATGAATAGTGGCGCCTTCTGGAACGACGCGGATGACACCGGTATCATCCTTCAAATAGAATGGTATGGACTGGCTGTCGCCAGCTACTTTAGTCCAGCCGCTCTCGGTGCGAGTGCGGGTATGGGTTTGCCCTTTGGCGTCAGTATACGTCTCATGCACCGTCCTGGACCAGTGTTCATCAACTTGCCACGCGTATTGTACGCAGCGAGTCCCTGCCAGATAGCTGGTCAGAGGCATTTCGCTTTCCGCCGTGCCCTTGAGTTCGGCCAGACCGATGAACACGCCCTGCGTTTTCGATGTCGGGACATCATCGATAAGACGCTTACGACGCAAAGCTCGAAAGGCTCCAATCAGGCACCCGAGAGCCGCCAAACTGCCCAGGACAATCGATAATACTGGCAAGATTCCCGATGACATACAGTAATTCTAGGGCGCAGACGAACATCTGGTCAAGGTGATTGCAGAAGCCGTCTCAGAAGTGCTACCTGTTAACACCCCAGCCCACGACTCACGGATTCGCAAGTACCTGGGGACTATTTGTTTCGCCATCGCCCTTCTTATTTTGATATGGCAATTGACATAACGGTCCAGGAGATAACAATGATCGGAGTTTATACTCGTCTTGAAATAGCGTAAGCGGTGTAGCCACCGAATCCACTGCTGACCAACATGAAAGGCACTCCATAGTAGGCTACACTGAAATAGTTGGCTGGGTAAATCGGCTCTGATCTAATATAGAAAAAAGAGAGGGCTATCGTCACAGCTATGAAAGTGGCAATACCTACCGTCAATCCAGTGAGAATAGCACGCCACCGCTCACCAAGGCGTGACGGCAGATACCGGTAAGCTAGATCAGCACATAATCCAGTCGCGAGTCCCAGGACACACCAACCTGGGACGGCCCAAAGGCTCACCAGGACCCGTGTTAGAACCCAATCCATGTAATATTCCACGAATAATCCGCTAAATGCATAGAGAGAGTATACTGCCATACCGACCCAGAAACGCTTGATGACTAGAATCGGCAACACCACGACTAAGGCAATAAAATACGCCATCACATAGGTGAAGTACATGCCGACACCACCAACTTCACCCCAGACGCCGAATCCGGCAGTGGCTGCACCGGCAAAGTAGTCGAAGGTGAACGACCCAAACGCATAGATACAGCACAATAGAAACGCAAAAATAAGGACGAGTTGCCACGATTTAAGGCGCCACAATAATGTAGGTTGACTCATTTGGCTTGTGTCCTTGATGCCTGCCTTTGACAAAGCAAAAGCTTAGCTAAAATTGGGCTTTCGTTTATCATACCGATTGTTTACCTGGGAACATCCCCGGTTATCAGGACGACCGTGAAAACATAGCTTCATAATATCGCCCTTGGAGATTTTGCTGCACATCATGCACCATATTCCGTAAAAGGAGTACCACCTGCCACGGTTTTCTGTACGGATTTCCTTGCATAGCTCCGAAGCTACATCCTCTGGTATGGTATCTGTCACAACATCCTCCTAAGAATCTCTACCCAAGTATAATCTGTGGCTCACAGCCATGCAACTCTCTTAACTGGGTGTGAGATGACTCTGTATTTGAAAGATGCTGTTCTGGTCAGGGGATAGAAACACTGAGGGAAGTAGGACAGCGGTTGAGGCCACGTATGGAAGCCGCGGAACGCCGGGCATTGCGCCATGGCTGGGCAAGAGCACTAGAACGGGCCAGGGGCTGGCTCTCGGTAGAGAAATCGATAACTTCTTAGAGTGATTTTATTAGTTGTGGATTTTGAGGGGAAGTCTGAGGGAGGATGTGAGGGATTCGAGTCCCCTCAACTCCGGTTTGCATTTTGCGAAATTTTTTGCACCAGAAGTCAATTTCCTGTAAACAACTAGCAGACAACACCAGCATACAAAATGGAACAATAACTGCAAAACATCGCTATCAGTCGTCTTCAGTAAGAGCCTTATCAAGAACTGCCAGAACCGTTAAAGAGCTAATTGGCTAAACCAAAGCTCACTAAGTTTATCCCCGGGATAACGCTCCCTAATACAAGGAAAACGGTCGCAATTACCAGTAATCCGTATATGACTCTTCGTTGCTTCCAGTCACCAAAGAACTGTAAATGTGGGAAAAGCAACCCCAAAAGCATCACCCAGAAAAAGATGGATGGGCCGATTATTGGGAAGGATGGTGAACCAGAGAACCCAGGCGATGTTGTGCCCATCGCCTGAAAGAGTAAGTAAATAGGCCCAGTCAGTAGGACTATCGAGACCATTGCGCTAATAGTTATTAAGGTGAGATAAACCCATGAATTATGGTAATCGGATTTC
>Ga0316620_10000439_pt1 | contig 16939 bp, 18 predicted proteins | sample OWC_Aug_M1_C1_D5_FD_207651 | JGI IMG/M metagenome (GOLD analysis project Ga0316620, IMG submission 207651) | Wetland soil microbial communities from Old Woman Creek delta, Ohio, United States - OWC_Aug_M1_C1_D5_B | ecosystem: Environmental > Terrestrial > Soil > Wetlands | place: USA: Ohio... | reverse complement strand
CGGGCCTGCCCATGACGATCCCCTCCTATAGGCTGACCGACAGCTTGAATCCGCCGTAGATCAGACGCCTGCCATCGAACGGCATCGCCTTCGGATCCATCATGCTCGCGAGGCGCTTGTCCTTCATGACTGCGGCGACGACCCGGTCGCGGTGCTTGCGCGACCTGTAGACGATCCAGGAAAACCACACGACTTCGCCGGACTTCAGCTTCACCGCCTGCGGGAAGGATGTCCATTTGCCGGGTTTCACGTCGTCCGCGACGCACTCCCGGTACTCGAGTGCGCCGTGCTCGCGCCAGACCTTTCCGGCCTTGCGCGCCATGCGGCGGTAGGCCTGGAGCTTTCTCTTCGGGACCGGCACCACGAAGCCGTCTACGTATGCCATGTTTCCTCCGTAGGGAGTTCTAGTTGGTTTGCTGCAGGAAGCGCTCCAGGTTGGCAAAGGACTGACTCCAGCCGCGCTCATGGTCGTCCCGCACCTTCTCGTCGAACAGCTGCTCGTGCGTGAACAGAAGCTCGGTGCCGCGGGCGATCGCCTTCAGCTCGATCGTCACGAGCGACTCGCGCTCAGGCGTGGTTCTGGGCCAGGTCCACGTGAACACCAGCTTGCGGCCCGGCACCACCTCGCGATAGACGCCGACGCACTCGTGCGCCTGGCCGTCCGGACCGCCGAAGACGATGCGGAAGCGCCCGCCGACGCGCACGTCGAGCTCGGCGAGCGAGACCGGCTCGCCGGAGCCTGGGCCCCACCAGCGCTTTACCGCTTCCGGCTCGGTCCACGCGCGCCAGACTTTGTCCGGCGTGACCGGGTACTCGCGGCTGAGGTTGAGGAAGGGCTTTTCACTGAGGCGGGCTTGTTCCATGCCTGGAGCTCCTCTTGCTGATATAGATAGCGGGCGAGCGAATCGAGCTTCTCGGTCCAGAACTTCTCGTAGCGCGACATCCACGTCGCGGCCTGCTTCATCGGCGCGGCGGAGAGCTCGCAGCTCACGACCCTCCCCTCCTTGGTGCGGGCGATGAGCCCGGCGTCTTCGAGCACGCGCAGGTGCTTCATGAAGCCGGGAAGCGACATCTCATGCTCGTTCGCGAGCTCGGTGACCGGCCGTTCGCCTGCCGCGAGAGACTCGAGCACGTGGCGCCGGGTGCGGTCCGACAGCGCCGCGAACAGCGTGTCGAGCGCGTCTTCCGAATACTTAACCATATGGTTTAGTATTCAGCGGGCAGCGCGATTTGTCAAGCACCGGCCGGCCGCCGAGCCGACATCATTGACGTATCCGATGTTTGAGGGGCACGATGCAGCCGGAACCGGGTCAAGAGTCAGCGCGCATCCGCGTTTGGCCGCGAGCAACTGGAGCGAGGTTAGAGCAATGGGCAGATCCACCGATCGCAATCTTCGCAACCGTAGGCGCAAGCAACAGATTGGAAAGAAGCTGCGGCAACAAAGGAAGCAGCAAAAGAAAGCGCGACGCTAAGGCGACGCAAGCGTTTCATCGCTTCGACCAAATCGCTCGGCAATGTCGCCGTGAGTAGCATCTTGACGCCATCGATTTCGAACGTCGGCGGCCCCCACTGCGTTGGCACCAACATGGACCCCAAGCTCTCACGCTCGCGCAGCCGCAGATGGTGCAGTAGAGTAACGCGGGCCCCGGCACGAGAAATCAGTCAGCCCACGGACAGGGAACAGTCTTCCGTCAAGCGAACAAATACCGGGAAGCAACGAAAGGAACACGATCTTGAACATCAACATGAAGCGCATCGGCGTGGCTGCGCTGGTCGTCTTTGGATCCCCATTCGCGCCCCACGCGCGCGCCGCTGTTCCCGACAACGTCGCCTATGTCACCAGCCAGGGCGGCGACGTCACGGTACTCGACACGAGAACGCTCAAGCCCGTCACCCACATCGTCGTCGGGCCCGGCCCGCGGGGGCTCGCCATTACTCCCGACGGGCGCTGGCTGCTCACCGCCAATCAGGGTACGTCGGACGTTTCTGTGGTCGACACCACGTCATCCAAGGAGGTGAAACGCATCCCCGTCGGCAAGAACGTCGAGTTCATGCGGATCTCGCCGGATGGCAGCCGGGCCCTCGTCACATATGAGCCATCCTCCAGCGGCAAACCGTCAGGCAAAGCGACGAACGAACCCGACGAGGACGCCATCCCAGCGGAAGTAGCCATCATCGACCTGGCAAAATGGGCCGTGGTCGGCCGCATGAAGGCGGCCCCCGAGACCGAAGGCATCGAATTCTCGCCCGATCAGAAGTCCGTGGTCGTCGCAAACGAGGGCGACAACACGCTTACGGTCTACGATCTCGCGACCCTGCAGAAGGTCAAAACAATCGATCTCTCGCCGTTCGGCAACCGCCCGCGCGGCGTCAAGATATCGCCGGACGGGCAAATCTACGTCGTGACGCTCGAGAACTCGAACAACTTTCTGCTGCTTGATCCAGAGTTCAGGATCCTCAAATCGGCGCCGACCGAGAAGGGCCCTTATGGCGTCGCGTTTGGTCGAGACGGCCGGCAAATCTGGATCGCCGCGGCTCGAGGCGATCGCCTGGAGGTGTTCGACTCAAAGAGTCTGGCGCGGGTCGCTTCGATCCCCGTAGGCAAGCGCTGCTGGCATTTCAGCTTCACGCCGGATGGGCAGAAGGTGCTGCTCGCCTGCGGGCGATCGAATGCAGTCGAGGTCATCGACCCGAAGGCGTACAAAGTGATCGACACCCTGGACGGCTATAAACTGCCGTGGGGCATCGTGACCTATCCGAAATCCGCGGGAAGCCTGGATGCGCCGCGTTAGTCCTTGGCACCCGCCGCGCGCAGCGCCTCGACCGTTCCGCCGTCGCCGTTTTCGCGCGCCATGGCGAGCGCCGTCTTGCCCCGGTTATCGCGCAGATCCACACGCGCGCCGCGCGAAAGCAGCATCTTGACGGTGTCCGCGCGGCCGTAACCGGCGGCCCACATGAGCGTCGTCAGGTCGTTCTGGTAGCGCGCGTTGACTTCGACCCCTGCGTCGAGAAGCGCCGCCAGGCAGTCGGTGTGGCCGTTTCCTGCGGCATAGATCGCCGCGGTCTTGCTCACCCTGTCCACCAGCGTCAGATCGGCCTTGTGCGCTAGCAGCATTTTCAGGACATCGGTGTGGCCATAGAACGCCGCGCTCATGAGCGGCGAGATGCCGGCAGCGTTCTGCAGGTTGACGTCCGCGCCGTGCTCGATCATGAGTTGCGCCAGGCGCAGGTTGCCGCTCTTAGCTGCGCTATTGAGCGGTGTGTCGCCGAAGCGGTTGCGGGAATTCGGATCAGCGCCGTGCTCGAGCAGCGCGGTGACGCTCGCCTCATTACCGCTGCGCGCGGCGAGCAGCAGCTCGCCATTGGCGTTCATGTCCTTCATCCACCCCTGGCCCCACGCACTGCCGGCGACGAGCGACAGAACGATAAGGACGGCCCGCTGGAAATTCATCATTTTGATAACCCTCTGATTTCTGACAAGTACGATATGTTTCCCTGAGCATATCTGGGGCGCGAACTGGCCGTGGACGCCCCCTCGCGGAAGGAGTAAATTCTGCCTCCTTCTGATAAGCGTAAACAATAACGCGATCAGATGAAAGGTGCCGCCGCTATGCTCGGGCGTAGCTGATCGAAGCGTCAGCGAACGGTGCGGATTGCGATTGTTCGTCCTAGGCTGTTTGAGGAAGTGTCGTCAAACCACGGGAGATCATCATGCGCAGGGAGCACGAAATGTTTGCCAGGGGCGCGGCCATCGTCGCCACTCTGGCGGTGGCGGGCCTGGCAAGCGCCGCGGGAACGGAAATTACAGGCCACAAGGCCGATACGGGCGCGGCTGCGATCGCGCACGTCGATGTCACACAGGCGATGCTGAACGCCTCCGACAAGCAGGACAAGAACTGGCTGCAGACCAACGGCGGATACGACCAGACGCGCTTCTACCCCGGCAAGCAGATCAATACCGGCAACGTGAAGCGGCTGAAGCCGGCCTTCGTCTTCCAGACCGAAGTGATGGAGTCGATGGAAACCGCGCCGATCGTCGTCAACGGGGTGATGTACCTCACCACTTCGTATGACCACGTGTATGCGATCGACGCGAAGACCGGCAAGCAGTTCTGGCATTACAAGCACAAGATGGGGCCGATCACGACGTTCTGCTGCGGCCCGAACAACCGCGGCGTCGCGATCTCGGGCGACCGCGTGTTCCTGGGTACGCTCGACTCGAAGCTCGTGGCGCTCAACGCCAAGACCGGCGAGGTGATCTGGGAGACGCAGATCGCCGATCCGGAGAAGGGCTATAGCGAAACGATGGCGCCGACGGTCGTCGAGAACAAGGTCCTGATCGGCACCAACGGCGGCGAATACGGCATCCGCGGCTTCGTGAAGGCGTACGACGCGAACGACGGCAAGCTGCTGTGGACATTCCACACGATCCCCGAAAAGGGTCACGAGGGCGTGTGGGCGACCAAGGACGCGACCGGCCGCGACATGCACCGGGACATCGCGGCCGAGAAGGCGGCGTTCGAAAAGGACAGCTCGTTCTTCAACACCCTGGGCGGCGGAGTCTGGATGAACCCGGCAGTCGACCTCAAGACCCGCACGATCTTCTTCGTGGTCGGCAACCCGTCGCCGGATCTCTATGGAGCCGTCCGACCCGGCGACAACCTGTACACCGACTCGATGGTCGCGGTGGACCTGGACAAGGGCACGTACAAGTGGCATTTCCAGTACATCGCCCACGACGTGTGGGATCTCGACGCCGTCAGCGCACCGATCCTCATTGACGTGAAGGACAAGAGCGGCAAGATGGTCCCGGCCGTGATTCACGGCGGGAAGAGCGGCCATGTCTACGTGCATGAGCGCGCGACCGGCAAGCTCATCCGCTTCTCGCAGGCCATGATTCCGCAGGAGAACATGTGGACGCTGCCGACGGCGGACGGTGCGCGCATGCTTCCCGGCGCGAACGGTGGTGTGGAGTGGTCGCCGATGGCGTTCGACCCGCAGACCCGCCTCGTGTATGCGCTCAACCTGCACCAGCCGATGACCTACCAGGTCGCGGCGGCCAGTTACCCGGGTGGCAAGCTGTGGCTCGGCGGCGCGTTCAAAACCATTCCGACCGAGAAGCAGTGGGGCCGGCTGGCTGCGGTGAGCGTGGACACGGGCAAGATGGTGTGGAAGCACGACACCGAGCAGCCGCTGATCGGCGGCGCGCTGGCCACCGCCGGCGGGCTGGTCTTCTTCGGCGAAGGCAACGGCGACTTCGACGCGGTGGACGCCAAGTCCGGCAAGAAACTGTGGAGCTTCAACTGCGGCGCCGGCGCCAACGCGATGCCGGTGTCGTACATGGTCGGCGGCAAGCAGTATGTCGCGATGGGCTGCGGCGGCAATACGCAGCTCGACTACAAGCGCGGCAACAGCGTGTTCGTCTTTGCGCTGCAATAGTCGTCGACGCAACCTCGAAAGGCCGCCTACGGGCGGCCTTTTGATTTTCATGGAAGCTGAGCTGAAGTGAGACCAAGCAACCCCCGAATCTGCTGCGCGATCCTGCTCGCGCTCGCTGCCGGATGTGCCAACGCGCAGGACGTCGGCGCGGGTCAAAAGAAGGCCGAGGTGTGCGTAGCCTGTCATGGTCCGAACGGTAACTCGACGAACCCCCAGTTTCCGATACTCGCCGGCCAGAACTCGCGCTATATCTACTTTCAGCTCAGGGATTTCAAGGAGGGGCGGCGTAAGAACCCGGCGATGGATCCCATCGTTGCGAATCTCTCGCGTGAGGACATATTCGATCTGGCTGCCTACTTCGAGGCCCAGACGCCTCGACTGACCCAATTCCAACCGGACCCTGCCAAGGCAAAGAAGGGAAAGGCGAAGGCTGACGAAGTGCTCTGCACCATGTGCCATCTCGGGGGCTTCAAGGGCCAGAACGAGATTCCGCGCGTGGCGGGGCAGCATTACGAGTACATCGTCAAACAGCTGCACGATTTCAGGGCGCTCCGACGCACCAATGATGCCGGCAACATGACCAGCGTTGCGAGGACGCTTTCAGATTCCGACATCGAGGATCTCGCGCAATACATCGCAGGCCTGCAATAAATCACCCCGTCATGCGATCTGCTGGACGCGCCGGAGCGATCGCTGCGCTCGCGCTTTGCTGTGTTTCGACTTCGGCGCGCGCCGCGGGCAACGTTGCGACCGAGCTGGAAGAGCAAGAAGTAAAGGTGGTCGGTGCGACCCCGTTGCCGGGGATCCTTGCCCCGCTCGAGGCGATACCCGGGAACGTGCAGATCGTTACCGACCGCAAACTCGCCGCGCAGCCGACGCCAAGCCCGGCCGACTACCTGGAACACGGCGTCTCGAGCGTCAATGTCAACAACTCTCAGGGCAATCCGTTCCAGCCCGACGTGAATTACCGCGGCTTCACCGCTTCGCCGCTGCTCGGCACGCCCCAGGGACTGTCGGTATTCCAGGACGGGGTGCGCATCAACGAGGGCTTCGGCGACGTCGTGAACTGGGATTTCCTTCCCAGAAACTCGATCTCGAGCATCCAGGTCATCCCGGGCTCGAACGCCTTGTTCGGGCTGAACACCCTCGGCGGCGCCCTGGCGGTCTACACCAAGAGCGGCTTCCGATATCCCGGGACGTCGGCCTCGGCATACGGCGGCGCGTGGAGTCGTCGCGCGCTCGAATTCGAATCGGGCGGCTCGCGCGGCAACAAGGATTATTTCCTCGCGGGCAACGTCTTCTCCGAGAACGGCTGGCGCGAGCACAGTCCCAGCGACATCCGCCAGTTCTTCGGCAAGGTCGGCGCCGAGAGCGACCGCGACGATCTCGACGTCTCGCTCAACGTGGCGAACAACGTGCTCAACGGGACGCAGGCACTTCCGCTTTCCATGCTCGGCGACCCGAGGCAGGCCTATACCTGGCCCGACCGGACCGACAACGATCTGGTCTTTCTCAACGTTCGCGGCAGCCACGCCTCCAGTGCCGAGCAGCTGATTTCCGGAAATGTTTTCTACCGCGATACGAGGTCCCGAACGTTCAACAGCAACGTCAACGATGCGTGCGCTTCGGGCCCCTGCGCGTTTCCGGCGAGCAACGTCAAGACCACGATAGACCAAAGGCGCGTGGGCGGCACGCTGCAAGCGACGAACTACGCGGATCTGGCGAGCCGCGAAAACCAATTTTCGGTCGGTGCAAATCTGGACATCGGACAAGCGAACTTCACCGGGGCGTCGCAGGACGCGGTGTTCAGCGACACGCGCGAGGCGATCGGGATATCGCAATTCGTCACCGACACGACAGTGGCAACGCGCCAGACCTACGCGTCGCTGTTCGCGATCGATACCCTCTCGCTCACGCAGAGGCTGCATCTGACCGCCTCGGGTAGCTACAACATGGCCCGGATCAGCATCGAGGACCGTAGCGGATTGCAACCGGACTTGAACGGCGCGCACCGCTTTTCGCGCTTCAATCCTTCAGTGGGTTTCGCCTATTCGCCCGTCCATGGTCAGACCTGGTACGGCAATTTGAGTAAAGGGATGCGGGCGCCCACGCCCATGGAGCTGACCTGCGCGGATCCGAGCGCGCCCTGCCGGCTGCCCAATATTTTTCTCGCGGATCCGCCGCTGCAGGCAGTGCTGTCGCGTACGCTGGAGCTCGGCGTTCGCTACCCACTGGGCAAGAATTGGCGCTGGAGCGCCGCCGCGTTTCGTACCGATCTCGACAACGACATCCAGTTCGTCAGCACGAGCGGCGCAGCGGTGAATACGGGTTACTTTCGCAACGTCGGAGCTACACGCCGCGCCGGGATCGAACTGGGCGCTGACGGGACGTTGGCGCGCTGGTCGATCGCCGCACGCTACAGCTTCATCGATGCCACGTTCGAGTCGCCGTTTACTCTTTTCAGCCCCAACAATTCCTCGGCAGACACGCTCGGCGATATCCACGTCCTGCCCGGCAATCGTCTGCCCGGCATTCCGCGCCAAAGCCTGAAGCTGCGGAGCGAATATGACCTCGGGCATGGCTCCGGGGTCGGGGCGACGCTTCTCACGTATTCGCGCCAGTACGCACGCGGTGACGAAAACAACCAGGACCGCAACGGCGCCCTGGCCGGCTACGGCATTTTGAGCCTCGACGCGCACTGGCAGGTAGCCCGGGATTGGCTGGCGTTCGCCACGATCGACAACCTATTCGACCGGCGCTATGCGACGTTCGGGCAACTTGGATCAAACTTCTTCACCGGTGCGGGCGGTACGTTCGATCCCGCAAACATTCAGGCCGAGCAGTTTCGTGTTCCAGGCGCGCCGCGCGCCATATGGATCGGCCTCAAGGCGCAGTTCGACCCCGCAGGGCTCTAGCGCGCGCCGTGGGTCGGCCACATGCGCCGAAAGACATCGTCGCGATCGACGATTGCATGCTTCAGCGCCGCTAGGACATGACCGGCAATGAGCGCGACGAAGATATACGACGTCCCGACGTGGATCGTATTGAACAGAGCGTAAAGCGACTTGCTTTCCATGCCCCACGGCGGCAGGACCAGCAGACCGAAGTACTTGATCCCGAACTTGCTGAAATTGGTTGCGACGTAGCCGGAAATCGGCATCACCAGCATGCACGCGTAGAGGGCGAAATGCGCCCATCGAGCGAGCCGCGCTTCCCACGGGCGCAGGCTCGAAGGCAACGCGGGCGCGGGGTGCGTGGCGCGCCACGCCAGACGCAGAAGAATGACCAGACCGACCGTGATCCCGATCGACTTGTGGAAGTTGACCGCAATGCCACGCGCCGGTACGTGGCGTGGGATTTCCCCAAGATACCAGCCATATCCGATCTGGAAGATAACGATTGCGGCAACGAGCCAGTGCAACGCGATCGCGGTCCGCGTGTAGCGGTCTGTATGAGGGTCCCGATTGTCGCTGGGCATTTCGGCGGGCGAAGGCTACGGCCTTCGGCGTTGATTTGGCAGAGACGTAGCTGTAGTCGATCATGATCCGGAGCATGAGCCCGATCGAACATCGGCCGGTGTTCCCGACTACAACGCGTCCGGCGTAACATGCTCGACTACTTCTACACCGTTGATAAAGTATACGGGTTTAGTCGATGGGGTTGCGATATTGCGATCCCTTGTTCCTTTCCGGAGTGACAGTCAGAACGTATGCGCCGCCGTCGTTTCCGCGCTTCGCGCCGCGCGTTGCGGACCTTGATGGCCAGGCCGCCCGCAGTCCGGGTCGGCATCGTTGTGCTCCTGCTGCTGGCGCTCTCGTTCGCGGTCAATTGGGCGTATCAGGTCGTCCGCAAGCCGGCCGAGCTGTTTTTCCCGGTGAGCGGCGCGCTCTCCAAGACGCCGGCGGAGACATGGCACCGGTACGAGCCGATTTTCCGTAGGTACTCAACCGCCACGATCACGCCGGATTTCCTGGCGGCGCTCGCCCAGGTCGAGGGTGCAGGTAACCCCGTGGCGCGTACCTACTGGCGGTGGCGCCTGACAGCGGAGCCCTTCAAAGTCTATCGCCCTGCGTCGAGCGCGGTCGGGATGTACCAGATGACCGACGCGATGTACGGCGAAGCGAAGCGCTATTGCGTCCGCGACCACGCCGTCGTCGAGGACGGGGCCTGGAACGATCTCGGTTCGTGCTGGTTCAACAGCCTGTATCTGCGCGTCGTGCCGAGCCACGCCGTCGAGATGACGTCGGCCTTCCTGGACCGCCGAGTCGCCGCTACGCTCGCACGTCACGCGATCGCCAGCGCCACGGTCCAGCAAAAGCAGAATTTGGCCGCCGTGATCCACCTTTGCGGCGCCGCGGCAGGCGATGCCTACGCCAAACGCAATTTTCACCTGGCCGCGGGCCAGCGCTGCGGCGACCACGAGGTCAGCCGCTATGTGGCACGGGTCAACGCCATGAAGCGTGTTTTCTCCCGACTGGCGAATGACCGTTGGCGACCGCAGGCGCCGACCAGCTTCCCCGAGCTTTAGCCGGCATTACCTCGTAAAGGGGAGTGAAGCAGCCTCTTGCGGGCGAGCCACTTGCGCAGCTCCTCCAAAATGAGCATGCCCGCCCCCAATGGAATGATGAAGGCCCAAACCTTCCCTCCAATGGGTCCCGTCCCGAGGAGAGAGTTTCCCCATGGGGTGTAGTTGATCAACAAGAGGATGGCAATTTCTAACATCACTCCAAGAATTATCAGCGGATTGCCAAGAAGCCCGGTTGAATAGATCGATCGGGTCGCGCTTCTGCACAGGAACACGTTGACGATCTGCAACACAACGATGGTGCTCAAGCAGGCGGTCGTGGCTTGCAGGTACACGGGATCATCGGCCGCCAGGTTCTCGCCATACTTCCATCCGGCGCCGTGGAGCACAAAGAAAAAGGCCGCCATGGCGGCAGCTGCCTCGATGAGGCCCAGAAAGATATAGGCGCGGAACGCCAGGGGCCAGTTCATCAGCCGTTCGCCATGCGGACGAGGCGGACGCAGCATGATGTTTGGGTCGGGCCGTTCGACGCCAAGGCCGAGGGAGGCAAGCGTGTCGGACCCCATGTCGATCGACAGTGCTTGAATCGGTGTCAACGCCAGCGGGATCTTGAACAGCAGGAAGCCGAGGTAAGGGATCAATTCCGCAACATTGTGGACCAGGACATAAGTGAGGAATTTGCGGATGTTTTGGAATACCGCGCGTCCCTCCTCGACGGCGTTCACGATGCTGGCGAAGTTGTCGTCCAGCAGAACCATGTCGGCCGCCTCCTTGGCCACATCCGTGCCGGCAATGCCCATGGCGATGCCGATATGCGCAGCCTTCAGCGCTGGCGCGTCGTTGACGCCATCGCCCGTGACGGCCACGATCTGTCTCTTGTCCTTCAACGCCTCGACGATGCGCATCTTGGCGTCGGCGACGACCCGCGCAAAGATGACCTCCTCGGCGTCCAAGGCGAGCTGAAGCTGAATGACCGAGAACCGTCTGAGCTGCTCGCCAGTAATGACGGTCGGACTGTCGGACTTCACCAGCCCGATTTCGCGCGCGATTGCCGTAGCGGTCCGGGGGTGATCGCCGGTTACCATGATGACCTTGATCCCGGCCTCTTGGCATCTGCGGAGTGCTTCCGGCACTTCGGGCCGCGGCGGATCTTCCAGCCCCACGAGCCCGGCAAAAACCAGGTCCTCCTCCAACGTCTCCCGGCCATGACCCACAGCGAGCTGCCTGTAGGCGAAGGCAAGCACCCGTAGGCCCTCGTGCGCCATCGCCTCCTGGGCGTGCACGATGCTCGCCTTTTCCTCAACGCCAAGGGGCCGAACCTTGCCGTCGATGAGAATGTGCTGGCAAAGAGGCAGCACCGACTCGGGCGCACCCTTGCAGTAAAGGACCGGGCCTTCAGGCGCTTGGTGCAGGGTGGACAGCCGCATGCGGTCGGTGTCGAATGGGATTTCGTCCAACCGTGGATAGACGGGAAGACCGGAATTGACCTGCAGCGCCATATCCACCAGCGCGACTTCCATGGAATCACCCAGAAAGGCCGGCCCTCCATGGCTCCCCGTGTCCTTCAGATCGTGGCACATCCGAGCGGTCAGGAAGAAAGGCCGGTAGAGATCTGCGCGGCCCGGCTTTCCTTTTACCCCGGCAGGCGAATCGAAAGATCCCCCTAGATAGAGCCGCCGCACCGCCATGTTGCCTTGGGTCAGGGTACCGGTCTTGTCGGTGCAAATGACCGTCGTGGAGCCGAGCGTCTCGACCGAAGGCAGGTAACGGATGAGCACGTTGCGCTTGGCCATGCGCTGGGTGGCCAGCACGAGCGCCAAGGTCAAGGTGGGGAGCAGCCCCTCCGGCACCATGGCGACGATGATGCCGATCGCGAAAATGAAGGCCTTCCAGAAAGGGACGCCGATCATCCAGCCGATCGAGAAGAACAAGAGACCAATCACCACCGCGAGGATTGCGGTCAATCGGCTCAAGTGCGCGATCTCCTTGCGCAGCGGCGAGACCTCCTTCACAGCCGTTTGGGTGAGGTGCGCGATCTTGCCGAATTCCGTGTACATCCCGGTGGCGAAGACGACGGCCTTGGCCTGCCCTGACACCATCGATGTGCCGGCGAGCACGACGTTCTTGCTGTCGATCAGGTCATCCGCCTGGGACGGCTCGGCTTCGCGCGCTTTTGGCAGCGATTCACCCGTGACGGCTGCGTTGTTGACTCGCGCGCCAAACGCCTCAATAAGCCGGCAGTCCGCGGGGATCTTGTCGCCCTGCTCCAGGTGGACGATGTCCCCTGGCACCAGTTGCTCCGCAGGCACCCGGGTGACCTTGCCCTCACGCAATACCTGGGCCTGTTGCGGCAGCAGCTTGCGCAACGCCGCAAGCGTCTGTTCGACGCGATACTCCTGCCAGAAGGAGAATAGCCCGCTCACAAGGATCACGGTCACGATGGCGTAGCCCACTTTCGCCATGTGTTGGCCGGGATCGCTCCATTCAACGAAGAAAGCGAGCCCCGCCGCCACCCACAGGATCAGCGAAAAGAAAGTGGTGAATTCCCTGATGAGGCGCAGCCACAATGGTCCGCGGGGCACCTCCTCCACCCTGTTGCGGCCATATTCGCGCAGCCTGCGCTCGACTTCGGCGCCGCCCAGGCCCGCCGCGCTGCTCTTCAGGCTACCGACGGCATCGAGCGGGGATAGCTGATGGATTCTCATGAGGGTCCGCGCGCGCGGAAGCCGGCGCGTGCGACAAGTGGCACCGGAAAATTAAAAACCCGGAGTCAGACAGGCTCCGGGCTTGGTTTCCAAGGATCTTGATGGTTGACTATTTCTTCTTCGCTGGTGCCTTTTCGGCCTTCACGTCTACGGACTTGGCGGTCATGGAATACTCAACGGTCACCTTCGAGCCCACCTTCAGATCGCCGGTGACTTTCGTCTCGGGCGTGCGGGCAAGTTCCCACTTCTCCTTACCCTTCTGCACGACGATTTTGGTGTCCGTGACTTCCAGTACTGGGCCGGTGACCTGATAGGCCCAGGCCGAACTTGCTGCGAAAAACGCGGCCACTGCGAACAGACTGCGCTTGGCATCCATGGGTTTTCCTTCGAGAGGTTGGACTACGGAGTCGAAACGGGTACAGCCCAGCTATCCTGCCTTTCTTCGCCCTGCCGGCCGGTGCATCGACTTGGCGAATACCGCATCGGCGTTTTTCTGTTGCTCGGGCGGCATGACGGCGTACAGCACGTCGAACGCCGAAGCCAGCTTTGCGATGCCGGCCGCATGAGCTTCGGCGATCGCCTGGTAGGCGCGCAGATCGTCCACCGCGTTCATCGTCGCCGCATTTTCTCGACGCTCGCGGATCAGCGTAGCGACCGTGCGAGCATTGTCGCGCATCGCGTCGGCCACTGCGGACCATTGCGACTCCTGGGCAGCGGTGATCTTGAGCTGGTCGTGGAGACTCTTGATACGCTGCTCGATGCGACCGCCGACTGCCGCCTGGGCCGGTCCCGGCGCGCTCGCACCCGGCACGCCTTGGGCGAGCACGAACGATGACGCGACAAGTAGCGCTACGGCAAAGGTGCCTGCGAGGAGGGGCGCGCTTCTCATAATTCGATCTCCATCAGCCCTGTGACCGCTGCCGCTCCTACGCGCTGTGCCGTTGTGGCTGGCAATGCGCTGATCCTTCCACATTCTGCCGGCATCCTCAAGCGCGACGGTGAAGTGGCCCGGGGCAACCAACACTTGGCTCTCATGCGGCGACGCCCTTGGGGTAGCCAACGGTCTGCGACAGCAGCACCTGCTGATCATGCGTCAGACCGAGCGCGTCGGCGATCGCCGCGCGATCAATCCAGGCGCGGATGACCGTGGCCAGGCCACTGCCGGCAGCGAACAGGTATACGTTCTGCGCGATGGCGCCGGCCGCCACCGACGCATACGACTCGCGCTTCCCTACGGGAACGAGGCCCATCCGCGCGTGGTCAGCCACGTACACCAGGTCCAGCGGCGCCTCGTCCACGAAGTCCTGATACCCGGTCACGCGCCTCAAGTCCTTTGCCGCCACGAGGTGCAATGCGTGCGCCGCAGCGTCGAAGCGGTAAGCCCCCGAAGGCAGCGCCACGAACACGTCGATCTCCTGCGCATTCAACGCCGAGGGGGCAGTGCGTCCGCCATCGGTCCGGTTCACTCCATAGGCCGCCCATAGCAGACTGGAAAGCAGCGGCAAAGGAAGTGCTTCGGGCGCGAAGTCGCGCGACGAACGACGTCCGGCCAGCGCTTCCATCAATGGCAGGCCGCCACATTTCTCGGGCGCAGGCAGCGAGATCGAAGTTGCGGAATCCCCTCTGGCGGGCTTCGGGCGCAACTGGCCCATCGCGCCGAGTGCAAGCTTGGTGATGGTGCTCATCGCGACCCCTCCGTTCATCCTTGAAGCGCAAACGGAGACGGCGGCCCCTCACGGGACACCGCCGTTGTCTGATGCAGTAGGTGGCGCTACTTCTTGTCTTTGGATTCATCCTTTGTCGCGTCTGCCGGCGCAGCCGCTGCTGCGGGCGCCGCCGAAGCCGCGGCGCCTTCCTTCTTCTCTTCAGCGGCAGGCGCTGCCGGCGCAGCCGGAGTGGCAGGAGCGGCGGCCGGCGCGGCGGGGGGCGGCGCGGCCTCTTTCGGTTCTTCCTTACCGCAGGCCGCGAGTGCGAGGGCGGCCACCACAGTGACCAGCAGTGACTTGTTCATACTGTTTCCTTTCGATTCGGGATTGACTTCCACTGGACTTACCCAGGCGGGCATCGTCTCGCAACGGCCAGGCGTCCCTTTGATCCATCTCAAATAGAGGCTGAGTTGGCCCTTCCGGGGGCTTCCGAATAGCCAAGTAGTCAGTCAAGGCGCCGGGTGTTCCCTTCCCAGACCCGCAATGCCCCGGATTGACCACTATCAATACGCGGCCTTGAGGGCGGAGTAGCGTTGTCGATTGACTGATTGACGGGAGCACGAACATGAGCTGGATCATCACCTTAGTCATTGGCGGAGTCGTCGGCTGGCTGGCGAGCATTGTCATGAAGACCAACGCCCAGATGGGCTTGATCGCCAACGTCGTGGTGGGCGTGGTGGGCTCGCTGCTGGGGTTCTGGATCGCCGGGCTCCTGGGCATCGCGCCCACGGGCGGCATCATGAGCTTCCTGATCGCGCTCGCAGGCGCGGTGCTGCTGATCTTCATCTTGAGCATGCTCGGCATCTTCCGCAAGGCCTGACGCGGGGCGGCGCTACGGCGCGCGGCGATATGCAGCCAAAGAATCCGGTGACGCGAAGACAGGCGAATGCCGCATTGCTTGCAGTCGGCGCGATGGCGGCCATGCCGGCTGCGGCCTTCGCGCAAGGGTCGAGAGAACTCCCCGCACCGCGCAAGGAAGCGGGCAGGCCGCTCATGCAGGCCCTGAAAGCGCGCCGCTCGATCCGCGAATATTCGCAGCGCCCGCTCTCTGCGCAAGTGCTTTCCGACCTTCTGTGGGCTGCCTACGGCGTAAATCGCCCGAGCGGCGACCGCACGGCGCCGTATTGGCGCCACATCATGGTGATCGACGTCTATGCAGCGATGGCCGATGGTGTCTGGCTCTATGATCCCAAGGAGCATGCGCTGCGCCCGTATCTGAGCGCCGACATTCGCGCGCAGACCGGTACCCAGGATTTCGTCGCGACTGCGCCGCTCAACCTCGTGTACGTGGTCCATGGCGAGCGCATGACGGGCGTTCCGCCCGAAGATCGCCGGCTGTACGGATCGGTGGATGCCGCGTTTGCCGGGCAGAACGTCTATCTCTACTGCGCGTCGGAAGGCCTCGCCACGGTGTTCCGCGGAGCGGTCGACTACGCGAAGCTCAAGCGCGCCATGCAACTCCCGGACGGTCAGTTCGTCGCCTTCGCGCAGACTGTGGGCTACCCCTCTTGACTCGAGCGGCTCGCGCCGCGCCAACGATGCAGCACGTAACGACTGCGCAGGCAATAAAAAAGACCCTTTCAGCCCGCGCGCGGCCCCAATGCTGTGTATAAGGAACCATATGGAAAGCTCATCGCGATGAACGAAACTGTGAACAGGACGAGAACACGAGCGGGGTTACGGCCGCTTGTCGAGGGCACACGACGGGAATGGTTCGCGGTCGGCAAGTACCAGGTCCTGAGCGAGCCCCTCACCGGCGCAATGCACATGCGGCGGTACAGCGTTTTCTTCGAGGGGCGCCGGATCGGCGCTACGGTGAGCGTGCCCTCGGAGTCGGATTGCCAGCATCTCGAGCATCCTTCGCCAGTGCCCCCGCTCAAGTCCTTCTACGTCGCGTACCGCCCCGGCCGCCCCAAGAAGGGCGCCGCGCCCCGCGCGGCCGCGTCCACTTCCGAAGACAAAGGTCCCAGCGTCTCGCGCGAGGACCTGCCCACAGGCGCACCCATCCGCGACTACGCCACGCTGGAAGAAGACGGCTGAGCGCAGGCCCGTCGAGTCGTGCGTCGTGCGTCGCGCGTTGGTTGGCCTCTCGTCTCTTTCAATTAAAAGGACATCCAATGCTTTCAACATCGTGCACCTTCTGCTCAACTTTCCCGCATCGCGACCGTGGGCGGATCGCGTCATGAATCGCTGGGGACTGATCGCGGGAGCCGCGCTCGTCGTCGCGGGTTGTGCCGGCATTCCGAACGAGGAAGCATTCAAGGTCGAAGTAAGCAAATGGCAAGGCCGCAACGCGAACGATCTCGTCAACGCGTGGGGACCGCCGGCCAGCACCTTCCACTCGCCCGACGGCAATACGATCTACACCTACCAAAAGGGTGAGCCGATCCCAGGAACGTGCACGGTGAATTTCACCGTCGACCCTGCTCAAAAAGTTACCGGGTGGCGTTACTCAGGCACGACTTGCCGGACGACCTACTAGGCAGTCGCCCTGAAAAAGAAGAAGCCCGGAACAGACTGTACCGCTCCGGGCTGGGCGCCCGTCGGGAGGAAGGAGCAACAAT